>Ga0326726_10005004_pt1 | contig 12051 bp, 10 predicted proteins | sample MHFenrmetagenome_2_FD_207603 | JGI IMG/M metagenome (GOLD analysis project Ga0326726, IMG submission 207603) | Lab enriched peat soil microbial communities from Michigan Hollow, Ithaca, NY, United States - MHF15MN | ecosystem: Environmental > Terrestrial > Soil > Wetlands > Peat | place: USA...
GCCGGTCTCATGGTGGGCGGCATCGGAGCGTTCTTCCTGACGAGCTTCCTCAAGGGAATGGTCTACGGCGTGAGCACGACTGATCCGCTCGCGTTCGGCGGCGTGATCCTGCTGTTGGCGGTCGTCGCGCTGGTGTCGAGCCTGGTGCCGGCGCGACGAGCGGCGAGCGTCGACCCGATGGCCGTGTTGCGGGGCTCCTAGTGTCGTTCCAACTTGATGTTGCGACTTGTAAGTAGGTGCGTGAGCGGATGACCGTGGCTGCGCGCTTTACGGTTGCGATACCGAATGTAGCGCACGATCCGACGGCGGCGAGCCCACGTGCGCCCACCGATCGGCTTGCACGATTCTAGACCTACCGCGGACGACGTGTGCGTTGAGTGGAGTACCGGAACCATCGGACCAGCCGCTCCGGACGTCACACTGAACTTAAGGGAATCGCGGATTGGGCGGACTTCGCGGATCTCGCGGACACAACCGGAACGGCGGTTCGGCCAAACGACCCAAACGGCGCTGCGAAAGCGTGAGCATCAGTTGATGAAATTCACTCGCGCCGTTGTGGGGTGTCCGCGCAATCTGCGCAATCCGCGCGATCCGCGATTCCAAAAGGCTGAGGGGCTTGCCGGAGCGGCGGTTGCGTTCCTCCCACTGCACTTGCTGACCGGAGCGCGCCGCCTCGGGCGACTCTCGACATCCAGTTGGAACGACACTAGCGCCGCAGCACGACCGGCAGCGTCGCGGGTCCGCGAATCGCGAACCCGTCGATCCACGCCACGTCGCCCGAGAGCTCGACACCCATCGTCGTGTCGAGCAGCGCGCGCGTCGCGATCGACATCGCCGCGCGAATCACCGATGCACCCGCGCAGGCGTGCGCGCCGCGGCCAAACGCGACGTGGCCCGAACTGTCGCGATCGAGATCGAAACGCTCGGGGTTGAGGAACTTCACGGGATCGCGATTGGCCGCCGACAGCATCAGGATCACGTGTTCGCCCGCAGCAATGCGCACGCCGCCGATCTCGACGTCTTGCTGCGCACGACGGAAGACCGCACGCGACGGTCCGGCCAAGCGCAACAGCTCCTCCACAGCTCGGGGAACCAGCTCGGACTGCGCCCGAAGCCGCGCCATATCGTCCGGACGCCGGAGCAGTTCCAGCCATGCGGCACCGAGCGTGATCGGCAGCGTCTGTGAGAGCGCCACGAACGCCTGGACGTCCGCCGACGCCTCGTTCGCCGAATCGCTCCGCGCCAGCGTCCGCGCGAGCTCCGACGCGGCGGCGAGCGCATGTGACGGTGCGTCCGAGCTCGTCGCGTTCGCGGCCGCGAGGAACACTTCCCGAGCCAATCGTGTGAGGCGAGGTACGTCGTCATGGGCAGACGCACCGGCGACCGAGAGCGCGATCGACAGCGACCAGGGTTCGGCGAGCTCGCGCACGAGGTCGACCGGTTCACCCCACGGGAGCGATTCGATCGCCGCTCGCGCCCGCGATTCGAGCCCCGCACGCCAGGGGGCCATCCGTTCAGACGACGACGCGCGTCGTGCGGCGTCTCTGACGACGACATGGACGGCATGCGCGCCGGGATCTCCGCCGCCGCCGGCCAGCTTCGGCTCGTGCAGCGCCGCGACGACGTCGGCATAGCTGGCCAACACCCAGGCGCGCAGCGCCGCGTCGTACCGCGCCGCCGCGTTCACGAGTGCGAGGCGCCCACGGGTTGGCGCATTCCACGATTGGTGTCGCTATAGCGTGGCCGATTGGTCGTGAGTCGCACGTGAATCCGCCGGCGCCTCGGCGCGGTCGTGAGGTCCGTAGTCGCGCAGCACCGCGGCGACGCGCAAGCGATAGTTCCGGAAGATCTCCCGCCGTCCATCGCGCTGGGCTTCGCGATGGAGCTCGGTGTTTCGCCAGCGCGTGACCGCGTCCTCGTCCCGCCAGAATGAAAGAGAAAGCAGACGGCCGGGATCCGCGAGGCTCTGGAAACGTTCGATGGAAATGAATCCGTCGATGTCGGCGAGCATCGGCCGCAGGCGCGCGGCCAGGTCGAGGTAGGCCTGCCGCCGGCCCGCATTTGCTTCGACCTCGAAGATGACGGCGATCATGGAGAAACGTCATCCTCCTGCTCGGGGTTTGTGCCGGCTCGAGCCGCCCGGCGCCCGATCGTTCTCGGCACGGCCTCGAGAAACGTCCGCTCCTCGCGCAAGATCACGCGCTTGGTCTGCGCCAACTCGAAATTGCGCCGGGCATCCGGATCCGACTTGAGGCGCGCCCGATACGTCTCGTAGGCGGCCAGCGACTCGAACGAGATGATGCCGAACCCGACGTCGTTCGTGCCCTCGTACGGCAGGAAGTAGCCGACGAGATCACCGCCGTTGCGCGGGATGATCGCCGCCCACGCATCGGCGTACGCGGCGAACGCGTCGCGCTGCGATGGATCGATCTGGTAGTGAATGAAACATGTGACGGACACGCGAGCCTCCGGATGGTGGCCGGAAGTGTACGACGCCGCGCGCCGTCGATGGTTCGACTGCCATCGAACTATCGCCGGCCGGCCATTCGCTATCTTCGAACGATGGCCGACACACCGGACATCGCCGCGGTCGCCGCGCTGATCGGCGATCGTGCCCGCGCGCAGATGCTCATGACCTTGATGGGCGGACAGGCGCTCACCGCCACCGAGCTTGCCGGCGCGGCGAACGTCACCAAGCCGACCGCCAGCGCGCACCTTCGAAAGCTGCTCGGCGCGCGGCTGATCGTCGTCGCGGCGCAGGGCCGGCATCGATACTATCGCCTCGCCGACCGAGACGTCGCCGACTTGCTCGAGCGTTTGATCGGAATCGCCGACGGGCGCGGAGCGGCGCGGACATTCGGCCCGCGCGATCCGCTGATGCGCAAGGCGCGAGTCTGTTACGATCACCTCGCCGGTGAGTTGGGCGTGCTTGCCCACGACAGTCTCACCAAGCGCCGGCTACTGCGGCTTGGCGACGACAGCATGGAGCTGAGCGATGCCGGCGCCGAATTCTTCGCGGCCCTCGGCATCGACGTCGATGCGTTGAGCGCCAAGCGACGTCCCCTCTGCCGCACCTGTCTCGACTGGAGCGAACGACGCTACCACCTCGGCGGCGCGGTCGGCGCCGCGCTGCTCCGCCATTGTGTCGACCGCGGATGGGCGCGCCGCGCGCGGTCGTCGCGCGCGCTGCTGTTTTCCGCGCCCGGCGAGCGCGCCTTCCGCCAACACTTTCCGTCGCGCTGAGGCTACGGGCGGAGCTTCGGAATCCAGCGACCGACGCTGGCGGTGTAGGCCTCGTACGACGCACCGAACCGTCGCCGCAGATTGGGCTCCTCGTAGCCGATGACGAAGAGATTCGCCAAGAGAAAGAAGACCCCCCAGTAGACGGCGAGATCGCGAGAGCGCGCCGCGATCGCCTCGCCGAGCACGATGGCGGTCACGGCCAGGTACATCGGATTGCGGACGTACCGGTAGAGTCCTCGAACGACGAGGTGACGAGGAGGATCGGCGGGGGACAGCGTGCCCCGACCGCTCCGCGCGAACTCCCACACGCAGGCGCCGAGAAGCGCAATTCCCATCGTCATGCACGCCAGCCCAACGATGCGCGCGGTATCGATGACGTCGAAAGTTCCGCGGCCGAATCCGAAGTACCTCCACGGGATGTAGCCGGCGACAACCCCGGGGAGAAGCAGCACCCAGAGGAGGCTTCGTGCCGCGAGGAGCGCGCCTGATCTGGAACGACTGGAGCTCGTCACGTGAGGCGCGAGAAGCGCCATCCTGACGCCGGGAAGTCCAGCCCGTACGCCGCGTAGGTCAGCACTCCGATCAGGGCGAGCACTGGCAACACGCCGAGCTCGATCGGGTGCGGAGAGGGCGCCGCATCCGTTCGGATGGTCGTCAGCGCGGCGCCGCCGATCACGAAGGCGATCGCGAGCCACTGGTAGACGCGAAGACCGCCGATCGTTTCGGTCTGAGGCTCGCCCCGAAAGTGCTCCTCGACGAACCGGCTGATTCCAAAGAGCAGGAAGTAGACGCCGGCGATCAGCGAGAGCGGAGCGCCGAGCACCCACAGCCGCACGAGCACACATCCGGCGAGGAGCGCGGACGCGAGCGCATAGAGCTGCGTCGGATGCACCGGCACACCACCGAGCGGACTCAGTCGGACCACGCGTGAGCGCGGATGCGTGAAGCGGATGCCAACCGACGCCGGCGCCGGCCGGCCGTGGCAGCACCCCTGCACGAGACAGCGCAGTCGGCCGAACGCAGACGTGATGGTGGAGCCGACGCCGAACGCGCAGAAGATGAGCCACGCGTCCGCCCCGCTCGCCGCGGCGATGAGCGCCACCGTGATGCCGCCGACGACCGCACCGAAGTATCCATAGGGCCGAAGGAGCGCCGACGATCCCTCGAGGAACTGCCCCCACAAGCCCGCGCCGACGACCGCCCCGAACACAGATGCGGCGAGCCATCCGAGTTGGCCCGGTCCGGTAAGCGCGATCGACAGTCCGATCGACAGCGCCGCTCCGAGGCCCGCGTAGATCCCATGGTTGATCAGTCGCACCGGGCCAATCGACGTCTCGCGCCACGAGTTGGCCACCTGCTCCGTGGTGCCGCGGACAAGTTCCCAGATCGCTCGACGGCGCGCGACGAGCGTGTACGCAACAACGCCGCCGATCACGGCGATAGCCGTGTCGATGTTGGCGGCAACGAGCGCGGCGCCGATCGCGACGGCGACTGCCCACCACACCCAGCGAAGCGTCGGAGTGCGAGAAGCGAACAGCCGCGCTGCGAGACACGCCCACACGACGTGAAAGGACGAAACGCTCGTCGATGTCGCACCGATCGGCACGAGTAGATAGAACGGGATGATCAGAACGGTTGCGGTGAGGCCGGCGCTCGCGAGCTCGCGCAGCTCGCGCCGGCGACCCGCGAACAACGGCGCGCCGAGCACGAAGACGTATGTTGCCGCGTAGACGATTCCATTCCAAGGAACGGCGCTGGCCGGAGCGACGTGCGCCGCGCCGAGCAGTGCGACGGCGCGGTACAGGACGAGCCAGGGCGCGAACACGAGTGCATAGACCGAGACCCGATCTGCCGCGGTAGGTCGCTCATCGGTCTCAGGCGGGAACCGGAGCAACGGCGCCGGCGTCGCACCGAACCGACGGAACGTCGCGTCGCGCTCGTAGCCGATCACGAACGCAGTCGTAGCGAGGGCAAGGGTCGGCGATACGATCCACAGCCCCGCCGCCGAGCGCGCCCAGAGCGACAGGCCGGCGCTGACGCAGACGGCGCCGACGTAGATCGGATCGGCGACGAGGCGATACGCGCCCCGGGTTACGAGCTGTTGCGGCGGAAAGGGACTCGCCGGCAGGCCGTGACCGAAGCGCCAGAGATCGCGGGTCCCCGCAACCATGAGCGCCAGTCCGGCCGCGAGCAGCGCGATGCCCGCGGGCGACGCCAGCGCGTCGGACGGCAGGGGCAGCGCGATGAGCGAGTCGAGCCTATGCGCCCACGCGGCGAGTGCCGCCGGGAGCGCGATCACGAAGAGCGCCGCGTAAGCGACTCGACGAATCACGTGAACCTCATGTGAACCTCATGTGAACCTCACGACCTCGTGGATCGCCTGCCCGGCGAGCGGCGGCGAAGTCCCCGCCGCGAGAATCCCTGTGCTGGTCCATTTCGATTCATGATAAGCGTGAAGCGCCGAGGGGACGATACTGCGGAGCGGGGGAACGGTACGCAGCACCTCACCGAGGTCTCGATCGACGAGGACTCGGGTCGACGACAGGCACAGCGACGCGCCGTCGGCGACGATGCCCGAATCGGTGACGGTGGCGCAGCGCGACTCGCTTCCGTCGACGAACACCCATGTGCGCGGCGCCGCTCCACGCCAGTCGATCCAGACGATGGAGTGCCGCGCGTCCGTGTCGTGCCAGCGTCCCCATCGCAGCTCGGAGATCGGCAGGTGCCATGGTGGAATCGTGAGCGTCAAGCACTCGGCGTAGCCCGGGCCCTGCAACGGCGCGGAGCGAGCGGGGCGAATGGAGACGAAACCGGCCGGGGCGTCGCACCGCCACGCGACGCCGCCGCACGTCGAATCGTAGAGTGAAACGTCGATGCTCGGCTGGGTCGCAGTCACGTCCGCACGGCAGACGGATGTCCGCCACGCGAGCACGCCGTCGCGGACCGTCGGCGGTGATCCGGCGCGAAGCGTCGTTCGATGACGAGGCTCACATCCCGGAGCGAACACCGACACGCTCGCCCAGTTGAGCCCGACGCCGCGCCAAGCAACCGAAGCCCAGTACGCGATGGCTACCTCGCCGGCGGCAGTCACACAGTCGGCGTACCATTTCGTCAATGAGAACTTCGGCGGACTATCGATGAGACGCGGGGAATCGGGGCGAACCAGAATAGGGAGGTTCGCGCCAGCCCGACAGAGGGGCGTGCCCTACGCGCCTACCGAATTCCTTGACGCCCGGCGCCCTCGAGTCGGATGTCGCTCGCGAGGTCGCCGCCGATTGAATCGGCGGCGGCTCGCTGTGCGAAATGCTACTTCTTCGGCGGTACGACCTCGCCCGCGGCCATCTGCTCCGGCTTGAGCGTGATGGTGAGCTTTGTCAGCTTGCCGGTGAAGCGGAACGGAATCTGGTAGTCGGTATCGTCGACGGGCGTTCGCGTGTCGGCGCCGACGTCGAACGTCTCGTCGATCGCCATGATGAACGGAATGGTGTGCATGATCCGCTTCGTCGCGACGTCCTGTCCGTCGACGCGAAGCACGCCGGCGCCGCCTTTGCCGGGTCCCCCGCCATCGTACGCAAAGTCGAAGATGATGGTATGCCGTCCCGCGGAAAGCGCGTTCGGCGCCTCCCACTTGAAGCGCTCCATGTCGAGGAAGTTGTACGTGAACACCGGCTTCCCCTTGAGCAGGTATAGACCATATCCGCCGAACCGGCCGCCGAGCGTGGCGAGCATGCCCTGTCCACCACCCTGCGGCACCTCGATGTCGGCGGTGATCGTGTACGAGCGATTGAGAATGCTTGGCGCATCGCCCACCGGAATGCCCATCAATTCGCCGCTGTAGGTGAACACGGTTCGCCCGGCGGTGCCGCTCGGCCGTGCCGCCATCATGCGCGGCAGAATGGAATTGTCCAACGGGAAGACGTTGTACTTCGATGCCTCGACCGTGAACAACTCCTGCAGCTCGCGCAGCTTTGCGGGATTCGCGGCCGCGACATCGTCGTTCTCCGAGTAGTCGTCGGCGAGGTGGTACAGCTCCCACTTGTATCCGTTGACGACATCGGGCATCTGCGCGGTTCCCATCTTCCATGGGGCTGCCGGCGGTGTCGTCGCCGCCAGCCAGCCGTCGTGGTAGATCGCGCGATTGCCGAACATCTCGAAGTACTGCGTCGTGCGGTGCGACGCGACGGTCGCGTTTGCGGCCTCCCACGTATACGACATGCTCACACCCTCGATCGGCTTTTGGCCGACGCCGTTGACCATGGCCGGCGCGGCAACGCCCGTCGCCTCGAGAATCGTCGGCACGATATCGATCATGTGGTGGAACTGCGTGCGGATGCCGCCCGCATCCTTGATGCGCGCCGGCCATGCCATCGCCATGCCTTGGCGAGTGCCGCCGAAGTGCGACGCGACCTGCTTCACCCACTTGAACGGCGCGTCGAACGCCCACGCCCACGGCACCGCCATGTGCGGATAGGTCTTGGGCGAGCCCCAGATGTCGTACGACTTCATTTGCATCGCGATCGGGATGTCGACGGCCTGCAGCGCCGCCAGCGCGTTCGGCGTGCCGGTCATCGATCCTTCGGAGCTCGTACCGTTGTCCCCCTCGATGTAGATGATCAGGGTGTTGTCGAGCTTGCCCTCGTCCTGCACTTCTTGAATGACGCGACCAATCTCGTTGTCGGTGTAGGCCACGAAGCCGGCGAACACTTCAGCCTGTCGCGCGAAGAGCTTCTTCTCCTCGGGCGACAGCGTCTCCCACTTCGGCAGATCGTCGGGCCACGGCGTGAGCTTGGTGTTCGCGGGAATGACGCCGAGTCGCTTCTGGTTCTCGAAGATCTGCTCGCGCATGGCATTCCAGCCCATGTCGAACTTGCCCTTGAACTTGTCGATCCACTCCTGCTTCGGCTGGTGCGGCGCGTGCGTGGCGCCCGGCACGTAGTAGACAAAGAACGGCTTGTCCGGCGCGGTGGCGTTCAGCTCACGCATGTGGCTGATCGCGTCATCCGCCATGTCCGTGATGAGGTTGTAGCCGGGCTTGCCGACCCACGGGAACACCTGCGTCGTGTTGCGGAAGAGGTACGGTTCCCACTGGTCGGACTCGCCGCCCATGAAACCGTAGAAGTACTCGAAGCCCATACCGATCGGCCATTGATCGAACGGACCCGCGGTGCTGTATTGAAAGCTCGGCGTATTGTGGTTCTTGCCGAACCACGACGTGGAATAGCCGTTCTCTTTGAGGATCTCGCCGATCGATGCGTTGTTGAGACCGATCTCGGAATCGTAACCGGGAAAGCCGGTCGCCTGCTCGGCGACGACGCCGAACCCGACGGAGTGATGGTTCCGTCCGGTGATCAGCGCGGCGCGCGTGGGCGAGCAAAGCGCGGTCGAATGGAATTGCGTGTAGCGAAGTCCCATCTTCGCCACGCGGTCGAGCGCCGGCGTCGGAATCACGCCGCCGAACGTGCCCGCGACACCATAGCCGGCATCGTCGGTCATGATGAGAAGCACGTTGGGCGCCCCCTTCGGCGGCACGACGCGAGCCGACCACCACGGCTTCGAATCCTTCGCGTTCAGTCCGATCGTTCCGCCGAACCGCTGCGGCTGTGGCGGAAGAAAGTTTCCGTCGATCGTCGTCGTCGCGGTCGGTGAGCCCGGCTCGCCGCTCGTCGGTCCTTGCCCCGCTGATTGTTGCGCTGCTTGTCCTGCCTGCTGACCGACGATCGATCGCAACGCGCCACCGCGTCGCGCATTGGCTGCGGCGATACCGCTGAGCACAATCACGCCCACGCTGCACGTCACCGCCACGGCGATCAGTTTTTCTCTCCTGCTACGCATATGGACGTCTCCTGGTCGCACGTGATGCCGGCCCTATGGCCGAGCGACACTCCAACGACTCGCCGGCAGACTCTCGCGTGGGAGTCGGGACGCGTCGTCATCGCTGCGCCGCGGATCGGCGTCCGGCGGCTACGAAAGGGTAGCCGGCACTGCGGGAGCGGCCATTGGTCAAAAGTCCAACCAGTCGCTAGTCTGCGTCAGCATGCGGATTCTCGTCACGGGGAGCGCGGGCCACCTTGGCGAAGCGCTCATGCATACGCTGCGAAGCGACGGACGCGACGCGTTCGGCGTCGACATCCGGCAGTCTCGGCTGACCGACGCGATCGGATCGATCACGGATCGCGCATTCGTGCGACGGTGCATGGAAGGCGTGAGCGCGGTGGTTCACGTCGCCACGCTCCACAAGCCGCACGTCGGCACGCATCCACGTCAGGCGTTTGTCGACACGAACGTCACCGGAACGCTGAACCTGCTCGAGGAGGCAGTCTTGGCGCGCGTGAGCTGCGTCGTGTTCACGAGCACGACGAGCGCGTTCGGCGCCGCGCTCACGCCGCGCACCGGGCACCCCGCGGTGTGGATCACCGAAGAGGTCGCCCCGGTCCCGAAGAACATCTACGGCGTCACGAAGGTCGCCGCGGAGAATCTGTGCGAGCTGTTCCATCGCACGCACGACCTGCCGTGCCTGGTGCTCCGGACGTCTCGCTTCTTCCCGGAAGCGGACGATCACGCCGACACGCGCGAGTCGTACGCGGACGAGAACGCGAAGCTGAACGAGTTTCTCTACCGCCGCGTGGACATCGAGGACGTCGTGAGCGCCCACCTGCTCGCGCTGGAGCGCGCGCGCTCGATCGGCTTCGGCCGCTACATCATCAGTGCAACAACACCGTTTTCAGCGACGGACCTCGGCGCGCTGCGCGCCGATGCGCCGAGCGTCGTTGCTCGGCTCTTTCCCGAGTATGAGGAGGTGTACGCGCGCCGCGGGTGGCGGATGTTTCCCAGCATCGACCGCGTCTACGTCAACGCGCGTGCACGACACGACCTGGGGTGGCGGCCGCGGCACGACTTCGGCGGACTGATCGCACGACTGCGGGAAGGCGGAGAGGTACGCAGTCCGATGGCTCGGCTCATCGGCTCGAAGGGGTATCACCACGACGCGCGAGAAAAAGTCCTCGCCCCGACGGACCCTTTGCATCGTACGTGACCTCCAATCCCGCCTGCCGAAAGCAGACGAGCATCTCGTCCGTCGTGAACAGGCCGAGCTCGTGCACCTCGGTCGCGTGCTCGATCCCGGTCGGCCGGCCGATGAGATACTCGAAACGCAGCCGCGACAGGCGGTCCTCGATGTCGACGGTGCTCATGCGAACGACGCTGACCTCCGGCGTCTCGGCCGTCTTGACGAAGATGCGTCCCGGCTCGAGCACGCCCGGCGCAAACCACGGCTCGACCAGCGCGATGCCGTCCTTCGCGAGGTGATGACGAAAACGCTCGAGCGTCAGACGCACGTTGTCGAGCGTCCGGACGTAGCCGATCGAGCTGAAAAGGCAGAGGATGACGTCGTAGCGCCGCGATAGCTCGAAGGAAATCATGTCGGCCTGATAGACCGACGCACGCGGCAACTTGGCCCGCGCGATGCGCACGAACGCCGGATCGAGGTCGAGCCCATCGACCTCGTAGCCGTAGTCGTCCGTCAGGCGGCGCGCGTGTTCACCGGTGCCGCACGCGACGTCGAGCACCGTTCGCGCGCCCGGGTGCTCTCGCCGAATGATCGCGGCGAGCTCGGACGTCTCTGTCGCGTAGTCCTTGAATCCGGAGTAGACGAGATCATACAGCTCGGCCGATGCGCTGAACATGAGTGAATATCACCGCACGGCCGGCGATGAGGAAGCCGGCTGTGCCGCCGCCGCCTTCCCTCGTCTCCGGAGTGGTCGCACATTCGTGCCGACCTCTCTCAGGTGAAACGCCATGAAGGCATTCGCCGCGGTGCTATCGATTGGCGCACTCTCCGTGCTCGGAACCGGTGCCGCCGCGCGGCAGCAGCAGTCCGCGCCTCCGCCGCCATGGGCATACGGCTTCGCGACTCCTCCCGCGGCCGGTGACGCAACGCCGGCGGGCGGTCAACGCGGCGGCGGACGCGGCGCTCCGGCCCCGCCCGACACGACGAAGATCAGCGTTCCCGGCAGCACGGCATCCTTCACGCTCGCGCAGGTGCGCGACGGCTTCGGACCGGCCGACTGGTTCCCTGGCGATCATCCACAGATGCCGCCGATCGTCGCGCAGGGACGTCGCGACGCGATGATCACCGCGTGCTCGCTCTGCCACTATCCAAACGGCAAAGGCCGGCCGGAGAACGCGGGCGTGTCTGGTCTCTCCTACGCATACGTCGTTCAGACGATGATGGACTTCAAGAACGACGCGCGAAAGAGCGCCGACCCGCGGAAGACGAACACGAACCGCATGATCTCGTTCGCCAAGGCGATGACGGACGACGAGATCAAAGCGGCCGCGACGTACTTCTCGTCGATGAAATGGACGCCGTGGGTGAAAGTCGTCGAGACGAACGAAGTGCCGAAGACACGCATCGCCGGCGGCATGTTCATCGCACTCGAGGGCGAGCAGGCAGGCAAGGAGCCGATCGGCGGACGCATCATCGAAGTGCCGGAGAACGCCGAAGCGACGGAGACGCTCCGCAATCCGCGGTCGAGCTTCATCGCCTACGTGCCGGCGGGCGCGGTGAAGAAAGGCGAATCGATCGCGACACGGGGCCAGTGCACGCTCTGTCACGGGGCGAACCTCGAGGGGCTCGGTCCGGTGCCGGGCATCGCCGGCCGCTCGCCGAGTTATGTCGTGCGTCAGCTCTATGACATGCAGCGCGGCGTGCGATCCGGTGTCTGGTCGGAGCTGATGAGGCGCGCGGTCAGCACGATGTCCACCGACGACATGCTCAACGTCGCGGCGTACGTCGCCTCACGGACGCCA
>Ga0326726_10005005_pt1 | contig 12050 bp, 11 predicted proteins | sample MHFenrmetagenome_2_FD_207603 | JGI IMG/M metagenome (GOLD analysis project Ga0326726, IMG submission 207603) | Lab enriched peat soil microbial communities from Michigan Hollow, Ithaca, NY, United States - MHF15MN | ecosystem: Environmental > Terrestrial > Soil > Wetlands > Peat | place: USA...
CACCCCGCGTATGACCTCGAGGCGAGCATCGCGCGCGCCGCCGAGGGGTTTCGCAGCGCCGGCTCGCTCTAGTTGCAATCCCGCTCAGATAACGTTGACCTTGACGTGAACGGTGAGTGTCAAGATAGATGTCGCGTGGATCATGCCGCGGCTCGATCGGGCTGCGGGTTGAGGACGACAGTGCCGACGGGTGACCAGTTGCGCGTGCCGCGACTCCATCGCTCCGGGTTCGCGCAGCGTGCGCGTTCGTAGAGCTCGTCACGCTGGTCGAGGACGACTCGCTCCGTGCCCAGGTGTCGTTCGTTCGGTGTCACGTACCGAATCGCGCTGTGACGGTGCTCGCCGTTGTACCAGGCGACAAACCTCGTGACCCATAGCTTCGCTGACACGAGGTCGGCGAAGGGCATGCGTGGATACGCAGGCGTGTGCTTGAGCGTGCGAAACAGCGCTTCGGAGTACGGGTTGTCGTCGGAGACGTGAGGCCGGCTGAAGGACGGCACGATCCCAAGCCATTGCAGCGTCGCGATCATCGTGTTGCCACGCATCGGTCGACCGTTGTCCGAGTGCAGCACCAAACCGCGAGGATCGACGTTGCTGTCGCGGCAGATGCGCTTGATAAGCTCGGCGGCCAGCTCCGCCGATTCGGATTCTTCAATCGTCCAGCCCACGATGCGCCGGCTCCATACGTCCATCACGAGGTAGAGGTAGAAGTAGCGGCCTCGCGTCAGGGTCGGCAGCCACGTGATGTCCCAGCTCCAGACCTGATTCGGCCCCGTGGCGCGATGGACCATATTTGCGCGTGAGACGTGAGTTCGCTTGATCATGCGCTTCTTTGCGCGAAGTGCGTGGCGACGCTGGAGCCGATACATCGTCGACTCAGAGCCCAGGTACAGACCTTCGTCGGCGAGCTGGGGCACAAGTTGTTTCGGCGGGAGGTTCGCGTAACGCAGGCTCGTCATGACGGCGAGGATCTGAGTCTCCTCGGTCAGTGTGAGCGCATTGGCCGGACGTTGCCTTGGTCCACGGCGTTGGTCGTCGCGCTCGGGCCACCTGCGCCAGCGCTCCACGGTGCGTATCGAGAGTCCGACGATCTTGCAAGCAGGCTGAAGGCGCGCGCCCGACGCCTGAGCTTCGGTGATGAGCTCGACGATCATTTCTCGCTCTCGTCGTCCGTGTCTTCGTCCTCGGCCGCCGAGTAGTAGTCCTCTAGCTTTTTTTTTAGGATCAGTAGTGCCGCAGCCTCGGCGAGAGCCTTTTCTTTCCGAGCGAGCTCACGCTCGAGCTGTTTGATGCGCTTCGTGGCCGCCAGCGGCGGGTTGCCGTCCTCGTGAAGCGCCGACCGCCATCGCTCGAGCTCGGCGAGGGTCACATCCTCTCGCGCGAGATACGTGGTGAGTTGCTCGCCATCGAGCTCCGCCGTTGCCGCCAAGATCTCCACCTTGCGGCCCCACGTCCACGTTCGTCGAGCGCGTACCTCTGCCGGTGGACGAGGGTCTTGTCCCATTTCAGAAAGGCTACGCGCCTCTTTGCGCCAGTGCGACAACGCCGTCTGCGAAACCCCCGTTTCTTGGGACAGCCGATGGGCACTGGTCGCGTGCTTCCCGATGAGCTTGGCGACCATCTTCTGCTTGAAGGCCAGCGAATACGTCTTTCTCACATTGCCGTCGCGTTCTCGCCCCACGATGTTTCGAAAGGACACGCGACAACAACCCTGACACAGGGGGTTCACGTCAAAGTCAACGCGATGTGTGCGGCTCAGGGCATCGCGGCGCGGATCGGAGTCGTCGCGACGGGCGCGGCGCCGGGCAGGCCGGGCGTGCGATCGCGCGGGATGTGATAGCGCGCGAGGATGCGGGGCTGGGATTTCCGGACCTCGTCGGCATCCATCATGATCATGCCACCCGACGTCGTCGTGATCTCGACGACGCCGCGCGCGATCGACAGGCTCTGCACGAAGTCTTCCATGTCGAGCGGGGCACGGCCGTTGAGCGTGGCGATCGCCTCGTTGTAGAGGTGGGCGTAGCCGACGTTGATCTCGTCGGCGAGCACCTGCGTGAGGATCACGACCTCGTGCTGCTGCGGGCTGCGATAGCCGAGGTAGTAGTAGTTCAGGAACTCCTTCGGAGCCTTGTTCCACCACTTGTCCCAGGTGGTGAGGTAGTCGCGCGTGAGCTGCTGGAACACGAGCCCGCCGTAGACGAAGTACTTCGGCGGCAGGTCGTAGCGCGACCGCGGCACGAGTGGATTCCAGCGCGCGAGCTCGACCTCCACGGACTTCGCCTTGCCGTCGCGCTTGATGTCGAGCTTCACCTTGTCGCCGATGTAGCGATAGCCGAGCACGACGTCGTACCGGGTGCGGTAGCGATTCATGAACTGCACGGTGCCGTTGTTGGCGATCGACAGTCCGTCGATGGAGGTGATCACGTCACGCGGCATCAAGATGCCGTCGGCCGAGCCGGCATGATCGACGTGGAGCACGACCACGCCTCGCTCGTCGCCGGTGAGGCCGAGGGTCTTGCGGAGCAGCGGGTTCTCGAGGTTCTGCGTCGTGATCCCGAGCGCGGGAATCTCGGGGCGCTTGCCCTTCGACACGCCGTCGAGAAACGCGCGGATGATCGGCGGCGGCACCATCTCGCCGATGTTGTCGACGCCGGTGAGCTTCTGGAACGCGATGCCGACGACCTTGCCGTCGCCGAACACCGGCCCGCCGCTGTTGCCGGCATTGATCGCGGCGTCGACGGTCACGGCGAGCAGGTGACGCTGCGAGTGGCTGTAGCGCTGCACCTCGATGCGCGACACCACGCCCTCGGTGATCGAGATCTCTTCGCCGCCGACCGGGTAGCCGACCACGGCGACCTCGTCGCGCAGCCGGGGCATGTCCCCGACCTCGGCCGGCTCGATATCTGAAAGGAAATCAGCAGGTTCGACGACTTCGAGCAGGGCGAGATCACAGTCGTGACTGACCGCTTTGACCCGCGCGATCGCCTTGTCGGGATGCGACAGCTTCTGGATCTGCAGGAACGTCCCGTTGGCGACGACGTGCGCGCCCGTGAGGAGCAAACCGGGCCCGATGACGACCGCGGATCCGGTGCTGTTCGACGGAGTTCGTGCCTGCCACGGTCCATCGAAGTCAGGATCCTGCGATGTCGCAAAGACGCGGATGACCTCGGGGTACGCCACATTTCCATTTTATGGCGCGGTGAGGAATACAGCAAAGTGTAGTGTCGACCCGTTCCCGTAAGCCGCGATTATGCTGGCCCTTCAAGCCCTCACACCTGAACGTTTGACCGCCTGCATTCCAGGCGTTACGGCCGCCGAGGCACGTAAGTTGATCGCGCAGGTCCACCGGGGCGAGCCGATCGCGGCGACGTCGGCGATCCGCCGGGTGTCCGTGGACGCGGTGCGCGTGATGGGGCACGTGCCGGCGCTCGAGGTCGTGGCCGAGACGCCGAGCCAGATCGATCCGTTCGTGAAGTACCTCGTGGCCGCGCCGGATGGCGCGCGATTCGAGGCCGTGCGGATCCCGCTGGAGGATCCGCTGCGGTTTTCGGCATGCGTGAGCTCGCAGGTCGGGTGCGCGCTCGGCTGTACGTTCTGCGCTACCGGCACGCTCGGGCTGACGCGCAATCTCGAAGCTTGGGAGATCATCGAGCAGGTGCGGGTGATCCGCGCGCGCCTGCCGCATGGCCGCGTGCACGGCGTGGTGTTCCAGGGCATGGGCGAGCCGCTCGCGAACCTCGATGCGGTGCTCGAAGCGATCGAGGTGTTCAGCGAGCCGTGCGCGATGGGCATCGATGCCCGCGCGATCACCGTGTGCACCGCCGGCTTGCCGGCGGGGATTCGCAAGCTCGCCGAGCGCGCGCCGCGTGTCCGGCTCGGGTTGTCGATCCACACCGCGCTCGCCGACCGCCGGCGGTCGCTCATGCCGATCGCGCGTGCCCACGCGCTCGACGAGGTGCTCGCCGCATGCGCCGATCACGCGCGCATGACCGGCCTGTCGCCGATGTGGGCCGTGACGCTGCTCGCCGGCGTCAACGACTCCGACGCCGATGCCCACGCGCTCGCCGCGCTGGCGCGCCAGTTCGAGGTCGACACCGGGCGCAAGCCGCGGCTGTCGATCATCGCGTTCAATGCCATCGACGGTGATCCGTTCCAGCGGAGCAACCGCGAGGTGGAGTTCCGCGCCGCGCTCGGGCTGCCGAGCCACCGGCGCTACTCCGGCGGCGGCGATGTCGGCGCTGCCTGCGGGCAGCTGGCGGCGCGGTCGGGTTAACCTGCGCGCATGCACCCGGTCCACGACATCGAAGTCCCGGCCGATATCGGCGCGTACGTCCCGTCGGTGATCGAGATCCCGCGGGGCTCGCACCTCAAGTACGAGGTCGACAAGCCGACCGGGCTGTTGAAGCTCGACCGCGTGCTGTACAGCGCCGTGCACTATCCGATGAACTACGGCTTCATCCCGCGCACGCACTCCGACGATGGCGATCCACTCGACATCCTCGTGCTCATGCAGGACTCCGTCTATCCGCTGACGATCGTCCGTGCGCGTGCGCTCGGCGGGCTACACATGGTCGACGACAAGGGCGGCGACGACAAGATCGTCGCGGTGTGCATCGACGATCCGGCGTACTCGCACTACGAGCGCCTCGACCAGCTGCCGGCGCACATCATGCGCGAGCTCGACCGGTTCTTCCGCGACTACAAGATGCTCGAGCACAAGCAGGTCGACGTCGAAGAGTTCTACGACCGCAAGCACGCGCTCGAGGTGATCCAGGCGTCGCGCGACGCCTACGAACGCGGCGAAGGGCGGTAGACTTCACGGGTGGTGCCTGACGAGCCGTCCGATACGGCCGACGCGCTCGCGCCGACGACCCCGACGTCGTCGACGGGCGGCGACACGCCGAGCGAGCCACCGTTCCGGCCCAGCGATCGGATCGGCAGCCGCTACCAGCTCGAGGGGTTGCTCGGTCGCGGTGGCATGGGCGCGGTGTACCGCGCACGCGACGAGGCGCTCGGCGGTCAGCTGGTCGCGCTGAAGCTCGTCGCAGGCGACGTGTCCGCGAACCCGAGGGAGCTCAAGCGGCTTCGCGACGAGGTGGTGCTCGCGCAGAAGGTCACGCATCCCAACGTGTGCCGCACGTACGACCTCGAGGAGATCGATGGCCTGTTCCTGATCAAGATGGAGATCGTCGAGGGCGAGTCGCTCGCACATCGCTTGCGAGCCGGCCGGCTCGAGATCGCCGAGGTCGTTCGGATCGCGCGCCAGATCGTGCGTGGCCTCGCGGCCGCACATCGCCAGGGCGTGATCCATCGCGATCTCAAGCCCCAGAACGTGATGATCGAGAAAGCGACCGCGCGCATCGTGCTGATGGACTTCGGCGTCGCGCGCCACGAGGCCACGCGGCAATCGATCTCGGACATCGTCGGCACGCCCGACTACATGGCGCCCGAGCAGGCGCGTGGCGACGCGATCGATGCCCGCGCCGACCTCTACGCGCTCGGCTGCGTGATGTACGAGATGCTGACCGGCGTGGTGCCGTATCCGCCGCGGACGTCGACGATGGTTCGCATGACCGCGCCCGATCCGCGGATCCGCCGGCCCGACACGCCGCGCTGGCTCGGCACGATCGTGCGGCGCTTGCTCGCGCGCGACGCCGCGGACCGACCGCGCGACGCCGCCGAGGTCGCGGCGCTGCTCGATCGCTCCAAGCGGCGGCGGATCGTGCTGGCGGCGATCGCCGTCGGGGCGGCGCTCGTGGTGGCGTCGACCGCGTGGGTGGTGGCGAGATCGAACAAGGTCCACACGTGGCGGCCGGTGCTCACCGAGGTGCTGCCGCAGGTCGACGAGAACTTCGCCGAGCTGTCGATCTCGCCCGATGGCAAGCGCATCGCGTTCGACTCCGATCGCGATCAGCGCAACTCGACGTTCCGGACGTTCGTCGGCCCGATCGACAGCAACGAGGCCCGCGCGATCTCGCCCCCCGGCGGCCCGATGCTCAGCTCGGAGTGGGCCGATGACAACAGCGTCTACGCCGCCGACGATCTCACCGGCGCCGGCTACCGGATGCCGATCGACAATGGTCCACGCACCCAGGTGACCGAGCGCGGCTTGCCGGCGCGGTGCGGCTCGGACGCGATCATCGTCCAGTCCTACGAGCTCGACAGCACGGCGCGGTTCACGCTTCGTGGGAAGGGGCAGCCGGACCGCGTGATCGTCGAGATCAAGCCGCCGCAGAAGCTCGTCGGAACCTGGCATTGTTCGCGCGATGGCTCGCGGCTCGTGTACGCGGTCGCGTCCAACAACAACATCCTGGTGCCGAAGTCCGACCTGTGGGAGGCGCCGCTCGCCGGTGGGGCGCCGCGGCGGCTGACGAACGACGGCAAGCGAAACCTGGATCCGTCGTTCACGCCGGAAGGCTCGATCGTGTTCTCGTCGGCGCGCCGCGGCGCGATGAACCTGTGGGAGCTGCCCGCAAGCGGTGGCGAGCCGATCCAGCTGACGTTCGGCGGCGGTGACGATCTCGAGCCCGTCGTCACGCCCGACGGCAAGCGACTCGTATTCGCGCTAGACAACACGTCGAACGTGATCCGCAGCTACGGCGAGGGGCCGAGCCGTCGGATCTCGAACGCGCGAGACTTCTTCACGTCGCCGGTCGCGACGCCCGATGGTCGCGAGCTGGTGCTCGTTGCGCCGGCGAGCGAGGCGATCGTCGCGATCGATCTCGGCGATGGCTCGTCGCGCAAGCTCGTCGTGGCCGCGAACGGGAAGGTGCCGCGCCAAGCCACGCTGACACGCGACGGCAAGACGATCGTGTACGGCGTCGGCGAGCATCCCGCCGAGGTGTTCGCGATGCCGCGCACCGGCGGCGAGCCCCGTCACCTCGCGACCCTCGACGGCGATCTCCGGATCCTGCGCGCCGGTGCCGACCAGGCGATCCATGCCGAGCTCGCGGCTCACGAGCGCCAGGAGGCGTGGCGGATCCCGCTCGACGGCACTGCGCCGGCGCGCGAAGGTGAGGTCGCGTTCGTGCTGCCCGCGGCGAGCGGGTGGTCGATCGTGATCGGTGTCGGTCCGCCGGAACAATCGCGCCAGGCCACGCTCGTGCCGCCGAAGGCCACGCCCGACGATCCGCGCATCCGCACGCTGACGATCTCGTCGGGGCCGCCGGACTGGAGCAGCGACGGCAACGTGCTCGCGTACTTCGATGGCACCAAGGTCCATCGCGTCGACGTCCGCGACGGCAGCGACAAGGTGATCGCCGCGCCGAGCGATCCGAAGCCGTGGGTCGCGGTCTCGCCCGACGGCAAGACGATCTACGTACTCGCCCTCGAGGGCTTCGTGCGCCGGTTCTTGATCGAGAACTTCGACGAGCGAAAGCCTTAGGCCTTCGCGCTGGGGCGTTCGTTCACGCGCTGATGCCAGGCGATGAGGTTGGGGTGCAGCTCGGGCTTGAGACGCACGTCGGAGATCTTGCCGAAATCGATCGCGCACAGCGCCGTGATGTCCGCCACGCTGAAGCGCTCGCCGGCCATGTAGGGACGGTGGCCGAGCTCGGCGTCGAGCCACTCGAGGCGGAGCCCGACCTGCTCCTTCATGATCGCGGCGAACTCGGGCGCTTGCTTGATGCGCCCCTGCCAGAACGCGTGCGCGTTCCGGAACACCTGTGCGAGCGGCAACAACAGCTCGAGCTCGGCGTGACGATTCCACATCTCGATCTGTGCGCGTTCCCACGCATCGTTGCCGAACAGGTTCGGCGTCGGGTGCATCTCTTCGAGATAGCGGCAGATCGCCATCGACTCGCGCAGGATCCGGCCGTCCGGAAACTCCAGGACCGGTAGGAGAGACAACGGGTTCTTGCGCCGGAACTCGACCGTTTGATGCGCCGCCGCAGCGATCGAGACCTCGATCGTGTCGTACGCCACGCCCTTCTCCGCCAGGAAGATCCGCACCCGCCGGGGATTGGGCGCGCGGGGGTCGTGATAGAGGAGCATCCTCGGACTGTACGGCCAAAACTCCGCCCTCCGCGGCCGGATCTCGTACAATAAACGGGTATGCGCATCGCGGGGTTCCTGGTCTTTCTCTGTCTAGGTGCCGCCCTGTTCGGGTGCAAGGGCAAGGGTGACGCCGATGCCGCGCCGGATCCCGCGGCGCTCAAGGCCCAGCAGGAGTTGCTCGCGCGTCGAGACAAGCTCATGCAGACGCGCCAGAAGCTCGAGACCGATCGCGAGAACCTCGACATCGAGATCAAGGACATCGAGGCGAAGGGTGGCGACGCGAGCGACAAGAAGAAGCAGAAGGACGATCTCGACAAGCAGCTCAACAACTCGAACGCGCAGGACGAGCTCAACCAGCTCAACACCAAGCTCGATCAGATGAAGGTGAACGGCGACAAGTCAGCCCAGGTCGCGTCACGCGAGGCAGATATCGCGAATCGCGAGAAGCTGATCGCCGAGCGCGAGGCGCGCCTCGCCGCGCGCGAGCAGCAGCTCGTACAGCGCGACGCCGAGATGGCGGCGCGCTGGAAGGACACGTGCTCGAGCGGCGCACCCGTGATCATCCAGCAGTCCGGCAAGGGTGGGAACTACACGAAGAAGGACGTGAGCGATCTGATCGCGAAGGCGAAGGCGGGCATGAGCAAGAAGGGGCTCCTCGTCTCGGATCTTCCGGGGCCGACGCAGGGTCTCGAAGGCGAGGCCGGCAAGGCGATGAACGAGAACGACATGAGCAAGGCGTACTTCGCCGCGGCTCAGCTCGCGGGCACGGTGGACTCGATCGCGGTCAATCGTCCGTTCATCCAGGCCAAGATGGCGAGGGTGCAGGCCCAGATCAAGAGCAGCAAGCCCGACGAGGCGACAAACCAGCAGCTGTCGGGAATCCTGTCCGAGGTGATCCAGAAGTTCGGCGACGGCGACTTCGCGGCGGCGAACAAGCGCCTCAACCAGCTCGTCGCGATGCTGAAGTAGCAAGACGAGCGCACAGAGTCGGACCCGATCGAAGACGTGCGATCACGTGCAATCGATCGCGAGATCGACGAAGGGCAGCGCTGCGACGGCTAGCAGCTCTGCCCGGCAAGCTTGCGGCACGAGTCGGCTTGCGGGAAGTGATGTGCGAGCACGCCGGCGAGGATCCCGAAGCCGGTCGCGAGCACGACGATCGCGGGGCCGGCGACATACCACCGCCGGTACAGCGGCGGATCGACGTAGACGATCGTGTCGCGGTTCGTGGGCTTGGCCTTCACGTCGTGCTCGACGATCGGATACTGCGTCATCGGCACCGGGACCTCCTGGGTCTTGCCGTACGGCACGTCGATGAACTTGATGAAGTCGTGATACTGCGGGTGGGTCACGCGAATCGCCTGCGTGCCGACCGGCAGCGCCAGCTCGCCCTTGTCGGTGAGCGTGATCTTCGAGCCGTTGACGAACACCGTCGCGCCCGTGACATCGATGGCGAGGTGAAGCGTGCCGCGGTAGCGATCGGGATCGAGGAGCCGGATCGCCGCGCCGGTCGCGCCGCCGCCGTCGTCCTTGGGGCCGATCGTCAGGGTCGTCGACCGCAGTTCCTTGCCGGTCGTCACGTCGGTGGCGTTGAGATAGATGACCTTCGAGTCGCCGAGCCCGCCGACCTCGCCGCTGACGAGGACCTGCGCGCCGACGAGCTTGCCGAGCTCGGTGAGGCACGCCACGTCGCCTTCGCAGGCCTTGAGCGCGGGCTTCTTCGCCTTGTCGATCGCCTCGGTGACCTTGATGGCGGGGATGACCTTGTTTCCAGGCAGCGCGGTGATCGCTTGCTCGATCGCCGCGATGACCTTCTTCGTCTGCGCCGACTTGTCCTCGGCGCCGAGCGTGGACAGCGGCGCGACCGCGACCACGCGCTCCGCACGAGCCACGCCGGTGAGCGCGACGACGAGCGCGAGCGCGGCGCCGAGCCTCAGCACGTTCCAGACCCCGGCGGGTAGACGGTGCAGTTGACATGGCCCTCGTGGGCGCCGACCACGACGCCGACCGCGATCGCCGCGAGGCCGACGGTGATCAGGAACCACGGCCGCGTGTAGATGGGGCTACGGACTTCGCGGATCGTGCGGCCGGTGCCGATCGTCTCGCCGGTACCGACGAGGCGCACCACCACCGGGCTCACCTTCTGGAAGTGCACCTCGACGTCCTGATCCCAGGCGGCGTAGTCCTTCGCCTCGACGTGCAGCTTGTGCTTGCCGAGCGCGAGCTTCGCGAGCAAGCCCTGGTTTCCGAGCGGCGTCCTGCCGACCGGCTTGCCGTCGAGCGAGACCGCGGCGCCGACGAGATCGCTCTGGATCTGGAGCGAGCCGTGGAGCTGTTCCGGTGCGAGCAGGCGATAGGCGGCGACCCGCACGCCCTCGATCAGCTCGTCGGGCGTGCCTTTCAGCGGGTCGCTCTGGATCTTCTGCGACTTGCCGGTGGCGACATCGACCGCCTTGATGTTGAGGATGTAATTGTCGCCGAGCGAGCCGACCGTGCCGGTGACGACGAAGTCTACGTTGAGGCGCTTGCCGATCGCCGACAGGCACTTCTCTTCGCCGGTGCAGTTCTGCTCGGCCGCGGTGATCTTGGACTCGATGTCCTTGCGGCTCGGCAACGGCACGCGATCCAGACGATCGAGCTCGAGACGAAACAGCGTCTCGAGGCGCTGCACGATCTCGGCGTCGATGCCGAGAGCGTCGAACCGCCAGACCGCGATCTTCTTGTCGAGCGCCTCCTCGGGGCCAGATCCGGTGGGAGCATCATCCGCGTGCGCGATCGGTGCCGCGAGCGCGGATACAGCTAACACCACCGAGGCGAGCCTCCAAGCCACTGCGGCCGATCCTACCATCGCTCGGCCGGATACGTCGTGTTAGCCTGCTCACCATGCTCCGAGTGGTTGTCCTTGGGCTCGTGCTCGTTGGGGCGACCGCGTGCTCGTCGATCTCGACCGTGCGAGTCCAACCGGAGAGCGTGTATGTCGGGCCGAAGCTGCGACCGATCGCGATCGTTCACGCGCAGGTCACGAGCGCGTACATCTTCTGGATCCCGATCCCCGGTCACGTATCGCTCGACCAGGTCGTCAACCGGATGCTCCTCGCGGCGGCCAAGACGCTCGGCGCCGACAAGGTCGTCGACATCAAGGTCGACATCACGCCCGACGACGGCATCTGGACGCTCCGCAAGTTGATCGGCTGGCGCTCCGCCGAGGCCAGCGGGGTCGCGGTCGTGGTCGAGGACGACGTCCCGGCGGCACCCGCGACACCGGCGCCAGCGCCCGCAACCCCGACCAAGTGACCCGATGATCGACGTCTCGGATCGACGCCTCGTCCTGGTGCTCGGCAAAGGCGGGGTGGGGCGCAGCACCGTCGCCTGCGCGCTCGCCGGGCGCATCGCGGCACGCGGCAAGAAGACGCTGCTGTTCGAGACCAACGCCAACGATCGCTTCGGTACGTACTTCGATAAGCCCGGCATCGGCACGACGATCGCCGAGCTCGGGCCGAACCTGTGGGGCGTCAACACGAACCCGGCGGCGGCGCTCGCCGAGTACGGGATGATGATCCTGAAGTTCAAGTCGGTCTACGAGATGGTGTTCGAGAACCGGATCACCAAGGCGTTCTTGCGCGCGGTGCCCGGGCTCGATGACTACTCGCTGATCGGCAAGGCGTGGTTCCACGTCGAAGAGGAGAAGCGCGGCAAGCCGGTGTGGGACACGGTGGTGTTCGACATGCCGGCGTCCGGACACTCGGTCTCGATGCTGCGCATTCCGTGGGTCATCACCGATACGGTCCCCGAGGGTCCACTCACCCGCGACGCGCGCACGATCAAGCAGCTGCTCTGCGATCCCGCGCGCACCGCGGCGATCATCGTGACGCTCGCGGAGGAGATGCCGGTGAACGAGGCGTGCGAGCTCGAGGCGAAGCTCACGGATATCGGCATCGTGCCCCAGCACATCATCTGCAACCAGCTCTATCCGGATCACTTTCCGCACGGATCGGCGGTGAGCCGCATCGTCGATACGCTGATCGCGGATCCGAACCTGACGTCGCCGCTGCGCG
>Ga0326726_10005006_pt1 | contig 12049 bp, 11 predicted proteins | sample MHFenrmetagenome_2_FD_207603 | JGI IMG/M metagenome (GOLD analysis project Ga0326726, IMG submission 207603) | Lab enriched peat soil microbial communities from Michigan Hollow, Ithaca, NY, United States - MHF15MN | ecosystem: Environmental > Terrestrial > Soil > Wetlands > Peat | place: USA...
GCGGCGATGCTTGCGCAGCGGACCCATGCGCCGAACCTGTTGTTGTTTTTTGAGGCTGGTGGGATTGGCCCGGAGATGCCGGTGCTTCCGATCTCTGTTGGTGATTCACGGACGTTTTATTCCGCGGTTGCTGCCTCTAGTATGCATGATTCGATGGCGATGGCGCAAGCAGGGTACATTGATTATGGGTTCCTTGGTGGTGCCCAGATCGATAAGTACGGGAATTTAAATACGACCGTGATCGGACCGTATGAGCATCCGAAGGTGCGTCTGCCGGGGAGCGGGGGAGCGAACGACGTCGGGACCTTGTGTCATCAGACGATTATTCTGATGCGGCAGGATACGCATCGGTTCCTCGAGAAACTGGATTTCTTGACGACACCAGGGTATCTCTCCGGGTTTGATTCACGGGAGAAGACTGGGTTGCCGAAAGGAAGCGGGCCGTATCGAGTGATTACCCAACTCGGAGTGTATGGTTTTGACCCTGAATCCAAACAGATGCTGCTGCTGTCGCTGCATCCAGGGGTGACGATTGAACAGGTTACCCAGAACTCTGGGTTTCCGATTCGTTCTTCTGAGTATGTTTCCGTGACAACACCACCGTCTCAGAAGGAGTTGGATATTTTAAAGAAAATCGATCCTGTGGGTATGGTAATTGGAAAATAATATTTTTTTAGGAGGATTGTTTTTCTTTTCAACAGCTTAATAATATTATTATAGGAGAAGATACTTATAAAATGATATCGTAGGGGAACGCTGTGCAACGATATTATGTGATGCGGAAAGAATTGGCTCTTGGAATCATTTTCTTTTTACTCCTCCCTTGTATGATTCCATCTATTGGGCAAAACGTCGGTGAAAAATCAATTTTATCTTCTTCAAAAGGGAATATCTTGTATGTTGGTGGGAGCGGGTCCGGGAATTATACTAGGATCCAGGATGCTATCAATGATTCGGATACAGGAGATATTGTCTACGTGTACAATGAGTCTTCCCCGTATTATGAGCACCTCGTGATTCAGAAATCCATTTCTCTGATTGGTGAAGATACATTTAGTACAGAAATTAACGGTTCCTTGCTTGATAATTCTCTGGATACGGTGATCGTCACCGGGGATCATGTAGTTATCAAGCGTTTTCGCTTTACCGATAATCTCGGGTATTATTATCAGGCAGCGGTGAAGGCCATGGCGGATTATCTTACGCTGTCTGACTGCATCATCCAAGACAATGCGTGGGTCGGCATCTCTCTGGTTGGCGCATCCTTTTGTCAGATTCTGGATTGTGAGCTGTATGGGAATCTCATGGCGGTCAACCTTGTCAACTCAGGGGGTAATACGATTCAGAATTGTGTGTGCCATGAGAATTCCGATGCGATATCACTCTATCAGACTTCAGATAACAATCAACTCATTGATTGTACGTGCTTTAGTAACAGTTTCAATAGTATTCATATTCAGCAGTCCTCTGGAAACCAGATTACTGGTTGTGTCTGTGAAAATGGGTATGAGGGTATCAGTTTGGCTTACGCGCCGAATACGATTATGAAGAATAATACGATGATGAATAATTATGCGAACTTCGGTATCGGCTCATCATCTGTCTCAGATTTTTATTGTGATATCGACACCTCAAATACCATCAATGGAAAACCGATGTACTACATCATTGGACGAAGCAACCTTCTCTTTGATGAGTCCATGGAGATCGGGTTCCTTGGATTGGTCGACTGTTATAATATCTCTGTGAAGAACTGTGATTTTAGCAATAATTTTGAGGGTATGATGATTGCTGGTACCTCAAATTCCTTCATAGAAAACTGTAGTTTTCTTAACAACGACGGCCATGGGATGTACCTCATATCTTCGCTGGATAACATGGTGAGAAACTGTACGTTTCGTAACGGTTTTTTTGATGGTATCTTTCTATATGATTCATCCAATAACACTCTGGAAAAATGCAGGATTTCTGATTCCTCTGCAGGGGTTCGTCTTGACCGTAGCACTGAAAATATTGTTCTGGAGCAGACGGTTGATGCATGCTTGGTTGGTATCTTATTTGGCGCCTCTGGGAATAATACCCTGAGGGGAAATGAGATGTTTCAATGTGGATTACAAGTGACTGGGGACAGCCCTTTTGATTATGTCAACGATGTCGATGCGACCACTCTGGTCAATGGGAAACCTGTGTATTATTATGTCAATGAACACAACCGTACGATTCCCTCAAACGCCGGTCAAGTCATCCTTATTTCAAGTAATAACTGCACTATCTCATCTCTCAATCTGAGTGACGTGAGCATCGGTATCGAACTTGCGTATTCCTCTTTGAACATTATCGCAAACAATGTCCTTTCCGCGAACCGTCTTGCTGGCATAGATTTCGATGGCGCGAGCAATAATATGAACATCATCAGAGACAATATCATCCAGGGAAATAATTACGGCATCGATGTCGATTCATCAATGAGTAACACGATTCAAGATAACCTGCTATCAGAGAACGGTCTAGCTATCTCCTTTGATTCTTCAGGGGAAAACATCCTTGTTGGAAACAGCATCCAGAACGGCTCCTATGGTATGTATTTTGATTATTCGTTTTCTAATCGCCTTGTTAACAATAGCATTCGGAATGCGAGTAGTTTTGGCCTGTATTTCCTCTCCTCCAGTGGGAATATACTTACGACAAACAAGATGGTCAACTGCAGTTTCATGGTGTACGGGAATAGCCTTGATGAATATTTCAACAGTGTTGATGTCAGCAACACAGTCAACGGGAAACCTTTGTGTTACCTCATGAATCAGATTGATTATAAGGTGCGGGAAGACGCTGGTGAAGTTATTCTTGTTAATTCGAGTCATTGTATAGTAAAAGATCTGAATCTAGATTCGGGGACGGTTGGGATAACCCTTGCATATTCCTCTCATAACATGATCCAAGGAAACATCATAAAAAACCAAAGCATGACCGGCATTGATCTGAGTTCGGGGGACAGTGACGACAATACGATCCTGGGAAACACCATCAAACAGAATGGCTACGGCATTGATATCGAATATTGCACAGGCAGCACTCTAAAATATAATACCATATGCTCGAACAACTACGGTGTCCTCTTATACAATGCGATTGACACATCAATCAAGAGGAATACCATTGTAAAAAATTATCTTGGTATTGACGCGATACAAGCCACCGGTAGTAGTATACATTTGAACAACATTTTTCTCAATACCCTTTACGGGCTTTCTGTAGACGCCTGTTCCGTTTCTGCACAGAGGAACTGGTGGGGTGCATTGACTGGTCCAACGGTCAAAGGGGAGGGAAACGGAGACCATCTCAAAGCGGTACGCAATGCGCAGATTACCTACGTTCCCTGGCATCGTCTTCCGGTTCTCATCGGAGGGCTCCTTCGATTAATCCTTCCTAATAATCATCAAAAAAATAGTATCGATCATCAATTCATACTACCGGATCCAATGTTTTTTGAACCGTCTCATACTTGTTCTGATAATCTCGCTATTCATGGGATGAAAAACCTTAAAATGACACAAGAGCAAACAGTACTACCTAAGGAAGTTCTGGAACAGAAATTAGATACGTACTTCTTTTCTCATTTTCTTTAAAAAATAACAACCTTTTTTAATTCTCAGACGATGTCCTCTGTAGGGGACTGGGGCCTTGAAAGGTTGATAGTCCTAGGGGGAAGAATCCAATGTCACGAAAAGTTTGTATCATCGGAGGAGCAACCACACCATTTGACTACGGCCCAACTGGTTTTGAAAGCATCGAAGGCGGAGCAGCCGAATGCGTTAAAGAAACACAGCAGGACATCCCGGGATTCTCACTACGTGACCTTGACCTGATGATTTATTCTCATTTCTCGGTCCATTTCAGCCATCAACTCGCACCAGAATGGATCATTCATGATCATCTTGGACTTGTCGGCCTGCCGCATTACCGAGTCGAAAACGGGGGGAACACCGGAGGCTCCTCGCTGTACGCAGCAGCGCTTGCTATCCTGTCCGGTCATCACGATGTCGTGGGTATCGTCGGCTGGGAGACGATGGATTCTGTCTCACAGTCGCAAGGCAGCGAGTTCATCGCCATGGCATCAGATATCAGATACGAGCTTATGGTCGGAGGCATCTATCCTATTTACTATGCTGCGATGGCGAACAAATGGATGAAGGAGAACCATGTCACCGAGGAAGACGTCGCGGCCATCGCTGTCAAAAACAAAAACAATGCGATGGATAATCCCAAGGCACAATGGTACCGCAATGACCATCGGTACATCACAGTTGATGATGTGATGAACTCCAGACTTATCTCATACCCCCTAAAGAAATACGATTGCTGTCTGATGAGTAGGGGTGTTGCGTTTCTCCTCGTCTGCAGTGAGGAGTACGCCAAGAAAATCAACCCAGATCAGTATGTCACGATTGACGGAATGGGGCTGTCCAGCTGCACGATCCGGGCAGGGGATCGACTGAACAATCCTGGCTGGAGCGAACGCTATGGCCCAGGATACCCTGGAATGACCGAGTTTGCAGCATGTCGACACTCCGCTGAACAAGCATACAAAATGGCAGGCATTACAGATCCTCTCAAGGACATTGATTTTGGTGAGATCCATGATGCGTTCTCTACCTCAGAGGCGCAAATCTATAAGGCATTGGGACTAGCTAATGCAGATTCGATCGCGAAATTCATCCGGGATGAACGGACCAGTATGCAAGGTGATATCCCGATGAACCCTGGTGGAGGATTGCTCGGATATGGTCACCCTGTTGGCGCCACTGGTCTGATGAGCACCATTGAATGCTTTTATCAGCTCGCAGGGATGATCCCAAAGAAACATCTGAGCAAAAAAACCGAGATTCCTAACCCAGAATGCGGGATAGTCAACAGCCATGCGGGGACAGGAACGAGCATTTCAAATTTCATTCTGAGGAGGCATTAGACTATGTCGGTTACCGTTATGATGAAAAATAAAAAAGAGAAGTTCGCGGACCCACCTAATTTCACCGAGAAAAAAAACTACCGGCCTTCCGATGTGAAAGAAACAGGTCTCGTGTTTGTCGGCCATGAGGTCTCAGAGGACCGAACCGTTATGAACCAGTTCCTTCATTATGATCAGTTGTACACCATCCGACATGGGTGGAACAGTAAGTTCTTCATCGGGTTGCTGGATGGGAAGATCATGGGGACCCGTTGTCCGAAATGTGGCGACTCATGGGTTCCTGTCCGTACCCATTGCTGGAATTTGAACTGTAATTTACAAAAAACCGAATGGGTTGAGATGCCGCTGACCGCGAAGGTGCACACCTGGACCGTCGCAGGATGGAGCGGGCGGTCATCACTCAAACGACTCCCGATTATCCTTGTGTACGCCGCTATCGGTACGAGTAAAGTCGCCATGGCTAACGAGCTGCATGGGATGAACCCTTGGGACGTTGAATTTGGGATGCCCTTGAAAATAGTTTTTAAACCCAAGGATCAACGCGTCGGGGCGGTGACCGATTTTCATTTTGAGCCTGCGGATTTCTGGAAACCATCACCGATGAATCCTGAAAAACAGCGGATCAAGGATCTTGTGACACCGGTCTATGAGTGGGTAAAAACCTTGAAATAGCTTTGTGAAACAAAGACCGATTTCCCTGCTCTTTTCCTTTTGTATCCCTTAGTGGAGGTTTATTTTTTCTTTGACGAATTCAACCAGTTCTTCCCTGGTGAATGGTTTTTGTAAGAAATTCTCAATACCACCTGGGAGCTTTTTCAGAGAGGGTCTCATGGAGAAGAGTGCGTTGGTAAGTGTACTTCCTGGCATTCTGGTGTTCACCAGGATCAAATCAAAGGTTTCTTCGTTATCACCCTTGAGATGCTCAAGTGCTTCTCTGCTGTTTCGTGCTGTAACTACTTCAACGTCTTCCTTTTCTAATAATGTTTTAACTTGTTTGAGAAAATCAACTTCCTCATCCACGATCATGATGGTTTTGATACTCGCACCAACAATGGAGAAACCAGATTGCATACTTAAAATCTTTTAATACGGTCTGGGGAAAGTTTAAATTAACTGCGTCTTTACTCCTCTTTTATATGCTGACTAGGGCTGAAGCATTACCGCTTCTTAGGAAGAACCTTCGAACAGAAAATCTCATGAAACACTCCTTGGCCGTGGAAGCAATCCTTGAAGAAATGGCAAAGAAGTTAGGCGAGGATGCACAGCTTTGGGGGGTTACTGGACTGTTGCATGATCTGGATTATGATTTTACAAAAAACGAGCCGGAGAAGCATTCTCTCATAACGGTAAAAGTATTGTCAGATTTATTACCCCTGGAAGCAATTAATGCTATCAAGGCGCATAACTATCAATATACCGCGCAAATCCCGCAGACCTATCTAGATAAATCGTTGATTGCTGCTGATGCGGTCTCTGGTCTGATTATCGCTGCGGCACTTGTTATGCCCTCTAAAAAACTTGCTGATGTGACTCCAAAAACCTTATCTGCGAAGTTTAAGGATAAATCCTTCGCAGCAGGCTGTAACCGAAAACGAATTGAACTCTGTGAAGATATGGAACTAGAACTTCAGAGTTTTCTTGAGCTGAGTTTAGACGCGCTGAAGAGAATTTCTGATTCGTTGGGGCTTTAAAGTATGACACCACCTGGAAATACGTATGGAAGAGCACATCATCCAAATAGAGCAAATCAAGAAGGCGATGAAGGGTACTATCGGTTGCCGCTACCAAATAGAAAAAACAATGAGCTGTTTGCAATCGCGGATCAATTACTCGGTGGGTCTCGTATTCATGTCGTCTGTGAGGATAAAAAATCTCGGATGGCTCGTATCCCTGGGAAAATGAAACGGAAGGCTCGGGTGCGTACTGGTGACCTGCTTATTATTAAACCATGGGATATCCAAAATGAGAAGGCAGATATTGTTTTTCGGTATAGTAGGACTCAGGCGAGTAGTCTGAGTCGAAGAAAAATGCTTCCAGAGGAAATTAATGTCTTCTGATGAACTTCTGAATGATAAGTGGTTGAAAAAACTTGATCGGCAATCACAAATGATATTGGACCGAGTGGTTTTTAATCGAAAAACATTTGGGGAGGTGTTCGATAAACAGACGCTTCTGCTGCTAGGGAAATTGATTTCTGATGACATCATTGATCAAGTTGATTTCCCGGTTTCTACGGGGAAAGAAGCAAATATTTTTCGTGGGACGACCCCTGAAAAGGAGTTTGTTGCGATTAAAATTTTCCGGACTGCGACCATGACGTTCAAACATATCGCATCGTATATCGAAGGGGATCCCAGGTTTTCTTATGGATATAAGAATAGACGTGAGATCATCGAGGAATGGGCGAGAAAGGAATTTAAAAACCTTGAGGTGTTGCGTCAGGCGAAAGTGCGTGCACCCGCCCCGATAAAATGTGTTCATAACGTTTTAATCATGGAGTATATCGGTGATGCATCAAAGCCAGCGCCGATGCTCAAGGATGTACTTCTAAGAAATCCAGAGAAGGTCTTTGAAGAGATTATAACGTTTATCACAAGGATGTATAAGAAGAAGCTTGTCCATGCGGACCTGAGCGCTTTTAATATTCTCATGTTTCGCCAGAAACCCTATATCATCGATGTCGGTCAAGGGGTTCTGCTTGATCATCCGTCCTCCTTAGAATTCTTAAAAAGAGATATCCATAATATCGTGCATTATTTCAAGAAATACGGCATCGAAAGCAATGAACAACGTATCTTTGATCAACTCGTGAAAAAAAAGAAGGAGTAAACGATGAAATATCTACGGATTCCAAAAGAACGGGTCGGTGTTTTGATTGGGAAGGACGGGGAGACGAAAAAGACGATCGAGCGGATCTCCCAGGTGCACCTTGAGATTGATTCTGAAGAAGGGGAAGTGGTGTTCAATGAACAAGAAGCAAAAGACCCTCTTCTTCCTTTAAAGGTTGAAGACGTCATCCGTGCGATCGGACGAGGGTTTTCACCGGAACATGCGTTTCGTGTATTTGGAGAGGATACCGAACTGTTTATCTTCGACATCTATGATTATGTAGGAAAAAAGGAGTCCCATCTTCTTCGGGTAAAAGCACGGGTCATCGGACGTGAGGGAAAAACAAAACGGGTCATCGAAGGTCTGACCGGCGGGATTCTCGCCATCTATGGGCATACCGTCGCAGTGATCGCAGATTTTGAAACTATGGACATCGCGAAAAAAGCAATCGATATGTTGCTCAGCGGCAGCGAACATCCCACCGTGTATCGATATCTTGAGCGAGAGATGAAAAAATATCATCTGAGCAGGCGGATTCAACGCGAATGATGATACTTTCCTAGAATCATCGGAGTACCCGAAACTTTTAATCCTCAGACATGGATATTGCCTGTTCGCACAGGTGCCCTATGGAAGATGACCTTACCTTACTTGGTGTTGTTCCCTCTGATCGAAAGAAATTAGAAAATATGGGAATTACGACGTTGGAGCAGATCGCCCTTATGTCTGTTTCTTCACTCGGCATGGGATCAAGCAAAGGGATGATGCTTGTGCAACGTGCACGAAACATCCTTGCCAATGAAAACATCCTTGATATCGTCATCACCAACGGCGATCTCATTGAAATCACATCAAAAAAAACCGATCGAGCGGTCATCAAATCGATTCTGAACGTTTTAGATGTCTATGCAGTCGGCTGGGGGAACGCAGCGTTAACCATTGAGGGAAACATATTGAAACTCTCACGGAAATCCGAGGCGTTTTCTAAAGTGATATCAAAAGCAGAAGGCCTCCGGGAGATCCTTGAGTCAAAGAAGATGGTAGAACGCGAAAAAAGCGGTATCTATCTTCCTGAGGATGAATTAAAAAAGTTTGCAAAAGAAAGAGGGTTTCATGGGTTCTGGGAAAACGTTTTCCAAGACATCCATGGGAATGATATCATGAAGAAGGTGATCGCGGCAAGCATCTTTTCCACCTTCGATGAACCAGTCCATTCCCTGATTATCGGAGAACCTGGGAGCAGCAAAACCATGGCCAAAGAAATTATCACAGAGCGATTTTCAGAGATTATCACCATTGGCGCGAACACGACACGTTCAGGACTGGTGTGTCATCTTGGAACTGGAGATCTTGGAGCGCTCCCCCATGCGAATCGGAAACTGGTCCTCGTCGACGAGTTTGATAAAATCCCCGGGGATGACATCGAGTATTGTTATGAACTGCTCTCCAATGGAAAATGCAGTGTGCATTCAGCAAAACTGCATCAGAGCATCGAAAGCAATTTCATCATGATTGCGTTCGCAAACCCGAAGTCGCAGGTGTTTGGCAAAAACGCGTTAAAAGACATAGGGTTATCCCCTCTGCTGATGAGTCGCTGCGCATTAGTCGTAAAAGTCCAAAACATCGGCAAAGAAGACCGCCTCAACCTGTTCAGAAAAAAATTCTATGGGACCGGGGAACTCAAAGAGAAACATGACTATTATGACCAGTGGGTGAAGCTTGCCAGACGATTCGAACCAACCATCACCGCTTCTGAGAAAAATGTTAATAGATACCTCAATATAATGAATGACATCGTAGAGGATCATTATAATACGACTCTTCGAAGAGACCTCCGCATGTCAGATTATCTCCGTAGGATACCCCTTGCGATTGCTCGTTCTTCATTCAGCCCTGTCGATAACAAGGTATTAGGAGACGCAGAAACCTTGATAAAAGAATCAATTCAGACATGGGTGTGATAACAACATGGTCGACCTGTCGATAAACCCACAAGATGTGTCCACGATCGTAAAACAATTCATTAAAACCTACGTGGAAAACGCAGGGTGCTCCAGTGTCGTCCTTGGCCTCTCCGGTGGCGTGGACTCTGCGGTCAGCGCACTATTATGCAGAGATGCATTGGGACATAACAACGTCCAATGTGTGTTCCTCCCTGATGAAGCCACACCCGCGCTCGATCGGAAACATATGAAACTCTTCGTAAACACTTTCCATATCAATTGCACAGAAATAGAAATCTCTTCCTTCGTCTTATCATTCCATGAGGCTTTAAAACAAAAAAAGAGGTTGACGCTCGCAAACATCAAACCCCGGGTGCGGATGATTTTGTTATACGAATACGCAAATGAGACGAACAGTCTGGTCTGCGGGACGTCGAACAAATCAGAGATCCTAGTGGGGTATTTCACCAAGTACGGCGATGGCGGTGTCGATTTTCAACCACTTGGAGATCTATATAAAACCCAGATTTATCAGCTCGCCAGGTACCTGAAAATCCCTGCCCCAATCATTCGGAAACCACCGACCGCGGGATTATGGGCAGGACAGACCGATGAAAAAGAGCTTCGGATGAGCTATCAGACCCTTGATCAAATCTTATTTGGATTGGAACAGAAGATCGATATCAGCGAGATACAAAAAACCTCGCATGCATCCAAGGAACAAATTAAGCGGATCAGGATGATGCGAATGAAAAGTCAGCATAAACGCCGATTCCCCCTAATTCCAAAAATCGGGATTCGGACTCCCGGTCTTGATTGGCGTTCCCCTGTCCAGGAAGGATGACTGCGTTCTAGAAGAACTTCCTGAGCGTACACTCTCTTGAGCTGGTATGACCCGCAGTATCGTACGCGACGATTTTGATAGTATGCTGCAGAAAAGCTACTTTGGTCCATGTCCAACTGTAGGGTGCTGTCGTATCAGTGGATTGTAGTGTACCATCAACGAAGAACTCCACACGTTCTATGTTATAATTATTGCTGGTTACGGTGGTCTCAATCGTAATCTTCCCGATACTCACTGGTGTGAAAAACGGCAGGATCTTTTTATCGCCGATATAGAGTGCGTTCTCTGGTTTGGTCACCTTCATTTGGATATTCGTCGGGATGTATAATGTAGGATCACCACATACCACCATCCCATAGTACCATTCTTTTTCCCATTGTTGATACGGAGCTTGGGCATCGAACCATTCACGGAACGCTTCACCGATGCTTTTTCCCTCGCTGAGCGGCTGGGTGAAATCAGCAAAGTTCAACATGCTCCCGCTCTTCGAAGAGGCAACCGTGATTAACCCTGAGGATGTATGGAAGATGTACGCCCCTGCTAGATAATTCTCATCAGTGAACCGTCCTGGTCCGCACGAAAAAAGGTTATAGAACAGGACTGGCGGATCACGATCCTGGATGTCCTGGGAAAGCACCCAGGCGCCACGATCATAAAACCCGCCAATGTTGAACGGATAGCCATTTCCAATCCCACGCTCCCAGATGCCAAACGGAGCTGCCTCCCCCTGACTTGGAGTCACATTCGCTTCATCACCAAGATAATCTGTACTGAGTCGTGTGGCTTTATCTGGGTTTGTGTACGGGCCGTTGAAAAGCCATGTCCCAACATATGTAATTGGTGTCGGCTCCGGGTCATAGGTCACACCGTTCACGACGCCACCATCTGGCATGCACAACCGGGCGGTGAACCCATTGTCTCCCATCCACTCAGAGATCTTAATAAGCAATCGATTTTCCCCGGCTTGTAGGGTGACATTGACTTTTTTCATATCGACCTCGAAGCCCCCGTACCGGTTATCGTAGAGGACTTCATTGCCATTGATCCATACGCGGGCACCGTCATCGTACCCCATCCACAGCTGACATGTTGTCTGTGCTGAAGCGTATACCCGGGCGAATGCGTAGCAAGCCCCATAATCAGCATTGTTACAGTAATCGCTCAGATCAATGTACGGGTTGCCTGAATCGTACCTCGTCCATATTTTATCCCCATTTACATCTCCTTCATTAGGGTTCAGGGATTCTTCGCTGACACCAAGGTAGTTCGTAGTAAGGTATTGCCAGAAGTTATCTGCTGTGTCCTGATGGAATCCGTTGAGTAAGAAACTCCGAATGTAGTCTGCTTCTGCTCCATGTTCTGCGGGGTCGCTGAGTTGGTATGAAAGATCGTTAAATGTGGTCCCATTCAGATCGGTCAGACGAGCGGATAGCTGATAATCACCACCGTCTTGACTGACTTTGCAAA
>Ga0326726_10005007_pt1 | contig 12046 bp, 9 predicted proteins | sample MHFenrmetagenome_2_FD_207603 | JGI IMG/M metagenome (GOLD analysis project Ga0326726, IMG submission 207603) | Lab enriched peat soil microbial communities from Michigan Hollow, Ithaca, NY, United States - MHF15MN | ecosystem: Environmental > Terrestrial > Soil > Wetlands > Peat | place: USA...
CTGAATGACGAGATCGGGAAGTTGATCGTGGCAGGACCCTGGATACCCCAACTCTGACAGCCGCCAGATCTTGCGGATGGCCTGAGAGCCGTCGCTATTTTGGAAGGTCAGAAGTCCTTTCGTAATATTCTCTAACAGAGGCTCGACCTCCTTCGCCTCGACGATCCCGTCCCGCTCGCGGCCCTTGAGGTTGAGCCGCAGGTAGCCGGCATCGTCACTAGGCATTGTGAAGGCCTTGGTATGATCCCACTGCACACCTCGCAATTCGAGCCGCGCCGCCAACTCCAAGGCCAGGCGGTCTGGAATCATCTGCGCAATCCACGCTCTGACACTCGTGGGCACCGCCGAACGAATTCGCCATAACAAACTCCCCGGAGCCGCATGATGCAGGGATTTGTGAGGATCGCGATCCGTCAGCACCGCTTCGAGCATCGCCGGCAATAGGTGGGACCGGCTGTTGTTGGGCCCCATCCCCGTCGGGGACATGACGATGACGTCGGTCCCATTCGGAAGCACTGCGACGATGCGAGCCAGCGCGTCGTCCACTGCTCGATAAATATCGTGGAGTGCGGTGCCGAGTTCATGGTGCCGCGCCAACGCAAGCTCATCTGCAAACTGGGCAATGTCATAAAACCGATGCCCACCGAGATGGGCCGCGCTCAAGCTGATCCAGACCAGATCGAACGGTTCCCGTTTCAATATGGTTTCAATGATGTCGGCTCCGCGACGCGGTGCCGCAACCAAACTATTTTTCAACTGCAGGAGCGACGGAGCTTCGGGGCGTCCGTAGACTTCCTCTCCTACCGGTGGCCGCCCCAACTCGCGCTCGAGCGCCCGCTGCATGGAGCGTGGAACGGAGCGCGTTCGGAGGACCACTCGATTCTTGAACTGCCAGCCGGTGAGAAAGAGCCCCTGCATAGTCTCCGGCGCTCTCATCTCGTAGGGATCGATGACGAGGGAACGTCTACCGGCACGTCCTATCCGCTCCCATACCGCTTCTGGTGCCGGTAAATCATCGAAAAACCGAACCCGCTGTTCGGCTGCGGACCACAACCACGGGTAATAAAGCCCGTGCCCACCAAGGTCTATCCCGGTTGAGAGCGAGTAGGCAGCTGCCCCCTCAAAGTGGACCGCTGGCGTACTTAACTCCAACCAGTTTCCACGTGATCGAAGGCTGGCCAGCCCTGGCAGATGCCCTGCAACTAACATCCGTTCAAGATGTATTCGGCTTGCCCCATCAAACTGCAGGATCGCAATCATCCGTGTCTCTTTCTCTCGCCGATCACACCATGTCCTACCGCATGTGAGGATTTCCGTCCAACAATGGCTGGCCGGCGAGCCCTTCCGGGTCCACTCCCAGTGCGGCACAGACCGTCGGCGCAATATCCATGATATGCGGAGGCTTCACGGGCGTCTTCATCTTCGAGGAACCGGGAATCATTAATGCCCAGGCCTCATCACGATGCTCTCCCGTTCGTCCGCTTCCCCAGCCTGACGACGGAACATCTCCGAATTGTGGCGAATTCACCCCGGCAAGGTGTGGCGGTAAATGGTCACTCCAATGGACGAGCAGATCGGGAAATGGATCGGACAGCGCTCTCTCCTTGAGGGATCGCGAGACAAACTCGACATTTTTCACCGCCGGCCCGCCATCCGGATCTCGGAAGGTGACAAGCCCCGACGCTATGTGATCCAGAACCTGATCCGCATCTTTCGGATCCACGATCCCGTCCCGTTCGCGACCCGATAGATTGAGCCGCAGATATCCGCAATCGCCGCTCGGAACCATGAATGCCCTGGTCTTCGCCCAATCCACACCGCGCATTTCGAGGCGAGCCGTGAGTTGCATCGTCCAGTGATCCGGCAGGATGCGGGCAACCCAGGCTCTGAGATCGGCAGGAACCGCTGCCCGCAGACGCCAGAGAGAACTGCCGCCCGGCTTCGTCGCAGACGACCCTTCGGCTCCTTTCTCCGACAATACCGCCTGGAGCATTCCGGGCAGCAGATGAGTCCGGCTTGCGCTGGGCCCCATACTGCTGGGCGAGACCACCATGATATCAGTCCCAGGCGGAAGGCTTGCGAGAATAACCGAAAGAGCCTGGTCCACAGCGGCATAGGCATCGCCCAGGGTGCCGTCGATCTTCGCTTTCATGCGCGGGTCGGAATGGTCCTGAGGAAGTCTTGATGGATCCAAAAACCAGTGCCCTGCGATATGACCTGAACTCAGGGTAATCCATACTAAGTCGAAACTTTCCTCGGCGAGAAGTGCCGCCGCGAGGTCAGCGGCTCGTTTGGGAGCGGCAAGCAGTCTGTCCCGCATTCTGGTGAGGTATGGAACGGATGGCCGCCCGTACACTTCTTCGACCAAGGACGGTCCCCCGAATCGACGCTCGAGTTGACGATCGAACCCCTGCGGAACGGACCACCGTCGAAGGGTGACTTTGTGCTTGAATTGCCATCCGCACAGAGCCTTCCCCTCCATCGCTTTCGGGGCCTTCCCTTCGTAGGGATCGATGACCAGAGAGCGCTTCCCGCTCTTCGCAAGTCTCTCCCATACCGCTTCAGGAATCGGATAGTCGTCTTGCGGACGGACACGTTGGTCAGCCGCCGACCATAGGAATGGAAAGTAGATGCCATGTTCGTTGGCAGCTTTGCCGCTATACAGAGTGAAATAGGTCGCTCCTTCCCATTGCAATGCCGGAGTCCCGAGGGGCAGCCAATGCCCGCGCGCGCGAAGTTTGGCAAAGGCGGGAAGCCTGCCTTCATCGAGGCATTGATTGAAATGAGGAAAACTCACACAATCGAATTGTAAGACCGCAATCATTAGGTTCCTCCTACCGAAATAGCCATCCGATTCATGGGGCGCGCCTCTGTGTCATAACTTGATTCATCATCTTTCCAATAATGCCTGACCAGTTAAGCCCTTCACGTCGGTTCCAAGGAGAGCACAGACAGTCGCAGCAATATCGACAATATGAGGAGTTTTCTGCGGTGCCTTCAGCCGCGAGCGGCCAGGCACTAGAAGAGCCCAGGCATCGCCATTATGGCACCCCGTACGACCGGTTCCCCAGCCTTGCGAGGAGATTGCTCCATAGAGAGAAGAACTGACCCCTGCAGTAGGAGCGACGGCCCGATCGTTCCATTGGACGATCAGATCCGGCATTTGGGAGACGCAAGGACCATCTACCACGATATCCGAGATTCGAACGATATGCTTGATCGCAGGTCTTCCATCAGGATCATTGAACGTTTTGAGGCCTGTTGATATGGTTTCCATTAGTGCATCAGCATCTCGTGGATCGACAATCCCGTCACGTTCTCTTCCGCGAAGGTTCAAGCGCACAAATCCAGCGTCGTCGTTCGGCATCATGAAGGCTTGCGTGTTGCTCCAATCAACACCTCGAAGTTCTAAGCGAGTCGCCAACTCTACCGCCCACTTGTCCGGCAAGGCTTTCGCGATCCAGGATCGCAAACTGGTCGGCACTATGGACCGAACGATTGAGAGCAAGCTCGAAGAGGGAGCCCCCTTGGCGGTTGTACGTCCAGGCCCCCCAGCCAATATTGCCTTGATCATGCAAGGAAGCAGATGCGACCGACTCGAGTTCGGAGCCATGCCGGCAGGCGACACCACAAGAATATCGGCATCAGCAGGAAGGGCTGCAAGCATTCTCCCCATTGCCTCGTCGGTCGCGCGATAGATATCCGGCACGGTCGTCTCCAATTCGGTATGCTGCGCGAGGTCGACTTCCCCAGAAACCAGCGACATCTTGAGAAACCGATGCCCAGCAAGGTGTGCTGCGCTCGCCGTGACCCAGACCACATCAAATTCTTCCCGCTTGAGCAATGAGGTCGTGACCGCGGCAAGACGATCCGGCGCAGCGAGGAGGCCTTGCCTGAGACGCAACAATTCGGGAGTGGATGGCCGGCCGTAGACTTCTTCCCCTACCGGCGGTCGGCCAAATTCTCGTTCCAGAGATTTCAAGACTCTTGTGGGAAGAGAACACGATCGAAGGACGATCCTGTTCTTGAATTGCCAACCGCTCAAAAATAATCCCTGGATGCCCTGTGGTGGCCTGACCTCATATGGATCGATAATGAGAGAACGACAACCGGCACGCCCGACACGTTCCCAAACAGTCTCCGGAACAGGCAAATCGTCCATGAAACGGATACGCTGTTCCAAAGGTGACCATAGCCATGGATAGTATTGACCGTGGACTCCAACATCTGTGCCGGTGTAGATGGCGTAGGAACCGGATCCTTCGAAGTACTCGGCTGGAGTGCCTAGGTTGAGCCAGGTCCCCTTTCGACGAAGGCCCTCAAGCGTGGGGAGAGAACCGGCGGTCAGCAGTTCGTTGAGGAGCGGCACGCTTACTGAGTCGAACTGTAGGATTGCAATCATAACTGTTCTCGTTCCTAAACTGACTCCCTCATGTGACGGAAATCGGTACGCCCCGTTCTGCCGCTGAGAGCCTGACCGCTTCGATCACCGACATAACGGCAACCCCGTCGGCTGCCGAGCCCAGAGACCCGCTTGAACCACCGCGTACGGCTTGAGCGAACGCTTCGAGCTGCCCGATCAGCGAGCCGACGAGCGGATTTTCCCCCTTCGGTCTCAACCTCGCAATGATCCCCGAGATGATTCCCCCTCGCCGATGCGAGGCACAAAGGCGACCATCGACATCAGCAATTTCCATCCGCTCACGGTAGGGACGATTGGTCGAGCAAGCCACGACGGCTCGCCCACGGGTCAGCTCAAGCTCGAATTCCGCAGACTGTTGTTTGAGTGACAACGCGCGCGTCGAGCGGACCTCACTCCCAGTCAACCAACGAGCCAGATCGATCAAATGCGGACCGAGATCCAAGAGCGCATCGTCGTGCATGTCGAACGGCTTCCATGTTGTGCGCCTATAGTGCAATTCCATTCGCACCTGGAACCCTTGAGCCTTGGGAGCGGCATGCATCAACTTGATCACGCTCGGTTCGAACCGGCGATTAAACGCAATCCAGGGAGCCGGTTCCAAGGCCTGCAGCGCTTTGGCCTCTTGGACGTCAACGCCGGGAGGTTTCTCCACCAACGACGGAAGTCCGGCTTCAGCCGCGCAGCGTGCATATTCCAGATGAAATCTGGTGGGCACCGAGATGACTATGGCATCGAGCCCACCGGCCTGGATCAACGACTGCATATTTCCATAAGCTGGAACACCGGGAGCAAGCGCCCCACAACGCGATAGATTCACATCGGCGATGCCGACAAGCACGACGCCCCTTGCTTGCCGGAAGGCCGGCAGATACCCAAACTCCGCGACGCGCCCGCATCCGATGAGCCCAACCCGGACCTGTGAATTACCGTCAGATTGACTTAAATGATTAGCTGTCGGCACTCCTTATCTCTCCATTCCAATCGTTCATTATGCTCAAGACGCGGTTGCCTGCTCGATGAGCTTCAAGTATTGTGTAATATGTACTTCCGCGCTCCACTTCTGTTGCAGCGCTTGATAGCCCCGCTGTCCCATCTGCTCCCGCAGGCTTGGCTCATGCAACAGTCTGTCCATCGCTGCAACCAGCTCCATCTCAGTCTCGAAGACAAACCCGCCGCCGCTGTCTTCTACAACCTTCGGCATCCCTCCCATCTTGCTCACGATCACGGGTGTCTTTTGCGTGAAGGATTCCAGGATGACAATTCCAAAGACTTCGTACCAGATAGATGGAACGATCGTGGCCACAGCCTGTTCATACAACAAGCGCAGTTCTTCGCCTGACTGATGGCCAAGAAATTTGATGTTCGGCGAATCAGCCGCCATCGCACGAAGCGTCCCTTCATACTCACCCGTGCCGGCGACCCAGAGTTGTGCATTTCGAACGCGCCGAAACACCGGGATCAGGGTCTGAAGGCCTTTGATTTTTTCCAGTCGTCCGATAAAGAGGAAATACGGAACATCGCGAGGCGTATATGTTTTGGTCGGCTGGTCGTGAGACCACCGGGACGTGAAGTACGGAAGTTCGGCGATCGGCCTCTGCAAACCCATCTCACGATGCTTCTGCATGGTGAATTCGCTCGGAGCAATGAACAGATCTACGTGATTCACCGCCTCCTCGATCATCCGCGTGTATCTCCACATCTGTGGCGGACGGCGGTACGAAATAGTACAGGCAAAACAGGACTGCCCGATGCACACTTCCTGGCCGAACTTAAACAACATGTGGGTGGGACAGACCAGCCAATACTCATGAAGCGTATAGAGCTTGACGGCGCGACCATACTCAAGAACTTTCGGTCCCCCTACAAGTGAAATGTTGTGAAAATGGATGACGTCGAAGGGCTTCGCTAAAATCGCGTTCAATTGAGAGGACTTGAGCACCGGCCAACCTGTTTGCTGCGTGACGAAGGGAGACAGGAAACCAGCTCGGCTTTTCAAGCCGTGGACCGCCACGTTGGGATGGTCCTGATAGGGCATTGATTGTGTTCTACCGCTGAGGAACTGGTAGGCATCCCTGCAATGCACGACCTCGACATGATGGCCGCGCTTTGCCAACTCGTTGGACAGTTGGTGAACGAAAATGCCATCCCCCCCAAAGTTGTACGGAGGATAAAACGTGGTCACCATGCAAAAACGCATGAGCGTGTCTATTCCAATAAACCATCGCTACTGATGGAACGAATTCCCCTCAACTTGATGACGACGCCCTAAAGTCATCAAGATTCCACTCTTGGCCCGCAAGGTCATCTTGGGCTCCGGCACGATCTTCCCGCCAGGGACCAACTGCAATGTGAATCGTTGTGCGATCATGGTCAGCACCAAGACACCTTCCATCTTCGCAAACGCTTCACCAATGCAGACACGAGGACCTCCACCAAACGGGAAGTAGGAGAATTTCGGTCGAGTCTTCTTCGCAGGCTCGCTGAATCGTTCAGGGTCAAACCGCTCCGGGTCCGGAAAGTAGAGAGGGTTTCGATGCATCACGTACTGGCAGAGATACAGTTTCGATCCCGCGGGGATTGTCACCCCACTCGGAAGCCTGTCATCGTTCCGAGCCATCCGCACAAAGATCCAAGTAGGGGGATACAGCCGCATGGATTCAGCAAGGACCATTCCCACGTATTCAAGCTTCAGAAGATCCTCAGACTGAGGCACACGACCGTCGAGCACCTCGTCGACTTCTGCAAAGAGTCTCGACGCGACGTCTGGATGTTGAGCGAGGAGATACCAGGTCCACGACAAGGCCTCCCCTATTGTTTCGTAACCTGTGACCAGCAGAACCAGGGCTTCTTCATGTACCTGTTTGTCCGTCATCCCCGTGCCGTCATCATACCGAGCCTTGATCAGCAAGGACAAGAAATCGTTTCTGTGTCCGGCGTCCTCGCGGCGCACACTGATGGCACGATAGATAGCTTGATCGATCCGCTGCATGGCTTTCGGGTAGTTCCGCTGTATGCGAGTCGGCACATGTTCGGGGAACGGGAGTAGAGAAAAGAACACCTGCTCCAAATATCGACGCCTCGTTGTAATCGCTTCGGCCAGTTGACCACCCTCATCTGTGAAGTCCTCGCCAAAGACGCTTCGGACGATGATTTGTTGCGCCAATCCCATCATGTCTTTGGAAATGTTGATCGTCGCGCCGGGCTTCCAGTTAACCAGAAGTTGGCTGGTTGTCTCTGTGATAATTTTCGCGAACGACTCAATGGTTTTCCGATAGAACACTGGCTGCAACATACGGCGCTGTCGAAGGTGGGCTGGTCCCGAGCTGGTAAGCAGGCCTTCCCCCGATAGCTGTCTTGCCTTGCCACTGATCATGCGAGGTGTTTTGTCATAGTTGTCGGGATTAGTCACCAACACGTGCTGAATGTCATCAGGATTGTTCAGAAGAAATGTAGGCTCACCGATTTTCAATTTCACCACATCTCCGTATCGCGCTGCACAGCGGGAGAGAAATCCGAGTTTGTCGCGCAAAAAATCTGGTAAATGGCCCACAAGCGGGTAGCCCTTTGGACCAGAGGCTGTGTCTCCGATTTTGCCGAAGGCGTTCATGCGGTTGTGTCCCCTGAACTTTCCCCGCGTTTCCTGACCAAGTACATGAGAATAATGCCGTCTTTGTCCCTCTTCGCAAATGGACGAATGATTAGGCTTGCGAGCATGCCAAGTCGATGCCGCATGTTTCCACGGCTTGGCATCTGGCATGGAAACTCCTTCACGAGTATCTGCAGGCGGTAATGCTCAAAGATTGTCTCCAACTCCGACGCGGTCATCGGATTAATATGACCGAATGGCTTCCTGTAGTCCTGGAACATCAAGAACTGCCCTGTGCGCAGGAATAGCAATCGGGAATAGATAGATTCGATGTGGGGGGTGGAAAGAAGAATATGCCCACCGGGCTTTGTCATATCCGCACAGAATTGCATAAATGCCCAGGGATTGCGGAGGTGCTCAATGATCTCCAGTGCCACCGTCACATCGGCCCGACCACCTTGTGCTCGGGCAAATTGTTCGACTTGAGCGACATCGTTTAGGTCCAAACTGTCGCACGAAACACCTGGCACCCGACATTGCTGTATGTCGCCATCAACCGCGTGAACGTGGTACCCGGCTTCCAAGACCAACTTGCTAAATGCTCCTTGACCACAACCGATGTCCCACACATCACGCGGCGGGGGCACATGTTCGGTCAAGACCTCAAGAGCGGCCTGATGGAGTCCCTCCCATGCACGTGCGCGGGGATCACAAACGGTTTCTCCACGCTCGCCCATTCGAACCCCTTGTCCTTGCTACGACTCTTTCAACTCCTGCGCTCTGACTGTCTGCTACGTCGTGGAAACAACGCTTTTGCGCTGCCGTATTGCGCCGATAAGATCGAGATAGGCGCCCACATACCGCTCATTCGTGTAGTATTGTTCGTACCCCCTACGTGCGCGCTGCCCCAGCGTCTCGCGTAAGCGCAGACCCTCTGCAAGGGCTCTAAGGGCTTCATACAGCTCTTCTCGCGATTCATACACATACCCGCCCCCAGTGGCGTCGATCGCTTCTCGGTTGCCGCCTGCGGCATGTACGATCGCTGGCGTGCCACAGGCAAACGATTCGATCACGGAAAGACCGAATGATTCCGGCGCGAGAGAAGGAAGAATGAGCGCGGTCGCCTGCTGGTACAACGGTATCAATTCGTGATGTGAACGAAAACCCAAAAAACGAATGTGGTGGCTATCGGCGTACTGCCTCTGGAGCGCGGTGCGCAAGTCCCCATCTCCCACAACGATCAGATCGTAGTCACGCATCGGCAAGAAGTCCTCTAATAACACCGCAATTCCTTTGGAGGCAGTGACGCGGCCGACATAGAGAAAATAGGGCCTACTCGGTGCGCCTTTCTCGATGGGAGAACGGGGTTCTATGTCGGAAAACAATGGTAAGACATGAATCGGCGGCCTCAATCCAGCTTCTCGGTGTCGCTCCGCGGTATACTCGCTCGGCGCCAGGAGCACGTCCACATTTGCGAGGCTGCGTTCAATGAGACCCGTATACCGCCACAATTGAGGGGGAATACCTGAGCGGATACAACAACTGAAACACTCCGGGCGATCACAGGCCTCCTGCTGGTTCTTCCAAAAGATATGTGTGGGACAGAGCAGCCAGTGCTCATGCAAGGTATACAGCGTCACTGGGGCCTTACTCATCTCCAACACCCCAGGTCCGCCTATTAAGGATATGTTGTGAAAGTTCACGACGTCGAAATCGCGATCGAGAATGGCCCGGAGTCCTCGCGTCTTTGGTCCAGGCCGACCGGTCTGTTGGGTGATGAGCGGGGAAAGAAACCCAACTGGACTGCACAAGCGATGAACAACAACCCCATCATTCGATGCACGCTGGACCGGCACTGACTTTTTCTGCAGCCGATAGGCATCTTCGCAATGCATCACCTCAACAGAGTGCCCCTTCACAACTAACGCACGAGCTAATGCCTGAACAAAGATGGCATCCCCGCCAAAATGGTACGGAGGGTAGAACGTGGTCACCATGCAAAAGCGCATAAGAAACAAACCTTCTAGCCTTGGAATGCCGAGCGCCGCTCCAGGCTGCATGACGCAATATGCCATGTCGGCTTACCATGGCCGTGAGTGAATTGAGAATCCAGTCAAAAGCGTGCCGCGTGCCTTCCTCTATGGCGCCATGGCTCGTGCCCGCGCCGGATTGACTTCGGTAATCGCCGAGAGCACACAGCCGTCGACTTGAGCCAGGGCCTTGGCCCCCAGTTGACCGATAGATTCGACGCCGATAAGTCCGAATTTCATGGGGACACTCATGCGACCGAGTTTCTGAGTTGAACGAGTTTGTTGTAAATGACACCGATCAAGGCCCCTGCCAGGGTCCCGCAGGCAAACCCATAGGCGAATCCGATGAAACTGCCAACGAAGGAGACGGAATAGCCGATAAAAAACTGACTGAGCAGCTGCAAATGCGGCCCGACGATGTAATGACCGGTTTCGTCGGTGTATCCCCCTTTGAGGACGAGCCAATTGGTGGCAATGAAGATCACCGATCCCGTCAAGAGACCCAATATGAGCCCGAACATTTTACTATTGATGCGGAGGATCGCACTGAAGAGCTTCTCGTCTTCGAGCTGCATCATGGTCGGCATGGTCATACTCCTCTGGCTTTAAATAGATCAGAACTTATCCAGAAATTGTCTGAACGACAACAGCTCTGCCTCTCTTCTGGCGCGGTAGATCACGAAGCCCAGCGCAAAGTTCCGGAGGTAGGCAAAGAGCCACCCCCAGAGGAAGGCGGAGGCAAAGCTGTAGGCGAATCCGACGAGCGCGCCCCACACCGTCACCGTGTATCCTTGGAAAAACTGTCCCAACAGTTGCACGCTCTGCCCGGCCTGTTCTCCCCCCTTGATCACCAGCCACAAGGTGGCGATCGCAACGGTGAGGCCGGCGACGGTCCCTAGTGCGGTCGCAAAGGCCAGCTTATCCAGTTTGGCAAATGTCAGGACAAGGTTCTGCTTGACGACAGGCGTCATCGGTTGCGGGACTTGCGGCTGCGTGGCCGCGAGCTGGTCAAGTTGCGCCCTTGCCTCAGCTTCGCGACTGCTCGGTTCCTCGTGGTACTCTTGTTCTGCGTTCACTTGCCAGAGATCATGCCTTGCACCCAAAATATTGTCCACTGCCAGCATCGCCGTCAGCATCGAATGGTCCTGATTGTTATACCGATGCATGCCGTTGCGCCCCACCACTTGGAGGTTTTGGAAACCATCCAGAAACTTCCTAATACAAATGAGCGCCTCTTGATAGTCGGCGTCATAGACTGGATAGGCCTTCGGCATTCTCACAATCGATCCGTCTTCGACATCCTGCGCCTTCGCAATGCCGATCAATTCGAGCTCTCGCCTTCCAAGTTCCATGAGGTCTTTGTCGCTCATCGACCATAACCCGTCCCCCTCGAAGCAAAAATACTCCAGCCCCAAACAGGTCTTGTTCTGGTCCGGAACCATGTATGGGCTCCAGTTCTTGAAGTTCTGAATCCGGCCGACCTTGACCTGAGAGTCGTGAATATAAATCCAATTGTCGGGAAACAATTCTTTCTTATTCACAATCAGTGCGACGGTCAGAAAATCACGATATTTGAGACGTTCGGCTGCGTCGATGACTTCTTTTGGCGCAGGCGGATTCATTTTCTGAATCAGTTCCCTGATCGGCATGCTGCTGATATAGTGAGTGCCCGTCAGGTATTCACTCCGCCCCTGCATCGACGCATCCATTCCTTCGACACGATTGCCGGCCCATCGAATCGTTTCAACCGCTGCGCCAAGATGAACCTGACTTCCATCCTTCTTGACCAAGTCTCCGACGACTTCCCACATCATCCCGGGGCCGCGCTTGGGATAATCAAACGCGTCGATCAACGTCTTGACGACCGACCCTTTCTCCGTCGATTGTTGTTTGATCAGCGCATTCTTGACGGCCACTAACAACGAGAGCCCTTTGATCCGCTGCGCCGCCCAATCAGCCGCAATCGTGTGGGCCGGCATGCCCCAGACTTTTTCTGTATATGTCTTA
>Ga0326726_10005008_pt1 | contig 12045 bp, 9 predicted proteins | sample MHFenrmetagenome_2_FD_207603 | JGI IMG/M metagenome (GOLD analysis project Ga0326726, IMG submission 207603) | Lab enriched peat soil microbial communities from Michigan Hollow, Ithaca, NY, United States - MHF15MN | ecosystem: Environmental > Terrestrial > Soil > Wetlands > Peat | place: USA...
CGGAGTGCCTGATCCGATCCTGTACGTTTCCAGTAACGCAGCAGGAAAAGGATCTTCGCAGGCGTGGGAAACTTCGGTGCCCTCCCAAAACCGCCATATACCGGATCAAAAGATTCAGCCAGTTCTTTAAAGCCGTCCTGGAGGAGGGATCGATCAGCAGTCCCACCCGGGGGTGAGCCGGGCGGTTCTGCAAGGCTGGCAGCGAGTTGTTCTGCTGCTGCAACAAGGGTGTCCCGCTGCTCCTGCCAGAGCCGGATGACTTTTTCCAGCAGTTCCGACAGCCCCGTCATGCCGGCCCTGCCTGCGCGGGGAAAATAGGTACCGGCAAAAAATGGTTTTTTATCGGGTGTCATGATGATCGTCAGGGGCCACCCGCCCTGCCCGGTCATCAGCTGGCATGCGGTCATGTATACGCTGTCGATATCCGGACGCTCCTCGCGGTCAACCTTGATGGCGATAAAATGGGTATTCAGCAGGGCGGCGATCTCCTGATCCTCGAATGATTCACGGGCCATGACATGGCACCAGTGGCAGGTTGCATACCCGATGGAGAGGAAGACCGGTTTCTGTTCTTCAGCTGCGCGCCGGAATGCTACCTCCCCCCACGGGAACCAGTCCACCGGGTTATGGGCGTGCTGCTGCAGGTAGGGGCTCTTCTCGCGGATGAGATGGTTGGGCGGGTTACCTTTTACCCCGGGTTGAACTGACAATCTTCATCTCCGCTCACTATCCGCAGCTTTGCGGGGTGACCTGATGAGCTTTTCAGCAGTACCAAATGCAGCACGAAAGATATGAAGAAGCCCGGACCATCTCTCTGGTACGGAATATCATGGATACCATCGGCGTGCTCATTGTCCTTGTCACCGGGACATTCGTCATCGCACTCTCCTCCTCGCTCGACCATCTCTGGGCTGCCACGATACCGGTCCGGGCGCTCTATCTCTTCATCCGTCTCCCCGGGGTTGTCCTGCATGAATGCTCCCATGTTATCGGCTGCCTTCTGACCGGTGCCCGGATCCGGAGCATCGTCTTCTTCTCGAAAGAGGGAGGATCGGTCACCTACAGCCGCCCGATGCTTCCCTTTATCGGGGACGTTATCATCAGCACGGCCCCGCTCTTCCTTATCCCGCTCGCGCTTTCTGCGTTCACCTGGGCCTTTGGAACATTCCTCGGCTGTACCTTTCCGGTATTTCCCGCAACACTTGCAACGCCGGGGGCCTTTCTGGATCTCGCAGACGCGCTCTTCAGCACGTTCTCAGAAAATCTGCTCACCCGGTTCAATAGCTGGTTCCTTCTGTACCTCTATCTTGCCATCAGTCTCATACTTGCCGTTGCCCCGGGCACGCAGGATATGAAAAATGCTGCTGCCGGTATGATCCTCGTGACACTGGCGTGTGTCCTCATTGTCTGGAGCGGGATACCACTTGCGGTATCCGTTCTTTCGGGACTGGTGCTCCTGCTCGGGTACGGTTTCACGCTCGGGCTGGTGTACGGACTTGTTGTACTTGCGGCATCGCTGCCTCTCCTTTTCTGGTGTGCCTGTAAGCACCTTTCTTAAGGCCGGCAGGATCGATCAGATGGGTATTATCTGATCCGGAGGCGAGCTTTCTTCATACTATGGCACGCGAGTCCGGACCCGGCCAACAGGGCGAGAATGATACCAGCCAGCGACTCACTCCTGTCATGCGCCAGTACCAGGAACTGAAGGCAAAACACCCGGACACCATCCTTTTCTTCCGGATCGGGGATTTTTACGAGACCTTCAACAGCGATGCCGAGCTCATTGCACGCGAGCTGGATATCGTCCTTACCTCACGCTCGAAGAGCGGGGATAACCGGATCCCCCTTGCCGGCGTCCCGTACCATGCCGTTGACGGTTATATTGCAAAACTGGTGGGGAAAGGGTACAGGATCGCGGTCTGCGACCAGGTCGGGGATCCGAAAACAACCAAAGGTATCGTGAAACGGGAGATCAGCCGCATCATCACACCGGGCACGGTGATCGACTCTTCCATGATCCCCTCCGCCGCAGCTGCCTATCTCATGGCGCTCTGCCCTGAGTCAAAAGCGCATGCATGGGGGATTGCCCTCCTGGATATCACGACGGGCGAATTCTTCGTCTCCGTTGTTGAGCATGACCAGAACATCCAGAATCTCCTCTCAGAAATAGCCCGGTACCGGCCTGCAGAATGCATTGTCCCGTCCACGGTCCCCGATGCTCTTGTCCGGAAAATTTCCGAACGAGGTGTTGTGATCTCACGGTTCCGTGACGAGGCATTTTCCCCCGGGTACGCACGAAAAACACTCACTTCCCATTTCCATGTCCCGACACTTGCCGGGTTCGGCTGCGAAGAAGAACCCGCTGCCATCGGTGCAGCAGGCGCTGCCCTGATCTATGCCCGGGAGACCCAGGGATCATCCCTTGCGCATATAAGCAGCCTTGCAACCCGTGCATCCTCCCAGTCACTGATGCTCGATGCAGTTACCCTGCGGAATCTCGAAGTGAAGGAGAGCATCCGCGGGGGGTCAAAAGGGGCGACGCTCTTCTCGAGCCTTGACCAGACCCGGACCCCCATGGGCAGCAGGCTCCTGAACCGTCACCTGACCCGCCCGCTCCTGGATCCCGGCCAGATCAATGCGCGATTGGATGCAGTGGAATATTTTACCACGCGGACTGCCGTCCGTGTCACGGTGCGGTCGGACTTATCGAAGTTTGCCGATATCGAACGGATTGCGGCACGGATCTCGTACGGGAATGCCGGGCCGCGGGATCTGCTTGCCCTGGCAGATTCCCTTGCAGCCCTGCCGGCACTCAGGCTTTCCGTCAATCCCGGACAAGACAAAGACGTTCCTGTCGTTCTCAGCGAGGCGCTCAGGGATATGCGGGATCTTCCGGATGCCGTTGCCCTGATCCGGCGGGCCATCGTTGAGGATCCACCGGCGATCGCCCGCAATGGCGGGGTTATCCGGCGGGGTTTTTCCGAGGACCTTGATGCCATCGACACGATCCTCCACTCCGGCAAGGACTGGATTGTGAAACTGCAGGAACAGGAGCGGGAGCGGACGGGCATAAAGTCCCTCAAGATCGGGTATAACAGGATTTTCGGGTATTATATCGACATCACCAGGTCCAACCTTGCGCTCGTCCCGCCCCACTACGAGCGGAAGCAGACCACCGCGACCGGTGAACGTTACACCCTTCCGGAACTCCGCGAGAAGGAAGCCCTCATCACCAACGCAGATGAGAAAGTCCTTGCTCTCGAGCGGGAACTGTATGCCGGTATCATCGAAACCCTCCGTGCAATTGTACCTGACGTTCAGGCTGTCGCCGCAGGTATTGCAGCCCTTGATGTTGCCACAACCCTAGCGGAAGTTGCCTGCAGCCGGAATTATGTCCGGCCGCAGCTCAACAACGGTGATGCCCTGATCATCCGCGATGGCCGCCACCCGGTTGTGGAGCAGGGAGCAGCCGGGGGATTTGTTCCCAACGATGCGGACCTCTCCGGAAGCGTTAACCAGATCCTGATTATCACCGGCGCAAACATGGCCGGAAAGTCCACCTACATGCGGGCCGCCGCGCTTATCTGCATCATGGCGCAGGCCGGCAGTTTCGTCCCGGCCCGGCATGCCGGAATCGGGATTATCGATCGAATCTTCACCCGCGTCGGGGCGTTCGATGATCTGGCGAGCGGCCAGAGCACCTTTTTTGTCGAAATGCTCGAACTGGCAAACATCCTCAACAACATCACCCCGAAAAGCCTGGTTATTCTCGACGAGATCGGGAGGGGCACGAGCACCGTGGACGGGTGTTCCATTGCACGGGCCGTGCTCGAGTACCTCCATGGCAAAGGATCAACCGGGCCCAAAACGCTTTTTGCAACCCATTTCCACGAACTCATCACGGCCGAAGAGACTCTCAGGCGGGTGAAAAATTTCCACTTTGCGGTAAAAGAGACCAGCAACGAGGTGATCTTCCTGCGAAAACTGATCCCCGGGGCGACCGACAAGAGCTACGGTATCCATGTCGCACGGCTCGCGGGAATCCCGAAGAAAGTGACCGAGCGTGCCGATGCGCTCCTTTCTGAAGATATGCGCCATGGGGGAACGGGGAGTACGAGACCGCAGCGCTATACCCAGATCCTGCTGGTCGATGATCAGGGATCCGCTCCTCCTGCAGATCACCCGGCCCTCCGTGCCCTGGCGAGCCTGAAGCCGGACGAGATGACGCCGCTTGAGGCGCTTGCAAAGATTGCAGAACTGAAAAAGACGCTTGAACGGGAGGGATGAGCCGATGCAAGAGAAGACCGGGGTGCCCCTGATCCATATCCTCGATCCCGCAACCGTGAACCAGATCGCAGCCGGCGAAGTGGTCGAACGCCCTGCCTCGGTGGTCAAGGAACTGGTTGAGAATGCCATCGATGCCGGTGCGGGTTCTGTCACCATCGACCTGACCGCAACGAAAGATACCATCACCGCTATCCGCGTTACTGACGACGGCTGCGGTATGTCCCCTGCTGATGCGAAGCTTGCTTTTGTCCCCCATGCAACGAGCAAGATTGGTTCCCTTGACGATCTCCACCGCATCAGAACACTCGGGTTCAGGGGCGAGGCCCTTGCAACCATCGCGGCCGTGTCCCGGGTAACCCTTGTGACAAAACCCCGCGGCAGCGGGGCAGTCCCAGGTACCCGTGTTGTTATCGCAGGAGGGACAGTCCTTGAAACGGCCGGGACCGGTGCACCGGATGGGACAAGTATCCTTGTCGAAGACCTCTTCTTCAACACTCCGGCACGGAAGAAGTTCCAGAAAAGCAAAAACACCGAACTTGCCCATATCCACGATGTTCTCGAAGGTATCTGCCTCTCCCACCCCAATATCGCATTTCATCTGAATTATAACGGGACCAGCCACCTGGTGACCGACCGGACCGCCAGCCCGCTGGACACCATTGCGCGGCTCTTCGGCAGTGAGGTTATCCGCGACCTGGTCCCGGTGGAAGGATCCCTCCCAATCCTCTCCATCGCCGGTTTTGTCTCCCGCCCGTCCCTTGCCCGGAAAGACCGGGCGCGTATGATCGTTTCCGTCAACCAGCGGTTCATCACATCGCCGGCAATCAACGATGCGATAAAAGCGGGATATGGCACCCTGCTCGCGAAGGACCGTTTTCCGGTAGCGTTCCTGAACATCAGTATCGACACCACGCTTGTGGACGTCAATGTCCACCCGACAAAGAAACAGATCCGGCTCTCACGGGAAAAGGAGATAACGGAAAAGGTTCGAACATCAGTACGGAATGCCCTGCTCGCCCACGATCTCATTCCCGCAGCCGGACAACCGGGAACGATGATGCCGCTTGTTTCAGAACCCCCGGCAACACCCGTGAAAACCTATGACATTTCCACCATGCCGGGACCGGCGGGTGTCTTTGAGTGCTCTCATGCCGGGACCGCGGCGACAGACCAGCGGCTCCGGCAGACCGAGTTGTCGGTCGATACCGATCCGGCCTACCTGGTCTCCTCCCTGCTGCCGGCGATCGAGGTCATCGGGGAATTTTCGGGGATTTACATCCTTGCCCGTACGCAGGGTGATGAACTGCTCCTCATCGATCAGCATGCTGCCCATGAGCGCATCCTGTACGAGCAGGTGAGCGGGCAGCTCCAGGAAACCCGGCCCTCGCAGGAACTGATCAGCCCGGTGGTCCTGCACCGCACACCAAAGGAAGCTGCGATCCTCCATGACCTCATGCCGGCGCTTGCCCTCGAGGGTTTCATCCTTGAAGGGTTTGGCCGCGACGCATTCCTTGTCCGGGCAGTCCCGGTCGTGCTTGGCCGCCTCGAAGAGACTACGATCCTTGACGATATCATCAGCGACCTTGTCAGCGAGGAGGCCGCACAGACGGTCAGCAACCGGGAGCGCATCACCCGGATCGTTGCCTGCCGGGGGGCAGTAAAGGCGGGCACGGTCTGCACGCGGGAGCAGTGCCAGCGGATCGTGGACCAGCTCCGGCGGATGAAAAATCCCTTCACCTGCCCCCACGGCCGGCCTACCATGATCCGGTTTACGCGAAAAGAACTCGACACCATGTTCAAGCGGATATGACCGGATTTTAACGGTTTTCCTGCGGCATACAAGGAGGATATTCATCTATGAGAAAAACCCGGCAGGTTCCGCTCGACACCCCCGTTCCCCCTCCCCGTTTCTCTGCCGATGACCCGGCCTCCATCCGCGAATTCCGGACAATGGTACTCGGTGCCTATGCAGATCGCGGGAGGGACCTTGCGTGGCGGAAGACAACAGACCCCTACTGTATCCTTGTCTCCGAGATTATGCTCCAGCAGACCCAGGTGGAACGGGTGGCAATAAAATATCCGGCATTTATCGCTGCATTCCCGGACTTTCCCTCGCTTGCCCGGGCACCGTTACCTGACGTGCTGGCAGCCTGGCAGGGCATGGGATATAACCGGCGGGCCATCTCCCTCCGGAAATGTGCCCGGCGGGTTGTTGAAGAATATGATGGAACCCTGCCGCATGATCCGGCAATCCTGACAACATTTCCCGGCATCGGCAAAGCAACCGCAGCGTCCATCTGCGCATTTGCCTTCAATATACCGGTAGTATTCATTGAAACGAATATCCGCAGGGTCTTCATCCACTTTTTCTTTGGTGATCATGTGCAGGTGGATGATGCAGAGATCCTGCCCATCGCCCGTGAGGCACTCCCCGTGCAGGATTCCCGGACCTGGTACAATGCACTCATGGATCTGGGCACTGCGCTCAAAAAGACCGGCAATAACCCGAACCGCCGCAGCCGGCAGTACTCAAAACAGGCAGCTTTTGAAGGATCCGACCGGAAGATCCGGGGCCGTATCCTCCGGCTGCTGCTGGATCAGCAGCGCATGACGCAGAAGGCTGTTATCAAAAATCTTTCGGAAGATCCGGCCAGGGTAACCCGTATCCTCGGTGATCTGGAAGCCGAGGGATTCATCACCCGGACCGGGTTCTCTTTTACGATACCTCACCGCTGACAAGGTTGGCGGACCCGTGTCCCGGCGGGGATGCTGAGCCGGGATGTCACCAGCACATAATTGATATGCGGCTGGTACGCATACCGGTAATTGACGGGGAGTGGCGGACATGGCCGGCCTTGGTTCGATACCCGATGATGTGAAGTGGCGGATCGCCGCGGAGTTTTCTGCACAATTACCTGCCCGCTATGACCGGGCATTCCGGGATGTTGTCGGGAAACGGTATGACGAGATAGAGCAGGAAGTCTGGATGGAAGTGGCGGGGGCTGCACTTGCGATTGCAAAAAACCTCTCCCTGCCGGTTGGTACGGCGCAGGAGCTTGCCGAGACGATGCGCACCGTCATGATCATTCTCTTTGGCCCGGAATTCAAGAGCGAGACACTGGAAATTTCAAAAGACGGAGCGGTGATCGTTATCCGTCGCTGCCCGCTCATAGCGGGCGGGTATGACGCCGGCGCCGATGGCGACCGCACGTTCCGTAAGTGCATGGCCTTTACTCTCACCGGTGTACCCCTGCTCAATAAGGACTACACGGCACGGTTTGTCCGGACCATGTGCTCGGGAGACCGGCAGTGCGAGATCAAGGTGGCAAAGGGCGAACCGCTTTTACCTGACAAAACGACAAAAAAGTGACCGTATTTGTTAAGAGAATTATTTCAGGTAATACCCGGCCGCCATACAGATCAGGCCAAGATAGAACATAATTGCAAACGGCCAGGTGAAACCGAGGTTGATACTGTCCAGCCGCTTTAAATCCTGGACTGCGATCATGGCAAACCCGATGATAAACAGGGCGATACTGAACTGCGTTTTTGTAGCCTTATCCATACAATAACTCCGCTGGGATAATTTTTAAACCTCTAATAAAAAAGGTTTGTCGTCTTTCGTGTGCAGGGAGCGGGTATTCAGGAATGCCCGTTCAGGCCGTCAGGTTCATTTTTTCCGATCCGGATACTGTCAGAGAACCATCGGAATCCGGAAACCGATAGTGTGCTGAGGGAATCCTTAACTCAAATCGTGCACCTTTCTCAAAGGTTCCGGTTTCGGCAATATCGATCCGCGTGATGGCAAGTATCTCCCGTGACAAAAAGAGACCGAGACCCGTATGTTTTCCAAAGCCCTTTCTGAAGATCCGTTCCTTGTTCTCCGGGAGGATGCCCTCTCCGTCATCTCCGAAGAAGAGGAGCAAGTCGGATCCTTCCCTGACACAATACATCCTGATCTGGAAAACACTCTCCCCATGACGGATCGCATTATCGAAGAGATTGTAAAAAACTTTTTCGAGAAGAGGATCGGCATAAACCTCCAGATCGCGGGTATCACAGGCAAACGAGATGGTGGTAACAAACTGGGAATATGCCCTTGTTGCGGTGTCGCAGACATTCTGCCAGACCGGGGATTTAACCCCCAGGTTGTAATATTCCCGGGTAAATTCAATCTGGCGGTGTATCATTTGCAGAGCGCTGTCCTCTTTTTCAAGCACGGCAAGTACCCGGGGATCCTGGACCGTCTGTTTCAGCAGGTCGTTATATCCCATGAGAACCGTCAGGTTGTTGATCACGTCGTGGCGGGTCACGCCGATCAGAAGGTTGAGCTTGGTATTGGCAAGCCGGAGGGCCTCGGCGGTTTCGCGGGTCTGGGACAGGTCACGGATCGAGAGGAGGAGAACAAGGTGGCCTTTCAGTTCAAAGTAAGCAAAGGAGATATCCGCGGGAAAGATGGTCCCGTCTTTTCTCCGCTGGCGGTACATGCGGATTCCCGTTGCCTGGCGGTCAAGCAGGCCTTCATAGTTTTCCGGTTCCATGAACAGGTCTGCAAGGGGCAGGGCAAGGAATTCCCCCCGTTTATACCTGTACAGGTCCGATGCTGCATCGTTCAGGTCCAGGATCCGCCGTGAGGGTGTGTCAATGAGAAGGAGCGGGTCGTTCTTGGCATTGAACACGCTGCGGTACTTTTCCTCGCTTTCCATGAGCTGGACAATCGTGGACTGCAGGGCGTACTCCATCACTTTCCTTGCTGTCGTATCCTGGACGATCCCGATGATGCCGGCGACCCTGCCGTTGCTGTCATGCAGCGCGGAAAAGATCAGTCTTACCCAGACCTGTTTCCCCGACATGGGGATAAGAAACGATATATCGGAAGATTCTACCATCTTGCCTGAAAGCGCCTGCCGCAGCAGCAGATGTGCACCTGAATCCCTGAGAACCGGAAACATATCGAAGGCCCGTTCGCCTCTGACCTCCGATGCTGATTTACCGGTCAGTTGTTCCATGAACGTGTTCCACAGAATGCACCGGAGGTCGCTGTCAAAGACAATAATTCCCTCGCGGGCGTCCATAATCACGTGCTTTGAGAATTCATCGGAAGGTTCAGACCCCTGCTCCTGCCTTGTTACCGGTCGCGGGCTTTGCGAGAGTATCCCTATGTTTTCGAGAAGGTCATCCTCAGTGGCAATCAGCTGGCCGAGTGCATGATTCAGGTCACCATGCCTTTTTGCCAGGTACCGTTCTGTTGATTCCTGATCGCTGACTTTCTTTAAGGGTGAGCCGGTTCCGCTGCCGGCCTGCACACTCGTGTCAGAAACGCGGGCAGGAGGCGAGGATACCCGGCTGTCCGCGGGAAGAGGTGCGGAAGGAGAAGCGGTTGCCCTGCTGGTTTCAAATGCCGGGCTTTGTCCGCCAAACGGCGATATGGCAGGTGAAGTCCCGTGTATTCCGATAGACTGCATTGCTCCGACAACTGCCCCTTCATCATCATGGATACACTTTGCCCGGCCCTGGATAAGCCGGGGCCCGCCCTGCAGCCATACCATCTCCTCCTTACTGGTAATTACGTCACTGGTTCCAATCAGATTTTCCCGGCCGGGGTAATCTGTCAGCGGGGAGGGGAGGATCAGGTAATCGATCAGCATAGGCCGTGCATACCCGTATAACGGGATTGCATAGGCATAGTTGCCTTTACCAATCATCTCCTGCGCGGTCGTCCCGGTGAGTTCCTCCATGGCCTTGTTCCAGGCAATTACCTTCCCGCTGCAATCAATAGCAAAAACCGGATACCAGACATTATCGACAGACGCGGTCAGCTCGGATACCAGTTTTACCTTTTTCATCGCATCGCGGACACAGGCGCTGGAAAAAAAATGCGCAAGGTTGCCGGCAAACGTCACCGAATCATGGACATGAAGTTTCCTCTTCAGGTACAGGGTCTGCGGTTCGTCAAGCCACATCAGATCCGAATCTGGCCGCGACGGGAGATTGTTTCCGGAATTAACACGGGGAAATTGCCGGAAAAACCGCCCCGCGTTACCATTGGAAGCTCCCTTTTTTTTATCTGGCGGGGTTCTGTCCCGCAAAGACGAATGATTTTTTCTCACCCGCTCCGGGCGCGGCCTGCTGGTATACCGCTCAATCACGTGGCCATGAATCGCGGTCTGACCCCGGGTAGCATCCCCATCATTATATAAATTGTTTTTTATCGCACTGGCTAAGGCTGATTCATCAATATATCTGCCAATAATCAAATCATCGGTTTCATCCCGGTCGTGCATGTATCTATGAGTCAATGATTGAAGGTATCGGATATAGCTTTTGAAATAAATATTGGGTCATTAATTAAAAAAATGGCAGATAAAAAAGATTCACGGAAGGACACTGAAAAAATGAATCTGCCAGTGCAAGCCAATCAGACGCTGGTTTATCTCTTAAAAAAAAATTATGAAAAAATCCTTGCAATCCTCGTTGCACCGCACGATTGTGGGCCGGAAAATGACAAGCCCGGTGAAAGGATTTCCCTCTTTCCGATACAGGCTTCTGCATCGTTTCAGAAATTCCCGATGACAAGGGAATATAAATCAGCTTCCGGCAGCGGGGGTGAGGCAATATCCCCGACGACAATCCGTTCTTCCGGATAAGCAAGGTTTTCACAGACCGCAACCTGCAGGGGAACTGAGAGCGAGGCAAGACTGCTGTAAAGCGCAGTTACGCTGAATTTCGGGTCAGCGAGAAGGAAAACGATCTTTCCCCGTTTTACCTCGTCAATCGTATCATGCATTCCCTGCTCATGCCCGCGGCCGTGGGCAACGACAACGGCAACCCGTGACAGGGGGATATGGAGGCGGGCAACTGCTATCTGGAGCGAGGAGATCCCCGGGATAACCTCGCCCCGGATATAACCGAGACCCGCGAGCATGGGGTCGCCGGTTGAAAGGATAACGGCATTATCCGGCAGCGCGGGGAGTTTCTTGTAGTCGTCAATCGACCTTACCGCACAGTTCTCCGGGAGATATTCCCGTGCAAGGCCGATGGCACGATCCGATCCGTAGGCAAACCTTGCCCGTCTCAGTTCCTTTATGGCCTGTTCGGTCAGCAGGCCCGGGCCGCACCCGACACCGATGATTTTCATGGGCTCTCACCCATGATCTTGCCTTCGCGGGTAATGAGCACAACGGTTACGCGGGGCATTACTTCACGGAACCCGGCGAGCGCTTCTGCAAGGATTTTTGGGAACTGCGGGGACCCGGTGAACTCCTCCACCGTGAGGTAACCGGTCCCGTCGAGGATCTTCGGGCTGATATGCCGGAGGATCAGGGCAGGAAGGCCACAGAGTGTAACCTCGCCCTGCGCTGCGTCGAGCGCATCGTTGAGTTTTCCGCCGATAAGGATTACCTCCCGGTCCGGAAACAGGAGCCGGGAGAACCGGAGGCCGACCCTGCCGGTGGTGAGGACCGGCCGGTCAGCGGCAGCGATCCGCTCCATGGTGGATTCGGTCAGGTGGTCATCCCATGGCTCGACAAGTCCGGTCGTTCCCAGCACGGAGATACCACCATCGACACCCATACGGGGATTGAGGGTCTTTTCTGCCACCTCTCTGCCGCGGGGTGCAGAGATCCGGACGGAGATGCCGGATTCTCCGATGACATCCAGCGCTTCCTGCACAGCCTGTACGATGCTGGAAAGCGCCGTGGGGCTGACGGCCGGTGTCCCCTTCCGGTACCGCGGGGTGTCGCGGGAGAACCTTCCGAT
>Ga0326726_10005009_pt1 | contig 12045 bp, 10 predicted proteins | sample MHFenrmetagenome_2_FD_207603 | JGI IMG/M metagenome (GOLD analysis project Ga0326726, IMG submission 207603) | Lab enriched peat soil microbial communities from Michigan Hollow, Ithaca, NY, United States - MHF15MN | ecosystem: Environmental > Terrestrial > Soil > Wetlands > Peat | place: USA...
CGCCCGACACGCGACGAGCACCTGCGTGGCACGCACGGATCCGGTGACGAGCGAGCGACCATCCGCGGCGCGTGCGTGGGGGAGCGCGAGCGCGCGCGGGATGGTCTCGCGCGCACGCGCGGCGAGCGCGACCGCGAGCAAGCTCGACGCGCCGAGCGCGTGCCCGAAGTGGTGCGACGCCGAGGCGAGCGCGACGTCGGCGGTGACGCGCGTCGCGATCGCGCCGAGCTCGGCGCGGTCGGCGTGCGCCGGACCGGTCGCCTGGCCGAGGACCAGGTCGGCGTCGAACGGCGGGAGCGCGGCGAGCACGCGATGGAGCGCGTCGTCGTCGTTCAGATCCTGACCGAGCACGGGCCCGGTGATCGGCACGCCGCGCGAACCGCGCGCGAGCCGCACGCACACCGCCGCCTCGCCGACCGTGAACCCGGCAGCCTCCGGCTGATAGGGCGCGACCTCGTCGGCGACGATGCGCAACGACTCGAAGTTGTCGTGACTCGGCTGCGTCGCGATGTCGACCGCGAGTACGAGTGCCGACGGCGCCCCGGCGTCGACGAGCGTGCGCGCGAGGTACAGCGCGTGGATCCCCGACGCACACGCGGCGCTGGCGACCGGCGAGTCGGTGCCGAGCGCGCGCCCGAGCTCGAAGCCGCGGCGCCAGTCGTCGCGCTCGAACGTGGTCGCGCCGCCGTTGCACGACGCGAGCACGAGCGGCTCGCCGGCCGCACGCGGACACTCCGCGAGCGCCTGCTCGGCGAGCGCGATCATGCGCTCGAGGCCAACCCCACGCACGCCGCGCGCCGGCCGGAACGTCCGCGCGGCCGCCGAGCGGCGCACCGGCCACGGCAACGGCTCGGCCGCAAACGGTGCGTGATCGCCGTGCACGCGTTCGGCATCGCCTTGTGCGGTCGCCATGCCGACGCCGGTGATCGCGATCATCCTCGCCGCATCGTATATCGTCGGGCATGGATCGCGTGGCGTTGTTCCGCTGGATGCCGCGGCTCGCCGCGCGCGTGCCGTGGGCGCCGCTCGGCGACTGGCCGACCCCGCTCGACGCGCTCGAGGTCGAGGGCCGCACCATCTGGGTCAAGCGCGAGGGCGACTCGAGCGCGCGCTACGGGGGCAACAAGATCCGCACGCTCGAGGCCTGGCTGGGCCACGCGCGCGCGGGTGGGTTCGAGCGGATCTGGGCGATCGGCGCCTACGGCTCGAACCACGCGATCGCGACCGTGCTCCACGCGCGCGCGATCGGCCTCGACGCCGGCGCGATCGTGTTCCCGCAGCCCGCGAGCGAGTGGGCGATCGAGAACGCCGGCGCGTTGATCGACTCGCGGTGCCCGCTGGTGCGGCTACGCAACGTCGTCGAGGTGCCGTTCGCCGCGATGCTGGTCGCGCGTCGCGACAGGCGCTCGATCGTGATGCCACCGGGCGGCGCCACCACGGTCGGCACGCTGGGCGCGATGTCGGCCGCGTTCGAGCTCGCGGAGCAGGTCGCCGCCGGGCTCGCGCCACCACCGCGCCGCATCGTGGTGCCGATCGGCTCGACGTGCACGAGCGCCGGCCTGCTCGCCGGGCTGTCGCTCGCCCACGCGATCAACGCGTGGCGATGGCCGGTGCCGATCGTGCACGCCGTGCGCGTGACGCCGTGGCCCATCACCTCGCGCGTACGCACGGCCGAGCTCGCCGCCCGCACGCTCGCGCGTGTCGCCAAGCTCGGAGGGCCCGAGATCGCGATCTCGTTGCCGGAGCTGGTATCCCGCCTCGTCGTCGATCCCGACGAGCTCGGCCCGGGGTACGGCCGCCCGACGCCGCAGAGCCTCGACGCGATGCACGTGCTCGATCGCCCCGGCGCGCCGCGGCTCGACGGCGTGTACTCGGCGAAGGCGACGGCCGCGCTGCTGCGCTTGCACCGCCGCGGCATCGGGCCGCTGATCCTGTGGGCGACGAAGTCGACCACGCGCCTGCCGTCGCCGTCGCTGCCCGCGCTCGAGCACGCGCCGGAGCGGCTCCGCGCGTGGCTCACCGACTATTCGATGAACCGCAACGCGTAGAAGAGGAGGATGCACACGGCGAGCGGGCCGAGGATGCCGACCCACCCCGGCACGTCGTTACCCTCGGTGCGATCGTGGGTGTCGTCGTCGTGGTGCATCAGCGACGCGATGATGAAGTAGAACGTGAGCCCGACCGTCGCGAGGAGCGCGACGATCCCGACCGTGGTCGGCGTGTGATCCTCCTTGGTCTGGGTCGACAGCGCGAACGCGGTGCCGAAAAGCACCGTGCGAATCGTGTAGTTTCGCGTCGTCACGAGCAGCTTGTGGCGCGTGTCGTGGCGCTGCTCGCGGTCACGCTCCGCGACGTCGCGCACGGTGTTGCCGAGCTGCTTCACCGCATCGGTGGTCGCCACGACGAGCTTCGTCGACAGCTGCACCGCGTTCTCGGTGTGACAGTACGAGCACACCGCGACCAGCTCGTCGGGCACCACGGCGAGCGGCGCGCCGCAACGCCTGCACCGTGCGGGGCCGCCCGGCGTGGTGGGCGGCTTCGCGGCGAGCGCCGCGAGCAGGCGCTGGCGCCCGGTGACGAGGCGGTTCGCGTAGATGCCGAGCGCCCGCGGGACGAGCGCGACCACGAACAGGATGAAGCACGCGAACGCGACGGTGACGCCGAACGGCACCGCGTCGCCGTTCGCGGCACCGATCAGCGGCGCGATCCATTCGCTCGCGCCGAGCGCGAACAGGGTCGCGGTGATCCCGACCGGGATCCCGAACAGCAGGATGAACACGAACATCGACTGGTCGAGGATCCGCGCCGCGACCTTGAGCGGCATGCTCGGCGGATGATCGAGCCGGCGCAGCACCGCCTCGCCTTCGCTGCGTAGCGACACGCCGGCGAGCCGCGCGCGATGCAGGTCGCGATACGCCGCCGGCACCGCGTTCTCGGTGTGGCAGCTCGGGCACGTGACGGTTTCGGTATCGGCGAGTGCGAGCGGCGCACCGCAGCTCGTGCAGGTCAGGACGTCGAGCGCGGGCACGCTCGCAGTCTAGACCTACTTCACGGAGTCGGTCGCCTCGACACGCTTCGCGGGACGGGACTTCTGGCTCTTCTCGGCGTCGCGTTCGGCGGCGTCGGAGATGTACGCCATGCACTGCTTGAGGCCGCGATCGTTGACGACGTACGAGTTGTAGTAATCGGGCGCCTTGTTCTTGATCTGAACCGCGAGCGGCGCGGCATCCTGGCACTTGCCGGCCTTCACGAGCCCCAGCAGGCGCTGATGCGTATCGCGCGCCCACGTGTTCGATTGATCTTCTTTGGTCGCGGCTTTCTTGTCGGCAACCGCCTGTGGCTTGTCGACGCTGGTCAGCGCTGGTGGCGCCGGCGGCGGCGCGACGGGCTGGTTGCGCGGCGCGGCGGCCGTGGTGCTGCCACCGGCACCCGGCGCGGTCGGGGTGACGACGCCGCCGACGACAACACCGTTATTGCTGTTGCCGTACCCGGTCTCGGTGCTCGGCTCGGCCTTCGCGCCACGCGGCGCCGAGTCCATGTCCTTCGGAGTCGGATCGGGCGAGTGCATCTCGAGGTACCCGCCCTTCTGGGGCACCGGCTTCGGCGCGGAGCCGTGATCGAAGTTCGACGCGACGCTCTGGTGCGCGACGGCCGGCTTCGACCGCTCGCGCTTGTCGAGGCTGGAGTCGGACCTGCGAAGGTTGTCGCCGCCGGTGGCGGTGTTCTTGGTCTCGCCGGCCTTTGCCTTGCCCTCGTTGGCCTTGAAGGTGTCCTTGCCATCGCCTTCGGTCTTCGTGTTGCGCGTGTCCTCGTCGCGCAGCGCGACGGTCACGCCGTCGTCACCGGCGGTCGCGGTCGCGGCCGAGCCCTGCGCTGGACCTGCGGCCACGGCCGGGGCGACCTCGTGTGCCGGGGCGGTCTCGCCGTTCGCCACCCGCTGATCGGTGGTCTGCTCGGCGAACTGGTCGTTGCCCTTCTTCAGATAGAGCGTGCCGGCGACGCCGACCACGAGCACGAGCGTCGCGGCGGCCGCCATCGCGGGGTGCGCGACGAACGAGCGCACGAACCTTCCGAACCACGTCTCGCGCTTGGTGTCGTCCACGACCACGCGCCTCGGGGCGCGGCGCGCGGCTTCCTGGAGCAGCAAGGCCGAGACGGCCTGCGGCGGATCGAGCTGGAGCTCGAAGATCCGGCTCTCGCGGATCGCTTGCCGCGCGACCTTCAGGTCGTCGAGCGCGCCCCGGTCAGCCGGGTGCGACTCGAGATGCGTGGCCAGCTTGGCCTCGTCGGCGGGCGTGAGCTCGCCGTAGAGGGCACTGACAAGCAGCGCATCGATATCCTGACGTTCGATCACGGGTCTGTGGTCCTTATACTACGTGTGTTTGCAACGAGCGACGAACGGACGAGGCCTGTCGTATCGAGCACTTGCGCTGACTTCGCGCTTCGCTCGGGCCGTCGTGTTCGTGTCTCAGAGCCTACAAACGTAGCAGAGGCCCCGTGGATCTAACGTGGTGCTGTATATGCACTACGTCGCGGGTCGCAGGGACAACCCGCTGAGTTTCTTAGTCCTTATTGGGCGCGCAGCTCCACTCGACCGAGTCGATCGTCCACGGGTCGTCGCCGCAGATCGCCGCCGAGGCCTTCTTGGTCTCCTCGGTGCCGGTCGTGAGTGAGAACTTCGACGAGCTCGCGTGGACGTTGCGGCGCTTCTTCGAGTCGGGCGCACAGACCACGCGCCACGAGAGCGAGCAGTCGAGCGGGACCGAGCAGCTGTTCTTGACCGTGAACTCGACCGTGTCGTCGCTCTTGTCGGTCTGGTCGAACGACGTGCAGTCGGCCAGCGACTTCTTGTGATCGGCAAACGCGGGAACGCAGATCGAGATGGCGAGGGCGCACGTCGCCCATCGCGCCCAGGTACGGGTACGCATGACAGACCTCCAATGGTCCTGACTCGCGGCGCACGTCGCGCTCAGGAGCTGAGCAGCAACAACACCGTCGATTCAAAGACTGAGACAACGACGTGCGTCGTCGGTTCCAAGATTCCGTCGGCGAGGGCAAGATCCGCGAATGCAAAGCCCTCTCGAGGTCTTCCGCGACGGTGCGCTCGCCGGCCACGTCGCGCTCGTCACAGGCGGTGGCACCGGCATCTGCCGCGGGATCGCCCGCGCGTACGCCAGGCTCGGCGCGGATGTCTGCATCGTCAGCCGCAAGCCCGACGTGCTCGAGCGCGCCGCGGCCGAGCTGTCGTCGGAGACCGGCCGCCAGGTCATCGGTGTCGCCGCCGACGTCCGCCAACCGGATGCGATCGCGAGCGCGATCGCGAAGACGATCGAGCGCTTCGGCAAGCTCGACACGCTCGTCAACGGCGCCGCGGGAAACTTCCTCGCGCCGGCCGCGGCGTTGTCGCCGAACGGGTTCCGCACCGTGATCGACATCGATCTCGTCGGCACGTTCCACGCGTCGCGCGCCGCGTTCGAGGCGTTGCAGAAGAGCGGCAACGGGCTCGTGCTGAACATCAGCGCGACGCTCCACTACCACGGCACGCCGCTGCAGATTCACGCGAGCGCGGCGAAGGCCGGCGTCGACGCGATCACGAAGAACCTCGCCGTCGAGTGGGGCCGCTTCGGCATTCGCGCGTGCGGCATCGCGCCGGGACCGATCGGCGATACCGAGGGCATGCGCCGGCTCGCGCCGGGCGACATTGCCGACAAGGCCAAGGCCACGATCCCCGCCGGCCGCTTCGGCACGATCGACGAGATCGCCGCGGCCGCGGTGTTCCTGCGCTCCCACGCGGCCGCCTATATCACCGGCCACGTGCTGGTCGTCGACGGCGGCCACTGCGTCGCCACGCCGTCCGTGATCGGGACGTGAGGAGCGCGTCGCGACGAGGCTCGGCGATCCGTCGCACCCGTGCACCGCGCGCGCCGGTCGAGCCGTCGCCGCTCGATGCCGTGGTCCCGGCACGCGCGATCGCGATGGAGCTCGTCGCCGGCCGCGGTCACTACGAGCGCGTGATCCCCGCGGTGCTCGACGCGAAGGTGAGCGTGTGGATCGCGACCGCGAACGCGAAGGAGCTGATGATCGAGGACGGCCGCGCCGCGCCCGGTCGCCGCCGGTCGATGCGCAAGAGCAACTACGTCTCGATCCTGGCGCGCCTCGACGAGCTCGCGGCGCGCGGCGTCGAGCTGCGCCTGCTCCACGCCGAGCTGCCGTCGCGGCCGTTTCGCGCCGAGCTCGCGAACCACCCGCGGCTCGTCGGCGGTGGGCTCGCGCTGCGCATGTGTCCGCGCGTGCACCTGAAGGCGGTGATCGTCGATGGCGCCCTGCTCTACCTCGGCAGCGCGAACTGGACGGGTGCGGGGCTCGGCGCCAAGGGCAGCGGTCGCCGCAACTTCGAGCTCGGGTTCGTCACCGACGACGGCCCGCTCCTCGATCAGGTCCAGGGCTTCTACGACCGCATCTGGACCGGGGCCGAGTGCGGGAGCTGCCGGCTGCGCGCGGTCTGCCCGGGTCCGCTCGACGAACGCCAACCCGCCGTAAAGAAACGTAAACCTCGGCGCGTGTAACCGGGTCGGGGTTCCGGTGCACCATCTAAGCAGTGACCGTGGCTACGGCCTACGTGGAAGACGTCCTGCTGGTGGACCGGTGCTTGACCGGCGAGCCCGCGGCGACGCGCGAGCTGTTCCGCCGTCATCGCGCGCGCGTGCACGCGTGCTTGTTCCGCGTGCTCGGTTCGAATCGCGACATGGACGATCTCCTGCAAGACGCGTTCATCCAGGTGTTCCAGTCGCTGCGCGGCTGGCGCGCCGAGGCGAGCCTGGCGACGTGGATCGATCGCGTGTCGGTGCGCGTCGCGTATCGCTACCTGTCGCAGCGCGGCCGGCGCGTGCAGACCGATCCGATCATCGATGACGAGGCGGTGCCCGGCGTGGACGGCAACGGCCCCCGCCGCCAGCTCGCACGCGATGGCGTCAAGCGCCTGTACGCGGTGCTCGACGAGCTCGGTGCCGCGTCGCGCCTCGCGTTCACGCTCCACGAGATCGATGGCCGCCCGCTCGCCGATGTGGCCGAGCTCGTCGGGTCGTCGGTGACGGCCACGAAGCTGCGCGTGTGGCGCGCGCGCAAGAAGATCGAGACTGCCGCGGCTGCCGATCCGGTGCTGCGCGAGTTCCTGCAGGAAGGTGCGTCGTGAAGCTCCAAGGACGCATCCCCGTCGAATCGCTCGATGAAGAGCGCCTGACCAACATCGAGCGCCGGCTGGTCATCGGTGTCTCCGAGATGTCGATGACGCCCGCGCGCACGCCGCGCCGCTACCTGGCGTTCGCCGGAGCCGCGCTCGCCGTCGCCGCCGCCGGCGTGATCGGCTGGCAGCTGCATCGCCCCGGCGCGGTGGCACCGGTCGTCGCGCAGGATCAGCACCTGTCGATGAAGACCGACGCCGACAAGTCCACGCTCGCGCTCGACGACGCGACGATCACCAGCGACGCGGCGACCGCGATCGACATCACGCGCGGCGACGGGCGGGTCGTCGTCGAGATGAAGCGCGGCCGGCTCGACCTCGCGGTCCAGCACCGCCCCGGTCGCGTGCTCGTGGTCCGCGCCGGCGACACCGACATCGAGGACATCGGCACGCGGTTCACGGTCGACTACGACGGCGCGTCGGGCGTCGCGGTCCGCGTCACCGAGGGCGAAGTGAAGGTCACGCATCACCAGCAGGAGCTGCGCGTCGCGGCCGGCAAGGCGTGGACGACCGACCGGGGGCTCGTCGCGATCGCCGACCTCGAGCCCACGGTCGCGGCCGCGGCGCCGAAGCCCAGCGTCCCGGTCGTCGTGTCGAACGATGTCCCCGCGGTCCCGGTGGCCCGCGACCACGTCGCGGTCATCCCGGCGCAGCCCAGACCGCCGGTGCGCGTCGCGACCACCGAGCCCCACGCGCAACCGGCGCCGCCGATCGTGCGCACGCAACCGACCGTGCAGACCGTCGATCCGTACGTCGAGCTGCGCACCGCGATCCGCAAGCAACCGATCGCGTTCGATCCGAAGATCGACGGCAAGGCCGATGCCGCGAACGAGATCGCGAAGCTGAAGAAGGTCGCCTACTCGCCGACGACGCTCGGCCCCGAGGCGTCGCAGGCGCTCTACCAGATCGCCGTGCTCTTGCATCGCCCGCTCGGCCAGGATGCCGAGGCACTGCACACGCTCGACATGTATCGCCGGCGGTTCTCGGGCGGCAAGGAGATGAACGCGGCGATGTGGCTGCGCCTTCGCATCAACTGCGGTCACTCGATCGACGAGGAATGCCGGCGCGCCGCGTACACGTACCAGCACGAGGTCACGACCGGCGAGACCGCCGAGGTCGCGATCCGCATCACGAACGCGCAGTAGCGATCACTTGCAGCGTGGCGCCTTCGCCTCGGCGACGAGCTTCCCGAGCCGGCCGTACACCACGGCCCGGCCGACGTGCTTGCGTTCGAAGACCGCGGCGACGTGATCGGAATCGGTCGCGATCTGGAACGCGCTGGCGTCGTGCTCCGCGACGAGATCGTTGGTCGTGGCGTCGGCGATCGCGAAGCCGCTCTCGAAGCTCGCGAGCACCCACAGGTTGTCGTGGAACCGCGTCGCGCCCATGCCGCTCGGCTCGAACGGCACCGCGCCGAGGTCCTTGCCACGCGGGCTGAACACCGTGCCGTCGCCGCACGGGCCGGCGCACGGCGTGAACACCGCGAGGATGTTGTGGCCCCAGAACGAGATCGAGCGCCCGCCCTGCTCTCCGTTGTCGCGCGTGCCGTAGTGGATCTTGAACCGTGCGATGCGCTTGCCGGTGAGCACGTTCCACGTCTCCATCCGGTTGCCGGGGAACGCGACCGCCGCGACCACGCCATCTTCCGAGACCGCGACTCGGTCGGCATCCTCGCTGTTGGTGGTCGCGAGCGTCCGGCAACTGTCGGGCGTGACGCAGACCTCGAGCCCGTCGTCGGTCTGATCGATCTTCGCGCCGTGCGAGTGGTCGTCGTCATCGTGCGGCGGGGCCAGGACGTCGAGCGGCGGCACTGCCGGCGCGACCGCGCGCGTCGCGATGTCGAGCGCGAAGCAGTACGGGTCGCTGCGATCCTCGGCGAAGCAGAACGCGAAGACGTTGCCTGCGAGGCGAGCCGCGATCGGCCGCGCCACGAGATCCTTGGGCAGGCACGGCCGGGCCTCGAGCTCGGTCGCCGGCGTGGGCGTGACCGCGATCGCCGGCGGTGGATGCGCGAGCACGGTGGCGGCGAGCCCGTGCTCGGCCACGCCGAAGCTGTCGCCCGGGAACACCGCATCGCCGAGCAGCCAGTCGAACCCGCGCGGCTGGCCATCGACATGACCCGACGGCGTGAACACGAGCCAGGTATCCGGCGCCGCGACGATCGTCAGCACGTGCGAGCGCGACGGCAGATCCCACAGCTCGATGCCACCGGTCTTGCGCGCGACGGCGAGCGTGCGCCCGTCGTCGCGCAGCGCGAGCGCGGTCACCGGCGCCGTTCCGGGAATCGTCCCCAGTCCCTCGGCGGTGTCGGCGTTCCACACGTCGAGGGTGCCCGTCGCATCGGCCGCGACGACGATCCGACCGTCGGTGGCCGCGGCGGTGATCGGCTCGCGCGCTTCGAAGAAGTGGACCACGTGACCATCGCGATCGCGCGCAAAGACGCGGTTGCCGTCGAGCTCGAGCGCGTGGGGCTGCGGGGCCGCTACGAGCGCCACGGGCTTCGGCGACGTCGTGAGACGACCCGTGACCTGCCACAGGGCGTCGCCATCACGCGTGCCGGCGATCACGAGCTCGCTGCCATCGGCCGACCACGCCAGCGTATCCGCGCGGGTCCTGAACCCGAAGCGCGCGATCACGGCCGGCCGATTCGTCGCGACCTGCAGCATCACGAGCTCGGCGCCGCGACGCATCACCACGTGCCCGCCGCCGCCGATCACGAGCCGGTCGCGATCGATCGGCGCGAGATCCGCGGGCAGGCCGAAGTCGGCGAGCTTCGTCCCGGCGTGATCCCAGCGCGTGATGCGCTTGCCGTCGGTGGCGACGATCGTGTTGTCGTCGAGGAACTCGACCTGCGCGCCGGCGTTCGGGATCCGCGTCACCACCGTACCGGTGCGGTCGTACAGGAGCACGCTCCGATCCTGGTTCGAGACCGCGACCAGCTGGCCGTCCGGGCTGACGCGCAGATCGACGATGCCCGACGCCATCGTCGCCGAAGGCAGCACGGCGAGCTTGCGGGCGTCCGCGTCGTGCGCGAGATCGAGCAGCGTCTCGGCGGCGAGCACGGTCGTACCGTCGGCCGACATCGACATCACCGCGCCGTTCGAGTCGTTCGGCAGCGCGCGCAGCCTGGCGCCCGTCGCCAGATCCCACTGCACGAGGTGCGAGTCGGGCGCCGTCAGCGTGGTCACGATGTGGTGGGTATCGACCGCGACATCCCACGTGCGATCGAGCTCGTGCGCCCACCGCTCCTCGCCGGTCGCCGCGTCGAGCGCGCGGACCTGGCCGTCGTTGCCGGCCACGATCACCGCGAGCATCTCCCCGGTCGCCGCGCGGCCGAACGCGACGTGATCGCCGGCAGCGGTGTACAGCGCGCGCCCGGTCAGCGAGCTCCAGATCGTGATCGTCGGCAACACGCTGTAGCGCTCGGCGCGCTCGATCGTCGCGACATATGCGCCGTCGCGGCTGAGCTCGACGCGCTCGATCTTCGACACGTCGGTCGCGACGCGCGGCTCGGGATGTCCACCTCCGATCGCGCGGGTCGCGATGCGCTTCGCGTCGGCCGGTCGTCCCGCGATCGAGTACGCGCGTGCGAGCAGGGCTCGCGCTCGCGGATCGCCGCCGGCCCGTTCGAGCTCGGCGATCGCCGCCTCGAGATCGCCCGCGAGCCAGCGTGCCTCCGCGGAGGCCACACGTGCCGCCGCATCGGCCGCGGGTGGCACATCGACCTCGGCGGCCACCTCGGGTCGCTTGCCCGCGCGCGGCTCCGCCCCACACGCCACACAGACCGCGAGGATCCAGCAACTACGCATCGCCGACCATCGGGGTAGAATCGAACGATGGGGGCCCGACCGACGGTGACGCTCCAGCTCGACGACGACAACCGGCTGGCGCGCGACCTCGTCGCCGGTGGTGTGTTCGTCCCCGGCTGCACCGTGGCCAGGTTCGAGGACTGCGAGCTGGTGGTTCGCGGCGGAGATACCGAGCTAACGCTCGCGGCTCGGGTTGTATTCGTCGATGCAAACGGTGCCGGGCTCGAGCTCGTCGACTGTGGTCCGGAGGTCAAGGCGCAGCTCGCGGCGCTGGCCAAGAAAGCCGCGACCCACGAGACCGACGAGGCCGACGAGGCCGCGGAACAGCGCAGGATCCCGCTGAACGTTCACGAGCGCCTGCGCGGCCTCACGCTGGTGCAGCAGATCAAGGTCGCGCAGCACGGCGAGATCTCCGAGCGCCAGGTCCTCGAGCGCATCTACGGCAAGACGGTGTGGGACCCGCTGCTGCGCAACCCGCGGATCACCACGCCGGAGGTGGCGCGGATCGCGCGCATGGGTGCGCTACCCAGGCCTCTGGTCGAGCTGATCGTCGGCAACGGCGCGTGGCTGCAGGTTCCGGAGATCCGCCGCGCGCTGCTCACGAACCCGCGTCTGGGCACCGATCAGATCGTGCGCGTGCTGCGCCTGTTGCCGAAGCACGAGCTCAAGCTCGCCGCGATCCAGACCGGCTACACCCACGCCGTGCGCGATGCGGCGAAGCGGATCTTGCGCGAGACCCCGTGATCACGCGACGCCGGTCGTCATCGCAGGCCGAGGCCGAGACCATCGAGCCAGGCCTTGAGCGAGGCCTGGACCTTCGCGTCCGGCTTGCGTTCGGCCGTGAGTAGCAGCGCGTACGCCTCGTCCTTTTTGCCCTGCTCGTACGCGATGAAGCCCATCAGCAGGCTGATCTCGTCGTGATTGCCGTGCACCCAGCCTCCAGACACGCTGGTCGACGCGGCGTCGGGATTGCCCCAGCCGAGCTGGCACAACCCG
>Ga0326726_10005010_pt1 | contig 12042 bp, 10 predicted proteins | sample MHFenrmetagenome_2_FD_207603 | JGI IMG/M metagenome (GOLD analysis project Ga0326726, IMG submission 207603) | Lab enriched peat soil microbial communities from Michigan Hollow, Ithaca, NY, United States - MHF15MN | ecosystem: Environmental > Terrestrial > Soil > Wetlands > Peat | place: USA...
TGCTGCTCCTGCCGTCGCTGCTCCCGGCGCAGGAATTTCCCGCCAAGCCGCTCAGGCTGATGATCGGTTTTCCCACGGGCGGCAACGTCGACATCGTCGGCCGGATCGTCGCGCAGAAGATGAGCGAGGGGCTCGGACAGCAGGTCGTTCCCGAAAACAAGACCGGCGCGGGCAGCATCATCGCCAACGACTACGTCGCCAAGTCGGCCGCGGACGGCTACACGCTGCTGGTGGTGAGCGGCGCCTTCGTCACGCAGGCGGCGGCCAGCAAGAAGCTGCCCTACGATCCGCTGCGCGATTTTTCCTGGATCTCGACCCTCGTGAGCTACCCGCTGGTGTTCTCGGTGCGCGCCGATTCGCGCTTCCGCACTCTCGACGAGTTCATCGCCTTCGTGAAAGCCAATCCCGGGAAGATCAACTATCCCTCGCCGGGGATGGGGACGCTGTATCACCTGGCGGGCGAGATGTTCGTCTCGATGGCAGGGATCGACATGCAGCACGTGCCGTTTCGCGGCGGCTCCGAGCCGCTGACCGAGGTGCTCTCCGGGCGCATGGAGCTCCTCATCGACGCGCTCACCAATTCCTATCCGCAGATCCAGGCGGGAAAATTCAGGCCGCTCGCGGTGAGCTCGCCCGCGCGCTCGGCCGCGCTGCCCGCCGTGCCCACGGTCGCCGACAGTGTCCCCGGATACGAGGCGAGCTCGTTCCTCGGCGTCGCGGGCCCGGCAGGACTGCCGGGCGCGGTGGTCGAGCGCCTGAACCGCGAGGTGCGCCGCGTGCTCGAGCTGCCCGAGGTCGGGCAGAGGTTCGCCGAGTGGGGGGGCGCGCCCAGCCCGAGCACCCCGGAGGAGATGCAGAGCCGCGTGGCTACCGAGATCGAGAAATGGAAGAAAGTCGTCGCAGAGAGAAAGCTCGAGCTGCCGTGAGAGCCGTCCTGTTCCTTGTTTCGGCTCTGCTGTGCACCGCCACCGCGGCGCAGACCGCGGCCTACCCGACGCGGCCGGTGCGCTTCATCGTACCCTCGGCTGCGGGCGGCGGCACGGATATCATCGCGCGGGCCATATCGCTCAAGCTCGCAGAAAGCCTCGGGCAGCAATTCGTCGTGGACAACCGCCCCGGCGCCGGCCAGATGATCGGCATCGAGCTCGCCGCGAAAGCGCCCCCCGACGGCCACACCATCCTGATGGCCGCGAGCACGCTGGCGATCAATCCCGTCATGTACAAGAAAGTCTCCTACGACCCGCTGCGCGATTTCGCCCCGGTCACCCAGGCGGCGTCGCTGCCCAATGTGCTGGTGGTGCACCCGTCCCTGCCGGTGAATTCTGTCGCCGAGCTGATCGCGTACGCCAAGCAGCGCCCCGGCCAGCTGAACTTCGCCTCGGCCGGGATCGGCACCTCTCCGCAGATGTCGATCGAGCTGCTGAAGAGCATGGCGGGGATCGACATGGTCCATATACCCTACAAAGGCACGGCGCCGGGCGTGGTGGACCTGCTCGCCGGACAGGTGTTGGTGATGGCGCCGAACCTGCTGACCGCGCTGCCGCACATCAAGTCGGGAAAGCTGCGTGCGCTCGCAGTGACGAGCGCGAAGCGAACCCAGGCCCTGCCCGAGGTTCCCACCGTCGCGGAATCAGGACTCGCAGGCTACGATTCGACCCAGTGGTACGGCGTGCTCGCGCCCGCGGGAACGCCGCGGGAGATCGTGACGCGTCTGCACGACGCGATCGTGCGCGCCCTGCGCGACGCCGAGGTCGGGAAGCGCCTCGCCGCCGACGGCGCCGAGCCGGTCGGCAGCAGCCCGGAAGAATTCGCAGCGTTCATCAAGTCGGAGAGCGAGAAATGGGCGAAGGTCGCGACGGCTGCAGGAATCAAGGCGGAGTGAGCGTGCGCCGCGTTCTTTGCGCGCTCATCGTCGCGTCGGCGTGCCCTGCGTTCGCGCAGTATCCCGAGCGTCCGGTTCGCCTGATCGTTCCCCAGGCGGCCGGGAGTGCGACCGACACCGTCGCGCGCCTGCTCGCCGCCGATATGACGGGACCGCTCGGCCAGACGGTTGTGGTCGAGGACCGGCCTGGCGGCGCGCTCACGATCGGACTGGATATCGTCGCGAAGTCCGCGCCCGACGGCTATACCAGAGGGATGGGGCCAATCGGAGCGCTAGCGATCACGCGCCACATGGTCGCGAAGCTCCCCTACGATATCGAGCGGGACTTCCAGCCGATCGCGCTCGTGACCCGCGGGCACCTGCTGCTCGCGGTGTCGCCTTCACTGCCGGTCAATTCGGTGAAGGAGCTGGTCGAGTATGCGAAGAAGAATCCCGGCAAGCTGATGAACGCGTCCTCGAGCAACGGCTCGCCGGGGCACGTGGGCGGCGAATTGTTCAAATACATGACCGGAACCGACATCGTCCACGTTCCCTACAAGGGCGGCGCGCTGGCGATCAACGACCTGATCGCCGGGCACGTGCAGCTGATGTTCGAGAGCCTCAACTCGATTTCCCCGCACGCGCGCTCGGGGAAGGTGAAGGCGCTCGCGGTAAGCGGTCCGCGGCGCTCGCCCGCCTTCCCCAATCTGCCGACGATCGCAGAGGCCGGAGTTCCGGGATACGACGCGAGCACCTGGAGCGGGGTGATCGGGCCCGCGGGCCTCCCGAGGCCTGTCGTCGACAAGCTCAATGGCGCGATCAACAAGGCGATCGTCTCGCCCGCGTTCAAGGCGAGGTTCGGCGAGATCGGCGATGAGCCCGCCGGCGGAACGCCCGAGGAGTTCGCCGAGACCATACGCCGCGACTCCGCCAAGTGGGCCGAGGTCGTCAAGCGCTCCGGCGCGAAGATCGACTGACGGTCGTTGCGCGTCCCGATCCGATGGCCCTTGTCCGAGCTCCGGCCGTGCTCGGCGCGGCGCTCCTGCTCGGCGCCTGCGCGAGCGTGCCCAACGGTCCCAGCGTCATGGCGCTGGCGGGAACCGGAAAGAGCTCGGACCAGTTCCGTGACGACGACTGGTATTGCCGCAATTTCGCCGATTCCCACGTCGGCGGCGTCGAGCCCGCGGAGGTTTCCAGGTCGAGCACGTTGAAGGGCGCTGCGGCAGGGACCGCGATAGGCGCAGGCATAGGCGCGGCCTTCAGCGGGGGAGGCGGCGCCGCCATCGGGGCAGGCGTCGGCCTGCTCCTCGGCGTTGCGGTGGGGGCAGGCAGCGGAGAGAGCTCGGCGTACGCGGTGCAGCGACGCTACGACCAGGCGTATGTGCAGTGCATGTTTGCGAAGGGACACAAGGTACCCGTCTCGGGCCGCCTCACCCCGACGTCCCCGAACTACATACCGCCGCCGCCACCGCCTCCTCCACCGCCTTCTTCGCGGTAGACTCCCGACACGGAGGAGGGCGATGAAGGCAAGGATCCTGACGCTGTGCGCCGGCGCGGCGGCGATGCTCGCGGTATCGCTCGCGCAGGCGCAATCCGCGTGGCCGTCGAAGCCCATCCGCTGGATCGTGCCTTTCCCGCCGGGCGGACCCGCGGACGTCGTGACGCGCATCGTGTCGACCAAGCTCGCCGAGCGCATCGGTCAGCCCGCCGTCGTCGAGAACCGTGGAGGCGCCGGAGGCAACGTCGGACACGAGGCCGCGGCGAAGGCTGCTGCCGACGGCTACACGGTCGTATTCGTCGTCCCGGCGATCATCACCAACCCTTTCTTCCTCAAGGCGAGCATTGATCCGTTCAAGGATCTCGTGCCGGTGATCTACCTCGACAGCGCGTCGATGGTGCTGCTGACGAATCCGGCGTTTCCCGCGGGTACCGTTTCGGAGGTAATCGCGCTTGCGCGCGCCAAGCCCGGCACAGTCAGCTGCGCGGCTTCGGGTGCCCTGCCGCAGGTCGGCTGCGAGATGCTGCGATCCTACGCCGGCTCCTCGATGATCATGGTGCAGTACAAGGGCAACGCGCCCGCGCTCAACGCCGTGATCGGGGGCGAGGTCAATCTGCTATTCGACCTGGTGAACATCGCCCAGGGGCAGGTGAAAGCGGGACGCGTGCGCGCGATCGCGTCGACCAACGCCAAGCGGGGCATCGGCCCCTTTGGCGACCTTCCGGTCGTCGCCGAGACGATCCCCGATTTCGAGCTGGTGACCTGGCACGGCGTCATGGTGCCCGCGGCGACGCCCGGGGACATCGTGCAGAAGCTGAACCGCGAGATTCAGTGGGTGCTGGAGCAGCCCGACGTCCGCAAGCGCTTCGTCGACGGAGGCCTTGACATCACGGGTGGTGCGCCCGAGGCCTTCGCGGCGATCCTCAAGCGCGATTACGAGAAGTACGGAAAGATCCTGGCCGCGGCCGGGATCCGGCCGGAATAGCGTCAGCCGGTTGCGGCGGCGGCCGCAGCGTTGTCGCGGAGCAGTTTGGAGAAGTCCTCGGCGGGCTGAGGCCTGCGGAAAAAGTAGCCCTGGAACTCATGACAGCCGTGCTCGGTGAGGAAATCGAGCTGCTCCTGGGTCTCCACGCCCTCGGCGATCACCTTGAGCCTCAGGCTGTGTGCCATGGCGATAATCGCCTGGGTGATCGCGACGTCGTCCGGGTCCTGCGGAATGTCCTTGATGAATGAGCGGTCGATCTTGATGCAGTCGAAAGGGAAGCGCTTGATCGAGACCAGGGACGAATAGCCCGTTCCGAAATCGTCGATCGCGAGGCGTATGCCCATCGACTTGATCCCGTCGAGGATCTTCTTCGAGCTCTGGATGTCCCGCATCACCATGCTCTCGGTGATCTCGAGCTCGAGGCAATTCGGCTTGAGCGCGCTCTCGGAGAGGGCCCGCTCGATCTCGCGCAGCAGATGCTTGTCCTCGAACTGCCGCGCCGACAAGTTTACCGAAACGGTGAGCGGAGACGGAGCGCGACCCTGGAAGTTCTGGTTGAGGGCGCAAGCGGTCCTCAGCACCCAGGCGCCGATCGGAATGATGAGCCCGGAGTGCTCCGCGTGCCCGATGAACTCCACCGGCGGAAGCAATCCGAGCTCGGGGTGCTGCCAGCGGATGAGGGCCTCCATCCCGGTGATCCGGCCGGTGTGGATCTCGACCTTGGGTTCGTAGTGAAGGATGAACTCGTTTCGCTCCAGAGCGCCCTGCAGCCGGGTTTCCTTGGCGATCCTCTCCGAGAGATGGTCGTTCATCTCCTCCGAGTAGAAGAGGTAATTGTTCTTGCCCTGCTCCTTGGCGCGGTAGGTGGCGATGTCGGCGTTCTTCAGCAGGCTCGCGAGGTCCGAGCCGTCATTCGGATACAGGCTGATCCCGATGCTCGCCGTCATGTGGCTGGTCTCGCCCTCGAGCATGAATGGCCAGCGCAGCGCGTGAAGGATTTTCTGAGCCACGCTGACGACATCGCCCGGCGCCGCGAAATCCTCGATGAGCGCGACGAACTCGTCCCCTCCGAAGCGGGCGATGGTGTCGCTCTCGCGCAGGCACAGCCGGAGACGCCCTGCGACTTCCTGCAGCAGCCGGTCGCCGAACGGATGGCCGAGGGTGTCGTTGATGAACTTGAAGCGGTCGAGATCGAGGAACAGCAGCGCCATGGTCTTGCGGTAGCGCTGCGCATTGTTCAGCGCGTGCGCGAAGCGCTGATTGAACATGTAGCGGTTGGGGAGCCCCGTCAGCGTGTCGTGCGTTGCGACGTACAGCAGATTTTCCTCGGCCTGCTTGCGGGCCATGAACTGGCCGATCTGGCTGCCGATCACTCGCACCATCTGCAGCAGCGACGGGTCGGGATTGCGGATCTCGCTGCTGAAGAACTCGAGCACCGCGAGGGTGACGTTGCCGGCCAGAATCGGGAAGGCAAAGGCGCCGTGCAGCCCCGCCCTGGCGGCGAGCTGCGCGCGCTCGAAGCCTTGGTCGCTGCTCACGTCCGGGATCCAGTGCGGCGTGCCGCTCATCCACACCTGCCTCACCAGGCCCTTGTTCGTGGGCTGGAAGGTCCGCTTGCGCACCTCGGAGATGAATTGGGTGACCGCCTTGGCCGGGACGCTCCAGGTCTCCACGCAGCAGATGGCCTTCCTGCGCTCGTCCATGCTCCAGCGCGCGCCGCAGTCCCAGTTGAGGGTTTCGCAGATGGTCTGGACGATCCTGGGAATGGCCTCGGAGAGGGTTTCCGATTCGGCGAGCACGCGGGTCACGGCGTGCTCCATCTTCTCCCGCTGCTCGGCGCGCTTGCGCTCGGAGATGTCGCGCGAAACCAGCACCACCTTGGTCACCTTTCCCGCGGCGTCGCGAATGACGCGGCCCTCCGACTCGATATGGCGGACGCTCCCGTCCTTCAGCCGGAAGCGGAACTCGACGCGCTGGCCGACTCCGGTCCGGACGGTGTCGTCGAAGATCGCTCTCACCCGCTCGCGGTCATCGGGATGAATTTGCTTGAACGAATCCGTATCCGGCAGGATCTCGCTGTCCTTGAAGAGGGTGCGGTAGGACGGGCTGCTGTAGATGCGCAGGCCCTGGGTGTCGACCAGGCCGACCAGGTCGCCCACGTTTTCCGCGATGAGGCGAAAGCGCTCCTCGCTGTCGCGCAGCTTCTCCTCGGCGCGCCGGTGCTGGGTCACGTCGCGGAAGCTCCACACCCTGCCGATCGTCTGCCCCTCTACGAGCTGCGGCCTGGAATAGCGCTCGAAGATGCGGCCGTCCTTGAACTCGATGGTGTCGAAGCTCTCCCGCCCGGGGTGGTCGTAGAGCTCGCGTACCTTGGTGCGGAATCCCTCGGGGTCCTTGAGCTGATCGAGGACGTGGCCGAGCGCGTCTTCGTCGTTTCCGGAGGCGAGGACGCGCGACGGGATGCGCCACATCTCGGCGAACTGCTGGTTGTAGGTGGTGATCTTCCCGAGGTTGTCGACGACCAGAACCCCGTCGGCCGTGGACTCGAGCGTCGCACGGAGCAACGACAGGGATTTCCGGTGATCGACTTCAGCGGGCCCGAAGGTCCTGCCTTTTTTCATCGCTCCCCTCTCTAGCGGGGAATTGTATCCGGATTTGACGGTGCAGCGCTGTGCACGCGAGCATTGGGAACGCGCATCGCTTTGGGGCGCCGGCCTTGTTGCGGGAGCCTCGAATTCTGCCTAAACTCCTCTCGGCTCCAATTGACAAACGCGTCCAGGTTCCGGATATGAGGTTGCGCAGCATCGAGCTGGAAGTGCCCGACCGCGATTCGGCCGTGCGGTTCTTCCTGGATACGTGGGGACTGCTGGATGCGGGGGAACAAGGCGGAACCTCGTACCTCCGCGGGACCGAAGCCCTGCCGTACGTCGTGTCGGTCTCTCAGGCGAATGCCCCCACCGTCGCGGCGGTCACTTTCTCGGGCACCCGGCCCGAGATCCTGGGAATCCGCAAGCGCGCCGCGGCTGCGGGCGCGCGCCTCGGCCCGCTGCGCGACTTCGACGACCCCGGCGGCGGCTCGGGATTCCTCGTCGAAGGGCCCGAGGGCCACGTATTCCGGTTCCTCACCGAGAAGAAGCGCGCGAAAAGACTGCGTCCCGATCGCGACCGGCCATTGCAGGTGACGCACGTCGTGCTCAATGCGCGTGACCGGGAGGCGTGCACGCGCTTCGCGGTCGAGGTGCTCGGGTTCCGTCTTTCGGACCGCACCGGGTTCATGAATTTCGTGCGCTGCGACCGCGTCCATCACGCCGTCGCCTATGCCCAGGCGGACAATTCCCTGCTCAACCACATCGCCTTCGAGATGACCGACATCGACGCGGTGATGCGCGGCATCGGCAGGCTGAAGGACGCCGGCTTCGAGACGTTCTGGGGTCCGGGGCGCCACGGCCCTGGCAACAACGTGTTCGCCTACTTCGTCGCGCCGTTCGGCGCCGCGGTGGAGTACACCGCGGAAGTGCAGCGCGTCGGTCCCTCGTACAAGGTGGGAACGCCGCAGGACTGGAAGTGGCCGCCCAAGCGCAATGACCACTGGGGCGTGTCGGCGAGGAACACCGCGGCGATCGCCGCTGCTGAGAGCGAATTCCGCTTCCGCCCGCTCGCCGCGGCCTGATCCCATTCAGCCAAGCATGACGCGGCCGACACGGCGCGTGGTGACCGGCCACGACGCATCCGGAAAAGCGGTGGTCCTGATCGACGGCGCCGCGCCCAACGCCAGGTTGAGAAAGGCGACCGGTCTCACCTCGACGCTCCTATGGGTCACCGACGGGTCGCCCGCCGACAATTCGGGCAGCGCCGACAGCGCCGATCGCGAGATCGGCGTCGCTCCGCCGCCGCGCGGCTCGATCTTCCGCATGGTCGACTTTCCTCCCGCCGCCGAGGTCGGCGCCGTGGACAACGCGGCGATGCTGAAGGAGATGGGCATCGCAGGGCGCGGTCATGCCGATCCGCGTCACGCGACCATGCACCGCACCAGCAGCATCGACTACGCCGTAGTGATCTCTGGCGAGATCGACATGCTGCTCGACGATTCGGAAGTCCACCTCAAAGCGGGCGATGTGCTGGTGCAGCGGGGAACCAGCCACGCGTGGGTCAACCGCGGGAAGCAGAGCTGCCGCGTCGCCTTCGTATTGATCGATGCGGAGGAAATTCGACACCGTCTGTCGCGATGAGCTCTGCCGGATCCCGTCACCAGACTCGAATCTTGAGCTGAATCGCCACTAGCCGGCCGCCCTCGGTGCGGCCGGGCACGATCGTGAAGTTGACGCCTAAGCGCTTTCCCTCGAAGAACAGCATCGGCAGCGCCCCGAAGTACCACCCGCCGTCGTGGTACTTCGGATAACCGTCGACGGCGCCGGCGATCAGGCCGGCGCTGAGGTTGACGCCGTAGGGCTGCCAGTGCAGAGGCCGCCACTCGTACATGGCGTAGCGGCTCCGGAAATTCTGGCTGTTGATGAAATTTCCAGCGAGGAGACCGTGATCGGGCGCAAACACCGCCTCGGCCCCGAAGCCGATGTTGTTCTCCCTGAAATCCGCTTCACGGTCGGCGTGATAGGAGAGGAAACCGGCGTTGAGCCAGACCTGCGGGTAGTCTTCGCTCGCGGCGCAGGGTGTCGCGAAACCGAGAGCAAGGAAGGCCGCAAGAGCGGCTCCACGGAGCATCTAGAGCTCTCGTTCAGGCGATCAAGGGAAGGAGGAGGTACGAGTCCCGCCCGCCGCCGCTGTATGCGTAGTGCGTTCCGCCGAAGACCGCAGGCGGCCGGTCGCGCGGATCGTCGTGCAGGAACCAGCCCGAGCCCTTCTGCGGTCCGGGCTCGCCTGAGCGCTCGAAGTCCTTTCCCTGCAGCGTGAGCGCGAGACGGTGACCGGCGGGAAGGGCGAGGCTCGCCGGCCAGATCTCGAGGTCCACTTCCACGATCTGCCCTGGCTTGAGCTTTTGCGCCTCGTCGTGTGAGTGCCAGGGTTGCCATTCGGTCGAGCGCCTCGCGTCGAGCTTTCTCTGGGAAACGCGCAGCCAGCCCTGCGACACCGGCGCCTTGGGCTCGACCGCGGAGAAGAAGGTCGCTTCCTTTCCATCGGGACCGAATGCGCGCAGCGTCGCGAAAACGTCCATATCGTCCGTGCTCGACGACAGGAAGAGCTTCGCCTTGATCGGTCCGGCAAATTCGATCGGGCGCTCGAAAGGCGGCGTGCCGAAGGTGATGCCGTCGCCGACGGCGGCGTAGCTGGTGCTGGCGGCTTTTCCAGGAGCGGTTGCAGCGAGGGAGAGATTCGACGCATCGAGATAGAGGCGCGTCCACCTCGTCCCGGTAAGCGGCCATTGCGTATCGCGCACGACGCGCCTCACCGTGTCGTCCGCCGCGCGCACCGCGACCTCGACCCTGGGCTCCTGCTCCCAGCCGTTGTCGATGCCCTTGAGATACCGGTCGAAGAATTTCCGCTGCAGCGCGACGTTCTGCGGCAGCAGGAAGGTGAGGAAGTAGGAGCCCGACTGCACCTTCAGCCACTTCTCGCGTGAGGCGATGCCCAGATAGCCGAGGATCGTGCCGCGCAGGTGCAGGCCGAGGCCGCCCCAGTTGGCGACGACGAAGGCGGGGATCTGTATGCGATCCAGGCGCGCGCTGCGCTCCTCGTACCAGGGCCCGTTCAAGGGGCGCGCGAGGAGGTTGGCGATGTAGTCCTCGCGGTTCGCGGCGAGCGCCTCGGGCGTGAGGCTTGCCGGCCCGGTGTTGCGCTCGCGCGTATCGATGTCGACGAGCGGCGTGTCGGGATTACCGTATTGGTTTCGGAGCACGCTGCGGTTCCACCAGCGGTTGAGAAAACCGCTGCCGAGAATGCCGCCTTGGCGGCAGCGGTCGCGGTAGAAGTCGTAAGTGCCTTGCCAGGGGAGCATCGCGACAAGGTGCGGCGGCCGCTCGGCGGCGATCATCCACTGGCCGGCGGCGTAGTACGAGATGCCGAGCAGCCCGATCCTGCCCGTGCTCCAGGGCTGCTCCGCGGCCCACTCGATCGCGTCGTAGAAGTCGCGAAATTCCGCAGGCGAATTCACGTCGAGCCTTCCGGGCGACTTGCCCGCGCCGCGCGAGTCGACTTTGACCACGGCGTAGCCCTCGGGCACCCATTGCTCGGGATCCGGCGTCTCGAAGACCAGGTACTTGCAGGAAGAGGCTTCCACGATCTCCGGGTGGCGGCGCTGGAGCGCCTGCCAGGCCTCGGGCATGAACTGCGAAAGGTGCACGTCCTTGCCGTAGGGCCCGAGGGTCATCAGCACCGGGAATTTTCCCGGAGAGTCGGGGCGAAACACGTTGCAGCGGAGCTTCGCGCCGTCGCGCATCGGGATGGCGACGTCGCGGTCGACGACCATGCGATGCTTCATGGCGCGGGCTTGGCGGCGATCAGCACAAAAGCGATGACGCAGGGCGCCTCGCTGCGGTTGCTCCAGGCGTGGTTGGTGCCGCGCTGGACCAGGCAGTCTCCCGGGCGCAGCAGCACCTCGCCCTCGTCGAGCACCGCCCAGATCTCGCCCGAGAGCACCACGCAGTAATCCACCGTGTCGGTCTTGTGCATGCCGGGGTGCCTGCGCGTGGCGGCTTCGGCCGCGCGGGCGCCCATGGCGTGAAAGAAGCGGTCAGGGTCGAGCGTCCTCAGGCGCACGCGGTCGGGCGGGTACTCGATGATGCGGAACACGCTGCCGCCGCCCGCAGGTTCGATGCGCCGCTCGTGATCGCCGGCGTCCTCAGTGCCCGAGTTGTCGGCGGGCGAACCGCGCGTCTCCCAGATTTCGGTGAGGCGGAGGCCGCCTGCCTTCTCCAGGAAGAAGCTGTGCGGTGACTCGCCGTCGAAGAGAACGACCGCGCGGCCCTTATCGTCGTGGCCGGTAACGACCCTCCGGTGGCGGCGCGGGGTCATTTTTCCGCTGGAGAGAGCTTGCAGTCCTTGGGCGAAAGCTTCTCGACCCAGCCGCGGAAGTAGAGCAACTCGGGCGGATTCATCACGCACGCTCTCCTTCCGTAGGGGTGGCCGAGATGAAGAAGCTGGTGGCCGATCTCGTGGGCCAGCAGAAACCCGGCAAACCTGGCGCTGTCCGCGTCGGAATAGCCCTCGCTGTCCCTAAGACTCCTGGTCACGGAGTCCTCGCCGATGATGGGATAAATGCTGAGGATCGCCGTCGCCCCGTATCGGGAGGACGGGTTGGACGTGGTGATGCCGTTGCTGATGCCGCCGCGGATCGCGGTGTGGACGGAGGATCCGACATACTCCGCGCTTGCGATCAGCTGATTCGTGATGACGACATCGTACGGAAACGAATACCGGCCGATGTAGGCCCAGAAGACGACTTCGTTGTCGACCGAGCGGTCGATCAAGTCGCCCCCGTCTGGAAGCTTCTGGGACTTGATCTGTTCCAGGCGCGTGACGAGCGTCGCCGTGACGGCCTCTGCGAATCCTTGGTAGCTGCGCTCGCGCAGGGGAAAGAGGAGGAACGGTTGTGCGTAGGCGATCATCTCCTCGAGGCTATTGTCTTCGCTGCGGAAGGCCGCGGCGTATCCTTTGGTCAGTCGCGTCCGGTTCCCCTTGCCGCTCTTGAAGTCGTAGATGATGTTGTTCCAGTCGCTCCTGTCCTTCGACGTGACGCGATCGAGC
>Ga0326726_10005011_pt1 | contig 12042 bp, 15 predicted proteins | sample MHFenrmetagenome_2_FD_207603 | JGI IMG/M metagenome (GOLD analysis project Ga0326726, IMG submission 207603) | Lab enriched peat soil microbial communities from Michigan Hollow, Ithaca, NY, United States - MHF15MN | ecosystem: Environmental > Terrestrial > Soil > Wetlands > Peat | place: USA...
TGAACTATATCAATTACAACGATTGTTCACTATTCGTTCACCAGGCAATTGGCTGAAAAAAAGGGATTGCCTGAAAACGTGCATGTTAGAATGGGTGGACAATGTGGGATTCGAACCTACGACCTCTCGCGTGTGAAGCGAACGCTCTAACCAACTGAGCTAATTGTCCGTCGAAAACGAAGCCGTATTATATGATTTAGCGGCCATTTTTGCAACGTTACGGTTAATTTTGTTTGAACATCAGGTTTCTCGCCGCAGCCGAAAGTTATCCGACGATGCAGGTATCGCTTTTGATTTGTCAAACCGTCAATAATGGAGAATATCGATATGGAACAGCCCAGTCAGGATGTAATGGTTAAAACCGCCGTGGGTGTAGCTGGAGGAGCGGCGCTCTTTTCGCCGGTCGGCATGCCGATCGTCCACGGCCTCGCCGGACTTGCGGTCGCCGGCCTCGGTATTTTCGCGGCAGGAACACTTGTCGTCAAAGCCGCAGAAGCCATCACGGGCGGCCTCGATCACCTGAAACCGCCGAAAGAGGACGATTCTCCATTCCTTTGAACACGGCAAAGCTTTCCATTTTTCTGTTGCAGCGGACGGCCTGTGATACCGCTTGACTGAAATCACAGGCCGTCCGCCGTATGTCGTATTGTTCTAAAGATACAGATTGACGCAGCGGCTGGCGGTCCGGTGTGTGTAGAATGATCCTGCGGTGCCGGTATCAAGATGAGTTGTCCTTGCCGCTATCCTGACGAGATCCCTCTTCACCATTCTCCATATTCAATACATAATTCATATTCCTGTCGGAATGTTTTGCGATCAAATGCAGGTCGATGCGCGAGCTTTGTGCACTCAGGAAACATTCTGTCCGGCATGCAGGTTGTATAGCTACAGAACATACGCGCTTTCAACCCCGATGCTGGAGTAACAGTGAAAAACCTGGTTTTTGTGATCGCACTGGCCGCACTTCTCTTTGCGGCATGCGCACCTGAATTTCCTGCCGCGGGCCCATCAACCACAGGACCGACAATACATAAGGAGGTTATTATGACTTACAGAACCCTGACACCAGAGGAAAAGAGGGTCATCGTCGACAAGGGGACGGAACGGCCGTTCAGCGGCCAATATTACCTCAACAACGAAAAGGGGTTTTACCATTGCAGGCAGTGTGGCGCCGAGCTTTTCCGGTCGGACGCCAAGTTCGAATCGGGCACCGGCTGGCCGAGCTTCGACGATGCGCTGCCTGGTGCTGTCAGGCAGATTCCCGACCCGGACGGAAGACGGATTGAGATCGTCTGCGCCAACTGTGAAGGTCATCTCGGACATGTCTTCTTCAATGAGGGATTTACGTCGAAGAATGCCCGTTATTGCGTCAATTCGGTCTCTCTCGCGTTTGATCCAGTCGACAAACCTGCCGAGACTGTCCAGACGGCAGTGTTCGCCGGCGGTTGCTTCTGGGGTGTCGAATACCATTTCAACAAGGTGAAGGGTGTGCTTTCCACCAGGGTCGGCTATACAGGCGGCACGACCGCCAATCCTTCCTACAAGCAGGTATGTTCCGGCAGTACCGGCCACGCGGAAGCCATCGAAGTTACGTTTGACCCTTCGATCGTGAGCTATGAAGAGCTTTCCAGACTCTTTTTCGAAATTCACGACCCGACGCAGTCGAACAGGCAGGGCCCTGATGTGGGCACCCAGTACCGCTCGGCGGTATTCTATCATGACGACCGGCAGAAGCAGGTCGCAGAATCCCTTATCGCGCAATTGAAAAGCAAAGGGTATAAAGTGGTGACGGAGGTCATCAAAGCAGGGGAGTTCTGGCCGGCTGAGGACTATCATCAGGATTATTACGACAAAACGGGTCATCAGCCTTATTGCCACATCTACCAGAAGCGGTTTTAGCAGGGCTGACAATCTGTTCAATGGGCCTGCGATCTCTCAGGAACGAAACATTCCGGAATTCGTAATGAAGAGGAGCATGATCATATGATGCACGCCATGTTGCTCGAACGTGTTGTGCGCCTGGATAAGTGCCATGAACCATTGGCCAGGCGAAAGGTAGCAATGCCTGAACCCGGTCCGGGTGAGTTGCTTCTTCGAGTCCTGGCCTGCGGCGTCTGCCATACGGAGATCGATGAGATCGAGGGGCGGACACCACCGACATTTTTCCCGATCATACCAGGGCATCAGGTCGTCGGAAGGGTTGAGCGCTGCGGCAGCGGGGTGGAGGGTATCGAAGCCGGCAGCAGGAGAGGAGTTGCCTGGATCAATTCCGCCTGCGGTCAATGTCCGTTCTGCGTCGACGGCTTCGAGAATCTCTGTGCCCGGTTTCGTGCCACGGGGCGTGACGCAAACGGCGGATACGCAGAGTTCATGGTCGCGAAGGCTGCTTTTACTTACCCGATCCCGGAGGTGTTCACCGATGCTGAAGCGGCTCCGCTGCTTTGCGGGGGATCTATCGGATACCGCTCCCTGATGCTGGCCCGACTGAAAAATGGCGAGACACTCGGATTGACCGGTTTCGGAGCTTCCGGACATCAGGTCCTCAAACTCTCAAAGTTTCTCTATCCGTCATCGCCGGTATTTGTCTTCGCCCGCAACGAGGCAGACCGGGAGTTCGCCCGTTCGCTCGGTGCTGATTGGGCAGGAGATACTTTGAACTATCCTCCGGAACCCTGCGCATCGATCATAGACACAACTCCGGCCTGGAGACCGGTGCTGGCCGCCCTCGAACGGCTTCGTCCGGGAGGGCGGCTTGTGATCAACGCGATTCGCAAGGAGGTCGGCGACAGTGAGCTGCTTTCGGGAATCTGTTACGAACGTCAACTCTGGATGGAGAAAGAGGTCAAGAGTGTGGCCAATATCACGCGTGCTGACGTATCGGCGTACCTCGATATTGCAGGCAGGATGAATCTGAAGCCTGAGGTAGTGTGTTACCCCCTCTCGGATGCAAACCGTGCTCTTCTCGACATCCGTTATGGGCGATCGAGAGGGGCGGCGGTTCTTGTTCCCTGATGGCTGGCGCTGCAGCGGTATTGATTTCCTTGTCGGACGATTACCGTCAACGGGTTTCAGTACTGTTCGGCAATGCGTTTTTTAACTGCTTCGATCAGGACGTCCAACTCCGATATCGAATCGATATCCTCTTTGGCCATAAGCACCGCGATGTTGCTGTTTTTCCTGAGGATGACCGGGTACTCAAACTTGAGGTCGTACTTTTTTTCGAACTCGTCGCGGTGCAGGAACTCCATCGGTACGCCCACGCTCTGGCGGAACTCCTTCCATGCCTCCTTTTCAGTGAAGGGGCCATGGGTCAGCGTGCAGAGGCTGCACTGGTAAGTTGACGGGCTCAGAATCTTGTGTCCGAGATCGAGCAGACCGCTCACAGGTCCGCTGTCAGCGTTGTAGACGAAAATCAGCGTCGAGCTCATATCCTGTTCCTCCTGATGGTGATAGTTCAGAACCTTCATTGCACATAACTTTCATAACTCATGTACGGCCTAGGGGGTTCCTTTATCGAATTGAAGCGTTACACTTCATTGAGTTTGTCGAAGAGCTCAAGGATTTCGTCAGCGCTCCGGCAGACCTGGAAGTAACGCCCGTGATCATTACAGACCATGCCTTCTGATGCGATGCGTTCGAAAAACCCGAGCAACTGATCCCAGAATCCGTTTGTGTTGAGCAGGATTATCGGTTTGCAGTGATGGCCGAGGTGCTTCCAGGTAAGGATCTCCATGAATTCATCAAGGGTCCCGAATCCGCCGGGGAGGATTACGAAAGCGTCGGCCCAATCGGTGAGCTTCATTTTCCTTTCGTGCATGGTTTCCACCACGTGCAGTTCCGTGATGCCGTAGTGTGCGGCTTCGCGTTCCTCGAGGAAGCGCGGGATGACGCCTCTGACCGTGCCTCCGGCCTGCATGACCGCATCTGCCGTCCTTCCCATAAGCCCCACATGACCTCCGCCGTACACAAGCCCGATGTTCCTCTCTGCGAGTCCGTTGCCGAGGACGGATGCTTCGTCGAAATAGGCCGACGGCGCATCGCCGCTCGAACTGCAATAAACCGTCACGGAGCGTATCATGAACCTTTTCCCCTGTATTGGCTGGTGATGCTGTTTTCCGATCGCCGGTAGACATAGCTTTCCGGCGCATCGATTTTCATGAGGTTGTGCCTGAGGCCCGCCCGATCCCAGAGGTCGGCGTCCTCGGCATAGTCGATCGCTCTGAACCCTCCAAGTTCAAGGAACAGTTCCCTGCGGCCGAAGAGCGTGCCGCACAGGATGCATTCACTCAAATGGATGAGCTTTTCGGGATCGTCGCGGTCGCTGACCCAGGGGTCGCCTTCAAGGGTGAAGCCCCCCGAAAGCAGGTCGACGTCCGGCCTCGATTCAAGCAGTTGATGTCTCGATTCGAGATGTTCCGGCCGATAAATATCGTCGCTGTCCAGAAAGGTGATATAACGGCCGAACGCGGCCTGGATGCCGGCGTTTCGTGAAAGGGGCGCCTTGCGGTTTCGATGCTTCATGTAGCGGATGTTTCCATGCTCATGCAGGTATCGGTTCACGACAGTGAAGGTCTCATCAGCGCTTCCGTCGTCCACCACGACAAGCTCCCAGTCGGGGAAGGTTTGTGTAACGACGCTCCCGACGGCCTGCTCCAGGAGCGCAGCCCGATTGAACGTTGTCAGGATGACCGAAATCTCGGGACGGCTGCCGGATGTCATGGGTTGAGTGATTTGATGGCAAAGGCGCAAACAAGCATGCCTGCAACCAGGAAGTTCTGGGCCAGGGCGTTGTAACGCACATCCATCGTCCTCGGGGATCGGACAAGGCTGAATTGCAGGAAGAACTGCGGCACGACAAGGGCGGCCACGGCCAATGCGTAGGGGAGACGGTCGATCGTCAGCATGTAGACCGCAGCCATGAGCTGGCCGACATTGATCAGGACAGACGCGATCAGGGCGGCTTTTCGTTCGCCGAAGACGACCGGAAGGGTCCGTATGCCGACCTGACGATCACCCTCGATCGACTTGAAGTCGTTGATCGTCATGGTGCCGGTGCTGGCGATGGTATAGAGCGTGGCTGCGATGAGCGACGGAGTAAGGTTCTCGAGGTTGAACACCGGCCTGTACGCGATTTCCCCGGCAACCCAGGGGATGACCAGATAGGAAACTGCGACGATCGTATTGCCTGCCCATAGCCTTTTCTTGAGCTTGATCGGGTTGGCGCTGTACAAATGGGCATTGATGATGCCGACGACGACATAGAGGGCGATCAGCGGGTGGACCAGCCATCCGGTGATGACCGAAAGTACGGACCAGACGGCGATGAGTATCGTTGCGCTTCTGAGCGAGATGGCTCCTCCGGGGATCGGACGCGTGGGCTCGTTGATCTCATCGAGGTCGCGATCGAAATAGTCGTTAAGCATCTGGCAGGTTCCCGTGGCCAGGGGACCTGTCAGCAGCACAGCCAGAAAAAACTTCATGCCCGTCAGTTCGTGCCATCCGAACGCACCGCTGGACACTGCACCGCACAGGAAGCTCCAGACGACGGGGATCCATGTGACCGGTTTGAGGAACCTCACGAAGAGCCTGATATTGGAAAGTGGTTCGGAGGTCCGCCGGGCCTGGACGAAGGGCTTGCGTCGGCCGATCCCGTCAGGCGTGCCGGGTACCCGGCTTTTTTCGAACGCGTATTGGTCTGGAGGAAGGTCGCTCACCCGATCAGTAGTCTATTGATTGAAACTCATGGCCTGAAAAATAACATGTAAAACCAAGGAATGAAACTTCATGCGGTAAATATTCGGCCGGGGCTCAGAGATCGGCTGTTAAAGATCGCACCAACAGTGCTCAGCCCTTCTTGCAAAGGGGCTCATAAGAGTGTAAATTTTATAGACAAGCTTCACGCCGGTTTATGAACCTGCCTCAACCGATCATCCCTATGACTGTTCCAAAGTTCTTTGAGGAGTTGAAAAAGACGTTTATGCTGCATGCCGTGGCGGCCCATTTCAGCAACGGGCTGATTCCGGTGGCAGTGCTCTACCTTCTTCTCGCCCTGCCGGCGAGGGATGTTTTTTTCGAGCATACAGTCGAGCACCTGCTGGTCATCGTGCTTATGGCCGTCCCGGTCTCCTTTTTGTCGGGGATCCGCGAATGGAAGAAAAAATACAATAGTGCGAAGGCGCCTGTGTTCACTAAAAAAATCAGGCTTTCGATCGTGCTTTTCTCTTTGTGCCTGATCGCTGTGTCGATACGCCTTTCCGTCCCCGGGGTGATGAGCGGGAGTGGAATCCTGTTCTGGACTTACACGGCGAGTCTGCTGCTGATGCTTCCTGTAGTCGTCCTGCTCGGCCACTACGGCGGGAAACTGTCGTCGGGTCAGCGCCAGGAGAAGTTCCGTTAATGAGCATCGAACTGCAGCCGATGGCCGTTGCCGATCTTGACGAGATGGCCGGGATATTCAACTATTACGTCGAACATTCCTATTCGACCTATACCGAAACTCCGGTCAGCGTCGAGATGTTCGATTCGCTCATGTGCTTCAGACAGGGCTACCCTGCGCTGACAGCCAGGGATGACCGGGGCGTGATGGCCGGCTTCGCCATTCTGCGACCGTACAGCCCGATCCCGGCGTTCGCCCGGACTGCAGAGCTGACCTGCTTCCTCGGCCCAGGATTTACAGGCAAGGGTATAGGTACGATAATGCTCGAAGCGCTCGAAGATGGCGCGCGGGCGATGGGGATAACTTCGATCCTGGCCACGGTTTCATCCCTCAACGAGGGGAGTCTCCGTTTCCATCTCGCAAGGGGATTTACCCGACAGGGGTCTCTTTCAGGCATCGGACTGAAAAAAGGCAGGACGTTCGATGTTATTCTTTTGCAGAAAATGGTTGATTGAGCTGCGCAAGGAAAAACAGAACATACCATGATCGACAGCCAGACGCTGCTTGTCTTTTTCTCGACGGCCATGCTGCTCGCCCTTGCACCGGGGCCTGACAACCTTTTCGTCATAGCCCAGTCTGCCCAGAACGGCCGAGCTGCAGGCTTTGCCGTAACGCTCGGGCTCAGCACCGGACTTATAGGCCATACCCTGGCCGTCGCTCTCGGTCTTGCCGCAATCGTACGGGCATCGGCCATGGCGTTCACGATCCTGAAGGGGGCAGGGGCGCTTTACCTGCTCTATCTTGCGTGGCAGGCATGGCGAGCGGGAAGCGTTGCCGAACATACAGGGGATGCGCCTGCGCTCTCCGGACGGGCACTTTACCGGAGAGGGATCATCATGAACCTGACCAACCCGAAAGTCTCCCTCTTTTTCCTGGCTTTTCTCCCCCAGTTCGCCGATCCGGGTCATGGGTCGATGACGTTGCAGTTCCTTCAGCTCGGGAGCCTGTTCATCCTTGCGACCCTGATCGTTTTCGGAGCGCTGAGCCTCGTTGCCGGCGGACTCGGAGAGAGGTTTCGTCGCTCTCCATCAGCGCTGAAGCTCGTCAACAGGGTTGCCGCAACCGTTTTTGTGGCGCTCGCCGTAAAGCTGGCTTTTTCGGAACGCTGAAACAGGCTTCGATCATGAACTATCTACCCGTCATTGCTTTTTCAGAGCTTCCTGCGAACAGCAGCAAGTCGGTCCGACAAGGCCAGATGACCATCACCCTTTTCCATTATGACGGTGTCGTGACAGCCCTTGGGACAGCGTGCCTGCACATGGGAGGCGATCTCGGGCAGGGGCGTGTCCAGAAGCTGGAAGACGGGGAGCTCTATGTGACCTGTCCATGGCACGGATGGCAGTATAACCTGAAAACAGGAATGGCTCCTGCCGGTTTTAAGGATCGCCAGGCAGTCTACGGTGTTCAGGTGGTGGACGGAATGATCTGCGTATCGGAAGAGCCGCTTGCTCCTGCGTTCAGGGCAGTTCATGACATCGATCCGCTGGCCGACCTGAGGAACCTCGATTATCAGGTTACCCCCGGCTCACTGAACGTGCTCGGGATCTCGACGACCAACATGAACAGGGAGCTGCCGCGTCCCTCCACATCGGAAAGCGCCCTTCAGGCGGCACTCGATTTCGCGGTTTCCGAGTTCGGTGCGTCGGTCAGGATGATCCGTATCCGGGACCTCGACTTCCGACATTGTGAAGGATATTACAGCCGTCATGAACAGGCTTGCACATGGCCCTGCTCGATATCGGAGATGGCCCCCGGCGATGGCATGAACGAGATTTACCGGTCGATGGTGCTCTGGGCCGATGCTGTGATCCTGGCAACACCGATCAGGTGGGGTAACGCCTCTTCGCTCTATTACAAAATGGCTGAACGGCTCAATACGGTCCAGAACCAGATCACGATCAACGACCGGGTGATCATCAGAAACAAGGTAGCATCGTTCATCGTGACCGGCGGGCAGGACAACGTCCAGGGAGTCGTCGGACAGCTCAACTCATTCTTCACCGACCTCGGCTTCACTTTTCCGCCGTTCAATTTCGTCGGCTGGAGCCGCGGCTGGATCGCAGAAGATACCGAGCACAACTTCGAGAGGTTCAGTCGCAGCCGCTATGTGAAACGTTCGATAAAGGAACTGGTGACCAATACGCTGAAGCTGGTCATGCAGGTCAAGCAGATCGACGTTTCCCACCTGCAGACCCCCAAACCGAAAATTTCCGAAGCAGGGACCCTCTCCCAGCCGGAAGGCACTCCCTGAGTTCCCTGACTGAAGGGAGCGGCACTGCATCAGGGATCTCATTTGGAAACTGTCGTTTTTCATGAAGGCGCCCTTATGCCGGAGGGCTTTGCGCACGCATGCTTGCCACAGGATGTCGGTTGCCGGGACTTTGATATGCTTGTAGCCATTGTCTACGAGGCAGGGCAGCATCGTACCCACAGGAGGATCTCTTGCAGAAGCTGTATGATCAAAACATCATGGTGATGGATGCAGTCGCGTGCGTCGGCATTGGTGCGCAATCCACCTGAATTGTTTTGAGGATACGGGGGGGCTCTCTTTTTTTTATTGTACAAAAAAACGTACAATGAAAAGTATTGTAATTTGTACAGAATAAAGTCTAAGGGAAAGACGGGAACAGTGCATGGACAGGATTGATCTCGAGAATGACATCAGGCCGCTTTCGGAGTTCAGGGCCAACACGGCTTCAATGGTCACGCAGGTCAGGAAGACCGGGCGTCCGCTGGTGCTTACCCAGCACGGCAAAAGCGCAGTCGTCCTGCTTGACGTGCGTCTTTACCAGACTATGCTTTCGGCTTGTGACCGTTCATCTGCCCGTCCTGATCCCGGAGCGAGCCATACCAGGAAAAGTGGGGACTCTTAACCCCGGAAAATGGCAGGGCGTAAAGCTGAATGATCTTTCGGCAACGCTTTTTCTCAAGGTTTTTCAGGTTCTCTTTGCAATATTCAAGACACACTTAACAAAAATTCAACTATGTCAGACAATATCCTGGAATCCGTTGCCCGGGGGAACATGGGCTTTGGCGGCAGGGAGTATCGTCCGCATGGTCGTTTTCGGAGCATGAGGCTTTTTTTCTGCGCCGTTCTGACGGCCTGCACCCTTTCGGTGGCTCCCGATCGCGCAGACGCGACCAGGAAAGTCGTACAGGGTGATAGTGCGGTTTCCTCCTTCATTCTCAAAGAGACCGGAAGTTCGAATGTCCTGATGTCGAGGGATGTCGATAAACCGGTTTCTCCGGCAAGCCTCACCAAGATCATGACCAGCATCATGGCGATCGAGAGCGGCCGACTCGACGAGATCGTGACGATACCGAAAGAGGCGACGATGGTCGAACCGACCAAAGCGGGATTCAGGCCCGGCGAGAAGATCAGACTGCGTGACCTGGTCAAGGCCGCCATGGTGAACTCGAGCAACGACGCAGCATTTTCCATCGCCATTCATCTGGGCGGAAGCGTCGATGGTTTCGTGGCATCGATGAATGCGCGTGCAAGGGGGCTCGGGATGAACAACACGGCGTTTACCAATCCTGCAGGATATGACAAGGGCATCTACGCCGGCAACAGGACGACGGCCAGGGATCTGATGATTCTTACGGAACACGCGGTCAGGAACCCCGAGTTCAACGCTATCGCCAGGCTCGACAGGGCGGTTTTTTCCGAGTTGTCGACAGGCAAGACCTACAGCCTGAAAACACACAACAAGCTTCTGGCGATCTACCCTTATACCGTCGGCATCAAGACCGGTTATACCGCGCGTGCCGGTTGCTGCCTGATCGCAAGGGCGATCAAGGACCGCAAGGATCTGCTGATGGTGATGCTCGATGCACATTCCGATCGCTGGTCCAAAGCGGCAGACCTGTTCGATCGTGGTTTCGATTCGAACAACCGCGAACAGCTTCAGGCCATTCAGCCGCCTCGTCAGGATTCAGGTTTTGTCAATGCTTCCCCAGTCAACCAGCCCCCGGTCAACCAGGCGCTTGCAGAACGGGAAAGGGCGCTGGCGGCCATAAGGCTCAAACTCGCTCGACAGGGCGATGCAGGGGCGGTGTCCGGAGTGACGGCAGGCCGTGACCTCAAGGAACCCGTCGAGCCGTCCGTGAAGACTTCGACCAGAACGTCACGGGGAAAGGTAGCGCTGAAACCGCACAGAAGGGGTGCGGCAGGTTCCAGGACAGCGTTGAGGGCAGGGAAGAACCGCCAGGAGAGGGTAGCGGAAAAGTCGAGGCAAGGCAGCCGTCGTGATGCCCGGTTGGCGCTGAAGGCAGGAAAGAAACGATCCGAGGCCAAGGTGGCGATGAAATCGGGAAAGAGGTCGCATCAGGTAGTAAAAACTGCCATGAAGACAAGAAAGCGGATCAACGGAGAAGCCAAATCGTCAAAACAGCGTAACGTCAGAAAAGAGCAGCTTTCGATGTCGACCCCGGTTGATGTCTCTGCAATGAGCTGAACGTGCTGCGATGAGAAGCGTCTATACCCATACTTTTTCGGTGCCGGACTCTTCGATCGACCAGTACGGGCATGTGAGCAATATCGAATACCTGCGCTGGATGCAGGACGCGGCCACGGAACACACTGCGTCGGCGGGATGGACCCTCGAACGTTACAGGCAGAACAGGGCGATCTGGGTAGTCCGGAAGCATACGATCGAATATTTCGTTCCTGCTTATGCCGGCGACAAGCTCGATCTGCATACCTGGATCGAGGGACTCAGGGATTGCCAGTCGGTGCGCAGGTATATCCTGACGAAAGCCGGTGCAAACCGGATCCTTGCCAAAGCCGAAACGTTCTGGGTGTGTGTCGATCCTGAGTCAGGACGTCCTAAACGGGTTCCCGAAGAGTTCCTGCTCGCTTTCGATCTTGTTCCCAGTGAAGCGGAAGCGCTTCGTATCGTCGGCAAGTCGAGGGATTGAATGCTTTATATATGAGGCTGTCTCAAAAGAAAAATCAGGAACGCCAAAACCCTGGGAACGCCGAGTTCCAGCTCGGCAATTTATAAGCGAGCTCCGGATCAAGTAATGAAAGGGTAGAATTTTTGTCTGGTGGCGTCGATGCAGAGTACTTTTGGTTATCCATAAAAATGCCAGGCTGGAGCTTGGCGCTCCCGGCAACGCAATGAGTCGGCATCATCTTGAATTATGAGACGGCCTCTTGTTCCGTTCAACATTTATTCGTTTACGTCATGGTCAAGCATATCGTCATGTGGCGTCTGAAGGATTCGGCCCACGGCAACGACGCCGGTCTCAACGCATGTCTCATCAAGGAAAAGCTCGAGTCGCTGGCTGGCAGGATTCCCGGAATGACCTCAATCGAGGTGGGTATCGACTTCAGTCGTTCAGACAGCTCTGCAGATGTCGTTCTCTATTCCGAATTCATCGACAGGGAAGCCCTCGAAGGGTATCAGAGCCATCCGGCGCACGAAGCGCTTAAACCGTTTATCGTAGGTGCGTCTTCTGAACGAAGGCTGGCGGATTATGAATGATGAATGATGAATGATGAGTGATGAATGATGAGTGATGAATGATGAGTGATGAATGATGAGTGATGAATGATGAGTGATGAGTGATGGGTGATGGGTGATGGGTGATGGGTGATGGGT
>Ga0326726_10005012_pt1 | contig 12041 bp, 11 predicted proteins | sample MHFenrmetagenome_2_FD_207603 | JGI IMG/M metagenome (GOLD analysis project Ga0326726, IMG submission 207603) | Lab enriched peat soil microbial communities from Michigan Hollow, Ithaca, NY, United States - MHF15MN | ecosystem: Environmental > Terrestrial > Soil > Wetlands > Peat | place: USA...
CACCGGCGCTGTCGTCCACATGACCCACCAGGTCATCGTCAAGAACATCGCCAAGTGTGAATTCATGCTGGGTCTTGCGCACCTGCTCGTCGATGCCATCGGCGCGGAAGTGTTCCAGCACATCCAGGAGAAGCTCGCCGAACTCTGGGTCAACCTCGAGACGATGAAGGCGTTCCTGCGTGCGGGCGAAGTGGACGCGGCGCTCGACGAATGGGGCGTGATGCGCCCAGCCTGGAATCCCTTCAACGCGGCCCGCAATCTCTTTCCGCGGCTCTATCCGCGCATGGTCGAGATCATTCAGCAGATTGGCGCGAGTGGACTCGTCGCCATGCCAACCGAGGCGGACGTGCGCGGACCGCTTGCCGAAGACATCCGCAAGTACTATCAGGCAGCGCGTGCGGATGCGTTTGATCGCATTCCGCTCTTTCGACTTGCGTGGGATACCTCGGTTTCCGCCTTTGGCACGCGGCAGGTACTCTATGAACGCTTCTTTTTCGGCGACCCGGTCCGCATGGCGGGCGCGCTGGTCGCAGGCCACGCGAGCGAGATCCGCCAGTACGCGGAGAAAGTGCGTCACTTCGTGCGTGAAGGCAAGGAAGAAGCATTCGCCGAGGCCCCCCACGGAAGCTGATGCATGACGAGTTCGATCGACCCACGCGCCTTTCGCAATGCTCTGGGACTCTTCGCGAGCGGCGTCGCGGTGATTGCGACGAACGCCGGCGCGGAAATCCACGCGATGACAGCGAGCGCCGTCTCGTCACTGTCGCTGGAACCCCCGCTCGTACTCTTCTGTCCCGCGCGTGCGTCCCGATTGTCGAAGCATCTCGAAGCGGCCCGCAACTTCAGCATCAACTTCCTGCGCGAAGATCAGCAGGCGCTGTCGAGCTACTTCGCTGGTGCGTGGAAGGCAACAAAGGCGCCCCCGTACCGGTTCGTCGATTTCGGCGGCGTGCCGCGGCTCGAGGGCGCGCTCACAAGCCTCGCCTGCACGAAGGAACGGATCGTCGACGGCGGTGATCACCTGATCGCGATCGGCCGGGTGGTGGCCATCCATCGAGGTGTGCTCCCCCTTCGTCCGCTGTTATTCTTCGGCGGTGCCTATCGCGCGGTAAGCGATGAAGCCGGCACCACAGCGCCCGACCTCGTCGCGGCGCACGATGAACCACCGCACGTGTTCTACGCCGACTGACAGGTCATCGATCATGAATCAAGTCGCGAACATCCGGCCGGGTCTCGAACTCAAGAACGTGCAGGGTTTTGGGCCGTGGAAGGACTTCGTCGTCGAGAATTTCCCGTGGCTCGAGCTCACCAACTACAGCGGCGAGCCGTTCAAGGCGCAAGTTGCCGGCATCCAGCTGGGAGCCCGGAGCCTGTGCAGCATTCGCAGCAGCCCGAGCAGCGTGACACGCACCGCACGCCTCGCCGATGCCGCCGAGGCGGGTTACATCAAGTTGTTCTGGCCCATGTCCGGCATGATGGAAATCGCGCAGGACAACGGCAATGCCGTCATCGGCGTTGGCCAGGCGACCATTTTTGACACCGCCCGGCCTTATCGCATCCGCCTGTCGGACGACGCGTACTTCGCCGTGCTCATGCTGCCGTACACCGCGTGTCCGGGCTGGCAGCGCATCAGCCAACGCCTCTGCGGCGCGCCGCTCGCCGACATCGCGACCGCGCAAGCGGCGCTCGGCGCGCTGATTCCATTGCTGCGGCCGACGACCTCACTCGACTACGAGGGCACGGACAATATTCTGCGCGCCGTCACGCAGATGCTCTCGGCATCGCTCCATCGCGCGGCGCGCCCACCGTCGCAGGCACGCCGTCGCGGCATGCGCATTGAGCTCGCGCATCGGCATATCCTCGAACACATTGGCGACCCGAGTCTCGATGCCAATGAACTCGCGTCCGCGCTCTGCGTGTCGCGCCGCACGCTCTATGCGATGTTTCGCGCATACAATCTGACACCCGCGGGTTTGATCGATGAGATTCGCATGGATCGCTGCCGGCAGATGCTCGGCGATCCCGCGCAGCGGGATCGCGGCATTGCCGAGATCGCGCTCGATCACGGCTTTCCGGATGCCACGAGCTTCAGCCGCTGGTTCAAGGCGCGCGGCGGCGTATCACCGAGCGAGTGGCGAGCGGCGGCGCTGCAATAGCAGGGCTCGTCATGCCGCGCCCGGCCCACCGCAACTCCTCTCTCTACTTCAACTATCCCCACTACGATTTCGTTGCACCGCCGGAGCTTGCGGGCACTGGGCTGACGCATCACGTCGCCATTGTCGGCGGCGGACCGGTGGGCCTGACCGCCGCCCTGGAGCTTGCGCGCCACGGCGTGTCCTGCGTGCTGCTCGAGGAAAAGGACACCGTCAATGAGGGCAGCCGAGCCATCTGCATCGCGCGGCACAGCCTCGAGATCATGCAGCAGCTCGGCATCTCGGATCGATTCGTGCGCAAGGGCCTCGGCTGGACGCACGGCACCTCGTACTACGGCACACGCCCCGTGTATCGGCTTGAAATGCCGCACTCGGAGCAGGAACGCTTTTTTCCGATGTACAACCTGCAGCAGCAGTACGTCGAGCAGTTCCTCGTCGATGCCGCCGCGGCCAATTCCCGTATCGACTTGCGCTGGCAGAGCCGTCTGGCTGGCATCGAGATCGCGAACGCTGGCGCGTCGCTGACGGTTGAGACGCCGCAAGGCAGCTATTGCTTGCGAGCGCGACACGTGATCGCGGCGGACGGTGCCCGCAGCGCCGTGCGCGCGCAGCTCGGCTTGCGCCTCAAGGGCGACGCCTACGAGGGCTGCTATGTCATTGCCGACGTTCGCATGCGATCGGATTACCCCACGGAACGGCGCGCGTTCTTCGATTCGCCAGGCAACCCGGGGTCGACGGTGCTCATCCACCGGCAGCCGGACGACATCTGGCGCATTGACTATCAGTTGGCTGCCGGCGAATCGGAAGCGGAGGCGCTCAGCGAAGCGAACGTCACGCGCCGCGTGCGCGCGATTCTCGCGATGATCGGCGAGCAGGCGCCCTGGGAGCTCGAATGGTGGAGTCTTTACAAGGCTTACACGCTTGCGCTCGACGATTACCGGCACGGGCCGGTGCTGTTTGTCGGCGATGCCGCGCATCTCGTGCCGATCTTTGGCGTGCGCGGCCTCAATTCGGGCCTCGCCGATGCCATGAATGCCGCCTGGAAACTCGCGTACGTGATCCGCGGCTGGGCGCCGGCAAAGCTGCTCGCGAGTTATTCGAGCGAGCGCCGCGGGGCAACGATGGAAGTATTCGAGCTGGCGGCGAAGAGCACGCAATTCATGACGCCGCCGACGCGGGGTTTCACGCTGATGCGCGATGCGGCGCTCGCGCTCGCCGTGCACGATGATGCGACGCGGCCACTTATCAATCCGCGCCAGTCGCAGCCCTATACCTACGCCGCGAGTCCGCTCACCGGATTTCCCGCCCGGGACCGCGAATTCTCCGCCGGGCCCTGCGCGGGGGCAGCTATTGTCAACCGGCAGCTCGGCGCAGGCAGGTTCCTGCTGGACGCGCTCGGACGCGGCTTCAGTGGGATGTACTTCTCAAGAAATGGTGACGTTCCGGCGCAAGTTCGCGCACTTTGTGACGATCTAGGCGTTGGAGATGAGCCTTTTGCGCTTATCGTAATTGTGGATATGGCGACCTTCACGGCCTACGGCGCAGACGACGGCACGTTCTATCTGGTGCGGCCCGACCGGCATATCGTCGCCCGCTGGCGGCAAATAGAGACCGATGAGGTACGCAGGGCACTCCAACAATCCCTGGGTGGGACCGAGCGATGAAACGCCAATTACCGGAATCCGATCTCGAAAGAGCCTTTGAATTGATTGCCACAGCCATCGATCGGGTCGGCCGCGATCATGAATCGATGTTCCTGGCAAAGCTCGCGCTCGCGCTCGCGACGCAGTTGCGCTCCGTCGACGCCATTTCCGCGGCGATCAGCTCGGCGGAGCGGGACGTGCAGCGCTAGCGGCGCCTTCAGCCAGACACGGCAGCTTCGATCCGCGTGAGTGTTTCATCGATGTCCTGATCAGTCGTGCGCGGATTGATCGTGCACATGCGCAGCACCGTTTCGCCCTTGAGTCGGGTGGTGCTCAGCATGGCGAAGCCCGATTCGCGCAGCTGATTGCAGATCCCCAGCAGCGCCTCCGAGTCTTGACCCCTGGCGCGAAAGGTCACAATGCCGAGATGCGCCGCGGTCACCACCTGCAGGACTGCGCTGCGCCTCACCCGTTGCTCAACGTATTCGGCTATCTCGATGCCACGCGCGATTGCAGAACGAAACGCGTCAACGCCAAAGACCTGCAGCGACATCCAGAGTTTAAGTGCCCGAGCGGCTCGCGTGAGCTGCATACCCTCTTCCAGATAGCTCCTGCCGGCGCCGAGATTGTCGAAATAGTCCGCGTGCATGGAGAAGTGCTGCGGCAGAAGCGCGCCGTCGCGCACGAGCACGCAGCCGATTTCGAGGGGCTGAAACAGCCATTTGTGCGGATCGAGCGCGAGCGAATCGGCATGGCTTATCTGCCGCTTCAGCCACTCGACTTGCAGGGCGGCAGACGCGCCATAGGCGCCGTCGACGTGCAGCCATAGATTCTCCACTCGACTGAGCGCCGCGAGTTCCTCGATGGGGTCCACGGCCGCCGTGCTCGTCGTGCCTGCGTTTGCAACAACACAGAATGGCTGCAAGCCCCGCGAACGATCGTCCGCAATGCTGGCCCGGACGGCGGCGATCGGCAGACGGAACCGATCATCGGATGTCAGCACGCGCACATTGGCCGCGGGGATGCCGAGAATGCGAAACGCGCGCACGACCGAGGCGTGCGTTTGATCGGAGCAGTACGCCGTTCCCTTCTCGAGCGGCCCGCGCAGCTTCTCCTCGCGCGCAATCATCAGAGCCGTGAGACTGGCGTGCGATCCTCCGCTCACGAAATGCCCGCCCGCGCTGGCAGGCAGACCGCAGGCTTCGCAGAGCCAGCGGATCGTATTGGTTTCAAGCTGCGCGGGAGCGGAGCCTCCGATCCAGGAGCCGGCGAAGAAGTTGCAGCCGGCCGCGAGCGCATCGGCAACAACGCTGACAAAGTTGTTGGGGCCCGGCACGAAGGCGAAAAATCGCGGGTGATCGATCCGCAGCGTGTGGGGCACGAAGACTTCGATCACTTGCTTCCAGACCTCATCGACGGGCCGGCCGGCTGCGGAAAAGTCCGCCGCGAGACTGCGCTCGAGCATCGCCCGTTCGCCCATCTTGCCGACCGGCGACGTCGCTGCGCCGCAATGCCAATCGACGATGAAGTTGATGAGACGCTCGCCCAGCGCACGCATTTCACGCTCGCTCAGCATGAGAGGCGCGGAGGCGCGAGACTGGTTTGTCATGTTCATTATTGACCTTGAAAGGCAGAATCTCGAAAAGCGCCGGAGCCATTGCGGCTGCGAAGTATTGCTGTGCTCCCGCGCGTTCGGCAACAATGCCGGCAAGGGGAGCGTCAACCATGAACCATACCGCCATCCGCAGCGCCACGCTGATCTCGTGCGTGCTGGCCGCCGCCGCACACGCTGCCGACATGACCATCCATCTCGACGCGCGCGACGTCGCACGCAAACGTATTCACACGACCATGGAACTCGCGGTAAAGCCCGGCCCGGTGACGCTCGCCTTCCCGCAATGGATGCCGGGCGAGCACGGTCCGACCGGGCCGCTCGAATCGATGATCGGTCTGACGATTCAGGCGAACGGCAAGGCACTCTCCTGGCAGCGCGATCCGCTCGACATGTACGCGATCAGCGTCACTGTGCCGCGCGGCGCGACCCATCTCGAGATCGCGCTGGAGTCGGGACTCGCCGTCGGTGGCAGCGGCTTCAGCGCCGCGCCGACGAGCAGCGAGGAACTGGCCGTCCTGCCGTGGAATGAATTCGTGCTCTTTCCGAAAGGCGAGGACGCCGACAAGATTTCGACCCTCGCATCGGTGGTGCCGCCGGCGGATTGGAGCATCGCGTGCGCGCTCGACATGAATCCCGCGGCCGGCGGAGGCTATGCGTTCGAGGGCGCCTCGCTCGCGCGCCTGATCGACTCCCCGGTACAGATCGGCCGCTACGCGGTACGCGTCGACCTCACAGGTTCCGAACCGCGCCCGGACATCAAGCACAGCATTTCCATCATGGCCGACAGCGCGGCAGCGGCGATCCCGCCCGCGCATTTTGCGGAAGGTTACAGCCGGTTGGTGGCCGAAAGCGGCGCCCTCTTCGGCTCGCGCATGTATCGGCACTACACGTGGCTCCTGTCGCTGTCGGATCACGTGGCGCATTTCGGCCTCGAGCATCACGAGTCAAGCGACAACCGCCGTGAGGAGAATGCGTTGAGCGATCCGGCGATGCATATCAGCGTTGCGCGCCTCCTCGGCCACGAATACGTCCACAGCTGGAACGGCAAGTACCGGCGCCCGCTGGGCCTCCTGAGTCCCGACTATCAGAAGCCGATGGACGGCTCGCTCCTGTGGGTTTACGAGGGCATGACTCAGTTCTGGGGTTTCGTGCTGCCGACACGCGCGGGGCTCATCACACCGCCGAACTTTCGCGAGCTTCTAGCGGCCAACGCGGGCGACCTGGACATCGAGCCAGGCGCTCGCTGGCGGCCGCTCGCCGACACCGCAGTCGCGGCGCAAAACCTTTTCAATGCGCCCGACGCCTTTGCCTCAAGCCGCCGCGACACGGATTTTTATGACGCCTCGGTCTACCTGTGGCTCGACGTCGATGCCGAGCTGCGGGCGCGAACCGACGGGCGGGCGACGCTCGATGATTTCGTGAAGCGCTTCTACGCGGGGGCGAGCGGTGCGCCGCAATTGAAGTCCTACGTTGAGAAGGATCTCTACGACGCGCTGGCCGCGTTGGCGCCGGGCGACTGGCGCGCGGTCATTCACCGCCATCTCGATGCGACCGGCACGAATGCCATGCTGGCTGCGATCGAGCGCAGCGGCTGGAAGCTGATCTACACACCCGTGATGAACTCGTGGACCGAGCATCTGCAAAAGCGGCAGAAGTCCGTTGAACGCGAATGGTCCATCGGCCTGCGGCTCGACAAGGACGCGAAGATCGTCGACGCGATCGACGATCGGGCAGCCGCGCGCGCAGGCGCGGGCCCTGGCATGACCGTCATCGCCGTCAACGGCAAGAAGTTTTCGACCGAGGTGCTCGACGCGGCGATTCTGGAAGCACAAGCGACGCATAAGCCCATCGCGCTCCTCGTGTCGAACAACGACTACTACCGGACATTGTCCGTCGAATATTTCGATGGCCCGCGCTATCCGCATTTCGCGCGTCTCGAGGGACGTCCCGACATACTGAGCCAAGTCCTCGCGTCGCGCGTGCATTGAAGCGCGGCGCGCAACCGCGCGCTCGATTCGTCCGACGCACTGATCCGCTGGTCGCAACGCGACGCTACGGCCCGTGGCTGGGCCGGTACGTCCCAATTGCCGAAATTATTCGTGCAACCATTCAAGCGTCGCAGGCATCTGACCTCGCGACACTGTAGCTCGCGAACCCCCGCGCGCGCAGACACATCTCATTACAGGAGCAGGCTCATGATTCGCTCAATCTCTCGACCGCTCTTCTCACCCATTCTGGCAGCGACCCTTGGTGGACTGCTGTTGGCTGGCGCGCTCGCAGCGCTGCCCGCGCATGCCGGCACGGCGCCTGGGCTGCAGGTCAAAGTCGGTGATCTCGATCTCACGCACCCGGCAGGAGTCGCGATTCTCTACAAGCGTTTGCAGTTCGCCGCGCAGCAGGTTTGTGGGCCGAGCGTCGTGACCGGCAGTCGCATCGATAGCACTGCGCAGAAGGCATGCGTCAAGGACGCGGTGGAAAATGCCGTGCGGCAGATAGATCGTCCGGCGCTGACGGCGTATCACCGATCGCATTCCGGGCAGAGCGAGACCGCACGGAGCTGATTGGCGCTAGGTTTGCCTCTGCATTGCTTTCGCCTGCAGGCCTCGAAACATCGAAAGGACCCAGGGCCTGCAGGCGATCAGCATCGCCGTGCTGTGCTTGTCACGGCTCGGGAGCGACCGGTCGAGTTCTGCGAGATCGGCGAAATCAGCGGCGAGTCTGTCGATCTTCCGCAGCAGGACCCGGCGTGACGCTTCGGAGAGTTCCGCGGATCGAAACTGCAGTGCGCAGTTCGCGACATCGAATCTCGAACGCATGAATTCTTCGCGCACGTAGCGCTCATAGACGCGCCGGACCGGTCCGTCATGACGCCACGTGATGGCGGGCCCGATCTTCAGGTGTGCCCCAAGGCGCGGCCGTAGCTGCACGAGCCCAAGGTCATCGAGTCGCGCGAGCAGTCGCCGCAGCTCACGTTCGTCCATGGCCAGTTCGGCCGCGGCTTCACTTGGCATACGGCCGTTGACGAGCAGATAAAAGCAGGCAAGGAGACGTGGATTTGCCGCCAGTGCCGCTTCCTGCGCCTGACTCAACATGGACGCCGGTTCCGTCGAGCCGTCCGAGCTGAGACGCACCAGCTCCTCGATACTGAGATCGACAGCGGCGCAGATGCGCTCGAGCCGCGGCAGACTCAACGATCCCTTGGAGAGCACTCTCTTGACGGAGGGCACACTCAGCCCGATGCGGCGGCCGAGCTCCGCATAGGTGACGCCGCGCGCACGCAAGCTGCGCTTGAGCGCCGCCACGATCCGTTGCGTTCCACTCATCGCCCATCGCTCCTGCGCGCATGCGCCTGATACCTTAGGTATTGGAATCCTATACCTTCCCGTTCTGTATTGCTTTCTGACCAGCCCGGCGTACGGTGCGCATCCATGTCAAAGTCGAGCGCACCGAGCGAATGGGTCAACGACCGCCACTCCGCGCTCAATCGGACGAGCGTCGCGCGCCGCATCGAACCGCGCTGCATCGATGCAGTGATCCACGCCGTCAAGCAAGCACGTGAACGCGGGCAGCCCCTCGCCATCGCCGGCGCGCGCCACGCCATGGGCGGTCAGCAATTCCTGAGCGGCGGGACCCTCCTTGACATGCGTTCGCTCAATCGCGTGCGACGCTTTGATATCGAGCGCGGACTCATCGAGGTTGAAGCCGGAATCACCTGGCCCGACGTCATTCGCGGCTACCTCGTGCCGCAGGCAGGACTGCCGCAAGCCTGGGGTATCCGCCAGAAGCAGACCGGAGCCGACCGCTTGACGATCGGTGGCGCGATCTCCGCCAACATTCACGGACGTGGACTTGCTGCGCAGCCCTTTGCCGAAGATGTGGAAGCCATCGAGCTCGTCACTGCGCAGGGCGAGGTCGTGCGGTGCAGCCGGGAACATCATCGTGAGCTGTTTCGCCGTGTGGTGGGTGGATACGGCCTCTTCGGAATCATTACTGCGGCGACGCTGCGGCTCGTGCCGCGCCAGAAAGTTGAGCGAGTCGTGCGGATCATCGATCTCGCAGAATTGACGGTGGCGTTCGAGGAGCGAATTGCCGCGGGCTTTCTCTACGGAGACTTTCAATTTTCAACCGCGCCCGAAAGCGACGCGTTTCTGCGTACGGGCGTGCTCTCCTGCTACCGAGCCGTTGACTCTCAACGGCCGATGCCCAGTGAGCAGCGCCGCCTGTCGCTCGCCGACTGGAACCGGCTGCTCGACCTCGCTCACGAAGACAAGAATGCCGCGTTCGAACGCTTCGCATCGTTCTACATGGCAACGTCCGGTCAGCTCTACTGGAGCGATACCCACCAGCTCAACATCTATCTCGAGGACTACCACGGCGAGCTCGATCGGCGGCTGGGCGCTACGATTCCCGGCAGCGAGATGATCACCGAGCTCTACGTGCCACGCCCGCGTCTGGCGGCGTTCATGGACGACGTACGCCGGGACTTTCTCGAACACGGCACGAATTTCATTTACGGCACGATTCGGCTCATCGAGAAGGACGTGGAATCCGCCCTGCCGTGGGCGTCCAAACCTTGGGCCTGCGTGATTTTCAATCTCCATGTCGATCATCGTGCGGACGACATTGACCGTGCGGCGGCCGCGTTCCGACGCCTCATCGACCACGCGATCGCGCACCAGGGTAGCTATTACCTCACCTACCATCGCTTTGCGCGCGCGGATCAGGTGGGGACCTGCCACCCCGGTATGCGCGACTTCCTGCGGGCCAAGGAACACACCGATCCCGACGGAATCCTGCAAAGTGACTGGCACCGTCACATGCGCTCGCTCCTGGGCACGGCGCCCGCGTGATGCCCGCGCCGTCGATCTTCCTGCTCTGGTCGTGTGTCGCGCTGTTCCTGTGCCGCGTACTCGGGCAAGTCGAAGCCCTGCTCGTAGCGCCGTCATGGCTGCCGGCGATGGAAGGCTGGTACTCGGGTCTGCTTCCCTATCCTGTCCTGCTGCCGGTCCAGATCCTTGTCCTTATGGCCATGACGGCGATCGCGTGGGACCGCAGCGTCGGGCCCGGACTGACGGCAATAGTGCGGCCTCGATCGAGGGCATGGCTCTGCGGCTTCGCGATCGTGTACTTCATTGGAATGGCGATCCGTCTTGCCGTGCAGGGGCTTAGATTCGGTCCTGAGGTCTACCTGCACGGCGCAATTCCCGTTGCGTTCCACTGGGTTCTTGCCCTCTTTCTGCTGACTTTGGCGGATCAACCTCGCGCTCGCGCCTAGTGCATCCAGATTGCAATATTTTTTACTTGCCGCCCGCCACGCGCTGCTCGCAAGATGAGACATGTCCGACGCGCCGCAATGGGTGGTTCCAGGCACGCTGCAGCCGCAGGCGTCCGAGATGAGCTTCGACCTCGAGGCCGCACTGCGTTCCATCGTGCTGCTGCATGCCAACATTCCGGATGACGCCTTCACCGCCTCCGTGCTCGGCACAGAACGCATGGGCAATGGCGTCGTCATCCGCGCCGACGGCCTCATTCTCACGATCGGCTATCTGATCACCGAAGCGGAAACGATCTGGATCACGACGCACGATGGCACGGTGGTCGCGGCCCATCCGCTCGCCTACGATCAGACGACGGGCTTCGGTCTGGTGTTGCCGCTCGGACCACTCACACTGCCCGTGCTGCCGCTCGGTTCCGCTGTCGCCTGCCCCGTCGGCAGCGATGTGATTGTCATGAGCCACGGGGGAATTCAGCACGCGCTCACGGCGAAGCTCATCGCCAAGCGCGAATTCGCGGGCTACTGGGAATACCTGCTCGACGAAGCGCTCTTCACCGCCCCCGCACATCCACACTGGTCCGGCGCGGCACTCGTCAGCATGGGAGGCAAGGTGCTCGGCATCGGTTCGCTGTTCGTGCAGGAACCGGCGAAAGATGAATCCGAACAGGCGAACATGTTCGTGCCGGTGGATCTGCTCACGCCGATTCTCGCGGACATGGCGACTACCGGCCGTTCACCGCGCCCGCCGCATCCGTGGCTCGGCATGTATGCCACGGAGCTGCAGGAACACCTCTTCGTGGGCGGCCTCACGGACGGCGGACCTGCCGCGCGCGCGGGTGTCCGTGTGCGTGACATGATTCTCGAAGTGGCGGATCAACGCGTGTCGACGCTCGCCGAGCTTTACCGACGCGTCTGGAGTCTCGGTCCCGTAGGCGTCGAAGTACCGTTGACGCTCGTGCGACGTGGCAACCACGTGTCTGTCAAGGTCCATTCGGCCGACCGCGCTGACTTCTTGAGAAAGCCCCGCAGCCACTGACGCCACCGTCCACCAGGTGTCCGCGACAACCACGCACCGTCACGTGAGAGGGCTTCACTCATGCGTCGGTACGCAGCCGCCGCGGACGACTCTGATCGGTACTCAGGAACTGGCTGATCCAGCGCAAGGACTCGACACGGTCGGTGATCACCTTGATCGCCATCATGAGTGGCGTCCCGAGCAGCAGGCCCGCGACTCCCCACAGCCAGCCCCAGAACAGCAGGCCGATGAAAATTGCCGCGGCATTCATCGCGGATGCGCGGCCGGCGAGAAACGTGGTGAGCACCATTCCGATCAGCGTCGAGAGCCCCAGCACGAC
>Ga0326726_10005013_pt1 | contig 12041 bp, 12 predicted proteins | sample MHFenrmetagenome_2_FD_207603 | JGI IMG/M metagenome (GOLD analysis project Ga0326726, IMG submission 207603) | Lab enriched peat soil microbial communities from Michigan Hollow, Ithaca, NY, United States - MHF15MN | ecosystem: Environmental > Terrestrial > Soil > Wetlands > Peat | place: USA...
AATGCCTTGTCCAGGCCTTCCTCTTCCGCTGCCCTCGACCTGATAACCTCCTGCTGGAATGCATGACACGATCTTGCCTCTAGCATAGCACCATTCAGACAGCCCGTGGATCCTGCTTGCTATAAGAAGAATATTACTGGAAACACGAGGAATCTATGCAGCTTTGGTAGGGGGATGGCCCTCTCGAAAGGGCCAGGCAAATCAGTTATACGCTTCTGATACTTCTCACTCTACCCTGATGATTCAGCGAACGGAGAGTGGTGCGCCCGGAGGGACTTGAACCCCCAACACCCGGATCCGAAGTCCCTCCTAGTACTTCTGACACTGAGAGTGAGCAAGAATGACAGACAGCTACGCTACCACTATGGATAAAGACGATTAGGCCATTGAGCTATGTGATCCGTGGCGATGGCAGCACATTGGCAATCGTGACCAAAACCGTAACCGAACCGGGACCAAAACCGTAACCAGAAAAGTAAGACCTCAACGCAGTTTTGTAATGCGTCCGACGACTCAACGACCACTGACGATCGAGCGTGACAGACTGCGAAGCTAGAGAAGTGAAATCATGAGGTTCACGTATTTTTATTGCGATCAACTGCGATTGAGTTAGACCCTGAGTCGGGACCAATATCGGAAGTGGAACCGGGAGTAAAACCTGAAGTGGATTTTTATGGATGTTTCGAAACTGGAGAATGTCTGGTTCGAGTCCTGAACGGTTCACCACGTCATGCAGGAGATGGTTTTTCTTGCATAGCTGTATATGGCCAAATGGTCGAAAAAGTTTACTCATCTGTGATCCACTCTCACGCTATACGAAACAAGAGGGTTGTACGCTTTTCTAATAGTGGGTACCGAGGGTGACCACTCCAGGGGAAGTGGAGGTCAACCAGTTCAGGAAGGAGGCGACTCGCCAATGCATGAAGCTGGGTACAATCACAAGCTTGATGGAAGGATCTCGATCAAGGTCTCCGAAGTCAAAGGATGTCCGTCAATGGCCGTCGAACTGGAGAGCCAGTTGGCCAAGTTATATGGGGTGGCCTATGTCCAGGTCGACTCCCTGACTGGTTATGTCCTGGTCTTATTCGATTATCAAGTCATTAGTCATTATCACGTTTTTGCGGTGATCAACGACCTCAAATGCTTGACCGTATAGCTCCGTTTCTCCTTGCCCTCATTATGGAATGAGTGTCGTTCAGTGTAGACGTGATGGGGTCGTTCGGTGGCACCTCACCTAAGTCCTATTCTTGGGGCGACTGGTTCGGGGAGGCAAGGGCCTCTGTTGACTGAAATCCGTGGTGTGAGGAATTGAGGGCAGAGCTCTGGAGCGCCTTATGCCCGCAACTTGTATCCCACGCCCCTGACGGTCAGTAGGAAGGTGGGCGTGGCCGGGTTCTGCTCGATTTTCTGCCTCAACGAATGAATGTGCACGTCCAGCGCGTGCTCTTCAAGCGCATAGTTTTCTCCCCAGACCCGGTTGAGCATCTCCTGGCGAGAAAACACACGGTGAGGTGATTCAAGGAACTGCTTGAGAATCTGGAATTCCTTTGGGGTCAGATCGACGCCATGCCCGTTGACCAGGACTTCGTGCCGATCGAGGTCCATCCGAAGATTCCCTGTGCCAAACTGGATGTTCGACGCGACGCCTGCCTCTCGACGTCGCAGAATGGCGCGCACCCTCGCGACCAGCTCAGGGACACGCTGTCCGCACACGATCAAATCGATGTCCTGATCATACTCTGCAAGACAGTCTTCATCCTGAAAGGGAATGTCTCTCTCTTGCACAGCGACGATCGCAACTGAATTCAACGTTCTCATCTGGCGGAAGCTGTCGATGGCTCTCGAGTAACGGTCTAAAATAATCAAGGATGGTACGTTCGCTTTCGCCTCGGTGAGAGCAGCGGACTCCGTGGTCACTGTCCTACTGCGATGACCGCGCGATTCTAACGCCTCTTTGAGCGACTGCGCGAACGGCTCGGATTTCAAATAAATGAGCACCGCATCGCGTGCGGTCACTGCGGATGAATGATCAGTCAACATTCCGTCTCACGATAGAACAGGATCAAAAACACGACATTAAGCCGATCTTAATTGTTCGTTAAATCGATCTGGGTTACTACGAAGATGAAAATGGAGGCAGCCAATTCGAGGACATATGATTACCCCACAGCCATCCTTGCTTCATACTCGGACGGGAGTCCCACGAGTTCGACAACCCCCCTCCTCTTTGTGGCCAAGATCCCAGTAAAGGTTCCACGAATATGACAGGGACTCTCATCGTCGAATAGCGAGGAAGATGCGGGCGAAGCGTTCCTGAAGATTTACGGAAAATGCGACGTGTTTCGTGGCCGCCCTTCGACAAGGGTCAGGTGGCGCCTCTGAATGTCAGCCAGCTGTTGTTCGGCTTCCTGCAACCACTGCACCAATTGCCTCCCAACCTCTCGCTCGATAACGAGGTCAGCTTGGAGTTCGTCGATGGGTTTCAGCTGAGACCGGAGGAGAGCAAGTTCTTCCGCTTGTTTCTGACAGCGGGCATGTCCCTCTTTCAACAACGATTCCAGAATTTCGACCCTCTTTTCGAGTGCTGCCGTAGGATTCGGCAGCGGGGACGACTGGGGCATCGGCGGTTTGCTATGTTCATGAAGCAGACCGAGCCGTCTCACGAACGTCTTCAACGAGAATGGCGCGGGCTCCGGCCTGGCAGATGACCGTCCACGAACAGCGGGTCGCTTCGCTTCGTGGGGGCTTTGCCCACAGTCCCCATTCGATTCAGAAGCAAACAGCAGGTTCAACGAGTGATTCAGAAAATCCGGCAGCTGGTTGGTGGCATAGAGGGGTACTCCTCCGGGTCCACGCCGGACCGCTCTGTCACCGGGCCGAAGCACCCCGCTTTGCATCATCATCTTGAAGGCCATCAAGCTCATTGTCTCCGCTCGCTCCTGTCTGTTGTGAGAGAGATCCTAACCAAGCACTCAGATCATTCGATGGGTGCAGGGCCTCATTCCCATCTCGGAGGCATCGTCTCACGCGCTTTAATTTCGCGTGATACCATACGCCAACTGGCTCACGTAGAATTACGTGCAGATTAAATTTCCTTCACGGTTGCGTTAAGCAGCACACTGCATGGAGATGCGAGGGAAGGGGTGAATCGAGAAGGGAGCAGGGGCCTTTCAGGGAGGGTATTGTAGTAGGCGAAGGAGGGAGCCACACAGTTTTGATGGATGTCGTTATCTCAGCTCTTCTAGACACTGGGCGCCTATGAGCCAGCCCTCATTGGCATGATCTTCTCAGAAACCCGCTTGCGGAGCAGGCGTTGTGGCCACACTTTTGCGCGGAGAACCGTAAATTGAACAACAGCACATACAAAGGGGAGAGGATCGTACCAATTGAAGTACTGGTAGACTTTTCGATGAAAGAGTGAGCCAAACCACATCCAGAACGTCCATTCTCCACTGGTCCGGTATCTCAGAAATGCCCTCAGGTCATTGCCACCGAGACACCAATATACATTTGTCGTATAGGTGGTTGGAGATGCGTAAGGCTTTCCGATAAGGTCCATGTAGTTGATCAGGGGGATATTGATTCTGCAGCGAGCGCCTAAGTAGGTCCAGAGACTGTAGCGGGGGTTGATTTCAAGAATGGTGATCCTCCCGTCAGGAGCCACCTTCAGATTCATATTTGCTATGCCCTTATACCCCAAGTTTCGGAGCGCGGAAACCCCAACCTTGATAATATCGGGACGATCGACGGATCTCGTATAACAGCCCATCCCAAAGTGAATAGGGTAGGTGCGAATCTTCTGGCCTACGAAAGCCGCACGAACTTCAGAGTGCCGATCCAGATAGACGTGAAGGTCATATAACATCTCATCGCGCCCATCGATATACTCCTGTATGACGTAGTTATTTTCGAAACCAAGTGCGGCAAGTTTCCGACAGATGGAGAGCAATTCTTTCGAGGACTGTATTTTGAGGGCCTTGGAAATCTCACCACCAAAAAGCGCCTCGGCAACATCTTTCCGGGCCCATAATTCTTGGTTTTCTGGTTTTATAATGCACGGATATTGTAGCAACGCTGAAATTGCCCTGAGGTCGTCTGCATCCTTCGGTACATAGGTACACGGGATGGGCAGGTGATGGGTCTGCGCGAGGATGCCAAACCGACGCTTATCGACGAGGTCCTCGATAAGCTCCTTGTCGGCGAATAGAAAGCGGTAATAGTGTTCGAGGACATCGCGATGACGACTAAATGCTTTAAGTGCCATGTCGGAGTCAGTAAAAACAACCGGCTTGCTTTCGAATTGTTTCCCTGCGCGAATCAGTTCGTCAATGAAGGCCCTCGAGTCGTAGTCCGAGAAGATCATGGATCGCTGAACATAGCGGGAGCTGTATTCAAAACGATCGGGCCCGCCCGCCGCAATGACCGGGATGCCTGCCTCCCCAAGGCTTCGGATGAGCCCAATGCCGCCAAAGACAAGTGCCAGGGGTTGGACGGCATCTTGTGAGTCGTGTGCAAGGTATTTCGTGATGGGGCGGATTATCGGTCGGCTCAAAGTTGTCGTCGAATCCATAAGGAGCTCCCTTCTGTTACCGTTGTCTCTGGTGGCTCTGGCTTGATTGTGCAGACGCCAAACCAGTTCGTGGTGACTCCTCCGATATACTCCCCAATCGAGAGGGATTATACGACGACTGACTCTCGCAAGATTCACGTGCCAGTTAAACTCTCGTTAAGGTTGTGTTAGGCAGCGCAGTGCAGTGCACCGGGAAGCGATGGTGATTCCTGACGTCACTAAGTATTCTTCGCTAGATGATCGTGCTCGTGGGGGTCGATGTGCTCTGGTATGGGCTCATCATGCCACCGAGGTTAATTGATGGACGTGATGTTGGTGAAAATTTTATTACTTGGTGCGATCACGCTCGGCTTCACCGTAGCCGGCCTATTTTTTCTGCAATTTTGGCACGTGATCCACGATCGTTTGTTTCTGTGCTTCCCGGTTGCCTTTTCCCCTCCCCTTCCTCTCTTTCCCCCGACCTTTTGAACCCTGCTTTTACGTTTCGGACACCATCAATTAGCTTGGTAACGTTTTCGTAATATGGAATACGCTGTCGATAGGCTTCAAAAGATGGTTTTGGCGATTATCCTGTCTCATCGAGATTTAATGAAAATGTAACATCTCTCGAATAGCCCTTGCGTATACTCCGTTCCTCTAAACTGTTCCGTCGTGCGCCACGTTCTGTTCACATGAAATCACCCAGCTAGCCCAACAGGAGTTCGTATGAGAAAGATGAGCGGACCGTGGCTGCTGCTAATCCTATTCGCTTGTCTATTCTTTGAGACGCCTTCAAGTGAGGCATATGAGTTTACAATTACTAACCTCGGTACCCTTGGGGGCAGATATAGCACTGCCGCCGACATTAACAATTCGGGAACCGTCGTGGGTGATTCCTTCCTTGTTAGCGTAGGAGATCATGGATACCTCTACCAAAATGGGGTGATGAATGATCTGGGTACGTTGGGAGGAACCAACAGTGTTGCGTTGGGCGTCAATGAGATGGGACAAGTGGTGGGCCAGTCAGGTGTCGTTGGGAATACGACATTTCACGCTTTTCTTCACAGCATTGGGATCATGACGGATCTAGGCACGCTGGGAGGATCCTATAGTCTGGCCAACGGTATCAACGACCTCGGACAGGTGGTCGGAGGGGCCCAAACATCGAGCGGACCGATGCATGCGTTCGACTATGCCAACGGAACAATGCGAGATTTGGGGACGCTGGGAGGAAGCAGCAGTCAAGCCCTATCAATCAACAATCAAGGAGAGTCCGTAGGGTCAGCACAAACGATTGACGGCGCCACACACGCATTCCATTACAATAACGGGATCATGAGCGATCTCGGTACGCTCGGGGGAACTCACAGTCTTGCTCTACGAATCAACGACCTGGGGGAGATTGTGGGCCAAGCCCAGGTCGTGAGCGGAGCATACCAGGCGTTCCTGTACAAGAATGGAAACATGAGTAGCTTAGGGACGCTCGGTGGAACCAATAGTAATGCTGCTGACATTAATGGAGAAGGACATGTGGTGGGAGGTTCGCAAATCGTTGGCGACACGATCTATCATGCTTATCTCTATCGAGGTGGAGCATTGATAGATCTAAACAATTTCTTGGAACCAGGGTCTGAATGGGAACTCACCCAGGCAAATGGGATCAACGATCATGGCCAAATCGTAGGATATGGGTGGTATCGAGGGGAGATTCGCGCATATCTTCTGACCCCCTCTCACCAACCGGTCTGCAGCAACGCGCAGGCATTTCCTGATGTGCTCTGGTCTCCGATGCATCAGTTTGTCCCAGTCGTCGTGATGGGCGTGACCGATCCGGATGGCGATGCGATGACCATCACCGTCACCGACGTGACCCAGGATGAGCCGGTCAACGGAAAGGGCGACGGCAACACGGGTCCGGATGCGATGATCCAGGCTGGTGCAGCGTCGGTTCGGGCCGAACGATCGAGGACCGGCAATGGCCGTGTCTATCAGATTTCCTTCAGGGCTGAGGACAACAAGGGTGGCTCCTGCACCGGAGAGGTCACGGTCGGCGTCCCCCACAGTATGAAGGGCGGGATGACTGCAATTGACGACGGCCAGAACTATGACTCTACCGACCGCAATGGCGGACACAGTCGGCGGCGCCATCAGCATAGAGGTCGGGATGACCGCGATTGACGACGGCTCAAAATACGACTCGACCTTCCCATACTCGGTTCCAGCCTCTTTCTAGCTCGAGGGGCTACCCACCGCGAAGCGTGAGAGAAGCGAAAAGGCTTATAGGCTGATCCACGGACGGTGTCTCCGTGGGAGTGGCAGAAAAGGAGCTCGTTAGAGTGAGCGGGAAATCGCTCTGGTGGACGACCGTTTTACGATCACAATTGTTACTAGTTCAAGTCCCACTCGGCTCACCACTTCGGATTGTAGACAAAACTTTCAAAACGATTTTCAGGCTATATCCGGCTGCCTAATCGTTCTGCGCACAGGGTTCAAAAACCTCTCTCAGGGTCGAGGGCGGAGAAGTCAATTCTTCTAGGGTTTTCACGTATCCTTTCGCCTGTTCCAAAAACAAATGAAATTGACCTTCAATCCCCTTTATCTCTCTCAACCAGTGCCGTCAAGTTTCACTGTCATCCTTCCTAAGCCATAGGCGGAATAAGACAATTCATCCAGCGTGTTTCACGCCTTGCGGCAGGCTTGAGTACAAATGCATTACCGCTCGATATAATTACCGCTCCCGGGCACAGTGATGCGCACAAGATCCAACTGTTCGTTGACTGTCTGTTAAGCCAGGCGGATAATTAACCCATGGACATCGTGGGAGCAGTACTCCTCGTGGCTCTATGTGTCGCACCTACACCAGGGGAGGATGCACTGGCCCCCCGGAACAACGGTGACTGGAACCATGAGAACTCACCCGTACCGACCTATCGCCAGAATTGCCATCCAGCGATGTCTATCTGTCAGCTACCCCGTCGGGGCATCACAAAAAAAGAGTCTGAGATGAATCAACGTGCGTTGTCTGGTGACCAACTGGGCACGCCGACCAGGCCGATCATTCCCCAAGAGTTCCACCCCTTTGGTCCTCAAATCGCCAGGGAATCCTCGCTGGAGAGTCTCTCGCTCCGAAGCGGGCCTGCAATCAAAGATTGCTCATCTGTATTCGTACCCAATCAATTTAATTCAAGTCATTGAGGGGTGGGATAAGGTTTCCCACCATCATACGAGTCGACGGGTATGGCGGTCAGGCGGCTCGCACAGTAACGTCGATTCATAACCAGTTGTTTGTGGTTCGGGTCGAGGTTCGCGAGTAGACTTAAAGTTCAAAGGTCACAGGTGACATGACCTCACCCACATTAATATCATTCGTATTCAGCCTACTCGCTTGTACGTTGGCTGCCTCTCCGACTTTTCCATCACCACTCCCAGCGTCTCCCCAACCCCCAACTGAACCGATCCTGATCAGAACATTGCTAGACGCGGTGCCTTCATATCAGGCACACAATGTTGCCGTCATCGGCAGAGTCACAGACGTTGAACAGCGGCCGCCGATACCAGCGGGAAAGTGCGCAATCCGCCATGACGATTACGTGTTCACGGTGGAGGACGCGTCCGGCTCAATTCGTGTTGAAGCCATGGGGACGTGTCGCGTTCAGGGAGTGGTCGAACCAGTGCGGGAAGGGGACCGAGTTCGCGTAGAGGGCCTTTTTCTTCAGCTCCTGTCAGGCAATCTAGGTGCGTCGATTCCCTTTATATTTACGACATATATGGCAGTCAGGCTGCTCCCACAGTAACGTCGCCTCATAACCAATTGTTTCTGGATACCGCATAGCGTCATCAATCCACTTGTTTCCCCTGAAGAAATACCGCTCCAGGCAAGAGGTTTCTGATCCGCTAAGGAAGCTATAACAAGCTACCCTCAACCGCACCAAGTCCGCGAGTCTGCAAACCTCTCTCTTACCTGCGCTTGCCGAATATCTTGTCGTTATTACGGTCAAGAAACTCGGCGCAGGGGAAAAGTTCCGGACCCTTGGTTACCTATCCCTTCTTCAGCGTTCGCCACTGTCGGTTCAAAATGAGAGCACCAAATCCGGTGAGAAATAGCGGCAGTGCAGCTGGCAACGGCACTGGGGCGACATAATTAATCCCACTGGCCGAAGTATAGCCCCCTCCTGCCGTGAGCACGTCCAAGGTGAAGCTTGTTGTACCTTGAGCGGTTTGCGACCCGAACATACAAGGTGCATTCCCACAGCCGTTGGGGTCGAGGGAACCACCAAGGTACGTAGCTGCACGTAGGAAGGAGTAGATAGAGAAGGTCGAGCCGATTGGTGCGCCAAAGTTCAGTGTCTGATTTAGATGCTGTGGGCTTGGAGGATAAGAGGGATCTATAGTGAATCCAGCACTGGCGATGGGATTACTACTATTACGCAAGATCGTCAGACTTGCTCCTAGATCCGGGCTATTATTATTGAGATTATTGAGCCCTGTCACCACATTTTGAAAGGTATAGTTCACTTGGTATTGCACTTGATCCACCCCAGGCGTGCCGTTGCCCAGAACCGTGAAGGTATCATAGGAGTTTACCGCTAGCCCGGTATAGGCAATAGACTGTTGCAATTGTGGATTTGAATCTGATGGCGGCGCGAGAGCTATGGCTGTGACACTAACGTTCAATCCCGAGAGCGAAGCGCTCCCATTATACGACGCAAATCCGTACGGACCCGTGACAGAATCAGCAGCGCTTACGGTTATCTGCGGCAGCTCAGCAGTGCTTGGATTTGGCAGAAAAGCATTAACCGCGGTATTCGTATTTTGATCATTACTGCCAACGGCACCTGCCCCATTCTGAATGGCGACATAATAGTTCATTGCATGGATTTCTGGAGTCGCAAAACCAATAGCGACCAAAACTGCTATTCCAATGAGTCTAGAGAGGCACTCGGGTTTAGTCTGGCACATGCTTTTCCCTGCAGCTCTAACTCTCAATCTCTGGATCATATGCCGCACATTGAAACTCATAGCAGTCCAATATTACGGGGATATCAGTCTGCTCTTAGCATTTAGTTAACTTTGGGATGCTACAAAGGCACAGGCTGATCCGCGTTTTATCGTTCCTCGCCTATCTCCCAACCCCAGCTTTAAGTGATTAAGAAGACAACAGTTGAGTCACATCGGTACTTATAGTCTCGAGGACTGGAGGGTTTTCAATTTTCAAAGGTGCCTGGCCAATAATTTAGCGTTGGACTGAACCCCTAGATTGAGACACGGCGAATTGGCACACATGGCACCAGGAGGGGGGGGCAGGTGGCAAAGAAACATGTGGGCAAGTTTCCAAAGGCCTTTCGGCAGATGGTTGTGGATCGGCTGATGCAGTGCGACAACATCGTAGAACTCGCGAAGGAACTCGGCATCAGTCGGCGGCTGTTGTATACGTGGCGCGAGAAGCTTGAGCCGGTGGCGAACGGCACCGGCTCACCACTTCGGACTGTATACAGATCCTTCAAAACGACCTTCAATCTCTTTCCGCCTGCCTAGTCGTTCTCCGCACAGAATTCAAAAGCTTCTTTCCAACTCTAGACTCGAGAAGTCGATTTCTCTAGGGCTTTGACCTATCCCTCCACCTGTTCCAAAAACAACTGTGTACGGATCGTCTCAAAGAGGCACGTGTGACATTTGGAATAGATTTCCTGTCCGCTTCCGAATCGACTAGGTTCGAGGCGTTTCACCGTGACTATGTTACGCGATCCAGACACTTTCTTGATGTTGTTGTAATTGAGGATCGCTAACCTCTAGCGGGCTCGCAGGGAGACTGTAGGCCGAGACAGGGCTGTTCGGTCAGCATTGTCCCGTCATCGATTGGCGGGGTCATACAAATCACCTATTCTCTTGGGTGAGCCCCTCCGGTATACCAATACCAACAAGCACATCGTGAAACCTGTCACACGACAGTGCTTGAGATAGGGTATCGGGCTCTGCTGCCTACTTATTTGAGAATCTGTCTTCTTCATGGGGGCGCCAGTCAAGGCCGAATCCTATGGTCTGACCGAACTGGGTATTTTACGCGTAAGCGTGGCACTGATATCAAGGATGCGGGGCAAGTCGCCGGGTAGGCCTCCCTGCTAGCGACGCGCCCTGCAGGCCTTGTAAGGCGCAATCATCACCTTCTGGAGTCAGAGACTCCGGACCAACGAAGAGGAGTTCCATGACACCCATCAACTGGTCGCTGTTGAGAAGGAGTATTGCGTTGTGTGGGTTGCTCACGTGGAGCGCTGGTCTTCTGATAGGAGCTCCGGCTCACGCCGAGCTCTATAGCTTGACTGCTCCCGGCACATTGGGTCGTCCAAACAGCGTAGCGTATGGCATCAATCATGCCGGGCAAGTAGTCGGATATGCCGCTACCGCTGATAACACGAATACACAGGGCTTCGTGTATAGCCATGGATCGATGACAAGCCTCGGCGGCTTGGGCGGCGGGGCGACGAGTATCGCATTCGGCATCAATAAGGCCGGACAGGTGGTTGGACAGGCCTATACCGCGAATCACGTACTGCTGCATGCCTTTCTGTATAGCGACGGGACGATGACGGACCTCGGCACGTTGGGCGGGACATACAGTAACGCATACGGCATCAATAAGGCCGGGCAGGTGGTTGGAGTTGCCAGTACCACCGGTGACGCAACTTCGCAGGCCTTTTTGTATAGCAATGGAACAATGATAGGCCTCGGCACGTTGGGCGGGTCAAACAGTGTCGCGTACGGCATCAATGCTCACGGACATGTGGTCGGGAATTCCGGCTCGCAGGCATTTTTGTACAGCAACGGAACGATGACGAGCCTCGGCTCATTGGGTGGGAGCTTCAGTTCGGCTACCGGCATCAATAAGGCCGGACAGATAGTCGGATATTCCAACACCGCTAATGATCTGACGCGGCTGGCTTTTCTCTATAAACATGGAACGATGACAAGTCTCGGCACAATATTGGGGGGGGCATCCAGCGCGGCTAATGGCATCAATGATGTCGGACAGGTAGTTGGATATGCCACTATGATTACTGGCGGAGTAGACCACGCCTTTCTGTACAGGAAGGGGTCGATGATGGACCTCAATAGCCTGCTGGATGCCAGTGGAACAGGGTGGACGCTTGTGCAGGCCACAGCCATCAATAATCAGGGACAAATCGTAGGCTTTGGGATTGACCCCCTCGGTCATATGGACGCGTTCGTACTCACTCCTGTCCGGCGCCACGAAACGGATGAAGATGGACACCGGAATTGCGATAACAATTGTGAGGAGTTAGACTAGCGAACATGCGCGGGCTGGCAACCCCGTGCTGGTAATACGGGGCATACGAATACAAATCACTGGCCCTTAGCCATAGTCTAAATGGCCAATCGCTTCCCGCTTCAACAGGAGCGTTGGTTCTCTCTGAAGGTCTCCCCCCATCTGCCACTGTGCGATGCGGCCTGGCTAGTCCGGGCTCTAGTCTGCATA
>Ga0326726_10005014_pt1 | contig 12039 bp, 11 predicted proteins | sample MHFenrmetagenome_2_FD_207603 | JGI IMG/M metagenome (GOLD analysis project Ga0326726, IMG submission 207603) | Lab enriched peat soil microbial communities from Michigan Hollow, Ithaca, NY, United States - MHF15MN | ecosystem: Environmental > Terrestrial > Soil > Wetlands > Peat | place: USA...
CACGAGCGAGGCGAGATACTCGTCGCGATCGACGACGTACCAAGTCATGCGCACGATGTGCTCCGGTCTGCCGCCCGCCTGGGCGAGAACGTCGATGATGTTCTTCAGAGCCTGGCGGAACTGGCCGGTGAAATCCTTCGCGTCCCACGTCCCATCGCTCCACCCAACCTGACCGGCCACGTAGACGGTAGTCCCGCCCTTCACCGCGATGGCGTTGGAGAAGCCGCGCGGCTTGGCCCAGCCCGGCGGCCGGAGGATTTGCATCATGCTCGCTCCCTTAATTTGAATCGCTGCAGCTTTCCGGTCTCGGTGCGCGGCAGCGCATCGACGAACTCGATGCGGCGCGGATACTTGTACGGCGCGATCGCGCTTTTCACGTAGTCCTGCAGCATCCTGGCGGTGGCATCCGACCGGTCGTGGCCGGGCTTGAGCACCACGTAGGCCTTCACGACCTGCCCGCGGTCTTCGTCGGGCACGCCCACCACGCCGCATTCGGCCACGGCCTCGTGCCCGAGCAGCACCCCTTCGACCTCGGGGCCGGCGATGTTGTAGCCGGCCGAGATGATCATGTCGTCGCTGCGCGCCTGGTAGAAGTAATAGCCGTCGCCGTCGCGCGCGTAGGCGTCGCCGGTGATGTTCCAGCCGCCGCGCACGTAGTCCCGCTGGCGCTCGTCGGCGAGATAGCGGCACCCGGTGGGACCCTTGACAGCGAGGCGCCCGATCGCGCCCGGCGCGCAGGCGCGGCCTTCGTCGTCGAGCACCGCCGCGCGGTAGCCGGGGATCGCGTAGCCGGTCGCACCGCGGCGCACCGTGTCCGGCGTGTGCGAGATGAAGATGTGGATCATCTCGGTGGAGCCGATGCCGTCGATGATCTCGATGCCGGTCGCCTGCCTGAAAAGCTGCCGGGTCGCGTCGGGCAGCGCCTCGCCCGCGGAGACGCATTTCTTCAGGCTGGGCAGCTTGCGTCCCTTGGCGATCTGCGCCATCTGGCGATAGAACGTCGGCGCGGTAAAGCAGATCGTGACGTGGAGCTTCGCGATGGTTTCCAGCAGCAGCTCGGGGGTAAGCTTTTCCGCGAGCACCACCGAAGCGCCGAAACGCATGGGGAAGCACAGCAGGCCGCCCAGGCCGAAGGTGAAGGCGAGGGGCGGTGTACCGCAGAACACGTCGTCCGCGGTCGGAAGAAGGCAAGAGCGCGGGAAGCAATCGCACATGGCGATCACATCGCGGTGGAAATGCACCGTGCCCTTGGGCTTGCCGGTCGTTCCGGACGTGAAGGCGATGAGGGCGGGGTCCTCCGCGAGCGTGTCCACGTTCGCGAGCGTGCCCGGTTTCTTCGCCGCGAGCGCGTCGAGCGCATCGGGCGCATCGTCGTGCCAGTACGCCACCGCCGCGAGCGCCGGGCACGCGGGCAGCGCGGCCTTCAGCTCGGCGTCCAGCCGCCTGTCGCACAGCGCGTGCGTGACTGCCGCTTTCGCGGCGATCTCGGTCAGCTCCTTCGCGCGCAGCAGCGGCATGGTCGCGACCGCGATGCCGCCCGCCTTCATCACCGCGAGCCAGCACGCTGCCATGTCCAGGCTGTTCGCGCCGCGCAGGAGCACGCGGTTGCCCGGCACGAGGCCCATGTCCTCTGTCAGCACTCGCGCGATCCGGTTCGCCCGCTCCCGCAGCTGCGCATACGTCACCTCGGTTTCCGCGGAGCGCAGCGCGACGCGCCCGCCCCAGCCGCGCTCGAGCGCCCGGTCGAGCAGCTCGGTCGCGCAGTTCAGGCGCACGGGGTAGCGAAGCTCGGGAAGCTCGAAGATCAGCTCCGGCCACTCGCCGCGCGGCGGCAGGTTGTCGCGCGCGAAGGTGTCGACGTGCGCGGTGGAAGCCATGGTCCGGTCCGCGGTTCCCACGCTACGCCTTCAGCAGCTCGCGGGCGATGATCAATTTCTGCACCTCGGTCGCCCCTTCGTAGATGCGCAGCGCGCGCACCTCGCGGTAGAGCCGCTCCACCGGGTGGCCGCGTTTCACGCCGAGCCCACCGCAGATCTGCACCGCCGCGTCGACGACGTCCTGAGCGGTCTCGGTCGCCTGCATCTTGGCCATGGCGACCTCGCGGGTCACGCGCTTCTGCTTCACGTCGCGCATCCAGGCGGCACGGTAGGCGAGCAGCGCGGCGGCCTCGATGCCGGTCGCCATGTCGGCGAGTTTGGTCTGTGTCGTCTGGAATTCGGCGAGCGCCTGGCCGAACATTTTCCTCCCGCGCGCCCGCAGGAGCGCCTCGGCGAGCGCGCGACGCGCGAAGCCCAGCGCGGCGGCCGCGACGCCCGTGCGGAAAATGTCCAGGGTCCGCATGGCGAGCTTGAAACCCTCGCCCTCGGGTCCCAGCAGGCTCGCCGCGGGCACGCGGCAGGCCGAAAAACGCAGCGTCGCCATGGGATGCGGCGCGACGATCTCGATGCGCTCCTCGATGGAGAGCCCCGGCGCGTCCGCGTCGACCACGAAGGCCGAGATGCCCTTCGTCCCGGGCTCGTCACCGGTGCGGGCGAACACGACGTAGAAATCGGCGATGCCGCCGTTCGAGATCCACGTCTTCGAGCCGTCGAGCACGTAGTGCGCACCGTCGCGCCTCGCCCGGGTGGCGAGCGCCGCGACGTCGGAGCCCGCGTCCGGCTCGGAGAGCGCGAACGCGGCGATCGCCTCGCCCCGGGCGGCGCGTCCGACATAGCGGTGCTTCTGCGCCTCGCTGCCGGCGAGCGCGACCGGACCGCTGCCCAGGCCCTGCATGGTGAGGGCGAAGTCGGCGAGCCCCGCGTGGTAGGCGAATACCTCGCGGAGCAGCGCGAGCGAGCGCACGTCGAAGCGCGAGTCCTCGGGCGCGCAGTGCGCGAGGAATCCAGCCGACCCCAGCTCCTTCACCAGGCGGCGGCAGACGGAGTCTTCGTCCTCGTCGTGAGCGTAGGCGAGATTCGCCGCGGCCCAGGCGTCAGCCCGGCGCGCGAGTTCCATGTGCCGGGGCTCGAAGAACGGCCACTCGAGATGCGCGAAACGGTCCATGTTTCCCTGGAGGAGCGTAGGCTTCCCCCCCGTGCTTGTCCACTGCCCGCGCTTGCTTGACTTCTCCTCCAGGCGCACATAAGGTCTGCGTTTTCGCCGTGGGGGAGATTGATCATGACAAGGCCGTTGCTCGCTTCAGCGCTCGCATCCATCGCCGTCGTCGTGGCGTCGCTCCCTTCTCAGGCGGCCGACAAGGTCAAGATCGGCTTCATCAGCACGCTCTCGGGCCCGAGCGCGGCTCTCGGCGTCGACATCCGCGACGCGTTCATGCTCGCGGTGAAGCTGAACGGCGGCAAGCTGGGCGGGTTTCCCGCGGAAGTGCTGATCGGGGACGACCAGTTCAAGCCCGACGTGGGCCGCCAGCTCGCGGAGAAGAACATCAAGCTCGACAAGGTGAACTTTCTCACCGGCTTCGTGTTTTCCAACATCATGCTCGCCTCGGTGCCGGTCGCGTTCGAGAACAAGGTGATCTACGTGAGCCCGAACGCCGCGCCCTCGCCGCTCGCGGGCAAGCAATGCAACCCGTACTTCTTCGCCGCGTCCTGGCCGAACGACGCCTACCACGAGGCGGCCGGCCAGCACGCGACCGACAAGGGCTACAAGTCGGTGTACATGCTCGCGCCGAACTACCAAGCGGGGAAGGACTCGCTCGAGGGCTTCAAGCGCTTCTACAAGGGCAGGGTCGCCGGCGAGGTATACACGCAGCTCGGGCAGCTCGACTACTCGGCGGAGCTGGCGCAGGTGCGCGCGGCCGGGCCGGAGGCCGTATACATCTTCCTGCCCGGCGGCATGGGGATCAATTTCATCAAGCAGTTCGTCGCTGCCGGCCTCTCGAAGGATATCCAGCTCATCACGCCCGGATTCTCCTCGGACCAGGACATCATCCGCGCCGTCGGCGATTCCATGCTCGGGACCTTCGACGCGGCGCACTGGGCGCTCGACCTCGACAACGCGGCCAACAGGAAATTCGTCGCCGCGTTTGAAAACGAGTACAAGCGCCTTCCCACGGTCTACGCATCGCAGGGCTACGATACCGCGCTCCTCATCGACTCGGCCGTGCGCGAGGTGAAAGGAAAGATCGAAGACACGGAAGCCGTGCGCAAGGCGCTCAAGGCGGCGAAGTTCCAGTCGGTGCGCGGCGCGTTCAAGTTCAACCGCAACCAGTACCCGATCCAGAACTACTATCTGCGCGTCGTGGGAAAGGACGCGCAAGGCCGCATCGTCAACAAGACCATGGGCACGATCTTCAAGGACCGGGGCGATGCCTACGTGCAGGACTGCCCGATGAAGTAGCTTTGCGCTGACGCGCGCGGCGCCGGTCATCGCGCGGCATGTCCTGGGTCCTCATACTCGAGCAGACGCTGAACGGAGTGCAGTTCGGCCTGATGCTGTTCCTGCTCGCCGCGGGGCTCACGCTCGTGTTCGGCATCATGGACATGATCAACCTCGCGCACGGCTCGCTCTACATGCTGGGCGCGTTTTTCGCCGCTGCGCTGGTGCAGGCCACGGGCTCGTTTGCGCTCGGCGTGCTGCTGGCGATCCCCGCGACCGCGGCCGTCGGCATGCTGCTCGAGATGTCGGTGCTGCGCACGCTCTACGAGCGCGATCACCTCTCGCAGGTGCTCGCCACCTTCGCGCTCATCCTGATTTTCAACGAGGCGGTGCGCATCGTCTGGGGCTCGGACATGCCGCTGTCGACGCCCGCCGCGCTATCGGGGCCGGTGCAGCTTCTCCCCGGATTGGCCTATCCGGCGTATCGGCTCCTCATCATCGGCGTCGGCGCCGTGGTCGCCGGGTTCCTCTACCTGCTTATCGCGCGTACGCGCGTCGGGATGCTGGTGCGCGCCGGAGCGTCCAACCGCGAGATGGCGCTGGCGATGGGGGTCAACATCCGGCGCCTTTTCACGCTGCTCTTCGGCGTCGGTGCCGGGCTGTGCGCGGTGGCGGGCGCGCTGCTCGGACCGCTCCTCGCGGTTCAGGTCGGCATGGGGGAGAACATCCTCATCCTCGCGTTCGTCGTCATCGTCATCGGCGGCATCGGTTCGATCCGCGGGGCGCTGGTGGGCGCCGTGCTCGTCGGGCTGGTGGATACCATCGGACGCGCATTCCTGCCCATGCTGTTCGGCCTGTTCTTCCAGCCGCGGGTCGCGAGCGCCGCCGGCCCGGCGATCGCCTCCGTGCTCGCGTACCTGCTGATGGTCGCGGTGCTGTACTTCCGGCCTCAGGGCCTGTTCCCCGCGCGCGGTTAGGGCGATGCAGCGCGCCGCGATCCTCGCCGTTCTCGCGCTGACGCTCGCCTTCCCGCTCGCGGTACAGGAGACGTACTACCTCTCCTTCGCTAGCCGCATCCTGGTCTACGCGCTTGCGGCGACGAGCCTGAATCTCGCGCTCGGCTACGGCGGCATGATCTCCTTCGGCCATGCGGCCTTCGTCGGGACCGGCGCCTACGTTTCGAGCATCTTCATCGCGGAAGGGCTCACCAGCGCCTGGATCGGCTGGCCCGCAGGGGTCGCTGCCGCCGCTCTCGCGGCGCTCGTGATCGGTGCGGTGTCGCTGCGCACGCGCGGCGTGTACTTCATCATGATCACCCTGGCGTTCGCGCAGATGATGTTCTTCCTCGTCAACTCGATGAAGGCCTACGGGGGCGACGAGGGCCTGAGCCTGGCCGGGCGCGCGTCGACGGGGATGGGCATCGATCTGGGGAGCGACGTCGCTTTCTACTACACGGCGCTCGCTCTGCTCGCCGCCGCCGTCTACGGCATGCATCGCCTCGCACGCTCGCGCTTCGGGCGCGTGATCCAGGCGATCCGCGAGAACGAGGCGCGCGCCGAGGCGATCGGGTTTCCGGTGTACCGCTACAAGCTCGCCTGCTTCGTGCTCGCGGGCGCCGTCGGGGGCCTCGCCGGCGTGCTGCTCGCGAGCCACGGGAAATACGTCAATCCCAACGTGCTGCATTGGACGCAGTCGGGGACGCTCATGGTGATGGTGATCCTGGGGGGCGTCGGACGGCTCTGGGGCGGCACGCTGGGCGCGGCGGCTCTGCTCGGGCTCGAAGACCTCGTCTCGAATCACCGCGTCGATTGGCTGGCGGCCGTGATTCCGAATTACCAGCAACACGCGAGCCTGGGCGTGGGGATCGTGCTGCTCGCGATCGTCCTGTTCGCACCGCAGGGCATCGCCGGCGCGCTCGAGCGGAGGCGGCGTGCTTGAGCTGAGGAACGTATCGAAGCATTTCGGCGGCGTGATCGCCACCGACCAGGTTACGCTCGACGTCAAGCCCGGCGAGGTGCACGCCCTGATCGGTCCGAACGGAGCGGGCAAGACGACCCTCATCGGCCAGATCTCGGGCGATCTCGCGAGCGACGGCGGAGCTATCGTGTTCGAAGGCGCCGACGTCACGCACGCGCCCCAGCACGAGCGCGTGCGCGCGGGGCTCGCGCGCAGCTACCAGATCACGAGCCTCTTCGGGCGTCTCAGCGTGCTCGACAACCTCGCGCTGGCGGTGCAGGCGAGGAGCGGCTCCAGTTTCTCTTTCTGGCGGCCGGTCGCGGCCGAGGCCGCGCTGGCCGAGGAAGCCCGCGCGATCGCCGCGGAAATCGGGCTGTCCGGGCGCGAGGCCGTCGTCGCGGCGACGCTCGCCCACGGCGAGCAGCGGGCGCTCGAAGTCGGGCTCGCTCTCGCCACGCGGCCGAGGCTCGTGCTCCTCGACGAGCCCATGGCCGGGATGGGACCCGAGGAGTCGCAGTGGATGATTACGCTGGTCGAGCGCATCCGGGCGCAGGTCGCAGTGCTCCTGGTCGAGCACGACATGGATGCCGTGTTCCGGCTCGCCGACCGCGTCTCGGTGCTGGTGTCGGGGCGGGTCATCGCCACCGGCGCGCCCGAGGCGATCCGTGCGCACCCCGAGGTGAAGAAGGCCTACCTGGGAGAGAGCGCGGCCGCATGAACGAGCTGCTCCAGATCGAGAAACTGGAGACCGCCTACGGGACGAGCCAGGTGCTATTCGGCGTCGATCTCGGAATCCGCATCGGCGAGATGGCCACGCTGCTGGGAAGGAACGGCATGGGGAAGACCACGACGGTGCGCTCGATCATGGGGCTCACGCCCGCGACGGGCGGCGCCATCCGCTTCCTGGGGCGGCGTATCGAGCGCGAGCGTCCCGACCGCATCGCGCGCGGCGGCATCGCGCTCGTCCCTGAAGGCCGCCAGATCTTTCCCAACCTCAGCGTGCGGGAGAACCTCGTCGCCTTCGCCGGGAATCGGAGCGGAGCGCGCGACCCCTGGACGCTCGAAAAGGTGTTCGCGTTCTTCCCGCTGCTCGCCGAGCGCATGGACCATCTGGGCAACCAGCTCTCGGGCGGGGAGCAGCAGATGCTCGCGATCGGGCGCGCCCTCATGACCAATCCTCACCTGCTGATCCTCGACGAGGCCACCGAGGGCCTGGCGCCGCTGGTGCGCGAGGAGATCTGGCGCTGCCTCGCCGCCCTGAAGGCTGCGGGACAGACGATTCTCGCGATCGACAAGTACGTGGAGCGGCTGATCGAGGTCGCCGACCGCCACACCATCCTCTCGCGCGGCCGCGTCGCCTGGCACGGCTCGTCGGCGGAGCTGGCCGCCGACCGCGCCCTGTGGCACCGCCATCTCGGCGTGTGATAGTCTTTTCCTCCCCGGAAGAGCCCCTTTCCAAGGAGCCCGCGATGCTGCATGAGCGCATTCCCAACCTGGCCAAGTTCGTCGAGCCCGACCGGGTGCGGCGCGAGGTCTATACCGATCCCTCCATTTTCGAGATGGAGATGGAGCGCATTCACGAGCGCGTGTGGATCTACTGCGGCCACGAGTCGCAGGTGCCGAAGGCGGGCGATTACACCACGACGAGAATCGGCCGCCAGCCGATGCTCATGGTGCGCGGCAAGGACGGCACGGTACACGTTCTCTACAACCGCTGCCCGCACCGCGGCTCGATGATGTGCGGCGACCGGCAGGGCAACGCCGGCGAATTCTTCCGCTGCTCCTATCACGCCTGGACCTTTCATCACGACGGCACGCTGAAGAACATCCCGATGATGGAATCGGGCTATGCCGGCACGCGCTGGGGACGCGACAATCCCGACTGCAACATGAAGCGCGCCGCGCGCGTGGAGAACTACCGCGGTTTCATCTTCGCCAGCCTCGCCTCCGAGGGTCCCGGATTGCTCGAGTTCCTCGGGCGCTCGAAGATCGCCTTCGACGACATCTGCGACCGCTCCCCCGAAGGCAGGGTCGAGGTCGTGCCGAACTGCTTCCGCGTGATCCAGCACTCGAACTGGAAGATCTTCCTCGAGAACCAGCTCGACGCCCTCCACCCCTCGGTCACGCACCAGTCGACGGGGCGCGCCGCGCGCGAGGTCGAGCTCGAGATCGAGAAGCGCACCGGCAAAATCCCGCTCTCCTACCACATGCTCTCGGCGTTCTCGACCGTCACCATCGAGAAGTGGGACAACTTCCAGACGCTCAACTACCCGCACGGCCACTGCATCCTGACCGGCTACATGGGCCTGCGGCCGCAGGATCCGGACACGCTCGAGTACGAGCGCGTGCTCGCCAAGGCCTACGGCGAGAAGAGGAAGGAGGAGATTCTCACCACCAACATCCACCATGTGCTCATCTACCCGGGGCTGTCGGTGCAGTCTCCGCTGCAGCAGCTGCGCGCGGTGCGGCCCTTGAGCGTGGACAAGACGCTCACCGAGATCTGGCATTTCCGCCTGAAGGGCGCTCCCGAGCCGATCTACCGGCGCGCGCTCGCCTACTACAACCTGGTGAACTCGCCCTCGACCATGATCAACGCCGACGACCTGGAGAACTTCTGGAAGGCGCACCAGGGTCTCGCCTCGGACGGCGGCGACTGGGTGAGCTTCCACCGGCACCACGGGCGCGACATCGAAAAGGACGGCATGGTCGAGACCGCTGAGAACTGCGGCACCTCGGAAGCGCCGATGCGCAACCAGATGAAGGCGTGGACGCAGTACATGACGGCGGGGAAGTGATGGCGAAGAAGAAGACGAAGCCGGCGAAGAAGGCCGTCAGGAAGACCGCGAACGGCCACGCGACCCAGCACGCCGTGGAGCAGTTCCTCTACCGGCAGGCGGATTGCCTCGATTCCAAGCGCTGGCAGGAGTACATCGACCTGTTCGCCGACGACGGCGTCTACTGGATGCCGCCCGAGCCCTCGCACACCACCTGGGACGGCATGCCAGCGATCTTCGCCGAAGACAAGAACCTGATGACCGTGCGCATGAAGCGCGTGCTGCATCCGGACGCTTGGTCGCAGCGCCCGCTGTGGGGCACGAACCACGTCGTCGGCAACGTCGTGATCGAGCGCGAATCGCCGAACGGCGACGTGGTGGCGTGCTCGCGCTTCCACATGATGGAACTGCGTCGCGACGACGTGCGCCACTTCGCCGGCGCGTACACCCATCACCTCAAGAGGACGAAGGACGGCTACCGCATCAAGCTGCAGCGGGTGGACATGACCAACGCGCAGGCCGCCTACGACTACGTGCTGCAGGTTTGGGTATAGCGTTTAGGTCCTCCCGGACCTAAAGAAGAAAGGCGATACCGTCCAGCTCCGCCTCCGAGTTAACGAGATCCACGCGCTTGGCGGCGATCTTGAGCCCCGCCGGCGTGCGCCGCAGGCGGTGCTCGACCGAGGCACCGAACACCCGCTGCCGCTCCTTGCGGTATTCGATCAGTACGAGCGAAGAGCCCACCCGCGCTTCCTTGTCATTGGAGTCGAGGAGCATAACGTTCCCCACCTGATGGCAGGTGCGGGCAAGAGGCAGCCGGGCGTGGGCGCGCGGATGCTGGTACTGGCGCACGCGGATCTCGAGCAGGGTGCGGTCGTCGAAAATGATCGAGCTCGTATTCCACGGGTCCTTCTGGTCGCGCTCGAGCGGCACCCAGTAGGTGGCGTCCTCGGTGAACAGATCGAGCCATTCGTCCAGGCGATGCTCGTCGAGGAGGCGGGCCTCGCGGAACAGGAGCTGCTCCGCCTCGCGCAGCATCGCATCGTTCGCCGCGCTGATGCTTTCGGTCGCGTCCACGCCGCGGCTACTCGGCCGTCATGTAGCTCAGCCATGCGGCGAACTGGCTGCGGATATGGAGCTCGCTCGTGCCAGTTGCGCCGCGGCGCATCCGCCCGTTGCCGTCCGCGTCCCTGCCGTGTCCGCGCCCGACGTGGACCCAGTCGCTTGCCTGTGCGCTAAGCCCTTTCTGTACCCGCTCGTAGACTTCCAGGTCATCCGTGAGGACCCACGATGCAGTTCCGTTTACCACGTTCGCGAACGCAATGGTGTCGTGGTACATCTGCTCGGGCGCACCTTTCATGCGGAACGAGTACGTGTACACCACCGTACGGTCGACCGCGAGCGGATGAACGATGCGCAGTTGCCGGAACTGGCCCATGAAGGAACAGTTCGGGTAAATGATTGAATTCCAGCGCGTCACGCCCAGCACTTTCGCGGCGCGCTCCTTGCCGAGCTTCTGCTCCAGGTGCTCGCGGTAGTCAGCGAACGCCGGGTTGTCCATGCCCGCGACGAGCCGGCTGTCGGAGTGATAGTCGCCCAGGTAGCCGTGGCCGAAATCCGTCGTCCAGATGCCGATCGATTCCCAGACGGCTTCTGGCGCACCGTTCTGGCGCATCTGGCGGACCGCGATATCCGCGTATTTCTCCGGCTGGGTGGGATCGGGCGCTTCGCGCGCCGCCTCCACCGAGGAGGCGTGAACGTAGTTCGGATGCAGGCCGTCGAGATGATTCTCGAGCACCAGCTTCCAGTTGCCGTGATACGCGTGCTTGAACACGCCGCCTGCGACCTCCACCTCACCGTTGGGGGCGCGGTCGACCATATCGTCGAACGACGTGCTCATGGGACCGAGAAATTCGGGAAGCGTAGGGCCGTCTGCGGCGAGCGAAGCAAACAGGAAGCCGCGGTAGGATTCTACGCGGGGCACCTTGACGAGACCGAGCTCACTCTTCTTATGTTCGACGTCCGGTCCATACCCGTCGGCAAGAGGCACGAAGCGCAGGCTGCCATCGGTACGATAGGTCCAGCCGTGATAGGGGCACGCGAACTCCGTGCGGTGGCCGCGCGCTTCCTCGCACACCGTGCTGCCGCGGTGGCTGCAGCGGTTGACCATGACTTTTACCGAGCCGTCTGCGTGCCGCGCGACGATGACCGGCTCGCGCCCCATGCGGGTGGTGAAAAAATCACCGGGCGCGGGGATTTGGCTTTGGTGGCCGAGAAGCAGCCAGGCGCGGCCGAACACGCGCCGCATCTCGAGCTCGAAGAGCTCAGGATCGGAGTACAGTGCCCGGTGCACCCGGTCGGGTTGGACCATCATCGCGAGCTGATCGCGGCCAAGCATCACTATGGTGTTCTCCGAACGCTGCGGCGGTGCACCCGTCTCGGCCACAATTGACAAGCGAATGCCGTTTATTATTCTTCTACTTCGTCGTGCGATATGCAAGGTTTGGCCGTGACCGCGAAGACGGTCCTTTCTTCGTTAAAGTCGGTGCGTATGGCAAGGATGTCGCGATGGCGATGATCTCGACACTGGTCGTAGGCGGCGGGATCGGTGGATTGTCCCTCGCCCGCGAGCTCGCGATCCGCGACCTGCCCGTGACGGTCCTCGAGAAGGCCGCGCAGCTGAACCCGGTCGGAGCCGGGATCATCATGAACCCCAACGCGATGCGCGTCCTGGAACGAAACGGGCTGGCCGAGGTATTGCGCCCGAACGCCTGGCCGTATCTCATGCGCGAGACCCGCGATCGCCGCGGCAGGCTGCTTGCGGTCCGCGACTATCGTCCTCTGTACGATTCCGGCAAGCTCTCGACGGGCGCGCTGGTGCACCGCGCGCACCTGCTCGACGCGCTCCATCGCGGCGTGCCGCGCGAGGCGGTACGCTTTGGCGTCGCCGTAAAGAAACTAGATCTCAATCCTGTCCGGGTCCGAGTCGAGACAG
>Ga0326726_10005015_pt1 | contig 12039 bp, 8 predicted proteins | sample MHFenrmetagenome_2_FD_207603 | JGI IMG/M metagenome (GOLD analysis project Ga0326726, IMG submission 207603) | Lab enriched peat soil microbial communities from Michigan Hollow, Ithaca, NY, United States - MHF15MN | ecosystem: Environmental > Terrestrial > Soil > Wetlands > Peat | place: USA...
ACCCGGAGACCATGCCCGACGACCAGGGCCTGGCCAAGGCGCTCAAGCCGGAGATGGACAAGGCCTTCAAGCCGGCCTTCCTGGGCCGCACCGTGATCATCCCCTTCTTCCCGATCCGGGACCAGATCCTCAAGCAGATCATCCAGCTCAAGCTGCGGAAGATCCAGAAGCGGCTCTACCAGGTGCACCGGATCGAGCTGATTGCCCAGCCGGAGATGATCGAGGAGGTGGCCCGCCGCTGCACCGAGGTGGAGAGCGGCGCCCGGAACGTGGACAACATCCTCACCAACACCCTCCTGCCGGAGGTCTCCACCATGCTGCTCGGCACCATGGTGGAGGGCCACAAGCCGACCACGATCCGGGTGGGGGTGGGGGAGGGCGGGGCCTTCACCTATCAGCCGGAGGGCGAGCAGGCGGTCGGTGCCCGCGCCGGGTGAGAAGGGAGGGCCCCTGGCTGCGTAGCTCAGACACAGGGGAGTGCCCCAGGGCGATCCGGCTCTGTTTGGCCGTCACTCGACCGTTCCGACCGTCTGGAAGACGACGAGACAGACGGGTCGAAACGGAGGCCGAGTCGGGCCGACGGATGCCTGCGTGCCCCCGGGTATCTTTTTCACATCCGCGCGGCATGACCCGGCCCGGCGGGCGTAAGGCTTACACTCAACGCGGGACCGACGCATGGCGACCACCCAGGACAACCGGCTCCTCACCATAGATACCGACCTCGGGAAGGACGTCCTGCTCCTGGATCACGTTGCCGGGGTAGAACAGATTTCCCGGCCCTTTCACTTCGAGGCGACGCTCCTGGCCGAACAGGCCGAGAATAATCCCTCGAAGGTGGACGGCCGGAAGATGCTGGGCATGAACGTCACGATCACCGTAGGCCTGGCGGAAGGGAACAAGCGCTACATCAACGGACTGATCCGGCGCTTCGCGGAAGGCGAGCGGGATCATGAATTCGTGCGCTATCGGGCCGAGATCGTTCCCGCGCTCTCCCTGCTCGAGCTGAGCTCGCACTGCCGCATCTACCAGAACATGTCGGCCAAGGAAGTCATCGAGAGCGTGCTGGACGACTATTCGATCGTCGATTACACCTCCGAGCTCAACGGGACCTACACCAAGCGCGACTACTGCACCCAGTACCGTGAGACCGACCTCGGCTTCATCAGCCGGCTGATGGAGGAAGAAGGGATGTTCTACTTCTTCCGCCACTCCGATGGTGGCCACACCCTGGTCCTCGCCGATTCCACCACGTCCTACAAGGACTCCCCGGTCGGCAACGAGGTGATCTTCGGCCCCGGGCGGTTGACCGCCGAGGAGGCCCTGATCGACAGTTGGGAGACCCGCCACCAGCTGCTCACCGGCAAGTGGATGCTGCGGGACCACGACTTCCAGCAGCCTCGCAACAAGCTCGAGGCCGAGGCGCCGGCGGTGCAGCCGGCCGACGTGGTTCAGAGCCTGGTGATGTACGACTACCCCGGCGGCTACGCCCGCTTCTTCAACATGCCCGACCAGCGGTCCGGAGATGTGCAGACCGAGGGCGACGGCTTTGCCGAGCTGCGCATGGAACAGGAGGAGGCCCAGGGGGAGATCGCCGAGGGGGGCGGGAACAGCTATGGCTTCACCTCCGGCCATACCTTCAAGGTGAGCAGCCGGGGTGACCAGAAGGTGAGCGGGGACTACGTGCTGACCTCGGTGCAGCACTCGGCCAGCCAGGCGCCGGCCTATGACGGCTCCACCGGGGGTGGCGGCTACAGCAACCGGTTCGTCTGCATCCCCAAAGCGGTGACTTACAGGCCGCCGCTGGTGACCCACAAGCCGATCATTTCCGGGCTGCAGACCGCCAAGGTCGTGGACGAGAGTGAGGCGGGCAACACCGAGGAGATCTGGCCCGACAAGTACGGGCGGGTACGCGTGCGGTTCCCCTGGGATCGCGACAACAAGTTCGCCTGCTGGGTGCGGGTGACCCAGCAACGGGCGGGCAAGCACTGGGGCTTCATCTGGATCCCGCGGGTCGGAGACGAAGTGGTGATCTCCTTCCTCGAGGGCGATCCCGACCAGCCGCTGATCGTGGGCTCGCTGTACAACGCCGACAACCCGGTGCCGTACACCCTGCCCGCCAACAAGACCCAGAGCGGCATCAAGACCAAGAGCAGTCCGCAGGCGGGGACCGACAACTTCAACGAATTCCGGTTCGAGGACAAGAAGGGCTCGGAGCTGATCACGCTCCACGCCGAGAAGGACCTGCTGACCGAGGTCGAGAACGACGAGACCCGGACGGTCGACCACGACCGTACCACCACGATCAAGAACAACGAGACCAAGACCGTCAAGGAAGGCGACGAGAAGCACACGCTGGAAAAGGGTTCCCAGACGGTCAAGATCTTCAAGGATCAGTCGACCACCATCGACACCGGCAAGTGCAGCCTGGAGGTCAGCCAGGGCGATCACACCGTCCAGGTGAAGATGGGGAATCAGTCCAATAAGGTTGACATGGGCAACCAGACGACCGAGATCGGCATGGGGAACCAGGACATCAAGGTGAAGATGGGCAACATCACCACCGAGGCCTCGATGGGGAACATCTCGACCGAGGCCAAGCTGGGCAACATCTCCATCAAGGCCGACCTGGGGAAGATCACGCTGGAGGCGCTGCAGGGAATCGAGCTCAAGGTGGGCCCCAGCAGCATCAAGGTCGACATGACGGGCATCACGATTTCCGGTATGATGGCCAAGGTCGAGGGAACGGTGCAGGCCCAGGTGAAGGGCCTGATTACTCAGGTCACCGCCGACGCCATGCTCAAGGCCGGTGGCGCCATTACCATGATCGGATAACCATGACCGCACCCCAGACCAAGCGGCCAACGCCGAAGACTCCTTCGGATCTCGCGGCGGTGGCCAAGCTGGGCGAGGAAGCGATGGCGCTGCTGACGCCGGAGCTGAATCACCGGGCCTTCGTGCAGAAGATGGTGGAAGCCGCGCAGCATCCGGACGCGGTGCGCTATATCGCCCATGCCCTGCCCAAGCGGGAGGGCGTCTGGTGGGCGTGGGTGACCGCCAAGCGTGCCGCCGGCGCCGAGCCGCCGCCCAAGATCAAGGATGCGCTCGACGCCACCGAGAAGTGGATCGCGCAGCCAACCGATCCCAACCGGCGGGTGGCCTTCGAGAAGGCGGAGGCGGCCGAATTGGGTACCCCCGCCGGCTGCACCGGAGCCGCGGCATTCTTCGCCGGCGAGAGCATGGCGCCGCCCAACCTCCAGGCAGTGCCACCCGGGGAATGGGACACGGCCAAAGCCATCGCGGGCGCCGTCATGATGGCCGTCGTGGAAAAGGAGCCCGAGAAGGCTCCCGAGAAGTTCCAGGCCGCCATTCAGCAGGGTCTGGACGTGATCAACAAGATCAAGCTCTGGCCGGAAACCTAGGCCGGACTCGGGGGCGGCCCAATCGCCGTCGCCATTTCGAGGAAAGGAACCACAGATGCCTCAACCAGCCGCACGCGTGGGCGACATGCACGTCTGCCCGATGGTGACTCCGGGTGTCCCGCCCATCCCGCACGTCGGCGGCCCGGTCTTGCCCCCGGGTGGCATCACCGTCCTGATCGGCGGGATGCCCGCCGCCCGGGTGGGCGACATGTGTCTCTGCGTGGGCCCGCCGGACGTGATCGCCATGGGAGCATTCACCGTCCTGATCTGCAACATGCCTGCGGCCCAGATGGGAAGCCTTACCGCCCACGCCGGGACCGTCGTGATGGGGTGTCCGACGGTCATGGTCGGGTGAGGCAGGCGCGCATCGTAGGCGCGCACAGCTGTGCGCGCCTACGGCATGCGCGCCTGCGGTTCAGTGCGCCGCCCGACCCCCGCCCTGCGTCCGGCCGGTGCGGAACAGCAGTAGCAGCGGCAGGGCCGCCACGAACGTCACTCCCATGATCAGGAAGACCTTCTCGAAGGCGACCACACTCGCCTGCTGGTGCAACTTGAGGTCGAGCAGCGCGTAGGCCTTGGCCTGCGCTTCCTGGAGACTCCCGCCGAGCTGCTGCATCCGGGCGGTCACGGTCTGAACCCATGAGGCGGTCGCCGGCTCGGCGGGATTCAGGTGGGCCCGCAGAGCCTCCCGGCTCTGTTCGGTGAACCGGCTGAGAAGGGTGGCTGCGACGGCGATGCCGAAGCTGCCCCCGAGCTGGCGTGAGAGGTTGAACAGGCCGGTTCCCTGGGCCAGCTGCTGGGGCCTGAGGTCCGCCACAGCCACCTGGGTCAGCGGCACGAAGATCAGCCCGAGGCCGGTGCCGCGCAGGATCATCGGCAGGACGGTGTCACCCATCCCGATGTCCAGGGTGAAGTGGTAGTGCAGCCACATCGCCCAGAAGAAGAGCCCCACCCCCGCCACGATCAGATAGCGCGCGTCCATCTTGCCGGTGATCCGGCCGGTGATCGCCATGGTCACCGCGCTCGCGATGGCTCCGGGCAGAATCACCTTGCCGGTGTCCCAGGCGGTATAGCCCCGGAGGCTCTGCAGGAATACCGGCAGGGCAAACACGCTGGCGTAGAGCGCGAATCCCAGGATCAGGCCGAACACCACTCCGGACGCCAGCTGTCGGTTCCGGAGAATACGGAGATCCACCACTGGGTGTTCGGTGACCAGCTCGTGCCAGGTGAAGCCGACCAGCGCCACCGCCGCCACCACCGCCTCCACCCGGATCTCGGTGGCGTCGAACCAGCCCTTGGCCTCACCCCGCTCCAGCATGATCTGCAGCGCGCCGATCCCCAGGATCAGGAACACCAGCCCGAGCCAGTCGACGTGATCGTTGCGCTCGTTGGCGTGGAACGGCTCCGGCACGAACCGCCAGGTCATCATGGCGGCCAGGATGCCGAGCGGAATGTTGATGTAGAAGATCCAGGGCCAGGAGTAGTTGTCGGTGATCCACCCGCCCAGGGTGGGGCCCAGGGTTGGGCCTACCATCACGCCCATGCCAAAAATGGCCATTGCCTTGCCGCGCTCGTGCAGCGGGAAGACATCGAACAGGATCGCCTGGGCAGTGGAGATCAGCGCCCCTCCGCCGATGCCCTGCAGCACCCGCGCTCCGACCAGCTCCTCCAGCGTGTGGGCGTTGCCGCACAGGAAGGAGGCGAAGGTGAAGAGGATGATCGAGCCGGTGTAGTAGTTGCGGCGCCCGAACCGGTCCGACAGCCAGCTGGTGAGTGGCAGGATGATGACGTTCGCCACGATGTACCCGGTGCTCACCCACGCGATTTCGTCGAGGGTGGCGCCCAGGTTCCCCATCATGTGCGGGATGGCCACGTTCACGATGCTGGTGTCGACCAGCTCCAGCACGCTGGCCGACACCACCGCGAACGCGATCAGGTACCGGTAGTGGTACACCTCCTCGCGTGACAGCCTCGCCGGCCTGGCCGGCAGCGCCATCGTGGCCACGGAACCCTACCGGGTGGTGATGGTGACCACGACAGACATTCCCGGCCGGAGCGGGTGCTGCTCGTCCGCGCCGCCGTCGACCGCGACCCGCACCGGCAGCCGTTGGACCACCTTGGTGAAGTTGCCGGTGGCGTTGTCCGGCGGCAGCAGCGCGAACCGGGCGCCGGTGGCCGGGCTCAGGCTCTCCACGTGCCCCCGGAAGTGGCGCCCGGGGTAGGCATCGACGGTGAAATCCACCGAGTCACCCACCGCGACGTTTGCCAGGTCGGTTTCCTTCAGATTCGCAGTGACCCAGGCGTCCCGGTCGGGGATCAGGGACATCAGGGTCTGCCCCACCTGGACCAGCGCACCCCGCTCCACGCTCCGCCGGCCGATGACTCCGGTCGCAGGGGCGGTGAGCGCGGTATACGAGAGCTGCAGTCTTGCGTTCTCCAGCGCGGCCCGCGCGGCGGCCACTCTGGCCTCGGCACCACTCACCGCCGCACCCGAGGCGGCCACCACACTGGTGGCTGCTGCAGCCTGCCGGCGCGCCGCCTCCAGGTTGGCAAGCGCGGCATCGTGGGCAGCCTGGGCGCCATCGAGCTGCTGCGCCGGGACGATCTTCTTTTCCGCCAGGCCGCGGATCCGCTCCAGATCCGCCGCGGCCTTCCGGTACGCAGCCTCGGCCGAGGCGATCACCGCCTGGGAGCCCTGCGCCTGCGCCTCGCTCGCCGCCAGCTGAGCCACCGCCAGGCCGACGCGCGCGCGGGTGCCGCTCGCCGCCAGCGCGGCCGCGTAGTCGGCCTCCGCCTGAGTCAGCCGCACGCGCAAGTCACGATCGTCCAGCACCACCAGGGTGTCGCCCGCGTTCACGTGCTGGTTCTCCTCGACCCGCACCTGGGCCACGAACGCCTGAACCTTGGGGGCCACGGGGGTGATGTGGCCATCCACCTGCGCGTTGTCGGTCACCACGTGGTTCTGAGCGAAGCGGAACTTGCGGAAACCCCAGACCGCAAGGGCAAGCACCACTGCGCCCAGGACGATCAGCGGCAGCGGGCGGCGGCGCGGCTCGGCCGTGCGGGCGCGAGCCTCGGGGGCAACCGACTCCCGGGGCCCGCTCTCGCGGATCGGGGTGTCTAGCGTGGCGTTCGGGGGGGTCATTTCGTTCTCCTCTGCCGTCGTCACGGCGTCTGGTCGAGCACGCCCAGGGCGCGGCGGACACTCACCCGCGCCACGGCGGCATTCACTCTGGCCTGAATGAACCCGTCGCGCGCGGCGACGAGCCCACCCTGGGCCGTGGTCGTCTCCACACTGCCGGCCACGCCGGCCACGAACCGCTCCTTCGCCTGCGCCAGCTCCAGCTCCGCCAGCCGGAGCCGTTCGGCGGCGAGGGCCACCTGGTGGTCGGCCGAGGCTTGGTCGAGGATCGCCTGCCGGGTCTCGACCGCCACCTGCTGCTCGGTGTCGTGCTGACGGAGCCGCTGGACGTCGAGCCGGGCAGAACTCTCCTGCTGCCGCGCGGGACGCCGGAACCCGTCCAGCAGCGGCAGGGAGAGCTGTAGCTGCACCACATAGGTGCCCTTGAGGGTACCCATGTCCCGACCGCTCTCGGTATACGCTCCGCCCAGCGAAAGGTTCGGCACGTACTCGAGCCCGATCGCCTTCAGCCCCCTCTGGGCCACCGCGGTGCGACTCCGCTCCGCAGCGACCTCGCTCCGGTGCTCCAGGGCGAAGGCCACCGCCGAATCGGCATCCTCTGGGAGGCCCGCCCCGGTGGTGCCGAGCGAGTCGGCCAGCAGCAGCGGCGTCTCCAGCGGAAGATCAAGGGTCCGGACCAGATCCAACCGGCTCTTGTCCCGCTGGTTGCGGGCGATCTCGAGCTGGGTGAGCACACCCGCGAGCTGGGTCCCGCTCCGGGTGGCGTCGATGGCCGGGCTGGTCCCGGCGCTCACCTGCTGCCGGGACTGCGCCAGCAGATCCGAGGAGACCACACTGTCCGCCTCGCGAGCCCGCACAGTCTCCTCGGCGCTCAGCACCCGGAGGTAGGCCAAGCCGGCCGCGGCGGCGGAGAGCTCTCCGACTGCGCGGGCGTCGGCACCCACGGCGAGGGCGGAGTCCTTGGCGGAGCGGAGCCGGGCCAGGGAGCTCGCGTCGAACAGGGTCTGGCTCGCGCGGAGCTGGAACCGCCAGAGATTGAACGGGTCTGTGACCCCGCTTGCGACCGGAATGCCGAACTCGTCCAGGTTGAGCGTCTGGCGCGCGGCCGAGCCCGAGACCGTGACTGATGGAAGCAGGTCTGCGCGCCGCTGTCCCACGCGCGCATCGGCGATGCGCTCGTTGATCCGCGCGAGGGCCGCAGAGACGCCACGTTCCCGCCCCAGGGCGATAGCCTGGGCCAGCGTCAGGGTCCGGGGAGTGGGCGACTGGGCGGCAAGCGGGGCCGCGGCCAGCGCGAGCGACAGCAACGCTGAGAGCCGCATGGTCATTTCTGGGGCGCCGTGGCCGGAGCGGCTTCGACGGCGTGCAGGTAGAGGTCGGTAATTCCCGCGAGCATCGCCTCGCTGGAGAGCGGGGCGGGGTCGTAGCTCTGGAAGTAGTGCAGGAACTGCGCGAGGTGGACCACCAGGATCTGCAATGCCCGAGCGGTGAACGCGGTCGGCACGGCGCGGAACTCACCCCGCTCCATGCCGCGTGCCAGGATCTGCTCGATCACCCGCCGGAGACGGAGGATCACCTGCTCGTAGTACCACCGGGCCAGCTCGGGGAAGCTGCTCAACTCCGCGAGCACCACCTTCGACAGCCTCAACTTTGCGGGCTGATTCATCACTTCCCAGTACTCGGCGATGAAATGGCGGAGCAGGTCCGCGGTGCTGCCCTCCCAGTTTCGAACGAACTCCTCGGCGTGGGCCAGCGTGGCCTCCAGCTTGGCCAGGACCATGGCCCGGAAGAGCGCTTCCTTGGAATCGAAGTAGAGGTACAGGGTGCCCTTGCTGACCCCGGCCCGGCGCGCCACATCGTCCAGGCGGGTCCTCGCAAAGCCTTGTTCCCCAAAGACTTCCAACGCAGCGCAGAGGATCTCTTCCGGGCGCGCCTCGGGCCGGCGTTGCCACCGGGGTCTCTTGGCAGGGCGTGGGCGACCGGGCATAATGGGGCTCCAAAGTTAATTACTGACCGGTCAGTAATATGTATTCTGAAGAGAACTTGTCAATGGACGGAAGAGGCCGGGGCCACGGTCGATGCGGCCTGACCGCCGTCAGCCTTGGGATCCCTTTCAATCCAAGAGTGTGCATTGGGGCGCGACTGGGAACTTGAACTCTCCGGCTCCGGACGACGCGAGATCCATCCAGGCTCCTGCACTGGTCGAATGTCGCTCTGGTACTGCGCGCCTTGAGGAGGAGGAGGCGGGGTGGTAGATGCGCGCTCATCGTCGCTCGCGTTGCGCCAGGAGGTCACAGCCATCGCCGGCATTCATGGCACACACCTGAACTGCTCACAACCCATGGTCCATGCCTCTTGCCCAGACCATAAGCATCTCCCTACCTTAGAGTTACTTCGCCGCCGGGGGGGCAAGCCTTGAAGCCGGATCGGTTTCTCAGCTCCGACGACTACGACGAACGCGCTCACCAGCTCTACAACGAAGGCCGGTTTGACGACGCCCTCGATCTCCTCCTCGAAGGCACCCAGCTCTATCCCAATGCCGTAGAACTCCACGTCGGGATGGCCTATGCCTACCTCGCGCGGGAAGACTACGCCTGGGCCAGACAGAGCTTCGAGAAGGCGCTGGCGCTCGATCCCGACCACGAGGACACCCTCGCGGGCCACGGCGAGGTGCTCCTCAAGCTGGGTGACCGGCAGCGGGCGCTCGGCGCCTTCGACCGGATCCTCTCGCTCGGCTTCCGGGAAGATCACGAGCTGATGCTGCAGGTCGGCCGGGCCCTCTTCCGGGAGGGCTTGATCGCCGCCGCCCAGCAGTTCTTCGAGTACGCCGTCGCTGCCGAGCCCGACTGCCCCGAAGCCGCGGCCTGCGTGGGCTATGCCTGTCACCGTCTCAACGACGACAGCGGCGCCCTCTACTGGCTGCGCCGCGCGCTCCAGATCGACCCGCAGTACAGCGAGTCGCGGATCTACCTCGCGAACATGCTGTACGACCGGAGCGAGACCGAGGCCGCGATGCACCACCTGCACCAGACCGTCCCCGAGGATCATTTCGACGAGCTGGGCATCTGGCGCTACATCGAGCTCAAGAAGACGCTCTACCGGCTTCCGGACGACGATCCTGAACTGCGCCCCTGGTTCGCCCGCCTGGGCGAGGTGTCCGGCGAGGTGGACCCGGTCGACCAGATCCTGGCCGAGGTCGAGGCTACCCAGTCGGACGGCACCACCCGCGATCCGGCTCAGCTTGAGCTGTTCGGCACCCTGCTCACGGAGCTGCAGGCGATGCAGAAGCGGCCGGTGTCGGCCGGCACGCATACCATCGCGACCCTCACCGGCCGCACCTTCCGGGGTACCTGGGAGGAGCTGCTGGAGCAGATGAAGAACGCCGAGCGCGAGTGGGCTGGGGCGACCACCTACGAGTTCATGCTCGATCTCGCCCGCCGCGGCGCTGCGGAGACCGGCGTGGTCATCCCGACCACCGATCCCGAGGCCTTCATCCGGGGCAGCGCTGCGGCGGGAGTGGTGCGGATCATTCAGTAGGCCCTAAGCCATTGGCCGTTGGCCATTGGCGTGATCGAGCAAGAACGACCCTCTGTGCCTGCGCGCAAGGGGTCGTTTGGCAACCAACGGCCAACGGCCAATGGCCCCGCTATCTTCCCCGCCATGCCGCCATTCTCCCTGCCGTCATGGACCGCGGGCGTACGCAAGGAAGTCCTGCCCAACGGCCTCACCGTCCTGGTTCAGCGCGAGACCTCGGCTCCAGTCGCGGCGGTGGTCACCCACGTCAAGGCTGGCTTCTTCGACGAGCCCGACCGCTGGATCGGGATCTCGCACGTGTTCGAACACATGTTTTTCAAGGGCACCCCGACCCGTGGAGTCGGGCAGATCGCCCGGGAGACCAAGGCCGCCGGCGGCTACCTCAACGCCAGCACCAGCTACGACCACACGAACTACTACGCCGTGCTGCCGGCGGCGCGTCTGGCCGACGCCGTCGCGGTCCAGGCGGACGCGCTCATGAACGCACTGGTGGATCCCGATGAGCTCGCCCGCGAGCTCAGGGTGATCATCCAGGAGGCCAAGCGGAAACTGGATACGCCGAGTGCGCTGACCCAGGAGATCCTGCACGAGGTCATGTACGATCGGCACCGGATCCGCCGGTGGCGGATCGGCTACGAGAAGGACCTGGCCGGTTTCACTCGGGAGGATGTCTTCGGCTACTACCGCTCGCGCTACGTGCCCGAGCGGACCATCGTCGCCATCGTGGGCGAGGTGGACGAGGAAGCCACCCTGGCTCTCGCCCGGCGCAGCTACGGCGGCTGGGAGCCACGTCAGGGCGCCGTGGATCTCTCCCCGGAGGAGCCGAATCGCCGCGAGGTCCGCACTCGGACCCTTCGGGGTGACGTGACCCAGGCGGAAGTGGTCCTGGGCTGGCGTGGCAGTCCGGCACTCCATCCGGACGCCATCCCGCTGGATCTTGCGGCGGGCGTCCTCGGCGCGGGGCGGGGCAGCTGGCTGTACCGTGCGCTGCGCGAGACCGGACTGGCGACCTCAGCCAGCGCCCACCACTACTCACCGACCGAGCTAGGTGTCTTCTCGATCGGTGCCGAGACCGATGCCGACCGCATCGAGGCGGTCACCACCCGCATTGCCGAAGTCGCCACCCGGCTGGCCCTCGCGGGGCCGCCGGCGGGGGACCTCGAGCGGGCGCGAACCCTGCTTCTCACCCGCTGGTCCCGCCGAATGGAGGAGATGGACGGCCGGGCCGCATCGCTTGCGGCGGCCGAGGCCCTGGGCGACTACCGTGAGCTGGATCGAGAATTCGATCTGCTCGCGGCCACCACCGGCGACCAGGTACGCGACGTCGCCGCCCGCTATCTCGATCCGCAGGCGGTTTCCGGGGTGGCCTACCTGCCACCGGACAAGGGCGCCGATCTCACTGCTGATTTTCTCACTCGTGTCTTTGCAGTGACGCGGCTCGACGGCGTCGCCGGCTCGGGCAACGGTGCAGAAACGGTCGGAACGGACGCGACGGTCAGGGGATACGGTCCTTCCCGTCCGTCTCGACCGTCCCCGATTGCCAACGTCCACCATGAGCCCCTGCCTGCCTTCGATCTCCTCGTCCGGCGCAAACCGGGGGTTCCCACGGTCACGCTCGGCGTTTACCTGCCGCGCACCGAGTTCGATCCTCTGGGCAAGGCTGGCATCAGCGCCCTCGCGGCGCGGAGCGCGATCAGAGGCGCGGGTAGTCACGACGCCGCCGGCCTCGCCTTCGCCTTCGAGCGACTCGGGGGCACCGTCGCGACCAGTGTGACGCTCGATTGGGTGGGATTCGGGGTGACGGTGCTCGCGCCCCATCTCGGGGAGGCGGCCCGGCTGCTCGACCTGGTGCTCCACCGGCCGGCCTTCCGGGACGATGCCGTGCTCGCCGAGCGGGGCCTGCTGGTGGAGGAGACCAGCCAAGTGGCGGACGACATGTACCGG
>Ga0326726_10005017_pt1 | contig 12038 bp, 7 predicted proteins | sample MHFenrmetagenome_2_FD_207603 | JGI IMG/M metagenome (GOLD analysis project Ga0326726, IMG submission 207603) | Lab enriched peat soil microbial communities from Michigan Hollow, Ithaca, NY, United States - MHF15MN | ecosystem: Environmental > Terrestrial > Soil > Wetlands > Peat | place: USA...
AGTTCTTTGAGTGTTTGTTTTTGGTCGGTGATATCGCGTAGGAAATGCAGCAATGCCGGTTTTCCTTGCCATGAAATATTGACTGTTTGAATCTCAACCCAGCGCACTTTCTCTTGTTTTGTGACTATTTTAAAGGAATAGATTGGATTCGAGGTTACTCCTTTGCTTCGGGCGGTGTATCTCTCATTGACCATTTGCCGATCGTCAGTTTGGATGAATTCTATGAAGGGCTTACTGTGGAGTTCTTCTTGGGTATAGCCTAAGAGATTTAATGTCGATTGGTTGGCGAACTTGATAACACTATCCTGAGTGACGATGATCATTTCCATGGCGTTTTCGACGACGAGGCGATATTTCTCTTCGCTTTTCTGAAGATTTTCTTCTGCTTGTGCTCTGTCAGTAATGTCATGGATGATGCTCAAGATTCCTAACTTTTTTCCGTCACGAGAAATAATCGAAGAGGATGCTTCCAGGTGTTTCCATTCGCCTTTCTTATTCTGCATGGTGATAGTCGTCGGTTTGCCTTTCCCAGCGACGATTGATGCAAAATGCGCCATTATTCTCGGAAGATCCTTAAGAGGGAAGAGTTTGAGATCTTTGAAATGTTTCCCTATTAATTCCTCTTTACTCATTCCCCCTAGTCGCAGGAGTTTGTCGTTGGCGTTGATGATCTTACCAGTCATGTCCATAAGAACGATCGCATCGCCTGCGGATTCGAACAGAAGGCGATAATTCTTTTCACTTTCCTGCAAGGCGATCTCCGCCTTTTTCCGATCCGTGATATCCTCAAGAGTCTCTAAAGCACCGATCAGTTCTCCGTTTGTATTGCGAATTGCGGCGGCAGTAAACCGTAACCATTTGCCATTAGTCCCAAAGCGAGGGAAGAGATCTATCGCCTCATATGATTGATCGAGCAGCTTGGATTTTTCAATTTTCCCAGCATACCAATCATTCAAGTCTTTGCTAGAGCCATCGATAATAAGGTCCGCTAAGACTGGTCTCTTTTCAGAATAAAACGCCTTCCACTGATTCTTCGTACCGATAATATCCTCAGCACGTACTCGGCTCAGCTCCTCCAACGCTTTATTCCAATAGACGATCTTGTGGTCTTTATCAAGGAAAAACGCAGGAATCGACAGACCTTGGATGATCGCACTCAGCCTCTTTTCGTTTTCCCGCAGCTTTCCCTGCATCTGATGTTCTTGGGTGATATCTTTTGAAATGAAGAGCAGCTCATCCTTCACAATATTGCACGTGCTCTGAAAAAAATGCCACTCACCATGTTTATCCTGAAACCGGAAAAAAAGTTTCGGCGGGTTCTCTCTCATCGCTTCAGTAAGAGCCCCCTCATTTTTCGCCCTGACATATTCAACTAACGTCATCAAAAGCCGTTCTCTATCCTCCTCGTGAATGAAACTCAACGGCGATTTCCCCAACAACTCTCCCACTTCATATCCCAAGAATTTTTCATGCGAAGGACTCACATACGTAAAGACAGGATTCGCATCAAACGTAGCCAACGCAATAAAATCACTCGTCGACTGCGCAATCAAACGAAACTTCTCCATACGATCCGCCGACGCAACTTCACCACGCACCCCATGGACATCCTCCTCCATAACCATCGAAGCCTGAGAACCACCATCCAACCCAGAAGACGACGGAGAAGAATCCGCACCGACCGAGTCGACACGCGAAGCACCAAAAAGACGAGAGTGCACTTTCCTTTTCTGCGGCTCCCCAACCGTACCCGAATCACCACTCATTTCCCATCACCTACCAACATCGTAAACCCGAAAGATGCGACAAGAGTTGACCAAGCGGAAAGAGAATGGTACCCCCACTCCCAACCCCACCACACCTCTGTACCAACGTCACATCGATAAACACAGAAGAGCTATAAAAATCCATATCCAAACACCAACGGGACAGAAGAATACATTGAAAAAGGACACACGCCTATGATGCCACCCAGCCAGAACCAAACGAAGGTGACCACCGTCCTTTCCCTCGACCGATACCTCCGCCACTTCCCCCAGACGACACCACCCGCACTCATCCTCGGACGTTACGCCACCTCCAACCTCGGCGCCGTCCGCAGCCTCGCGCCCCACCACATCCCCACCATCGTCATCGACACCCGCAAACAATCCACCTTCTATTCACGCTACACCACCGGCCTGCAATCACCAGACCCTGCACGCTCACCAGACGAGTACATCGCCTTCCTTCTCGACCTCGGCCAACGACTCCCCTGTAAAGGTGTGTTGTTCCCGACCGGCGACACCGAGACGCTCCTCCTCGCCAAACACGCCGACGACCTCGCCGCCTATTACCACCTCACTTCAGCACCCTATGAACTGCTTGACCGGCTCATCAACAAACACACTCTAGCCGCACTCCTTGACCAGTATCACATCCCCCATCCTGTGACCTACTTTATCGATTCTGGGGCCGATCTCATCTCGATTAGCATCGCCTTGTCTTATCCTTGCATCCTGAAACCACGATATCCCATGCAGTTTCGTCTCGACTTTCCTCTGAAAGTCTTTCATGCCGCCTCCCCTGAAGAGTTTCGTACCTTGGTAGGTAAGGCTGCGGCCAAAGGCCATGACATGATCGCCCAGGAGATCATCCCTGGGAACGCCGATGCAATGTTCGGGTTCAATGCGTATTATGATAGGACTAGTACCGTGCATGGTGCTTTCGAGTACCAGCGTATTCGGGAATGGCCTCTAGACTTTGGGAACGGCTGTTATCTTCGTCAGGTGCGGATGCCTCAACTGGAGACGATGACGACGTCCCTGCTGAAACCTTTGGGATACCATGGGATCGTGGACGTCGAGTTCCGCAGAGATCCACGCGACGGTGAGCTAAAGCTCATCGAGATAAACCCCCGGCTCTGGATGCAGAACAGTTTTCCTGCTCGTCTCGGCTGCAACCATGCGTTCCTGGCGTACCTGGACGCCCTGGGACGACCGCTGCCTGTCGCCTCGCCGTGCAAGGAATCCTCCATCCGTTGGGTGTTCGGAGCTGAGGACCTCCATTCCTCCCTTATAGGCCTGCGGCAGGGGACGCTTTCGATGAAGGAATGGCTGTTCGCTTACCATCCAAGAAATGTGCACGCCACGTTCTCCATGGATGATCCGATGCCGTGGGTCGTTGCCGCATATCGTTCACTGGTCTGGTCATGCTCTCTTGCCATTCACCATCAAAGAAACGCCAGGGAAAATAAAATAATCGAAAATTAACACGAATAATAAGATCTTTTTCTTAGAAGTCTTGATACTCGTTTAGTAATGTGAAGTATGCCACGATGAAAAGATAGAAGGGGCCGAGGGAGGCGGCCCCCTATGTCGATGTTATACTCGTAATGCAATCACTGAAGGTGTTCCGCCAACAGCGACTGGCCAGATAATGGTGTTTCCCGCGACCGCTGGCCACGCGTTGATTCCTGCAGGACCTTGGTAGGAAAATAGTTGTTCACCGGTTTTCGCCTTGTATGCATAAATCATGCCGTCATACGTCGCCGTGAATACTAGGTCGTTCACCACGGTCGCTGCTCCGATATTCATAGTGCTGTAGGTCTTCGTCCAGAGGATTTTCCCGAGATTGACGTCGATTGCTACCAATTCTCCTTTCGCTGAGGCAAAGTCAATGCTTGAATAATTGACTCCCTCCGGCACATAATCCGTGGACATGTCTACAACGGGGACGTAGAGGATGCCGTCGGAGTAGGCCATGCAAGTCTCCACTCCTCCCAATATCCCGGGGAGCACTTTTGTGTCTCCGGTGAGGTTGTTGAGGCTGTCATTTTCGTGTTTACCGACGGGTACTGTCCACAGAATCGCACCGGTATCTCGGTCGAATGCATAGACGTTGCCCATTTTCCCTGCGCCTATGACGATTTCTCGTTCGATATCGCTAATGGTCGCGTTGGTGAGAATGGGTGAGATTTGGAGATCGTGGTCAAAAATATCGTGGGCCAAGGCTTGGGTGAACCATTTCATTTTTCCACTGCGATGGTCCAATGCCATCAGGGAATCGGTGTACAGGGCAGGACCTGCATAGCTTGAACCGTTCGGCCAACCTGGGGCACCGGCAAATGGTGCGGGATTCGCAATCCCCCAAAAGATGGTGTTGGTCGCTCTGTCTATCGCGGGTGGGTACCAACAGCCTCCACCGCTGTTCACTTCAGGATGTCCCCAGAGATGTGGGTCTACGGTGCTGAAATTCCATAGAATCGTCCCGGTTTGTTGATCGAGTGCGTAGATGATGCCGATCCCGCCGGGGGCATAAAACACGTCTCCTGTTCCAGGGACCGTGGAGATATAGACGATACCGTCGTAGACGATTGGCTGGATGTCAATCCCGGTTGTGAGAACATAGGAGATTCGGGTAGTCCACAGCTCATTTCCGGTGGTAATGTCGAGGGCGGTGATATTGTACAGATCTTTTGCTACGAATATTTTGCCGTAGCCAATGGCCGGGCCGTTTGGTCCGATGATTGCTGAGCAGTTGTAGATATTAGCCCATTTGACCGCGCCGGTTTGAAGGTCTAGGGCGATGACGTTTGCTTTCATGTCTTGGAAATACACGGTGTTGTTGACAATTAATGGTGTGCTCGCTGCACCGCCATACGGGCCAATCCCTTGGATAGCATAGGACCATGCGACTGAGAGACTGGCGACGTTTGCCGAGGTGATCGTTGAGTCGGTCGTCGCCCGGGTGTTACTATAATCTTTATTTGGCAACGGCCAGTCTTGGGCATATTGGATGATTTCGTTGGGGACTTGCCCTTCTGATGCCGGATTGAATCCTCGGACACGACCGAAGACAAACGTGGCAGAGGCTTGGGGGAGGAGATAGAAATGTCGTAGAGGTATATTGCTTCGATAATAAATTTGTCCGTTTTTGATAGTACCTGATTGTGGGTGTGTGCCGTTCAATCCGAAATAGAAGAGACTGATTGCATGTGCGTAGGTTTTATCTCCGATTTTTTCGATGTTGGAAATGGTGCCGAGTAACACCGCTGATTCCAGTTCGATGGGTTGGCCGGTTGCTGCTGATCCTATTTTTGATCCAACCACGAACGGGATAGTGGAGACAAGGAGCGAGCAGACAATGATTCCTATGAGTTTTTCTTTCATGGTTTTTCCTTCTTCGGTTCTTTAATTAAAGGGGGAGAGGAGGAGCGGGCACTTACCAGTTTCTCAGGGCTCTGAGTATAGGGAAGGCGTTGGGGAATCGCTCCAGGAGTCTCTCCCAAAATGGTTGAAATGGTAAATCTCTGGTCAAGGGCATGGTCACTGACAGTGTCGTTGTCGGGCTTATCCCGCCGTTTGTGTCTTTTGCTTTTACCGTTATCGCGTAGGTTCCTTTCTTGCTCCACATGTGGTTTTGATGTTCTATGGTGCCTGAAGGAATAAATGTCGTCCAGCCGCTGTTGGTGCCGTCGCCCCAGTCAAAGAAGTACGCGATGTTGTCGTTTTCAGGGTCGGTTGTGACCGCGGTGTAGGGATACGATGTCCCTTTATTTCCGGATGTTGGTCCATTGATGGTTGGCTTATTGGGTGGCAGATTTCCAGGCGTTGATACGACCACGGTTAAACCGGTCGACCATCCGCTCATGTTGCCCGGTGCATCTCGTGCTTGCGCTTCGACGACATAGGTTCCTGCAATATTCCATGTGTGAGACATGCTGACGGTTTGTCCTGAAGGGACGAGGCTTGACCAGCTGCTGATGTTATGGGCGCCAGTTGCGTCCCAATCGAACCTGATTTGGACTTGGTCTCCGTTCGGGTCGGTGGCGCTGGTGCTATAGGACCCGGATTGTCCGACGTTCAATGTTGTCGGCCCGGTGGGCTTACTGGGGGTGTTTGGTGGTAGATTCCCGCTTGTGACAATTACGGTCCCATGCATGGATGTATGTAGTGAACAATGGTATGGATAGGTTCCTGCGGTGTTGAATGTGAAGGAAAATGTTTGTCCGACGTTTAAGAGGCCGGAGTCCCAGATGGCGGTATCGCTTGTTGATGAGTGGTGGGACGGACCATTATTGGTCCATCGTACGGTGTCACCGACTGCGATGGTCACGGGAGTTGGGGTAAAGGAGAAATCTTGTATTGTTACGTCGTGGATGGCTGTGGTTTTCGGATGAGATATCGGGTTTGACGTTGAATTCTGTCCGGAGGTCATTGAGACAATCGGGATAGCTACCAGCATGCAGATTATTAGTCCAAGGATTTTCTTCATTTTTTTCCTACCTCATAGGAAAACAAATCAAGGGCGATATTTAATTACAATTCAAAATCAATTAAGAAATAGCTAAATATTATGTGATTTGAGCGAAGTGAGTGATTGTCGATAGGAAGTCGGAATGGGCTCGTTGAGATTCGAATGGGAGGCATTTTTTGCTCAATATTGAACAGTGGGTTCTGAAGAAAAACCCCCTCGTATGTTCCTCATCGATGTTGTGAGAGTCTTTTTGACTTGTACGGCGATACAGATTCTTGATGCCGGTCTCCACAAAGCGCCAAAAGAAAAAGAAATCTACCAGCGGTTTCTCTACGAAGCTTATTGCTCCCTGTGGGATTGACTGTCGGGTGTGCATCGCGTATCTGCGAGAGACGAACACCTGTGAGGGATGCCGAAGGGACCAGGACGTAAAACCGAAGACACGATCACAGTGCAAAATCAAACTCTGCGAGAACCAAAGAAAGAACCACAAGGATTTTTGTTTCGAGTGCGACACATTCCCCTGCGCACGATTACGAGCTATGGATCTGCGTTATCGAACGAAATACCACCTCAGCATCATCGACAATCTTGTTGCCATCAAGCATGATGGCATCCGGCGGTTCGTTCAGGATGAGACAACCCGTTGGCAATGCCCGAAGTGCGGAAGCATCCTGTGCGTCCATAGAGACCGCTGCCTTTCCTGCGGAGCCTTCAGGCCTGCAAAGGAGTAAAAAGTGGAGTGGGCTCGTTGAGATTCGAACTCAAGACCTCCTCCGTGTCAAGGAGACGTCATAACCAACTAGACCACGAGCCCGATGGAACACTTGTATATCTGGTGTATGCGCCCTCCCACAATAAGAGGACTCATTTATAATTTTTCCCTTGAGGGAAAACTCTGATTATTATCCACAATCATCAATTGATTCTCGCATGAATGATACCCCTGGTTGCCCCCTCTTCAAATCAAAGACAAAAAAATTGGGGAACGAAAAAAAAGGAAGAGAGGTGTCCCCGGTTAATTGAACGTTACGGGGAACTCACCTGGGAAGTTGTCCGAAATCGTCGGCACCTGTTGACCGCCTAGCTCGACCCAGAAATCAGCGAACGCGAACGACTCTTCCGCAGAGTTGATGCCGTCGCCGTTCCCGAAGAAATCAGCCCAGCCTTGGAAGCCTGAGATCAGATAATTGCTGAAATCCGTGCCATATGAGACTTCGTTCTCGCGACACGACATCAGGACGATCCGGTTCTGTCCAGATACGCTCTGCACGAAATCAGTGACATAGGCCTGCATGGCCGCCTTCGTCCCGGTCTGCATCGGATCATCGTTGAACCCGCCGCTATAGCAGCTGTCCACGATGAGACATAGACCCTGACACTTGATCCGGCTGAGGAAGAAGTTCAACAGATCGTCCCAGACGATAGAGTACCAGGTCTCAAACCCATTGTACATCACCAGGAACTCATCCATCCCATCCGACTCGTCCTTCGGTGGCAGGTCCCACGGCAGGCCTTTGGAGTTGCGCAACTGTCCACCGTGCGTCGTCAGATATATCACGACATAGTCACCGGGCTGGGAGTTCTTGGAAAGCCAGATGAGCTCGTTAATGAGGTTCTTCCCCGTTGCCATACTCGCAGTCAACATATGAATATGGTCTGCCTGCCAGTTCGGCGAATTCGTCAACGTGGTAAACAAATTGTTCGCCGCATCAATCATCTCAGGACGGTCCTCATCCGGGTGGTTATAATATGTACCGACTGCAAAAATCAAGCCCCAATACTGACCAGTACTCGATGTTTTCTTCAACGGTGCACGATGAGACACCGCAGACGGTGACGATAAGGCGGCGCCCGCAGACGGCAGCACCATGCACGCAGCAAGGACCACCGACAACAAGGCAAGGATAGTTCGTTTCTGAATCGACTTCATGATAGGTTCAAGCCCCCTTAGGCTACCTACTAATATTCTCCCTGCAAATATAAAACTTTTCCTGAAGCCGCCCTTACCATGAACGGTAACTATTAAAACACCCGGCGTTTTAGCCACACACACGCTCCGATGAGCGTTGGTGACGACATGGAGGCAATCATCCTAGCCGGAGGCTTTGGCACCCGCCTACGACCGTTCACATTCACCCGAGCCAAATCACTGCTACCCATCCTGAACAAACCCATGGTCACCTACATCCTCGACAGCCTCCCCCCTGAAGTCGACACCGTCATCCTCGCCGTCAACTATCGCCGCGACCAAATACAAGACTACATCGACTCCCTCAACCTCAAACAAACCGTCATCGTCAACCAAGAACCCCGGCCCCTGGGCACCGGCGGCGCCGTCAAATACGCAGACAAATACATCACCGGCCGCTTCTTCGTCCTCAACGCCGACATCATCGCCTCCATCAACCTCCAAGACATGCTCCACTCCCACGACAAAAACAACGCGATGACCTCCATCTCCCTGTGGCCTGTGGACAACGTCTCCGAATACGGCGTCGTCAAAATCGACACCCACGGAAAAATCAGCTACTTCATCGAAAAACCCAAACCACAAGACGCACCCTCCAACCTCATCAACGCCGGCGCCTACCTCCTCGAACGAACCGTCCTGGACTACATCGAACCCGACAGACTCATCAGCATGGAAAAAGAAATCTTCCCCCGCATCATCAATGACACCGACCGCTTCTACGGCTACCAATTCCCCGGCTACTGGATCGACGTCGGCCGCATCAGCTCGTACCTCGACGTCAACCGCCGCCTCCTCGCCGATCGACACCGCCCCTACCTCTCCGGAAAAAAAACCACCATCCAAGGCCAAGCCACGGACTCCTGCCTCGGCGACAACGTCACCGTCAAAGCCGGCGCGACCATCGACGCCTCCGTCCTCTTCAACGACGTCACCGTTGGACCCAACTGCACGATACGACGCTGCGTCCTCGGCGAACACTGCACCATCGGCGATGGCGCCATCCTCGAAGACGTCGCAGTCGGCGACCACGAAACCGTCGCACCACATTCCAAACTTCATAACACCATCATCTGGACCCAGCCGATACCACCCGGCTACCCCGCCAAACAGATCGGCAACGTCCTCGGAGAATAAAAACCAAGCAACATCAGGTGAGGAAAGACCATGTCAAAGCTCTTTGGAACCAACGGCATACGCGGCGTCGTCAACGAAGACATGAACTGCGAACTCGCCCTCGGCATCGGCAAAGCCTGGGGCACCATGCTACGACAAACCATCCAACGACCCACCGTCGCCATCGGCACCGACGCCCGACTCTCCAACGCCATGCTCAAGACCGCGATCACCTCAGGCCTGCTTGCCACCGGCTGCGACGTCATCGACACCGGCCTCGTTCCCACACCCACCCTGCAATACGCTGTCCGAGAACAACACTACGACTCCGGCGTCATCATCACCGCGTCACACAATCCACCGAAGTTCAACGGAATCAAAGGCGTCGCCGCAGACGGCACCGAATTCGCCAAAGACGTCGAAGACACCATCGAAGACATCTACTTCAAACAAAACTACAAGCTTGCCGACTGGAAAAACGTCGGCGCACTCACCACGTGGGACGGAGCCATCGACCTCTACATCAACAGCATCCTCAAATGCGTGGACGTCGCCGCCATTAAAAAACAGAAATTCCACATCGTCCTTGACTGCGGCAACGGCGCCGGCAGCCTCGTCACCCCTACTCTGTGCAAGAAACTCGGCGTCGCCTTCACACCCTTGTTCTGCGAACCGGATGGGACGTTCCCCGGACGCAACTCTGAGCCTATCGCTGAAAATCTCAGCGCGGTGATGAAAGCCGTCCCTGAGCACGATGCAGACTTCGGCATCGCACAAGACGGGGATGCAGACCGGGCGATCTTCATTGACGAGAAAGGCTCCTTTATTTTAGGCGATAAAAGCCTCGCGCTCAGCGTACGCTACCTTACAAAACAACGCCGTGGCTGCATCGCTGTCACCCCCGTCACCACCTCGAACTGTTTTGAGGATGTAGTCAAAGAGAACGGCGGAAAAGTCATTTACACCGCCGTCGGCAGCCCCATCGTCGCACGAAGGATGATTGAAACAGACGCAATATTCGGCGGCGAAGGGAACGGCGGACTCATCTTCCCCAAACTGCAATACTGTCGCGACTCTGCGATGGCACTCGCCATGTTCCTCGAAATCCTCACAAAGGAAAAACAACCACTCTCTACGCTCATCGCTGCTATCCCTAACTATGAAGTCAATTCATCCAAGATGGCATGTCCGAACGACCTGAAGCAGAACGTCATGGATACCATCGTACTACGCGTCAAAGACTCCAAGGACGTCACCGGCGTCGACCGCACCGACGGCGTCAAACTCTTTGTCAAAGACGGTTGGGTCCTGATGCGCCCCTCAGGCACAGAACCAATTTTCCGCGTCTACGTCCAAGCTAAAACCAAGCCTGCGGTCGAGACGCTGGCACGCCAGTATAAAAGCCTCGTCGAGACCGTAATCCAAGACTTATCACATTGAGATCCTATTCTGGTTTTCATTTAATCTAAGGATGGTACACTTCTGGTCCAACGGTGTAGAACGCAGAGGGGTCATTTTGGTTATTGAAAGACGTCGAGATCCATTGCGGTGAGAGTGCCATGGTTGACATTTGTACCTTGTAGATGTATCCTTCGAAATACATAAAGAAAGATTATGGACCTGGCACTTCAGGTCCTACAATGTGAAACGTTGAGGGCGAATATTGATTGTTATACTCTGTTTGAATCCATGATGCTGGAAGAGCAATATTAGACATTTTGATTTCATCTAAATGGCCGTCAAACCAGTAAGAATGTGATGGGTCCTGATGGCTTTTCCCTATAATCAAATTGTAATTAGGGGATGATTCTGTACCAGATGTTGTAGTCGTCCATCCATACAGAGAACCATCAAGGTATAAACTTAGGTTCGAACCACTCTGGCTCACGGTATAATAATGATACGTTGTATGGTCGGGAATGGGTTTATGACCGATGATGAGAAAAGCACCAGGTGAATTACCGTTACCGATTGAAACGGTCATATTCATTCCATAATCTACTGCTATTTCCAACCCTGCATTATTATAAGTCCCGCCAAAAGCGTTCGTCATTATCGTCTGAAAATCACTGTTGTCATTGATTTTCATCCAAAAGCTAATGGTTTTATCGCCTGTTCCTAAAACAGAGTGATCAGTAATCAAGATATCGTCGTTCGATCCATCGAAACTCTGGCTGTTGCCAATCTTCCCGTCTTCTTCCTTTGGATTGCCTTGACCTGATTTCGTTCCGGTATACCCATTTATCGTACTATCTGAAATGGTCAGATCGGTTCCATCGTTCATATGCCAGACCGCTTGGCAATTGGAGTCCCAGGTTTTTTGTGGGTACGACTGATTTATGCAGGTTGGATTCCCGTAGTACAAGTAGAACACTGTATCTTCACTTGAGGAGAGTAGAGGAATTTTAATCCAGGCGATGAGTGCCCCAGAGGATTTATCAAAGAATTCGATTTCATGGTGGAGTTTGACCGCAGATCCGGTATTGTCCATGAACAGGAGATCGCCGCCATTGTTCTGCGCCTTCGTCAAATCACTGTCGGTGACGCTGAGGAGGATAGTGAAGTTGGTGAGCGTCCCCGCAACCTCTGTGTGCTGGATTGTCACTTGTTTGCGGTAATGCCATCCATAGTCAAAGGGGTTGAAATGAGAAGGATAGCCTGAGGTGAAACTCAGGACTTTCCGAGTCCAATGAGTTCCATCTGTCGCATTGAT
>Ga0326726_10005018_pt1 | contig 12037 bp, 7 predicted proteins | sample MHFenrmetagenome_2_FD_207603 | JGI IMG/M metagenome (GOLD analysis project Ga0326726, IMG submission 207603) | Lab enriched peat soil microbial communities from Michigan Hollow, Ithaca, NY, United States - MHF15MN | ecosystem: Environmental > Terrestrial > Soil > Wetlands > Peat | place: USA...
TAGGCGAGGCCGTAGGATTCCATGTCCTGGCCGCCGCCGCCGCCCTCGAGGATCAGGTTGCGCAGCTGCTCGTCGAAGCGGTTGTCGGATTCGAACTGGCCGACCTGGAAGGGAAAGCGGTCGCACAGGGAATCGCCGACCGCGCCGACCAGGATCTGCGGGTCGGCGATGTTGGCGCGCGCGATGATGACGTCCATGAGCAGGGCGAGCTTCTCCTGCAGGATCACGGGGATGCCGCCCATCGAGCCGGTGACGTCGAAGATGACGGCGATCGGCAGTGTCAGCGGGTGCTCGGCGCTGTCGCGGCTCTCGCGCGGGCCGTCCTTGAGCTTCAGCGGATCGAGCGTGGCGTGAACGCCGCGCGCCTTTCCGGTGCGGATGGCGTGGTCGTGGCCGAAATGGGGACGCCCGGCGGCGCGCCGCGTGCCCATGCCGCTGGTGTAGTCATGTGTGCTCCATCTGCCGCTACCCATCTGTCTCTCCTTTCAAGGTCGGTTCGAGTGGCTCGCGAGGTCAGTGCGCCGGCAGCGCGAGCGGCCTGTACGCTGTCCCCCATAAACTGCGGACGACGCGGGTGAAGGCGTCCAGGACCTGCCGCCCGTCATGCGGGCGTTCGGCCCGCGCCTCCCGCACGCAGCGCAGGACGACGCGCGCGAGATCGGCAGGCACGGCCGGCGGCAGGGTGTTGCGGGCGGGATCGCCGCCGAACAGGCGCAGCATGGTCTTGCCGGCCATGTAGAGGTCGCTGCGGTGATCGACGTTCTGCTTGTCGAACACTTCCGGCGGATACCAGTCGCGCCAGCGCGTCACGATGCGCGCGATGCGGCCGCCGCCCGCGAGCGCGTGGGCCCAGCCGATATGGCGCGGTTCATGGGAGTGCGGATGGACCAGGACATGGTCGGGCGTGAGCGCGCCATGCACGACGCCGGCCATCGCGGCGGCCAGCGTCTGCGCCAGCACGCGCCGGCAGATCCAGGCGGCGTCGCGCGGGTCGAGGCCGTCGGGATAGGCCGCGATGACGTCGGTGAGCGCGACGAAACCGGCCTCGAAGGGCATGACGTTGGCGCGGAAGCGCCGGCCGGTCGCGTCGGACAGGAGAAAGCCATCAAGCAAGGTCGGCACATAGCGCGCGGTACCGCGCAGCGGACTACCAGCCGGCGCGCGGTGGAATCGCCCGACAATGCGCGCCTCCTGCTCGATCGCGGGGTTGTCGGTGGGTGCGGCCGCGATCTTGACGATCACCGGCCTGCTTGCGGCATCCCAGGTGCGGCCGCGATAGAGCAACGAGAAATCGCCGGTGCGCAACGGGGCGGCGTCGAGGCGATAGCTGGCGGTCGGCGAGCGCAGAACGGTCGCCGCCTCCGCGCCGGCCGAGAGCGTGTCCGCCGGAATGGGCTTGTCGTAGGTGCCGTCGGCGATCGCCCGTTCGGCGCCGCGCCGCAGCCGCTGCAGGTCGGCGAAGACGTCGGCCGCCCGGCCCTTGGCGGTCGCCGGCGCCTGGTCCGGATGGACGATGCGCGCCAGGTAGGCAAAGCGCGCCCGCAACGCAGCGTTAAGCTTTCCGGGATCGTTGAGCGGCAAGGCGCCGAAGACCTGCAGATAAGAGGCGGCGTCTCGCAGGCTGCGGGCCACGGTCTCGAACGCTTCGGCGGAGGACATGACAGGGTCGGCCCGTTCTGTTTCCATCATCTGTTAGTGTAGTAACTACACTAACTAGAGTCAAGGGCGATCGGCCTCGATTCTCGCGCTGGGACGAACTCAGAACAGTTCGATGAGGCGGACGCCGGAGCCGGCGAAGCGGTGGAGCTCGGCGGGGCGGCTGGGCTGGCCGGACCGCATCTTGCCGGTGGCGCGGACGATGCCGGTGTCCTGCAGCTTCTTGCGGAAGTTGCGCTTGTCGAAGGAGCGGTCGAGGACGGTCTCGTAGGTTTGCTGCAACTCGGTCAGCGTGAATTCCTTGGGCATGAGATGACGGGCGATGGTGCTGTAGCCGAGGCGCGCGCGCAGCCGCTCGCAGGCGACGGCCAGGATCTCGTCGTGGTCGTAGGCGAGGCGGCCGACGCGAGCGACCGGCGCCCAGTGCTGGCCGTGGGTGAGCGGAACCGCGGCCGCCTGTTCGGCCGGCATCAGGCCGAGATAGGCGACGCTGACCACGCGCCCCCGCGGATCGCGGTCGACCGCGCTGAAGGTCGCGAGCTGCTCGACATAGACGCCGGAGACCTCGGCTTTCTCCCGCAGGTGGCGCGCGACCGCCTGCTCGGCGGTCTCGTCCGGCGCGATCAGCCCGCCGGGAAGGCCGCGCATACTCAGGAAGTGCGGCGGCCGCTCGACGGGAATCAGCAATACGCAGAGCCGGCGATCCAGCACGGCGAACAGCGCGACGTCGATCGCCAGGATGGCGAAGCGGAGCGCAGGTTTCTCGGCGCCGCTCATGCGCCGCCCGTGATCAGGCGCTCGAAATGCCCGGCGACCCGCTCGGCGGTGTCTTCGACCTGCGAGCGCAGCCGCGCGACATCGCCGACGCCGGCGGCGGTGGCGAGGGTGCGGCCGAGGCCGTCGCTCAGCATGGCCTCGTCGAGCGTGGCGCCGATGGTGAGGCGGAGCATGCCGAGCAGGCAGTGCCAGAGTCGGCCGGCGGCGATGAGTTCCTCGGCGGCGGCAGGCGCGAGCGAGCCGGCGGCGGCCAGGCGGCGCAAGGATTCGGCCGTGTTCTGATGCAGCACATCGGGGTGGGGGGCGGCGTCGCGCAGCTGCAGGAACTGGGCGATGAACTCGACGTCGAGCATGCCGCCGCGGCGATACTTGATGTCCCAGAAGTGGTCGCCGGGGAACTGCTGGGCGATGCGCGTGCGCATGTCCAGCACCTCGGCGGCGAGCTTGGAGTGATCGCGCGGGCGCGTGAGGATCTCGCGCAGCACGGCCTTGAGTCGCCGCGCCAGGGCGGGTGCGCCAGCGATGACTCGCGCCCGCGTCAACGACATGTGCTCCCAGGTCCAGGCGCTCTCGAGCTGATAGCGGCGGAAGCCGTCGATGCTGGAGGCGATCGCGCCCTGGTCCCCGGAGGGACGCAGGCGCATGTCGACCTCGAACAGCCGGCCCTCGCCGGTGGGGGCGGTGATGCCGTTGATGAGGCGCTGCGCCAGCCGCGCATAGTAGTGGATCGGGGCGAGCGCCTTGGCGCCGTCGGAGAGGCGGCTGTTCCAGGCCTCCTCCGACATTTCGCCTGCCGGCACGTCATACACGAAGATGAGGTCGAGGTCGGAGATCACGGTCAGCTCGCGGCTGCCGAGCTTGCCGAGGGCGATCGTGGCGATGCCGTCGCCGGGCAGCCGCCCGTGCTGGCGCGCGAACTCCTGCTCGACCGACGGCTGGAGGGCGGCGATCGCGGTGTCCGCGATATCCGCGAGCGGGGCGCCGGCGCTTTCGGGATCGGCGACGTGGCGCAGCACGCGCACGCCGACCTGGAACTGGCGGTCCTTGGTCCAACGCCGCACGATGTCCAGCACATCCTGGAAGTCGTTGGCCTGGCGCAGCGACTCCGACAGCTCGGCGCTCAGGGTCTCCGGCGGCGGCAGCGGATCGAAGAAGCCGCGCGCCAGCACCGCCTCCAGCAGATAGGCGTGCCGGCTCAGATGATCGGCCAGGCGCGGCGCGCCGCCCATGATCTCCGCGATCAGGTCGAGCAGGCCGGGATTGGCGTAGAGCAGGGAGAACAGCTGCACGCCCGCCGGCAGATGGCCGAGGAAATCGTCGAAGCGGGCGAAGGCGATGTCGGGATGGGTGGTGCGCGCGAGCGACTCCAGCAGCTTCGGCGTGATCTCCGTCAACAGCTCGCGGGCGCGCGTGCTGCGCATGGCGCGGTAGCGGCCGTGATGCCAGCCGCGGATGACCTTGGAGACCGAGGCGCCATCGGCAAAGCCCAGGCGGCCGATGGTGGCGACGGTCTCGGGGTCGTCGTCGGTGCCCGTGAAGACCAGGTTGCCGGGGCCGCCCAGGGCCGGCGCCTCCTCGAACAGGTCGGCGTAGTGGTCCTCGACGTTGCCGAGGTGGTGCAGCAGCTCGGCGGAGAACGCCGCCGTCGACTCGAAGCCGGCGAAGCGGGCGAAGGCGTCGAGTTCGGGCCCGGTCGCCGGCAGGGTCTGGGTCTGCCGATCGTCGACCATCTGCAGGCGATGCTCGACATGGCGCAGGAAGCGGTAGGCGGCGATCATGTCATCGGCCGTGCGCTGGGCCACGCGGCCGGCATCGACGAGGGCATTGATGGCCGTGCAGGTAGCGGGCTGGCGCAGCGAGGCGTTGCGGCCGCCCCAGATCAGCTGCTGGGTCTGGGCGAAGAACTCGATCTCGCGGATGCCGCCGCGGCCGAGCTTGATGTTGTGGCCGCCGACCGCGATGTCGCGGTGGCCCTTGACGGCGTGGATCTGGCGCTTGATCGAGTGGATGTCCTGGATGGCCGCGAAATCCAGATGCTTGCGCCACACGAACGGCCGCAGGCGGCGCAGGAACAGCTCGCCGGCGGCGATGTCGCCGCCGACGGCGCGCGCCTTGATCATGGCCGCGCGCTCCCAGTTCTGACCCATGCCCTCGTAGTAGGTCTCGGCCGCGATCACGGAGAGGGCGAGCGGCGTCGAGGCCGGATCGGGGCGCAGCCGCAGGTCGGTGCGGAAGACATAGCCGTCGTCGGTGCGCTCCTGCAGGATCCGCAGGAGATCGCGCGCCAGGCGGACGAAGAAATCCTGCAGGCTGCGGCTGCCGCGATAGTCGGCCTTGTCGCGGTCATAGAGCACGATGAGATCGATATCGCTGGAGTAGTTCAGCTCGCAGGCGCCGAGCTTGCCCATGGCGAGGATGACGAGGCCGGAATCGCGCGCGGGCTCCGTGGGCCGTGGCAAATTCAGGTCGCCCGCCTCCGCCGCCCGCCGCAACAGGTGGGAGACCGCGGCGCCGATGCAGGCATCGGCAAAGGCGCTGAGCGCGCCGGTGACCTGCTCGAGCGACCACTGGCCCGTAATGTCCGCGAGCGCGATCGTGAGCGCGGCGCGGCGGCGGGCGACGCGCAGCGCTTGCATCAGCCGCTTGCTGTCGCCGTCGACCGGCCCGGCCTGGTGGACGCCGTTCACCAATTCGCGGAAGACAGCATCGACCCCATGGGTTAAAAGTCGCGGAATGCTCGCCATATCCAGGAGCAGGCAGCGGCCGAGGAACGGGCTGCTGCCGAACACGGCTTCGAGCAGGGCGCCTCCCGCCGCGTCGTCCGCGAAGGCCAGAGCGAACGCCGCGAGATCGGGGTCTTCGCAGTGCCCGGCCTGCTCGCGCCAACGTTCGCGGCCGAACCGCGCGCGCTCGGGGTCGCCCGGCCGCGGCAGGGAAGCAGGGTTGATCATGAGTGCCGAACCGAACATGCCGCAACGCCAACCGTGATCACGTCCGCGACTGCCTTACCACAAGGCAAAGCCATTGGCGAAGCCAGCCGAATAGACTAGGAAGACCGACTGATCGTGATCCGCCGCTCGTCCCGATTGCTTCTGGAAGTCCTGGCCGCCGTGCTGGCGGGATTCCTCGTGCTGGGCGGGCTGGCGGCCTGGCGCCTGAGCCAGGACGAGCCGTTGCGGCTGAGGTTTCTCACGCCCTACATCGTGGAAGCGCTGACCCCGGCGGACGGCTCGTTCAAGGTCGCGATCGACGACACCGTGCTGACCTGGGGCGGATGGGCGCGCACCATCGATCTGCGCGCGACCGGCGTGCACGTGCAGGATGCCAACGGCCGGACGGTTGCCGCGATCCCCGCGATCTCGCTGACGCTGAGCGCGCGGGCGCTGATCCTGCATCACCTGGTGGCGCCGACGGCGATCGAGATCTTCCAGCCCCACGTCTTCATCGTGCGCGAGGCCGATGGCCACTTCCGCTTCGTCCACGCCGCGCCGGACGATCCGTCGCAGGCCGGCGAGGAGACCTCGCCCGTGTTGCCGCGTCTTCTGCAGACGCTGCTGGCGGCGCCCGACCCGTCGCAGCCGACCGGCTATCTGGTGCGCGCCGGCATCACCGACGGCCAGCTTACGTTCATCGACCGCCGGGCCGGCGTGACCTGGCACGCGCCGGCTGCCAACATCGTGCTCGGGCGCAACGACCAGGGCATCGTCGGCCAGCTCGACCTCTCCGTCGAGCGCCTCGGCAACCCCGCGAAGCTGAATGCGGTCGCGGTCTATGACGCGCAGAAACAGAGACTCCTGCTGACCGCCAATATGGCCGGCGTCCATGCCGGCGCGCTGGCCGCCATCGACCCGGCGCTTGCCCGCTTCAGCGGCGCCGACGTCACGCTGAGCGGCCGGCTGACGAGCAGCATGGATCTCGATGGCCGCATCCTCGGCACGACCTTCGACCTCGCGGGCGGCGCGGGAACGCTGACGATGGCCAACACCTTCGAGGCGCCGCTCGCCATCCGCAGCCTGGCCCTGTCAGCGAGCTTCGATCCCGCCAGCGATCGGCTCACGCTCGCGAAGGCGGAGGTCCAATTCGATGGTCCGCGCGTACAGGCGACCGGCACCATCGACGGAGTCCATGCCGGCGCCGGCACGACCGAGGACATGCGCATCGGCATGAAGGTGACGGCCGACGCCGTCGCCTTGGCCGACCTGCCGCACTATTGGCCCCTGAAGGTGAAGCCGAACCCCCGCGGCTGGATTGCCAACCACGTGAGCGACGGCGTGGCCCGCGTGGAGGCGGATTTCGGCCTGACGTTGCCGGGGGGCGACCCCGACGCCACCATCATCGAGAAGTTCGCCGGCACCATCGCGGGCAGCGGGCTGACCGTGCACTATCTCGATCCGCTGCCGCCGGTCGAAGGGATGGAGGGCGCCGCGCATTTCACGCGCGAGGAGTTCACGGCCGATTTCACCCGCGGCCACATCCAGGGTGTTCAGATCGACGGCGGCACGCTGCGCATCAGCGGCATGCGAGACCCCGATCAGATCATCGACATCGAAAGCAAGATGCGCGGGCCGCTGTCGGACGTGTTGGCGATCCTCGACAACCCGCGCCTGGGCTATGCCAAGAAGCTCGGCATCGAGCCCGCGGGCGTCGGCGGAACCATGGCGGGGACGCTCAAATTCAACTTTCCGGCGAAGAAGGGCCTGACGTTCGACGAGCTGAAGATGTCGGCGACGGCGGATATCGCCGATGCGGCCGTGAAGAACGCCATGCTCGGCCAGGACCTCAGCGACGGGGACGCCAAGCTGAAGCTGGATCACGACGGCATGACCCTGGCGGGGACGGGCAAGTTCGGCGGGGCGCCGCTCCAATTCCAATGGGAGGAAAATTTCAGCGGCGGCGACTTCACGCGCCGCATCACCGCCTCCGGCCCGTTCGACTCCGACCAGCGCGCCGCCCTCGGCTACGACCTGCGGCCCTATGTCGACGGCCCCGTCGATACGGCGGTGGTCTTCACCCGGCTGCCGAAGAAGCGGGCGACGATCGATCTCAAGCTCGGGCTGGCGGCGGCAACACTCAAGCTGCCGCCGGTGAAGTGGACGAAGCCGGCGGGAACGGCCGGGGACGCTCACATCCAGCTGGATATGGCGGGCGACCGCGTGCGTGCGGTGACGAACTTCTCGATCGCCGCCGGCGACCTCGGCGTTTCCGGCAAGGCGCAGTTTGCCAACGATGACGGCAGCCTCAGCCGCATCGAGTTCGACAAGCTGAAGCTCGGCCGCACCGACCTCAAGGGCGTGACGGCGGCGTTCGCCGGCGGCTGGGCCGATGTCGTCATCGCCGGCGGCGAGGTCGATGCCCGGCCGCTCATCAAGCGCGACGATACCCAACCGAAAATGGCCAAACCGGCCTTCACCCTGCGGGCCGCCAGCCTCAGCCGCGTCTATCTGAGCGACGATGACAACCTTGCGAACGTGGCGGTCACGCTGCGCCATGACGGCCACTACTGGGACCAGATCGTGCTCGATGCCTCCCTGCCAGACCAGGTGCCGCTGTCGGTGCGCTATCAGGCCAATGGCGGCAAGCACCAGCTCTCGATCACATCGACCGACGCGGGCGCGACGCTGCGGGCCTTCGACATCGCCGACAACGTCAAGGGTGGGACCCTGACGGTCACGGGCGAGTCCGACGACGCGGCGGCCGGCCGGCCGCTTACGGGCAAGGCCGAGATCGCCGACTTTCGCCTGGTGAAAGCCTCGATCCTGGCGCGCCTCCTGACGATGGCGACGCTCACCGGTTTCGTCGACGTCCTGACCGGCGAGGGGTTCCAGTTCGACCGCTTCGACAGCGACTTCACGAAGACCGAAGGCCGGCTCGACATCAAGCTGGCGCGCGCCCACGGTCCGTCAATCGGCCTCACCGGCACAGGCTACGTCGATTTCGATCAGCACGCCGTGGATATGAAGGGCACGGTCGTACCGGCCTATGCCCTGAACGGCATCCTCAACGACATCCCGATCCTCGGGTTCGTTCTCACGGGCGGCGAGGGCCAAGGAATGTTCGCGGTCACCTATCACGCCACGGGGCCGCTCGAGCAGCCGGAAATCTCCGTCAATCCCCTGGCGGCGCTGACGCCGGGGTTCCTGCGCGGCGTGTTCGATATCTTCGATTCCAGCGGCGAGCCGCCACCGCCACCGACGGCACTGCCCGATGCCGGCACGACGAAGTAGCGACCGGCTGCTTCAGGCGAGCGCCGCGGCCGTCGACCTGACGTGAGTCAGGAGAGGCCTCGCCGGACTATGTCGGCCGCACGATGGCGTGGCGCTTCTTGCCGGCGGAGAGCTTGATGATCCCTTGCGCATCCACATCCGCGAGCGTCACCACGTGCGTCTCGTCGGCGACGGCCGCGTCGTTGAGCCGGGCGCCGCCGCCCTTGATGAGGCGGCGCGCCTCGCCGTTGCTGGCGGCGAGGCCGCTGCGGGCAAACAGCTGGAAGGCCGGAATGCCGCGCTCCAGTTCGGTGCGCGGCAGGTCGAGCGTCGGCAGGTCGCCGCCGACGCTGCCTTCGACGAAGGTGCGGCGCGCGGTCTCGGCCGCGGCAGCGGCGGCTTCGGCGCCGTGGGCGAGCGTGGTGGTCTCGTTCGCCAGCACGACCTTGGCGTCGTTGATCTCGGCGCCGCGCAGCGCCTCGAGTCGCCCGATCTCCGCGAGCGGCAGATCGGTGAACAGACGGAGGAAGCGGCCGACGTCGGCATCGTCGGTGTTGCGGAAATACTGCCAGTAGTCGTACGGGCTGAGGCGGTCCGCGTTGAGCCAGACGGCGCCGGCGGCGGTCTTGCCCATCTTGGCGCCTGACGCCGTGGCGATCAGCGGCGAGGTCAGGCCGAAGAGCGCGCGATTGTCGATCCGGCGGCCGAGTTCGACGCCGTTGACGATATTGCCCCATTGATCCGAGCCCCCGAGCTGCAGCACGCAGTCGTGGCGGCGCGCCAGCTCCAGGAAATCGTAGGCCTGCAGGATCATGTAGTTGAACTCGAGGAAGCTGAGCGACTGCTCGCGCTCGAGCCGCAGCTTCACGCTGTCGAAGGAGAGCATGCGGTTGACGGAAAAGTGGCTGCCGTAGTCGCGCAGGAACGGAATGTATTCGAGCCTGTCCAGCCAATCGGCGTTGTTCGCCATGACGGCATCGGTCGGCCCGTTCCCAAACGTGAGGAAGCGGGAGAAAATCTTCTGGATGCCCGCGATGTTGCGGGCGATCTGCTCCTCGCCCAGCAGCTTGCGCGACTCGTCGCGAAACGAGGGATCGCCGATCTTGGTGGTGCCGCCGCCCATGAGCACGATCGGGCGGTGGCCGGTGCGCTGCAGCAGCCGCAGCAGCATGATCTGCACGAGGCTGCCGACATGCAGGCTGTCGGCCGTGGCGTCGAAGCCGATATAGGCGGTGACGACCTTGCGCGCGGCCAGCGCGTCGAGCTCCGCCAGGTCCGTGCACTGATGCATGAACCCGCGGGCGACGATCTCGCGCAGGAAGTCGGATTTCAGTTGTGCGCTCACCAAGCGCTCTCCTCCGGGCCGTGCTTGCAGCAGGGGCCGCGTCATGTAACACACTCGCACGGGTCGCTCAAATTGAGGACATTGCGGCAGCGCACGTCATGACTGGAAAAGATCGGCTTCTTGCCCTCGGCCTGATGAGCGGCACCTCCTGCGACGGTGTCGATGCCGCGCTGGTGGAGACCGACGGCCGGGCGGCGATCAGCTGCGGGCCGTGGTCGAGCGAGCCCTACGACGCGGCGTTCCATGACCGGCTCAGGTCCGTGCTCGGCGGGCGCGGCGACATCGCGGCGGTCGAGCGCGAGCTGACCGAGCGGCACGCCCACGCCGTTCGCGATCTCCTGGCGCGGCAGGGCATCGCGGCGGGCAATGTCGATGTGATCGGCTTTCACGGCCAGACGATCCTGCATGAGCCCGAGCGCGGCCGGACCTGGCAGATCGGCGACGGTCCGCTCCTCGCCAAGATGACCGGCATCGATGTCGTGAACGACTTTCGCAGCGCCGATGTTGCGGCCGGCGGGCAGGGGGCGCCGTTCGTGCCGCTGTTCCACGCCGCGCTGGCGGCGGCGCTGCCGCGTCCGCTGGCGGTGCTCAACATCGGCGGCGTCGCCAACGTCACCTGGATCGGCGAGGAGGGCGTCGAGGGTGAACTCATCGCCTTCGATACGGGTCCGGGCAATGCCATGCTCAATGACTGGACGCTGCGCCATACCGGCCGTCCAGCCGACATCGGCGGCGCGCTCGCCGGCAGCGGGCGGGTCGATGCCGGCGCCCTGTCGGCGCTGCTCGACCATCCCTACTTCGAGCGGGCGGCGCCGAAGTCGCTCGATCGCGACGCTTTCGATGCGGCGCCTCTCGCGCGGCTGAGCGCTCCCGACGGCGCGGCGACCTTGGTCGCCTTCACGGCCGCGGCGGTGGCGCGAGCGCGGTCCCTGTTCCCGCGGCCGGTCAAGCGCTGGCTGGTCGCCGGCGGCGGCCGGCACAACCCGACGATCATGGTCGCGCTGGCGGAGCGCCTGGAAGCGGCCGTCGCCCCCGTGGAAGCCGTGGGCTGGGACGGCGATGCCCTGGAGGCGCAGGCCTTCGCCTACCTGGCCGTGCGCTCGCTGCGCGGCCTGCCGCTCAGCGTGCCGACGACGACCGGGGTCAGCCGCCCGCTCACGGGCGGCAAACTCCATCCTGCGTCTCGGCTCTCGGATATCGCCTAGCGGGCGGCGGCCTTGGCTCGGCGCGGGCGCATGACCGTGGCCAGGTAGTCGTCGACCTCGGCCGCCATCTGGTCGATGCGATCGTGGAAGAAGTGGTTGGCGCCCTCGACGATGCGGTAGTCGATCTGGATATCGCGCTGGTGCGAGAGCTTCTGCACCAGCTTGTTGACCGACTCCTGCGGAACGATGTCGTCGCTGTCGCCCTGCAGCACGAGACCCGAGGAGGGGCAGGGGGCCAGGAAGCCGAAATCGTACATGTTGGCCGGCGGCGAGACCGAGACGAAGCCGGCGATCTCCGGCCGCCGCATCAGCAGCTGCATGCCGATCCAGGCCCCGAACGAGAAGCCGGCGATCCAACAGGCGCTGGCATTGGGGTTGTAGCCCTGCAGCCAGTCGAGCGCCGAGGCGGCGTCGCTGAGCTCGCCCTCGCCGCGATCAAACTTGCCCTGGGAGCGCCCGACGCCGCGGAAGTTGAACCGCAGGACCGCGAAGCCCCGGCGCTGGAAGGCCTGGAACAGGGCGTAAACGACCTTGTTGTTCATGGTGCCCCCGTGCTGGGGGTTGGGATGCAACATGACCGCGATGGGAGCGCTCGCCTGCTTGCCGTGCTGGTACCGGCCCTCGATTCGTCCTGCGGGACCGTTGATAATTACTTCAGGCATTTCTGCTGATACCTTTGCGTAAGACCTCAAAAGACGCCGGGAGCCGACGCCCGCGCCGGCCAAGTTTGCTATCGGCCGCCGCCCGGCGAACGCTCGCTAAACTTGACCAATTTAGTCGGACATATTATATGCGAGCTTAAGCGCTTGCCGTGAGCCGACTTTCGCCGCAGCGCGATCCGCGGCGCGGCA
>Ga0326726_10005019_pt1 | contig 12035 bp, 14 predicted proteins | sample MHFenrmetagenome_2_FD_207603 | JGI IMG/M metagenome (GOLD analysis project Ga0326726, IMG submission 207603) | Lab enriched peat soil microbial communities from Michigan Hollow, Ithaca, NY, United States - MHF15MN | ecosystem: Environmental > Terrestrial > Soil > Wetlands > Peat | place: USA...
ACCCGATATGCTTGTCTGCTGTAACAATATCTGCGGAACAGTGCTCAAGTGGTATGAAGTTCAGGCGCGCTATTTTAATGTGCCTCTATTCATTCTCGATACACCCTTTTGCCATACGGAATATACAAAAGAGGTCGCCAAGTATGTCCGTACTCAACTTGACGAATACATTGTTTTTCTGGAAAAAGCGTGCAAAAGAAAATTCGATTTCGAGCGCCTCAATGAAGTCGGGCATCTTTCTCATCAGGGACAACTCCTTTGGCAGGCGGTGCTCGATACCGCGACAAACAAGCCCTCTCCCATGAGCGCTTTTGACGCTTTTTATCACCTTGCACTGATTGTTACCCTGCGCGGCACGCAGGATGTCATCGATTATTACACCTGGCTTGTGGCTTACATGAAAAACCGCATCGCGCGCGGCATCGGCGCGGTACCTGACGAAAAATACCGTCTGCTGTGGGATAACATTCCCATCTGGCACCGCACAAGATGGCTTTCCGAAAAATTTGCTTCTCACAACGCCTGTCTTGTCGCCGATACTTACACCACGGCATGGTGCGGCGCGTTGAAATATATTGATGAAAAAAGATTTCTCGATTCCGCGGCCGAGGCTCATGCCCGGATTTATTTGAATATCGGCGTTGATGAGATGGCGAAAATGGTTCTCGAGATGATCGATAAATATGATGTGGACGGATTTGTCCTGCATTCCAACCGCAGTTGTAAACCTTATTCCTTCGGACAGCTCGACATTCAAAGAATCGTCGAAAAAGAAAGGGGAATACCGTGTTTGATGCTGGAGTCGGATATGACGGATGAAAGAATCTTTTCCGAAAGCCAGATTTCAACAAGAATAGACGCGTATATGGAAATTATCAAAGAGAGGAAAAACAAATTATAAACATGCGCACAGCAGGTATAGATATCGGTTCCATCACGGCAAAGGCCGCGATTGCCGAGAACGGCAAAATCCTCGGCACGAAAGTTATTTTTACCGGATATAACGCGGAGCTTGCGGGGTTGAAGGTTTATGAAGAAATTCTTAGCGAGTCCGGTCTGGATAAGGCATCAATTGAAAGGATTGTTTCCACCGGCTACGGTAGAAACAGTGTTAAATTTGCCGATAAATCTTTCACGGAAATCATGTGCCATGCTGCCGGCGCACACTACTTAGATCCGCACGTTCGATCTATCATCGATATCGGCGGGCAAGACAGCAAAGCCATTCTTCTTGATGAGCAGGGCAAGGTTAAGAACTTTGTCATGAACGATAAATGCGCCGCTGGAACCGGACGTTTTCTGGAAGTAATGGCGCGGGCGCTGGAAGTTAATCTCGATGAGTTCGGAGCGATATCGATAAAATCAAAAAATCCCTCCAAAATAAGTTCTCTGTGCACAGTCTTCGCGGAATCAGAAGTCATCTCGCTTATCGCCAAAGGAGAAAAGCGCCAGAATATTATTGCCGGAATCCACGAATCCATCGCGGCCAGAGTCTCTTCGATGTCCGCCCGCTTGGGCATTACCGAGCCGGTTATGGTCACCGGGGGCGTGGCGCGCAACATCGGCGTTGTCAAAGCGCTGGAGAAAAAGCTGAACATGAAAATCGAGGTATCGCCATACGCTCAGGTAACAGGCGCGATCGGCGCGGCTTTCTTGGCATCTTCATTATAATCATATGGGCAAAGAAACTTTCACAAGGGCAAACATGAGCGATATCCGCCGAACGAAAATAGTCTGCACGCTGGGTCCATCCAGCGAGACAACGGCTGTAATGGAAAAGATGATCAGGGCAGGAATGAATGTTGCCCGCCTGAATTTTTCTCATGGTAGCCATAAAGATCATGGCAAGAAAATCAAGATTATTCGTGAACTTTCGGAAAAATTAAATTGCCCAGTCGCTATTCTTCAGGATCTTGCCGGCCCGAAAATCCGCATTGGTTCTATCCCCGATCCGGGTATTTTTCTGCAATCCGGGAGCGATTTCGTCCTGACAACTTTGGAAGTAGAAGGAACCCTTAAGCGAGTTTCTGTGTCTTACGATGCCTTGCCTGCTGAAGTCCGTCCCGGAGACAGACTGCTTCTGTCAGATGGCCTCTTGGAACTGACAGTTATGGAAACTCGCCCGAAGGAAATTCTCTGCCGTGTGATCATCGGCGGTTTGCTCACTTCGCATAAAGGAATTAATCTGCCCACGGGAACAATTAAAACGCCTGCCATTACCGATAAAGACCGAAACGATTTGCTCTTCGGCATGGAAAGTGATGTGGACTATGTTGCTGTTTCTTTTGTGAGGACGGCGCAAGATATCCTCGACGTCAAAGAGCTGATCGGTGCCAGCCACAAGGACATCCCTATTGTGGCAAAAATCGAGAAACACGAGGCTGTGGACAATCTGGATGAAATCATCGCGGTTTCCGACGGCATCATGGTGGCACGGGGAGACCTGGGCGTGGAAATTCCTCTGGAAGACGTTCCCCTGATACAGAAGAGGATTATTAAAGCGGCCAATGCCCAGGGAAAATTTGTAATTACGGCAACACAGATGCTCCGTTCTATGGTGGATGCGCCGCGGCCAACCAGAGCGGAAGCGGCAGACGTGGCCAATGCCGTTCTGGATGGAACAGATGCTGTCATGCTTTCTGAAGAAACCGCTTCGGGCAATTATCCAATCGAGGCGATTCGGTTTATGGATAGAATATGCCGTACCGCGGAAACCGGGTTTCCTTATCACCATTTTCTGGAAATGGTGCCCAAAAAAGATGTATCCGAATCCGTCGCCCATGCCGCCTGCGTTCTGGCCGAGCACCTGGACGCGAAGGTTATTGTTTCACGCACTTATTCGGGAGCCACGGCGCGTTTTATTTCGCGTTTTCGCCCTAAACAGCCAATTGTCGCCCTTTCGCCGGAAGCAAAAACCGTCCGGCGTTTAGCAATGATTTGGGGCTGCTTTCCCCGGTTGGCAGAAAATCCTGATGTCCCTGATGATCTCGTGGAAAATGCCGTCCGCTCCATTTTGCCTGAAGACGCTTTATCCAGGAGCGACTTGATGGTTATGACGCTCGGCCAATCCCAGTGGCTTACGGGGTCTACGAATATTTTGCAGGTAAAACGTTTGATAAATACTTAGTTCATAACTCGCAGCACAGATAAAGAATATTCTACAATAGGTTGACATAAATCCATCTTTTGATTAATAATTAAAAAAAGGAGGTTGATATGCCTGTAAAAATTGCCATTAACGGTTTTGGAAGAATCGGCCGTCTTGTGTTTCGAGCCGGATATAAAAGCAAAAATGTCGAATTCGTGGCGGTGAATGATCTCGCGGATGCCAAGACGCTGGCGCATCTTTTAAAATATGATTCCGTGCACGGAATAATGGATGCGGAAATCAAAGCAACGGATAAATCTATTATCGTCGGCGGCAAAGAATTAAAAACTTTTACCGAAAGAGAGCCGGAAAAATTGCCATGGAAAGACTTAGGTGTTGATGTCGTTTTGGAGAGTACGGGAAAATTTACCGACAGAGCGGGCGCGGAAAGACACCTCAAGGCCGGAGCTAAAAAAGTTGTCATATCAGCTCCGGCAAAGAGTCCGGATGTCACTCTTGTTTTTGGCGTGAACCAAGAAGTATACGATAAGAACAAGCACAACATTATATCCATGGGATCATGCACCACCAATTGCCTCGCGCCAATCGTAAAAATATTACATAGAGAGTTTGGCATTGAATACGGTCTTATGACGACAATCCACGCCTATACCAATGATCAGGTTGTCCAAGATGAACCACATAAGGATTTAAGAAGGGCCCGCGCGGCCGCTCTTTCCATGATACCCACCACCACAGGCGCAGCCAAAGCGATCTCTGAAGTTATTCCTGAAATGAAAGGGAAGCTGGATGGACTGGCTATCCGGGTACCTACTCCCAATGTTTCTATAGTGGATTTTGTCGCGATGCTTTCGAAGGCTACAAACAAGGACGAAGTGAACGCGAAACTCAGAGAGTATGCGCAGGGAGCCATGAAAGGAATACTTGCCTGCTCGGATGAAGAGCTTGTTTCCCGCGATTTTAACGGCAATCCCCATTCTTCGATAATAGATATGCCTAATACAACGGTAATCGGCGGCAAGATGGTAAAAATTCTCTCCTGGTATGACAACGAATGGGGATTTTCCAACAGGATGCTGGAACTACTTTCTTTTATCATGAAATAAGAAAGGCAGACAAATAAGCATGAAGTATATAGACCAGATAGATATGAAGGGCAAAAGGGTTTTTCTGCGGGTAGATTTCAATGTTTCTATGGACAAGTCGGGTAATGTCACGGACGACACCCGTGTGCGGGCGCATTTGCCGACAATAAAATATGCACTGGAAAAAGGAGCAAAATTAATTCTCGCTTCCCATCTGGGAAGACCGAAAGGGAAACGGGTTGAGGAAATGTCTTTGAAGCCGGTCGTCAAGATTCTCTCCGGCCTTTTGAAAAAAGACGTGGTTTTTATCGATGATTGTGTGGGCGAAAAGGTGGAACAGGCCGTAAGCAAAATGAAAGAGCGTGATGTAATCCTGCTGGAAAATCTGAGATTCCAGCCGGGAGAGGATAAAAATGATACAGAGTTTGCTAAAAAGCTCGCTTCTCTTTGCGATATATATATAGATGATGCGTTTGCTGTATCGCATCGGGCGGCGGCATCCAATTCGGCCATTACCGAATTTGTTAAAACCTGCGCCGCGGGATTTCTTTTGAAAAACGAAATTGAATACTTTAAAAAAGCCATGGGGAATCCGGCGCGGCCATTGGTTGCCATTATCGGCGGCGCCAAAGTTTCGGATAAAATCGGTGTGCTGGAAAACCTGCTGGAAAAAGTAGATAAACTGCTTGTCGGCGGCGGCATGGCTTTTACCTTTTTAAAAGCTCAAGGCTTCGGCATCGGCAAATCATTGTGCGAGGAGAATATGCTGGAGCTCGCGCGTAAAATCACGCAAAAAGCCAAAGAGAAAAACGTGCAGTTCTTATTACCGGTGGATGCTGTAATTGCCAAGAGTGCCTCTGCAGATGCCGAGGTAAAGATCTGCAGTATAAAAGATATACCGGAAGACTGGATAGGTTTGGACATCGGCCCCGCGACAATTTCTTTGTTTTCTGATGCGTTGCAAGGTGTTAAAACAATTGTCTGGAACGGACCTTTAGGTATGTTTGAGCTTGCGCCTTTCAGTAAAGGAACATTTTCGCTCGCCAATACTGTGGCGAATTCCGGGGCGCTGACGATTATCGGCGGCGGCGATACGGATACAGCTGTCCATCAGGCAGGCCAGAGTGCGAAGATGTCTTATATTTCCACCGGTGGCGGTGCGTTTTTGGAATTACTGGAAGGCAAAACATTGCCGGGAATTGCCGCACTGGAACCACGGGTCTCATTATAAGGAGAAAATAAATGAGAGAATGGATTGTTGCCGGAAACTGGAAGATGCACAACACCATACAGGAATCAGTAGCCCTCACCAAGGCTATTGTCGATGGTGTTAGAACAATAAAAAAAGGAGAAGTAGTTTTAGCTCCGCCTTATACGGCCCTAGACCGCGTTTCGGAAACCATTAAATGTTCACATGTGGCACTTGCCGCGCAAAATATGTTTTATGAAGACAAGGGAGCATATACGGGAGAGGTATCGCCCGGTATGCTCAAGGATATCGGCTGCACCTATGTGATTATCGGCCATTCGGAACGCAGGAAATATTTTCACGAACAAGACAAAGATGTAAATTTAAAAGTCAAGAAGGCATTGTCTGCGGGTTTAAAGCCGATCATGTGTGCGGGAGAAACCGACGATGAAAGAGTAAAAGGAATCACTCAATCGATAGTCGATAGGCAGATAAACCTCGGATTAAGCGGCGTGGAGAAAACTGATAATGTCGTCATTGCTTATGAGCCAGTTTGGGCGATAGGAACTGGAAAAGTAGCTACACCGGCACAGGCACAGGAGGTGCATGCCTTCATCCGCAGCATCTTAAAAGATTTGTATGGCAGCGCGGCCAACGATATTCGCATACTCTACGGCGGAAGCGTCACCAAAGATAACATCGGCGAATTAATCACCATGGAAGATATTGACGGGGCGCTCGTCGGCGGCGCATCTCTGAAGCCGGACGGCTTTTTAGGCATAATCCAGAAAATTGCTGAGAAGAAATAATTTCAGCAATTCTTATTTGGTGTAGGACGAATTTATCTTAACAGCAGGTGTAAAGATGGACTGCAAATCATACTTCCTGTACTAAACAATCCGCGGAGTTCGGTAAAAGTACTTTCTTTCAAGTCGAAATAACCACAGTATAAATTTTGTTTTTTAAATATTGATAAGAATTACTTATTAAAGTTAATGTTACTTATTTTCTTTGTCCAATTTAGCCGCAGCTTCCGGCGTAGATACTGTTTTACTCATAAAAAACAGCCTAACAATGCCCCAAGCAATCAGCCAGTAGACAAACATGGCTAAAAGTGTGGTCCATTCAAAAACACCGCCTTCGACCTTCGTGACATTGAAGACCTTGAGAAACGGCGCGGCAAAAGGATAACTGACATTGTAAATAAAACTGCTAAAACCAGCTGAAGGGTTGGCGGCAAGTAGCTTTAAGCCAACTCGAAACGCCAATAGCACTTCGAGGAGACCTACAATATACCATACAATTTGGGTGCCACGGTATAACGGCTTAGTAGTGGGAGAGTTGTATGAGTCCATATTTTTATTAATCCTCCATTAAATTTTTTTTGAGCTTAATACTTGGTTACGACCACCATCGCATATTCATTAAATCTAATTCATTCTTAACAGATTAATCATTAAGTTGAAAGCAAATTTTCTCCGCTCAATTAAACCAAGGATAATAACTCCTTTATCTGCCTTATCGTCATATCCGAGGCTGGTAACGCTTTTTTCCAGTCATAAATTCAAAAATTACATCATTTCTTTAATTCTTTTGTTGTCATAAGTATAATAATAGCCATTGGCTTATTATTGTCAAAAAGGGAAAAATTTAATGTTCATCCGGTTGATACGTACTTCCTGTAATGTTGTTTTTCTTATTTTCCCAATTCGTACAACATTTCAACCGGAAATAATCAAAAAGCTGCTGAACTTTGATTTAACATGTGGTAGAAGTATCGGGGGTAGGTCAGAAAGAAGCATATAGAATTTATCTGGAAACCATAGAAACAGTAATTCGGTGTAGGTAATCCGACCAAGAAGAAAGGAGATGACATTATGAAAGAACCGAAAATTGCACAAAAAGCGCCTTATGCAGTGAATGTTGAAAAGGGGAAAACGTATTATTTGTGTTCTTGCGGCTTGAGCAAGAAGCAGCCATTCTGCGATGGCGCGCATAAGGGCACCCCTTTTACGCCGGTTGCATTTACGGCGGATGAAACCAAACAAGTATTTCTTTGCGGCTGCAAACGGACAAAAAAACCGCCTTTTTGTGATGGTTCGCATACAAAAATTAAATAGTCTTCTTGGGTAGCACCGGGACACATAGCGCCACCCCAGGAAAAGTAGGGTAATGAATGAAACCTGACAAGAGAGTCGAGCGGACACGGATGAATTTCCGTGCCGCTCACACTCTGCGTTAATAGCTTTCAATAGGTAATATTCATTATTTCATAATTTCTTAGAATTAAATACTTGTAATGTAGTCCTCAGATAAAGGCCTATGCAGTTAGGCGAACCGCCATGTTGCTAGCCTTCAGGGCTCTTTATAAAAAAGAAAATGTGATTGTTAAGCTTTGACATGGTTGTGTGTTGGATATTTCCTGAGCTTGGCTGACGCACTGCCAAAAAGCCTGCGCATCAGGAGACTGCAAATTGCTAGACCTGGTTAAAAACAAAGGCCTCTTGTGAATTAAATTATTGAAATATAAAGAAATATGCCTTGACTTTGCGTAAATAGAAGAGTATGTTCCCTTCATATCTTGTACCTTTACTATGGTCTTACGTCGGTGCGGTACAATTGAAGTTGAGTTATGACAATTTGAAGTGCAAAGGCGGCCACCATGCTCTTTAGAGACTTGGTGGCTTTTTTTATTTCTGTCATATTGGTAATTCGACTTTTGGATAAATTTTTAAGAAAGGAGGATGCTAATTATGTCAGAAGGTAAAGTTAAATGGTTTAACGAGAGTAAAGGTTTTGGATTTATTGAGAAGAGTGATGGCGGGGACGTTTTCGTCCATTTCAGTGCCATTCAAGCCAGTGGCTTCAAGACCTTGAATGAAGGACAGACTGTAAGTTTCGATGTTGTTCAGGGCAATAAAGGCCCTGCAGCAGAAAACGTAAAAGTCTGTTAATTAAACCCGGGGTAAAGAAAGAGGCGTTCCATAACGATATTGTATCGTGGAGCGCTTCTCCATTTCAGTATATTCTGCAACGTTTGAAAGAAAGACAAAAATAGGAGCTCAAAAATGGCAAAGTCCATGTACAACTTTGGCAAACAGGCAAAAGAAAAAGCAAGGCAGCAGAAACAAATGGATAAGGCTGCGAAGCGTATGACGGCTAAACAGCGGAAAGCTGATATAAAAACGCACACTCCGAACGCAGGCTCAGATATAGCTGAACGAGAACCAGCCGAGGAGATCGTTAAAGACACAGCATAATGTTTGTTTTCATGATTGTAAACGTGAAGGCGAGTTGAAATGACTGAAGATATTTTAGATTACTGGACTAGACTTATAAAGACAATTTTCCCTGAGAACGCCTGGATAACTTCTCGTTTTTTCAAAAATGATTGTTTAATAAATATCGACTGGAAGGTAAAAAATGTTCCAACGAACCCACACAAGCGTTCCAAAAGGATTGAGATAATAATCAAAGGCGATACACTTGAAAATTATCTCGACAAAAACAAGAAGTATCGTGAATTATCTGACGTCATGTTGAAAGAATTTATTCACGAGCAGTATAACCATTTTAGTTCTAATTATGATATTAGTGCCAGCCAATATGTACCGAAGGAAAAGTGGTTAATCTCTAGGGATGTACTTAATACGTAATGGACTATTCCTATTCCTCATCTCCTTCCAATAATTCCCGGATAGCCGGCTTTATATAAATATCACTGAGGTCAAACTGCCGTAATGCTTTAATCATAGCTTGATTCTTTTCTTTCACTGTAACCTTAGAGTTCAGAATCAGAACGTATTTCCCTTCAATACGGCAGAGCCCTCCGGTGCTCGATGATTCCTCAATGTTTATATTTTCATCACGAACTAATATTCCCAGCTTCTCGGCCAGTTCCTCGAGTTGATTTAATAGGACTTCTTCATTCATAAGCGCATTATCCGGAAACAAGCAGGTGTTTGTTTTCCCCCTGCAGACATGAGTTATTGGTTAATTCAACCTTTGCGCCAAGTCAATGGCGAATAAGAAAGGTCAACATTTCGTTGACATATAAGACCAAAATTCTTATAGTGCAACCATGAACAAGTAATGTCTTATCAATAGGCGTTCCGGGAGCCGATGCGGGAAGGCGTCGCGTTGTTCAACGCGATCTAGGACGCGTGGCATGCGCGGCCGGGAAAGTAACGTAGAGTAAATTATTGGAAAGGATTAGTCATGAAAAAGAGCAGCTTAATAACTACCGTCATCATCATTTTCCTCGGTCTCGGTGTTGCCACATATTTCTACTGGCAGTACATCCAACCAAAACCCGAACCAATAGCCGTGCCGGCTCCGCCGCCCCCCCCCGAACCTGCCCCGCCGCCGCAACAGGTCATCGAGGCTCCTCCGGAACAGCCCGTGCTGCCCAAGCTCGCCGAAAGCGACGAGTACATGCTGGGCATTATCGCCGGACTGGTGGGCAATAAATCGCTGATGAATCTGTTCCATACCAAGCAGATCATCCACAACATAGTCGCTACCATCGACAATCTGCCACGCAGACACTTACCGCTCAGCGTGATGCCGATCAAACTGGTGCATGGTATGTTCATTACCCAAGGCCCCGAAGACGCCAAAACCATCAGCCCGAAAAATGCCGCGCGTTATTCGGTTTATGTGAAAATCGCCGAGTTGATCGACGCGCAGAAGCTGGGGGATGTTTACGTGCGCCTCTATCCGTTATTCCAACAGGCATACGAAGAACTCGGCTATCCGAAAGAATATTTTAACGACCGCCTGTTGGTGATGATTGACCATCTGCTGGCTGCGCCCGACCTCAATGAGCCCGTCAATCTCGTTCAGCCCAATGTTTTCTATTTGTATGCCGATCCAGATCTGGAAGCGCGTTCAGCCGGGCAGAAAATCCTTATGCGGATGGGCAGCAAGAACGAAACAAAAATCAAAGCGAAGCTACGCGAGATAAAACAGCAAATCAGGCTTCACATGCACGAAAAGAAGGTAGATAACAACAAATAATTTAACCGCTTCAATAGATAGATTTCAAGATTGGGGTTTTCTGCGGAGGACTACCGTACGGCGATTTTATCGCCCTGTCGAATCATCCTGCCATCAACAACACTGAGATTGGAATTGATTAAAACATTGAGTGGTGTTCCGGTCTTCTTCGATACTGTCCAAAGCGTATCGCCCTTTTGAACGGTGTAGTACTCTTTGGGATTGGCAATCTTTTGACCGCTGGCTTTGGCCAGTTTTATTTGCCCTTTGTAGGTTTGTTGAACGCGAACATGTCTGCGCGGCCGCTCGTACAAATCCGCATACATGGCCTCCTTGATGTTTTGCCCTTTTCGGAAAGGCAAAATCACTTCCTGATTTTTAGCGACGCGTGCACCGGCTGAAACCCCATTGAGATCTTCGAGCACAGAGGGTTGTATTCTGAACTTTTTGGCCACCTGGGCAATGGTCGTTGCTGAAGTCGGGCTATATTTCTGAAAGGCGCTCGCTGTAAAATCTTTATTCGCGCAGCACTCTCCATAAACAACTTCTGCCCCGACAGGAACTTTTAAGCGGTATGTTTCAATGTAAGGAGGAATGTACCAGCGCAAGAGTTCGGGATTGAGAAAGTAAATATCTTCCACATCTATCTTCATTTCTTGTGTCAGGGCAACAAGGTCGGTTTTGGCCGACACTTCTATCTCGGTGAAATCGATCGGTCCGTGAAACTCGATATTGCCAAAGCCAAAATAGTTTAGATTCTTGCCCAAAATTGCCAGCGCCATAATCTTCGGAACGTAATTTCTGGTTTCGGACCTGAGGTAACGCTTTTTTATTAAACTCCAAAAGTTGTCCGTTTTATAACGCGCAATAGCCCGGTTCACCTTACCCTCGCCGGCGTTATAAGCTGCCGCGGCTATTTCCCAATCGCCATAATCTTCGTAGAGTTTCTTTAAGTATTTGCTCGCGGCAATCGTCGATTTAACGGGGTCTCGCCGCTCGTCGATATACCAATCGATCTTCAATCCGTAAATGCGCCCTGTCGACGGAATAAATTGCCACAGGCCTACAGCCCGGGCGTAGGATTTAGCTTTCGTCTGAAATCCCGATTCGGCCATGGCGACATAGATGAGGTCGCGGGGCAGACCGTTATCTTCGAGTGTTTTTCCGAGCAGAGGCGCGTAACGGCCGCCGCGCGCGCTGTAAGTCTCAAAATAATCCTTGCCTCTCACTAAAAAATAATCAATCCACTTTTTGACAGCGTCATTATAAACGACGGGAATATCGAAATAGTAGTTCTCTAAATTTAATTCTTCGGCCCCTTCCAAGAAATACACTTTCCGGGTGTGATTGCCGTTCTTATCTATGCGAGCGCCGCCGACAATGCGCGTAGGGGGTTTTGGCTTCTCTTGATCTTGAGATTGGTTGTCCATGGCCCGTTGAATCTCGGGCGAAGAATCTGTTTTCGAAGGTTCAGCGACTATTTCTCGTTGAACTTCCGGTAAAGAATCTGTTTTTTGCGTTGATGTCCACAAAGGGGAACACGAAGAAACAAAGAATACCAAAGAGCACAGGAACACGAAGACAGAATATCTCATCATATTTGCAACTTTTTCTCCTTAACCCAGCAATACGACCATATCGATTATAATCTTGC
>Ga0326726_10005020_pt1 | contig 12033 bp, 11 predicted proteins | sample MHFenrmetagenome_2_FD_207603 | JGI IMG/M metagenome (GOLD analysis project Ga0326726, IMG submission 207603) | Lab enriched peat soil microbial communities from Michigan Hollow, Ithaca, NY, United States - MHF15MN | ecosystem: Environmental > Terrestrial > Soil > Wetlands > Peat | place: USA...
AGCGCGTCGTGGCCCAGTTACTCACGAAGGATGAGCACATCTGGCAGAAGGGCCTCAGCGCCAAAGAAGCAGAGGAACTCCGCAAGACGTACAAGGCGAGATACGGGGAATAACGAATTGGATCCGTAGGGCCACAATTCATTGTGGCCGCGCGTGTAGAACGAACGAGGCGAGCAGATGCTCGCCTCGACCTTTTTCTTCCCCCAGGTTGCAAGAAGTCCACGAGGAGAAATCTGGTCTCGCTGCTATGTGGTCAAAGGGACCGGAGGCCTCACGTGCCCAACGACTTGAGATTCACGTTGATAGTGATCGAAAGCGTTGCCATTCCGCAACATCGCCACCTTAGCTATCAAATTCCACGCTTCAAGTTTCAAGTTTAGCCTCTGCTGGTTCATTTGGCTCAACTTTTGCTCATATTCGCCGATAAGTGAATCAGGGGGACAACTATACAAGGTGGTCCCGACGAAAACGGCGAAGGGACGAACATGGCGAATACGATTCTCATCGTAGAGGATGACCAGGGTGTGCGCGACTCGCTGCGGATGAACGCGGAAGAGCGCGGCTATGAAGTGATCGAAGCGGAAGACGGGCCGACCGCCCTGCAGCAGTTCCAGACGATGCTCCCCGACCTGACCATTATTGACGTGGGATTGCCGGGCGAGTACGACGGGGTGGAACTTCTTTGCCGCATGCACGAGGCCCAGCCGCGCCACCCGGTGCTCATCGTCAGCGGTCAGGCCAGCCCGGAGCGCGCCGTCGAAGCCATGAAGCAGGGCGCCATTGATTACCTGAGCAAGCCGCTGAACATGGACAAGCTGTTTCTCCTCGCGGAGCGTTCGATCACGACCTATCGCAAAGACATTGAACTCGAACGCGTCAGCGAAACGAAAAAAGCGGCGTATGGCTTTGACCGCCTGATCGGCACCTGCCCTTCGATGGAGGAAGTGATTGAAACGGCGCGCAAAGTAGCGACGGTGCCCTACGCCACGGTGATGCTGACCGGAGATTCGGGAACGGGCAAGGAACTCGTGGCGCACGCAATTCACCTCGCCAGCGCCAACTCCAAAGAGCCGTTCGTGGAAGTGAATTGCGCGGCCATGCCCGAGAACCTGCTCGAAGCGGAACTCTTCGGCTATGAAAAAGGCGCCTTCACGGACGCCAAGCAACGGAAACGGGGTTTGTTTGAGGTCGCTTCCGCGGGAACATTCTTCCTCGATGAGATTGGCGAGTTGCCGCTCAACCTGCAGGTGAAGCTCTTGAAGGTGATCGAAGAGCGCCGCTTCCGCAGATTGGGAGGAACGGCCACGATCTCGGTTCAGTTTCGGTTGATTGCTGCCACAAACGCGGATCTGCCGGAGATGATCGCCGCCAACCGTTTCCGCCGCGATCTCTATTATCGTCTGGCGGTATTCTCGATTCACATGCCGCCGCTGCGCGAGCGCGGTCACGACGTGATTGAAATTGCCAATACCTTCATCCGCCACTTTAATCGGGAATTCGGCAAGAATGTCCAGGGCTTCACCCCGGACTCGGAGCAGGTGTTGCTCACTTACGACTGGCCGGGCAACATTCGCGAGTTGCGGAATGCGGTCGAACGCGCGGTGCTGATCGGCGCAGACCGTTTGATCCAGCCCAGCGATCTGGCGATCAAGCCGCGACGCTCGGCGCTGTCGGAACAGCCGCAGGCCGAGGCGGCAGCACCGGCGGCAGACCACGGGTTTGAAATTCACGTACCGAACCACGGCGTGAACTTCGAAGACGTGGAACGGCAGCTGATTCGCATTGCCATGCGGCATTGCAACAACAACGCCTCGGCGGCCGCACGTTTTCTGCGCATGACGCGCGAGACGCTGCGCTATCGTTTGAAGAAGTTCGGTATCTATTCGGAATTGGAGCGCGGGGAACTCCAGGAATAAATCCTCGAGCACCTTAGCATCATTCTCTCCTGTGATGTAAAAGCGAACCCTTGAGGAGGGTTCGCTTCATTTTACGGCGTTTCAAATCGCCGTGTTACCAGATCGTGGTCGCCGTATTGGCGTGGGGCCATTCCATCGACCGTGAGCGGCGGCGAAGGGCAGCGAGCATATCCTTGATGCTTTTGCTGATGATGCGGGCCAGCAGCATTCCAACAGCCGAGACGAATCTCAAAAACACCGGGGCGGAAGTTTTCAGATTCGGTCCTGAGCGGATGGGTGCGTGCTCTTCATGTTCCTAAGATACGACACGTGTATGAGGGGCGAATGAGTACAGCGTGAAGAATCGGTGAGCGGTAGCTGAAAGTACGCGAATCTCGGTCTCCAGGAGCTCTGCAAAGGTTTGCGAGTGGACAGTTCGGACATGCAAAAAGCCGATCCAAGTGGATCGGCGTCTTGCAACATGCCGTTTGTGCTGGGGGACAGGGACTCGAACCCCGACTCTCAGATCCAGAGTCTGATGTCCTGCCAATTAGACGATCCCCCAAAGGTAAGTATCAGATCAGCAATGGCTTGCGGGCGAAATCATGAAGCCACGGCGAGCCGAAATATACGACAAAATCTGAATGAGCGCAACTCAGATTGTCCGGACGCGATCTGGCCAATAATTTGCAAAGTTCGCAATCAAGACTACTTGATTATTAACAGGGTATTATAACATTTGCAACGGAGCTACCTCGTGCCCCCCAACTTGGATTTGAACCGCCACAGATTTTCGCCGCTCGCGAACGTCTGCCCGCCGACGCTGTTGGATGCCCTGCAGGGTGCCGCCGGCATTTTGGATACCGAAGGTAAGTGGTTCTCAATCTCGCATTCCTGGGACGAGATCGTAGGCCGCACCAATCGTCCCGACTGGCGGCGGGATGCGCTCCTGGGAAAGTCCTTCTTCGAACTCTTTCCTGACGACGAGCAGCGGCAGATGTTTCGCAAGCTCCTGGCTTCGATGGGCGAAGGCAAGCTGGACCAGCACGCGCAGGTGGTGGAATACGGGTCGGGCGCAAAGGCGTTGCACTTGCACATTCACATCAAGCCGTTGTGGGAGGAGGGGGGCCTGAACGGCTACTTCGTGCAATGCACGGACGTGTCTCGCGAATACATGAACCGGATCGCGTTATTGGACCGCGACCGCCGCATGCGTGAATTGCAGACGTTGATCGAAGAGCAGAAGCTCCGGTTGGAAACGGTGATCTCGCGCGGACGCGAACGCGATGATAAGTTGCAAGCACTGCAAGCCGAATTGGAACGGCATTCCACATCAGAGACGGAGTCGCTGGCGCACAAAACGCTCGAGCATGCGCAGGAGATCAGCAACCTACAGCAAGAGATTGGGCGGTTGACAACGGAACATGCGCAGGAGGTCAACGGCTTACGGGAAGAGATCGCGCGCGCGACAGCAGAACAAACTCAGAAATCGGATGGCGTGCAGGAAGAGATCGTACGCCTGACAGAGGCGCACGCCCAGCAAGTGAATGGCCTGCAGGCGGAGATCGCACGCCTGATCGCAGAGCATACGCAGCAGATCAATGAACTGAAAGAAGAGTACGCGCCGCCAGTGGTCATCGAGCATTCGCAGCCGGCACCGGCGCCCGTGGCTTCGAACGGCGATGTGTTGCGGCATTTGACCGCGGATCTGGCGGAGGAGTATGGAAACCTGTTGACCGGCGTGCTTGGTCACTCCACGCTTGCGGCGGCGGAATTAGGCGATTCGCATACGGCGACGGAGGATTTGCGCGCAATTGAGCGCGCGGCGAGGACAGCAGCAAAGTTGACGCGCAAGCTCTCGGCGCTGTCGGGCGCGGGCCGCCACCGGGGAACCGTGGAGTTGAAGGCCTGTGTGCAGAGTTATATCAAGCGGAACCATCTCGAAAACGGAATTGTGATGCCAGAGCAGGCCTGCGAAGTGCCGGTGGATGCGGCGGCACTGGAAGTCATACTGGATGCGATTTCCTCCGCAGCTCCGGGGGGATTGTGGAGCATCGAGGCGGACGGGCAGAATGCCCGGCTAATTCATCTGACGGAAGCATCTGTGCCGCAGGCAGCCCGGGACGAACTACTGCTCGCGCAGGAAGTAGCGCGGACGTATGGTGGAGACGTGTTGGTGGACGGAGAGCAAGTTGTGCTGGCCATGCCAATGGCGAAAGAAGCATTGCCCGTCATGGAATAAGGGACTCAGGCGGATTGGTTGAAGAAGCGGCGGCCTCTGGCCGCCGCTCGCTTTTTTGCTTCTTGCCTGCAACAGTCAAGATGGTGGCGAGCAAAAAGACCTCGGAGCTCCGGGGTCTTTTCGTTTTGTAACACTGTGGTAGTGCTAGAGTAATATGAATGTTATGCCGCGCAATGGCTGTAGAAGCCTGTGGGTGTTGCCATACGGAGGGTGGGACGACTGAAGAGCAGTGACCCCAAATCGGATATGATGCATCAAATTAGGTGGGAGGAGGCCAAAGTTACTCCACGATCATCGTTCCGGCCTGGCGTTCGCCCCCAAGCACGATCGGGAATATTCCGCGCCGCTGGGGGCTGAAGGGGATGATAGTGGTGTGAAGGGCTGGCAGCAGGGCATAGACCTTCAGTTCATCGATTTCAAAGAGTTCCTCGGCGGGATCCTCCTCAAACCGATGCACGAGGAGCTGGGCAGGACGATTGAATTTTACCCGGATCTCGTCGGGGTTCAAGGCCGCGCCGGAGAGCTTGAGTTCGATGCGCTGAATTCCTTCCGGCCCGCGGTCACTGGGTTTGCGGCGAAAGAACAAGTAGCCGAAGATACCGCCGGCAATCAGGATTTCGGTAAAGACCAGCCACGGATTGTCCATCATTTTCCCCGCCGCCCCCTCTGGTTCGACCTATCGCCAGCCTTCCGGTGAATTATTTGAAATTCAGAGTGAACTGGTGTGAATACAATGAAATCGCCGCGTGAATGAGCACCTTGAATCGGCGCGAAAATATCATATCGTGAAGATTTCCGCATCAGATTGTCACAAGTTAAACGAGCAAGACTGAAGTCTGTAGAGAATACGGGAACCTGTGCGCTTTACAGGCGTTAACAACATAGTGTAGCGGATGAGATGTGATGTGTTGAGCTACGTGTAAGGTATGTGAATCCAACGTATGAAAGGACGGGACACCATGGTGATCCTCAACATTCAGCAGGCTGCGAAGTTCTTGGGTAAGACCCCGGCCGCTCTACGCAACGGATATAAGCGATGGGGAGTTCCCCATTTCCGGTTGGGTGGTCAGATCAAGTTCACGCAGGAAGCACTTCAGGAATGGGTCGGGAAGAGCATGGTCTTGACCGCTGAGGGCGAAGGGGGCGAACTGCCGGGTGCGCCAACTAATGGACGGCGTAACCGCAGAACCCTTTCCGGTCAGAAGGCGAAGCTTGCGGCAACTCCTCGGCCCTAAACGGGCCTGCCAATAACAGACAGGATACTCAAGGGGCCAAAGGCTGTGCGGGAACGCACAGCCTTTTGCGTTTCACTCCGCGAGGATTTTTTCATCTTCCGGGCGCCAGGCGGGGTCCACGATGCAGAGGAATTCGAGATCATCGGGGCCGAGCGCCGTGATGCGCTGCGACGCCTGCGGCGGAATGTAGATCGTGTCGCCGATTTGAACATCCCGAGTGTCGCTGTCAATTTCCATGCGGCCGCGGCCGGCAAGAATGTAGTAGACTTCACTGGACGTGAGGCGATGAAGTCGTGACGTCACACCTTGAGCAAGTCGGGCATGGGCGATGCTGTAGCGCGCGGCCACATGATCCTTAGGGCCGTGGAGCAGTTCGCGCAACCGGGTGCCATCACCTCCGGGAAACTCATGCGTGCTGGCGAGCGAACGATGCCACATCAGTTCTTTGACCAGATGCCGATTTGATAGCCGGAGGGATCATCGATGATGCCGAAGAAGCCGTGACCGCCGCTGATTTCAGTGCGGGGGCGAGCAATCCTGGCACCCAGCGATTCCGCCTTTTTCAGCGAGGCGTTGATGTCCGCGACTTCGACGTAATTCTGGCACTCTTGATTTGCGATGGCCTTGACCTCTGTAATGGCGCCGTACACGTTGCCGTCGTTGGGGGTTCCAAAGAGGTAGTACTCCATTCCATCCATTTTCATCATTGGCCAGCCGAAGAGAGAGGCATAGAACTGGCTGGACTTGGTAGCGTTGGTCGCGGGGATTTCAATGTGGCAGAAACCGTGCATCGTTGTTTCCCTTAGGTTTGATTGCATTTGCCCGGATGAATGAGTACTTTGAGGAACGGGGGCAAATAAGACCATATCGCTCAAAATTGGCTCATAGAATATGAAATTTTGTTCAAATTGTCAAGATGGAATGATGAAACTGTGAATTTGAGCGAGTCGTTAAAGGGTAGAAGTCAGGATTCAAGGAGACAAGCAATGGCAAAATCGGTAACGGATCGCTCGGGTAATTTTATCATCATTTGTGCATTGATTTTAGCTGGCATTCTCGCAACAGCACAATTGGGACGAACGGACTCGGGACCCAACCCGGGCTCAGTTGCTCCAGGGATTACGTTGAAGAATGTAGATGGGCAAATGGTGTCCTTGAGTGATTTTACGGGCAAGAAGGCGGTCATTGTCGTCTTCGCGTGCAACCATTGTCCCTACTCGCAAGCCTACCAGGATCGGTTGATCGGGCTACAGAAGGAGTATGCGTCACAAGGAGTTCAGTTTCTGCTGATTAATCCGAATGACGCCACCAAGCAACCGCAGGACAGCTATGAGAACATGCAGAAGCGGGCGCAGGAAAAGGGGTATCCCTTCCCGTATCTGCGTGATGAGACGCAGGAGGTGGCGAAATCTTATGGCGCGAACCGGACGCCGGAAGCTTACTTGATTGTAAACAACAAGGTGGTGTATCGTGGCCGGATTGATGACAACACGGAGGAGGCACAGGTCAAGCAGCATGACCTCAAGAATGCAATTGATCTAGCGTTGGCGGGGACACCCGAGAAGATCAGTCCGGCACTGACCAAGGCCTTTGGCTGCACAATAAAATGGCGGTGATCTTGCGAACCACGGTCATCTTGCGTACATTATGAGCAGGTTTTATCAGCATCTTGATAGAATCGATAAGGGGGCGGCCTACCGTGGCTGCCCTTTCCTTAGACCCGTCCAGACCCGCGGCGATAGCATCCGTCATCCCGCCCAGGCCTCCCCGGTCGCATTGTAACACATCGCATTCCGGATTTGAAAACCATGAGGTTGCTTCCCATGCGCGCGCTGCTGCTGTTGCTCGTCTCGTTTCTGATTGCTTCTCCCCTTGTCGCTCACCCCACAAACATTGGTTACTCGGGAGCACCCGGCCGCGGGACGTGCGCGTCCACGTGTCATGGCGTGGGCGGCGGGACGATCCAGGTCTTTGGATTTCCGGCACAATACACTCCGAGTGAGACCTACTTGATCACCGTGCGCAAGCTGTCCGGAGTGGCGATCAAGAATTTTAATGGCTCGTGCCGATTCGGCACCGGCGCGCAGAATGCGGGAACAATCTCTGCCGGTTTGCTGACCGCGACGTACAACGTCACCGGTGAGACAAACGGCGTGCACATGAGCACGATTGATCACGATTCGGCGCAATTTAATTGGACGGCACCGGCGGTGGGCTCGGGAGTGGTAAGATTATATGTGGGAGGACACCAGGGTCCGCAGGGCGGCCAGAATACGACCATCGTGATGATGGCGACGGAGGCGCCCACGCTGCCGGGCCCGGCGACTAATCCGAGTCCGGGGGATGGTTTCACGGGAATCGCACCGAGTGCCGCGCTGCAGTGGACCGCGGGTGCGGGAGCATCGTCGCACGACGTATATTTCGGGCTCGCGAATCCACCGCCGCTGATTGCAGCGTATTTTGAAGGCGTGTTCTTTGATCCGGATCCGGACATGAACGCAGGCACGACGTATTACTGGGAGATTGATGCGCGGAATGATGCCGGCGTTACGCCCGGACCCATCTGGTCGTTTACAATCATGAATGCACCGGGCCCAGCGAGCAATCCAATTCCCGCCGATTCATCGGGCAATGTGTTGCCAGCGCCGTTTCTGGAGTGGACCCCGGGGCCGGAAGCGTATTCGCATGACGTGTATTTTGGCACGACGACCGAACCACCGTTCCTGATCAATGTCGCGCAGCCAGTAACGCAGGTGACGGATCTGCTGCCGGGAACGACCTATTTCTGGCGCGTGGACGAGGGGAATGAAGTGGGCGTGGCTCCGGGCACACTCTGGCAATTCACCACTCTTAATCTACCACTGCCGGCAATGAATCCGGAACCTGCGGATGGCGCAACAGATGTGCCGCTGTTTACGAACTTGTCCTGGAGTGCCGATTCCAACACGACTCAGTTTGACGTATATCTGGACACGCAGAGTCCGCCGTTGCTGCTTGCCGGGACCGTCGAGGTGACGAGCTACAATCCGCCGCAGAATCTGGAGCCGGGGACAACATACTACTGGAAGATTGCGAGCTACAATGGCGCGGGTCAGACCCCGGGTCCGATCTGGAGCTTTGCGACGGAAGCATCCGCGGCGGATGATCCGCGGTCAACCGTGCCGACGGAATACGCGCTCGGACCGGCGTATCCGAATCCGTTCAACGCGGTCGTTTCGATTTCCTTCGCGCTGCCCATATCAGGACCCATAGAGCTGAAGATTTTCGACGTGACGGGACGCGCGGTTGCCACGCTGGCCGACGGCATTCAGAGCGCGGGATGGCACACCGTTTCGTGGAGCGCAGAGAACACGGGAAGCGGTGTGTACCTCGTGCGGATGACCTATGCCGGCGGCATGCTGACGCAGAAAATCGTGGCGCTGAAGTAGAAAACTCGAGACCAGTACGGATAGATCGGAGAGGCGGCCGCAAGGCCGCCGCTTTTTTGTTTAAGGAGTTCATCGTCCAATTTCTAAGCTCTGCACGTTCGATCTATTGAAATTGTCTCGGCCCGAACTAACGAAGTTGACAATCCGGTTCTTTTAGGGTATTTTGGGTGGGGGTGATACGGAGGAGTTCTCCGCAGTCGGGCCAACCAATTTGCAGGTGGCAGAACATGAAAGCAGCGTCAGTCATCCTCGTGCTCATTGCTCTGGTGGGGTGCGCGAGGGCGCAGGGAAATCAGCCGGACCGCAGTTTTTGCGAAGGTGTGCGGGATTATGGCTGCAGCGCAATTTTGGACCTCTCCTCGCGGGACAGTTGCACATCACGCCATTTTACGCCGCCCTGTGACGGATGGTACTCACTCACAGCCAAGGCCGAATGCAACAGTCCTTACCACTGCTACGCATGTTTAGCAACGGTGAATGTTTATGACGGTGACCAGTGGCTTGTCAATTGTCACACTTCGAGTTGTTTCTTCAGCCATATTTGTGAAGAGACGTGTTCTGGCCAAGGGGCCGGAGTTTATTTGACAGGCCACCATGAGTACGTGTTGTGGGTCGGTCTGCGACCCTGCACGGGGTCGCAGTGCGGGACGGGCGCAATCAATGATTGTGACCATGACCATTGCAGCGCCGTCGGCTATGTCATCTCGTCAGGGAATCCCAAGTGTCCCGACCGATAGGTCTCAGAATCATGTGGCGGTTGTTCATCCTGGTCGCGGGCTGCGTGGGCATCTGTGCCGGCAGGGTGCGGCATGTACCATCCGAGTATGTCATGATTCAGGCGGCGCTGGACGCGCTTGATGATGGAGACACGGTGCTTGTCGGACTGGGAACGTATGCGGAGGCGTTAGCAGCGCCTCCGCTGCAGTTTACGCTCATGGGGGATGTACCGTATGACAGCGGCGACTACGAGCGACCGACGATCGATCCATCATCGCTTCCGGGATCAGATGCTCTCTCTTGTTTGATCCTGCCAGGCATGAGTCGGCCGGTGATCGAGGATCTTCGCTTTCGAAACGGAGCCGAGATGTTTCCGCGGCCACCGAGCATTCCCGGCGGAATCTGGAGCCATTCCGAGCACCCTGTTTTTCGCCGCTGCCAATTCGACTCGGTCTATATGGGTGTGGTCTGGGACCATGTTGAACTGCCGCCGTGCACGGTGGAGATGGAACGGTGCGAGTTTCGGGATGACACTGCTCTCTGCGTTTCGCTAGGACGAGGTCGCTTGCTGGCGACAGATTGCTTTTTTTCCGGCAGCGGGTTTGCGCTGGTGGAGTGTACAGACAGTTCTCAATTGAACCGCTGCACGTTGCGGAATGGCATCAGCGCTCAGTTGCTGATCCACCTCCTGGTTGGATACGGACGCGGCATTGAGGTGCGGGACTGCGTGTTTGGACCGTACGGCCCGTTCCCGTATGCCATGGTGGAAATCAGATACAGCGGGGCCCGGATCGAGGGCAATCTGTTTGCAAACTCCCGGTGTGCCAGCGCACTGTACACTGCGGGATCGTGCGATGACTCCATAGGATTTGTGCCTTTCATGATTCGCAACAATCATTTTGTGAACAATGGACCGGCCGCAGTCGAGGGCCAATGCTTTGGGGGGATCGTTGCTGGCTGCGATTCGGCAGACGTGACGGTGGTTGCCGCGCTGATCGAGAACAACATTTTCGAAGACTGCTCGTCATACGTACGGCCGAAAGCCATTGCACTGGGTAATGGCGGGGTCATTGCGCGAAACGTCTTGACACGGCTTGCGCCTGCCGACTTCGGGGCCGTGTATGTGTACGACTCCGACTCCGTCACCATGGGCAACAACCTGATCTGGGAGACGTCGTATGCTCTGCGAAACTGGGATGCAAATGACGAGCCGTTGGACGCGCGCTGGAACTGGTGGGGAGATAGTACCGGCCCGTATCATGCGACCGAGAATCCCAACGGGCAAGGAGATGAGGTGCGAGGGAACGTGATCTTAGACCCGTGGTATCCCGACACCTCGTTTTGGGATGACGTCCGTAGAATCACGGCCCCTTTGCCGGAGCGATTCAGCTTAGAAGTGTTCCCAAATCCCTTCAACAGTGTGGTCACGCTAGAACTGATTCCATCAAAAATTGCCGTCGTGAGAGTCGAGCTGTTTGACATCCTCGGCCGGCGAGTGCAGGAGATCTGGTCCGGCCCGATTGCCTCTGAGAGGACGATCCGATTTAACGGATCACAACTGGCCACGGGAATCTATTTTGTGCGAGTCTGGGAATCGATTGGCAACCGGACGCTGGCGATGAACAAGCTTGTGCTGCTAAGGTGAACGTGAGGGCCCAGGATCGAACAGGCGAGCCACGGTGGCGCGCCTGTTTGCTTTTGCGGAGGGGGGTTACTTCAACAGCAGCATCTTGCGCTGTGCGGTATAGGACAGTGTAGTGAGCCGGTAGACATACACGCCCGAGGGCAGCGATGCGGCGGCGACGGAAATATGGTGCAGACCTGGTGAAAGGTCGGAGTTCAGCAGAGTAACCACAAGGCGCCCGGTGATATCGAATATCTGCAGGCGGACACGCTGCGGAGACGGAAGATCGAAGGAGATCTCCGTCGCGGAGTTAAACGGGTTGGGATAGTTCTGATACAGCGAAAAGGCAGAGGGCAGAGGCGCGGGCGGATTCGCGGATTGCCCGGCGGTCAGGCGTGCCAGAAACATATCCGCGAAATCAGCGCTGCTGTGGTTGCCAATGAAGATGTAGCCGCCATCCGGCATCTGCTGAATGGATTCGATGCTCTCGTAATCAGGGCCACTCTCGGTCCAACTCCACTGCGAGACACCGTCCGCATTCGTCTTCACCAGGAATACATCGCCGTTGACGGCGCCGAAGGAGTCCGTGTGGCCGCCGATGGCGAAACCACCGTCGGACGTGAGGGCCAGGGTGTGCACATGATCTTCGTTCGGGCCGCCGTAGGTGTGGGTCCAGATCGTGTCCCCTGCCGTGTTGAGTTTGGCGAAGAAGATATCGCCGCCTTCACCAAATGAATCCGTGAGCCCGGCGAAGACCGCATTCCCATTGGACTGCGGCTTGACATCCACGACGACATCGTAGCCGTCGCCGCCGAGTGAACGCGTCCAGAGCGTGTCGCCGGCGGGTGAGACTTTCATGAAATAGAAGTCGGACGACTGCGATTGAGGAGAG
>Ga0326726_10005021_pt1 | contig 12030 bp, 13 predicted proteins | sample MHFenrmetagenome_2_FD_207603 | JGI IMG/M metagenome (GOLD analysis project Ga0326726, IMG submission 207603) | Lab enriched peat soil microbial communities from Michigan Hollow, Ithaca, NY, United States - MHF15MN | ecosystem: Environmental > Terrestrial > Soil > Wetlands > Peat | place: USA...
GTTGGGGGCGACAATGGTCGCACCGTGGTCTTTGGCCATCTGGACGCCGTCGCCCAAGTGATCACCGTGGCCATGCGTGAGTAGGATGTAGTCCGCCTTGATCTTCTTGGCCTCGGCCGGAGCCTTGGGATTGCCCGTAAAAAATGGATCGATCAGGATTTTCTTGCCCGCGGTTTCGATGAGAAACGCTGAGTGCGAGAGATATTGGAGCCTTGGCATGAGCCCTCCCTCGGATGCCCGGACAGACAGGTCCGAGGGAGGAATATACCGATGGCGAGGCTTGGTGGCACGGCCCTTTAGGGCCGTGAAGCCCGCCGCTACCCACGGGTCTAAAGACCCGTGCCACCAGCAAATCACCTAGCTCAAGCTCGTGCGATCTACTTGTGATCCAGCATCCAGAGGATGCCGGCGACGGTCATGCCCACGATCAGAATGGGGATGAGAAAGGCGGGCATTTCACCGACGAAGGGCCAGCACATGAGGGCGCGCCAGCGCTGCCAGAGAGTGGGTTCCGGCGGCTCGAGCGCTCGCATCTTGGCGACATGACCGACTTCGGAGGAGTACCCTTCCCAGTAGGAGTGATCCGGACAGAAGGTGAAGGCGTGCCGGAGGAGGTAATGCAACTGTTTCGATTTATTGAGTTCTTCGCGGCAATGAGGGCAGTTCTCGGCGTGACTGATGAGGCGGGCGTGTTCCTCTTCGGCCGTGAGGTCAGCGCCATCGATCAGTTCCTCGAATGCCTCACATCTCATCGGCGATACCCATCTTGCTTAGAATCGGCCCGAAGCGACGGCGCAGATCGCCGCGCAACTTCTTGCGCGCACGGTGCAGATACCAGCGCACCGTGGCTTGCGGCATACCCATGATCTGCGCGATCTCGTCAATGTCGAGCCCTTCCAGATCTTTCAAGACAAAGGCTGTGTACTGCTTTTCGTTGAGCTTCTTGGCCGAATCGAGGACGAACTCGCGCAACTCCTTGAGTTGGTATGTCTGTTCGGGCGTGGTGGAGGTGCGCAGTCCGGGATCACCCGAGTCTTCGAGTTCCTCGAATTTGTGCTTCTTGAACTTGCGGATGTAATCGATCGAGGCGTTGACCGCGATGCGGTAGAGCCACGTCGAGAATCGTTTGGTGAGATCGAACCGTTTGATGTTGTAGAAGGTCTTAACGAAGACCATCTGTGAGATGTCTTTAGCATCATCGTAATCGCCGACCATTTTGTAGGCGATCCCGGCCACCTGTGACCGATAGCGATCGGTCAGCTCCTTGAACAGGTGTGTCTTGCCCGCCTGGATCTGCCGGATGATCTCTTTGACCTCGGTCTCATCCTTCTCAGCGGCGGCGTCGGCTCCGGTCGGGACCTTGGGCTCGATCGGTTCGCGCAACCCGTCGCCCGGCGCTTTCGTCTTGTCCGCCGGCTTCGACCGCGGTCGAGATGCACTGTTACTACGCTTCTTCATAGGCGAAATGTTGGCCGTCTGTAGGGCCCTTTCTCAGGCTCGCTTTGGCCCCAAAAGATAATACAACAATTCCCAGTTGGTGACGTAAGCCGCGCCGAGGCTAAAAACAACAATGCCGCGTGCGCATTGTTCCGCACGCGGCACACATAAGCGGTCTGTTCGCCGTCTACAGAGTTCCTACGACTTGTCCCGTGCCGAGGCAGCGTACTCCTTGGTGATGCCGGGAGTGGCATCGTAGATGTAGCCTGTCGGGTTCACCGGCGTGCCGGCGACGTGCACTTCATAGTGCAGGTGCGGTCCGGTCGAGTATCCGGTGGTGCCCACGTAGCCGATGATGTCGCCGCGGTGCACGATGTCGCCGACCTTGGCCTTGAATCTCGACAGGTGCCCATAGCAGGTCTCAAGTCCATACCCGTGGTCAATCGTGATTGTGTTACCCAACTGCGTCTGGCGCTCGCAAAGGATGACCTTGCCGGCCGCTGGGGCATAGACCGGGGTCCCCGGATGCGCCGCCAAGTCCAGGCCGGTGTGCGGGCGCAGTTCGCCGGTGAACGGGTCGGGCTTGATGCCGAATCCGCGCATGAGAATGCCATCCACCGGGAGGATCGATGGCGTGTGATCGAGTTTCTGCTTTTGATCAAGGAGGGCTGAAAAGACCGACTCGAAGTTCTCACGTTCAAATGAGGCGCGGTGGATGAGGCGGTCGATTTCGCCTTCCACCGCATAGGTCAACTGCTGCGATTGAGAGGGGGGCGCGGCATCCGGCGGTGTCAGCGAGCCACCGATACCCAAGGCGCGCTCATCAGAACTGACTTCCGGGAAGCCAAATACGGTGCGCACCTTCTCTTCGGCGGATTCCAGTCGGGCGATCTGCTCGCGCAGGACCTTCACATCAGCCGTCATGCCGGTGAGAGCGGCGCGCAGTTCGGCGTTCTCCTTGGCTTGCCCCTCATTGACGTTGGCCTTGTTGATTCCGTAGGTCGCGATTCCCAGTGAGCTGATAAAGGCAACGACCGCGGTTGCGGCGGCGGCCACACAAGCCCGTACTATCCATTGTGGCACGGAATATTGCCGGACCCTATCGGTCGAGGGGGGTATGATCAAAATGCTCAATCGGTTCTTCGACATCCCATTTCCTTTCGGCCGCTATCCGGGAGTCCTTCCCGGGTCCAAATTGAACGCGCCAGAATATCCCCAACCCGATGTCTTGTCAAGAGAAACAAGCATTTTCGGCCACTCTTTGACGAGTAGCGGGGCTTTGGGTCATAAGGTCGCGAAAGCGGCGGTTTAAGAACCGTTCCCAATTGCCGAGACCACCACGAGATGCGCCCTTAGGCTCGGCAAGGCGCTGGGTGCCAGCGCATTCAGTCTCCTACTTGATCAAGTGGTACTCGTTCCGCAAAATCTTGTTCACCACCTTGACGAGCTTCTCCGAATTCAGCGTCTGCAAGCTGTACAGATGCCAGAACGTCTTCTGCGGCATCCGCGTCGATGGCTTCGACTTCTTGCTCATTGGGCCCACCCTCCCTGCATCTCCGTCTCCGTCCCCGGAAGGCGTGGGTTTTGCCTCCGGAGTGTTATCGGAACGACCGGGTCGGCTTTAACCGCCCCTTTCGGAGATTGGCCACTGCAATGGGCTTGCCGCTGGGCCGCCGGCAGAGAGAGAATCCGTAAGGCGCTGAACGAAAGTGAGTTGCAATCGGACATCCTGCGATCCGGCCCGGCCCAGAAAACGTCGACAATGGTCGGAATCCGATGATCTTTGGCGGCGTCCCATCATCACGATGGCCCATCACCGCGTGAGCGGGCCAGTGTCACCTGTCAACACAAGGCGGAAAGTTTTTCCCTGCTGGGTTTGATACTGACTGAAGCTGTGCAGAATGCGAATGGCAAAAACTTCGAGGTAGTCTTCGAACCGAATCGTAAATTCGCGAGTTCGGCCGTGCGCTGGTTTGGCCCCATGCACTCAAGAGCCGTTGGGAGCACCTCATGCTGGGAAATTTGATCGCACCGGAGATTCACGAACTGATTGCCAGTGGCCGCCTATCGGAACTGCGGAATTCCCTTGAGGGGATTCTGCCGGTCGACCTCGCGGAGTTGATCGCCGATCTACCGGAAGATGACATGGCCGTGATTTTCCGCATTCTGCCGCGTCCGATTGCCGCTGACACGTTCGAGTATCTCGACATCGAGGTACAGGAGAAGATACTCAAGGCCCTGGGGCATGAGCAGGTCGCGTCGCTGTTGAATGAAATGGCGCCGGACGATCGCACGTTGCTGCTCGAGGAACTTCCCGCACGCGTCACCACGCGGATTCTCAGCCTCTTGTCACCGGAGGAACTGCGGGTCGCCAAGACGCTCCTCGGCTATCCCGAAGAGAGCATCGGCCGGCGGATGACCCCGGACTTCCTGGCGGTGAAGGAGGAATGGGCGATTCCAAAGGTGCTGGAACACATCCGCACACACGGCGCCGACAAAGAGACTCTGAACGTGGTCTACGTCATCGACGCCGCCGGGCGATTGATCGACGACATCCGCACGCGCGAAATCCTCCTGGCGCCGCTGGAAAAGACCGTCGCCGACCTGATGGACCATCAGTTCGTCTCGCTCCAAGCGACCGATGACCAGGAAGAGGCGGTTGCCGATTTCAAGAAGTACGACCGCACCGCCCTACCGGTCACTGACAGCACCGGTGTGTTGATTGGAATTGTCACGGTTGACGACGTTCTCGACGTGGCCGAAGAAGAGGCCACCGAGGACATCCAGCGCTTGGGCGGTTTGGCAGCTCTCGACCTGCCGTACATGGCGACGCGCGTAGCCGACATGGTGCGCAAGCGGGCCGGGTGGCTGGTGATCCTGTTTCTGGGCGAAATGTTGACCGCGACGGCCATGGGATATTTCGAGAACGAGATCGCGCGGGCGGTGGTCTTGGCGCTGTTTGTGCCACTGATCATCTCCAGCGGCGGCAACAGCGGATCACAGGCCGCCTCCCTGATCATACGGGCGATGGCGCTGGGCGAAATCACGGTGCGCGATTGGTGGCGCGTGATGCGTCGTGAGATCATCTCGGGATTGGCCCTCGGGACGATCCTGGGACTGATCGGCTTCCTGCGAATTTCGGCCTGGTCGGTGTTCTCAACGATCTATGGTCCGCACTGGCTGCTCTTGGCATTCACGATCTGGGGATCACTGATTGGCGTCGTCTTATGGGGGACATTGGCGGGAGCGATGATGCCCTTGCTCATGAGGAAGATCGGCGCCGATCCCGCGGCATCATCGGCGCCGTTTGTGGCGACGCTGGTCGACGTCACCGGGCTGATCATCTACTTTTCGGTGGCCGCGGTGGTGCTGCACGGGTCGCTGCTGTAGCGGGCCGACAGGGCTGTCGACGCTCCTGACGCCGACGAAACAGATCGGGCGGACTCGGGGGTCCACCCCTACCAATCCTTCCAATTCCCACCGGCGGGCGGACTCGGGGGTCCACCCAGCGTAGGCTAATGCATGATCAATTTGGCGAAGTACGCCGTGACGTAGGCGATGGCGCCGCAGATCGGGAAAGTAAAGATCCAAGCCGCGACGACTTTTCCGGCGATATCCCAGCGCACATGCTTAAACCGTCGCGAAGCCGCGACGCCCATCATCGAGGTGATGATCGTGTGCGTGGTGGAGAGCGGGATGCCGAAGCGCGACGCGAAGAAGATGGTTCCACCGGCGGCGGCTTCGGCGCAGAACCCCTGCCAGGGACGGAGGTCGACCATCTTCATGCCCATCTCGTGGATGATCTTCCACCCGCCCACGGACGTGCCAATACCCATTGTCAGCGCGCAGGACAAAACCACCCAGATAGGAACATGGAAGGTGGGAATGATCTTACCCATCATCAGAACCAGCGTGAAGACACCGATGAATTTCTGGCCGTCGTTGGAACCGTGATTGAAGGCCATGAAGGCCGCGGAGAGAATCTGCCATCGACGGAACGATTTCCCGGCTGATGACGGCATAGAGGAGGCGAAGGCGCGACGGATCGTTTTGGCAAATAGAAAGGCTAACGCGAATCCGGCGACACTCGAGAGCGCCAGCCCGATGAAGACCTTGCTCCAACCGGACCAGAGCAGAGCCCTGGGACCGGCGGTGGCCAAAGCGGCACCGGCAAGCCCCGCGACGAGCGCGTGGGATTCGCTGGTCGGAATCCCGAAACGCGCCGCGACTGAACCCCAGATGACAATGCCGATCAACGCGGCGCCAATCGTTTCGGGAGTGACGATGGTGCCGTCCACTATCCCCTTGCCGATGGTTTCGGCTACGGCCGTGCCCGAGAAGACGCCAATGATGTTAAAGACGACCGCCATGACCACGGCGGTGCCACGGGACATGACACGTGTCGAGACAACCGTGGCGATGGCATTGGGCGCGTCGGTCCAGCCGTTGACGAACTCGGCGGCCAGAACTAGGAAGATGACGACGAGAAGTACCGGCTCCATCGCGGGGCGCTAACTCTCCTTGCGCGCAATCGACATGGCCAGATTAGCGACGTGATGACAGGCGTCGGTCACTTCTTCGAGCTTCTCCAAAATCGATTGCCAGGCCAGAACGTTTTTCGCGTCGGACTCATACCGGAAGACGGTCGCGAGGCTGGTGTTCAAAAGCAGATCGGCCTCCTCTTCGAGATCCTCGATGCGCGCCACCCGTTCCCGCAGTTTCAGCACATCGGGTTTGGCGAGGCCGGCGATGATCTTGACCAGTTCCCGTGTCATCTCAACGATCAGCTGGCAGAACTGCAAGGCTTCGGCGCGGGCCTCGGGGATGCTGTACACCCGCACGTAGAGCACGACCTTCTTGATCTGGTCGATGACCCGGTCGAGTTCGTGGATGAGCCGATCGATGTCGTCTTTGTGCAGGCGGGTGATGAAGGTCTTGTCGACGATGAGATGGATGTGCTCTTTGAAATCGTCGCCGGTGCGCTCCATCTCGATCACCCGCTGTGTGGCGGTGGCGATTTCCTCGGCCGTCTTCGGCAGGCCGGAAAAGAGCGCATGCAACTCCTCGGCGCACTGGGCGGTGTTGTTGATGTGCTTTTCGAAGAACTCCTGAATGCGGTCGTCGCGTGTCCGTCCAAATAGCATCGGAGCCTCCCTCGTGCTTCTGACGTCACAAAACCGCAAAGGACGCGGTGCGAGAACATACGTTTGGGGCGTCAATATTTCCACCGTCGCGACGTGACTGGGACAGACCGGGCGCAGTCTTTGCCAACGGGTGTGGATAACCCCGGCTGCGCGCAGGAGTGACAGACTCCGCTTTCGGGCCGGATTGCCGTGGCCGCCAAGCGGCCACTGGTATAGATTGCGGCAGCGGTTTGGCCCCGATCTTGGGGCGAAACAATCGTTTAAGGTGATCGTAAACCCTGATGTAGGCGCTTGGTGGCTGAGACCGACGAACAGTTGATCCGTGAAGCCTTGGCCGGTGACCAGCGGGCCTACAAGGAGCTATTGGCGCGCCATCGCCAGTCGATCTATCACGTCATATTCAAGATCGTGCACTCCAACGAGGAGGCGGCGGACTTAGTCCAGGAAACGTTCATGAAGGCCTTCGGCTCACTGGCCTCATATCGTTTCGAGTACCGCTTCTCGACCTGGCTTTACAAGATTGCGGCGAACAATGCGATCGACCACCTGCGGAAAAAACGCGTCGAGGCCCTCTCCCTCGACCGTCCCGTCCAAACCAAGGACGGCGAAGTCGCCCTGGAGATCCCTGACTGGTCGCAGAACCCCGAAGAGGATCTCTACCGCAAGCGGCGCGCCGTCACCATCGGCGAGGCCATCGAGAGCCTGCCCCCGAAATACCGCGAAGTCATCGTCCTGCGCCATCAGCAGGACCGGTCGTACGAGGAGATTGCCGAACAACTCCGCATTCCCATCGGCACCGTCAAGGCCCGTGTCTTTCGCGCCCGCGAATTGCTCAAGAAGAAACTCAAAGGCATTGTCTGATCGTTTAGTTCCAGGAGAGGTGTGGCCATGAGAGCACGTGCATCAACGCTGTCGGCGCTGGCCACGGTGATTGTCGTGGCGGGTGTAGCCCACGGAGCCCTGCTGAAGGAGTATCGATTCGCGAGCACACGCACCTTTGAGGTCGGCGCCGATCCCTCAGTGACGGTTGAGGCGATCACCGGCGACGTCAGCTACACGGGCGTCGAAGGCACCTCCGCAGAGGTCGTGGTCAGTGTGCTGATCAAGGCGCATGACTCAACCGAGGCGGAAGAGATCTATAAGAACCTCCACATCATCGCCGAGGGGAGCGAGGGCATGCTCGATGTCCGTCTCGACGACACCCGCGACTTCTATCGCTGGTTGCGTGACAACTTCTCTACGCATCATGAGGCTGAGGTGAGCTTCAAGGTGCATGGCCCGCGCGGCGCCGATCTGCAGTTGTCTTCAGTCTCAGGAGACACCCGCGCCGAGGAGATCAAAGGCATCGTCAAGGCCAGTTCGGTCTCGGGAGATGTGTTTGTGGCGGATGCGGAGGGGAAAGTCAAAGCCCATTCGACATCCGGGTCGGTGGAAGTCCGCCGCGGCGGCGGCCCTGTGATCGTCAGTTCGGTATCGGGCGACGTGACCGTGGTATCGTGCGGGGGCACACTTGATGTTGAGTCAACCTCGGGAGCGGTGCGTGTGAGCAACGTGACTGGTTCCACGGTCGCGGAAACGGTGTCCGGGGACGTCGAGGTCCGCGGCGCCGGCGACAACGTCGATGCCTCATCGACCTCGGGAGACATTAGCGTCGAGCAGGAGAAGGGCGGGGTGAAGGCCTCGTCGACTTCGGGGGATGTCTCGGTGCGGTCGCACGCCGGCGGTGACATGGATATCGAAACCGTGAGCGGCGAGGTGAAGCTTTCCGTCAACCCTGACAGCTATGGCGATGTCTCCTTATCCACCTCCAGCGGCTCAATTGACTCCGCGGTACCGATCAAGGTGCGGCGGCACTCGGAGCGGCGCCTGGAAGGACAGTTGGGGGCCGGGGCGTCGACCATGCATGTGAGCACACATTCCGGCGATATCACGCTGGCGGAGTATTAGAAAGTCAGTGATCTTACGGGATCGAATGGTGACAAGCGCGTGAAACGGACGGCAATCATCGGCTGGTTGGGCGTGGCGGCCCTGTTGAGCGCCGCCTCATATTTGCGTCCGGGTGCGGCGCTGGCGGCCGACAATAAGCCCAAAAAAGTCATCGTCGTCCCGATCCCGCAAATCCCGGCGGTGCCGACGCCGCCGGAAGTGATCGTTGACGTCAACCTGGATTCCCTCGGCCAGGATTCGATCTATGCGCGCGAGATTCACATCAGTCCCAGCGGCATCCAGATCACCGAGCGCGACGGCCGCAAGATCATGATCTCAGGGACGCACGTGCGTGTCCCCCGAATCCCCCGTATCGGACATCCGGGCAGCATCGAGATAAAGCTCCCCCCGGATTTGGAAAGCGGCGAGGCCGACAACAACCCCGATCAAATCGTCCAGATGTTGGGCAATGTGCATGTTCCCGCCGACGAGACGGTTCGCGGGGATGTGATTTGCATCTTCTGCGACGTGCAAGTTGACGGTTCGACCACTGGTTCGGCGGTTTCGGTGTTCGGCAACGTCGCGGTGAACGGAACCGTCGGCGCGGAAGCCACCGCCCCATTCGGCCGCGTACATATCGCCGAGCAGGGAGTCGTGCACGGGGACGTGGTCGCTTCGCAAGTGGAACGGGAGCCGGGGGGCCGCATCGGCGGGCGGCGACATGAGATCCTGCTCAACTTCTTCGGCAGCGAGGCCGGCGGCGAGTTCTGGACCAAGCAGGTCTTCATCGTCCTGGTCGTCCTCAAGATTCTCTTCTGGTTGTTCCTCGTGCTTTTGGCGCACGCGCTGGCGGCCCGCAACATCGGCAAGGTTAAGGCGCGGATGCAGCAATCGTACATCAAGGCCTTTCTGATGGGAGTGCTTGGACAGATCCTGCTCTTGCCGGTCTGGTTGATTTTGGTCGTGACGATCATCGGTATTCCCATCGCGGTGTTCGTGATGCCGCTGCTGCTGTTTGCCGGGCTGATTTTGGCGATGGCGGCGGTGGGGCAATTGGTCGGCGATAAGATCGCCGAGAACACGTCGCTGCCTCTGCATTCGAGTCTCTCGCACACGATGACGGGGGTTGCGGCGCTGCAGGTCTTTGCTTACCTCTCGATTCTCTTCATTCTGCCTACCGGACATCCCGATTTCGGCCCGGCGTTTCGTATGGCTACGGTCGCGATGATCATCCTGGCGGCCATCACGGGGTACGTGGTGATCACGCTCGGCACCGGTGCGGTTTTGCTCACCCGATTTGGAACCCGTCCCAAAGAGAAGGCGCCGGACACACAACCCCTTGCCGACATACCGCCGGGCGAGGCTGGTCGCCTTCCCGAAGCCACGCCTCTCCCCTTCGAGCGACCTGCACCGGGGGAACAACCCATCTGAGGTCCCCACCGCTTGCGGTGGGTGACTTACCTAAGCGATGTAGTTCAATCCGGAACTGGCTGGACAGTTAGAGGCACATCCGGTCTTCCCAGTTGTGCGTTGTAGCTCGACCACTTCCATTCGGCGGGGTCGCTCACCAGCCCACGTGTTACCGGGTTGTTGTGGCAATACCTGATCTTCTCAACGACCGTCTGAGGCGAGCGGCAATTGTGGTCATAGCATCGCTTGTCCCAGAACACGCGTCTGGCTCCACTGACCGGAATTGGAGTCAGTGCGAAGTAGCGACGCGCCATCCTTGACTTAATCTCCCCTATGACTCGCCCCAGGTTCATTTGTTTTGCCGGGAAGAGGACGAGATGGACGTGCTCTGGCATAAACACGTAACAAGCATCGTGAATCCATGTTTCTCGCGGGCACATTCAATTTCTTCCGCGAGGATTTGCATGGCATCTCCCATTCGGAGACTTGGGAGGCGCTTCCAGCAACTAATTGTCACGAACCTGGCGGTGCCCAAGTCGTCGCGGTGACGAAGTTTCGGCACGGCGAGAATCTGGATGACTAGTTGTATTGAATCAAGTCTTCCTGACCGGTCGTTGACGAAAGTGATTCCGATGAATCCGATCCGATTAACGAGGCTGCATTTCGCTTGGAAACTCACCCACCGCAAGCGGTGGGGCACCCGAGTCACGTCGCTTGGAGGCTAACCCGCCGCAAGCGGTAGGGCACCCAGGTCATTTCGCTTGGAAACTCACCCACCGCAAGCGGTGGGGCACCGAATAAGCGCGAAATGCAAAAGCCCCCGCGCGGTGCGCGGGGGCTTTTCTGTTGAGGACTCTTTTGTTTTGGTAACCGGTCAATCCAAGTACGCCCGCAGCGATTTGCAGCGGGAGGCATGGCGCAGGCGGCGGATGGCTTTCTCTTTGATCTGCCGCACGCGTTCGCGCGTGAGATTGAAACGGACGCCGATCTCTTCGAGCGTCAGTGCCTTCTCATGCGACAAACCGAAGTACAGGTTGATCACTTCGGCTTCACGCGGGGTCAGCGTGTCGAGCGCCTTGTCGATTTCCAGCCGCAGCGAATCTTTGAGTAGCGACTCATCGGGCGCCGGCTGCAACTCATCCTCGAGAACATCGATGAGGCTGTTGTCCTCGGAGGTTGAGAACGGGGCATCCAGCGACAGATGCGTGTTGGAAATCTTAAGCGTGTCGGCGACTTCCGCCTCGGAGAGTTCCAGTTCCTTGGCGATTTCGTCGGGCGACGGCTCACGGCCGAACTCCTGCTCCAGCGAGGAGGCGATCTTCCCGATCTTGTGCAGGGTGCCGACCCGGTTCAACGGAAGGCGCACAATGCGCGACTGTTCGGCCAATGCCTGCAGGATCGCCTGCCGGATCCACCACACCGCGTAGGAGATAAACTTAAAGCCGCGCGTCTCATCGAAGCGCTTGGCCGCTTTGATCAGTCCGATGTTGCCCTCGTTAATCAGATCGGCCAGGGACAAGCCCTGGTTCTGGTATTGTTTGGCAACCGAGACCACAAAGCGCAAGTTCGCCTTGGTGAGCTTCTCCAACGCAATCTGATCGCCTTGCTTAATGCGCTTGGCGAGCGAGACTTCCTGCGCCGGAGTGAGAAGCGGCGTTTCGCCGATCTCCTTCAGGTACAGATCCAACGACCGGTCTTCATCCCGGTACTTGCGAGAGGTTCTGACGCTCGTACCCGTCTCCTCCTATGAAGGGTTTTGTGTCCTCAGCGCGGTTCCGGCCGAACGGCGATATAACCGGTGCGCCCCCTGGAATCATAGACCAGCAGGGAGACGGCACGGGTCGAGCCATTCGACTGGTTCGCGACATCCTCAAAATCCGCACGAGTGCGTAGCGGCTTGTGATCGACTTCGGCGATGATCATGCCCACGCGGATGCCCTTGTCATAGGCGGGCCCGGTGGGATCGACATCCGTGACGATGACGCCCGGATGGTATTCGGTCTCGTAATCGCGCGCCGCTTCGGGGGTCGAAGTCGAGACATCGACACCCAGCCACAGGGTGGTATCGGGTGAATCGGTCGGGGCATCCTCCTGCGTCGCGGAGGCCTGCTGC
>Ga0326726_10005023_pt1 | contig 12028 bp, 11 predicted proteins | sample MHFenrmetagenome_2_FD_207603 | JGI IMG/M metagenome (GOLD analysis project Ga0326726, IMG submission 207603) | Lab enriched peat soil microbial communities from Michigan Hollow, Ithaca, NY, United States - MHF15MN | ecosystem: Environmental > Terrestrial > Soil > Wetlands > Peat | place: USA...
GCTCTCGGCGGAGTTCATCGTGAATCGGATGACGCGTCCCTCTGGCACGTCCGGCTTCCTCCTGAACGCCGGATCGGCGGCGTAGGGCGGCGCGATCCGGAAGTTCCCATCCACGTTGACCCGGACGGGCACGAGCGGTGGAGAATTCGCCGCGCGCGCTGCGGTGTTGGGCTTCCCGCCACCGTCTTGTGCGCGGGCGACAGCGATCGCAGTCAGCGAAAGAACGCCGGGGACGAGCATCCAGGCAACGAGTTCGCGCATTTCACTGATCCTTCACTTGGCCGAGCGGCGCATTATATGCCCGGAACCGTTGCATAATGCGCACTCGCCAGTGAATCAGATGAAATGCAGATTGGAGTTCGAATGAAACCGCGATCTATGGCGCTGATGATGTTGTTGCGCCGGGGCACATTCGCCCGTTGCGTGCCGCTTGCCGTCGTCTATTTACCTGGCGCCGCTGCTGCGGCGCAACAGCCGGCGGCCCCAAGGCGCGGCCGTGGACCTCAGCCGGTCGACCCCAGGGTACAGATCCGGATGCATCGATCTCGTGCGCAAGGAATTCAAGGTCGACGATCACCGCACGTACCTGATGGGCCATTCGATGGGTGGCGCTGGCACGCTTTACCTTGCGATCAAGTACCCACAGCGATGGGCCGCAGCCGCCGCGCTCGCGCCCGCCGCCTTTACCGTTGATCGCGAGGGTCTCGGCAAGATCCCGAAGATGCCAATCATGCTGGTCCACGGCGACATGGACACCGTCGTGCCAGTCACGGTCGGACGCACATGGGCGGAGGCGATGAAGTCGGTCCCGATGAAGACCTACCAGTACATCGAGGTGCCGGGCGGCGATCACGGCACCGTGATTGGGTCGCATCAGGCCGAGATCTTCGCGTTCTTCGCGAAGCATTCCCGATGACCCCGCCTCAAGTCCTCATTGCAGGGGGCGGGATCGGCGGGCTTGCGACGGCCCTCACGCTTCACCAGATCGGCGTACCGTGCCAGGTGTTCGAGTCCGTGCGCGAGATGAAGCCGCTGGGTGTTGGCATCAATCTGCAGCCCAACGCCGTGCGCGAGCTCTATGACCTCGGCATCACGGAAGCAGAGCTCGACGAGGTCGGCGTGCCCGCGAAAGAGTGGGCGCTGGTCGGCTTGAACGGCAACGACGTCTACTCGGAGACGCGCGGGCGGCTCGCCGGGTACCAGTGGCCGCAGTACGCCGTGCACCGCGGCCAGCTGCAGATGCTGCTGTACCGCAAGGTCGTGGAGCGGATTGGGGCGGATGCCGTGCGACTTGGCGCGCGCGTAACGGGTTACCGGCGACTGCCGGACGGAGGCGTGTCCGTCCATGTCGCGTATGCTGGTGGCGCCCGCGCGGATCTGCCGGCCGCACTGCTCGTCGGCGCCGACGGCATCCACTCAGCCGTGCGCGCGCAGATGCATCCAGACCAGCCGCCGATTCACTGGGGCGGCAGCATCATGTGGCGCGGCGTGACGTGGGCGAAACCGATCCGCACAGGCGCGTCGTTCGTGGGCCTGGGCACGCACAGGCACCGCATCGTTTTCTATCCGATCTCCCACCCGGATCCGGAGACCGGGCTCGCCCTGATCAACTGGATCGCCGAGGTGACCTGGGACAACGCCGACGAGACGCAGCTTGGCGGCTGGTTCCGCCCGGTGCCCATCGAGACATTCCTGCACCACTTCGCGGACTGGACCTGGGACTGGCTGGACGTGCCGGCGCTCATCCGCGGCGGCGAGTTCGCGTTCGAGAATCCGATGATTGACCGCGACCCGGTGCCGACGTGGGTCGACGGCCCTGTGGCGCTGCTCGGCGATGCGGCGCACGCCATGTACCCCACGGGTTCCAACGGCGCCAGCCAGGCCATCGTGGACGCGCGCGCGCTGGGCGCCCTGATGTGCGACTACGGCGCGACGCCAGCGGCGCTTGCTGCCTACGACGCGCGCCTGTGTGGGCCGATCTCCCGTCTGGTCCTGCGCAATCGTGGGGCTGGGCCCTTCGGTCTGCTGAATCTGGTCGACGAACGCTGCGGCGGCCGATTCGACAACATCGACGATGTGATTCCCCCCGACGAGCGCAGCGCGTTCATGGCCGATTACAAGGCCGCGGCGGGATTCGCCATGGAAACGCTCAACCGAGCGCCGGCCACCATCGCGCCTGGCGCACGAGTGGCCGCCGTGGCGACCGCACAGCAGGTGGACGCGGTCTAGTCAGCACGTCAGAGCACGCGAAAGATCTCGAGTTCGACCGCGTCGGGCCGGCGGTGCCCTCGGCAGACAAACACGTGGTCGGCGAGCCACCGGTGCGGGCCGTCCTGGACCTCGAATCGGGGCGTCGTGCGGAAGTAGTACAGCGACGGCTCGACGACCTCGCCGGCCGCGAGCCGCGCCATGACCTCGAGCGGCCCGCGCCGCACGCCGCGATCTGCCATCGTGACCAGGGTGCCGTCGTCGTGCCGCAGGGTGTAGCGCGCGTCGATCCGGGTGACGCCGTCGGTCACGCGCACCGACTGCCAGTCTGCGCCGCCGGGCAGAATGGTGCCTGAGAATCGCGGTCCTTCGAACATCCCGCCGACGATCGGCATAACGCGCCGGCGCTCGCCGTCCCAGGCGCCCTGGTCGAGCGGCGCGCCAATCTGCACGCGCATGCGGAATTCAAACTCGAGGACTGGGGCTGACATCGGGGATCTGCATCGTACGCGAAGAATCAGCGTCTACGACAAAGGCCCGTAGCGCGCACGGGCCTTTCATCGATATATGACTACTTTGTTTTCGACGCGTCCCCTACATAGTGCTGCGCGTCTTTGTCCTGACACACGAACTCGATCAGCTGCGTGTCCGGGCCGAAGCGGTAAAACACCTTCGCCGTGAACGGCATCGTGTACGCCTTCGAATCGTCGATCGTCTCTTCGAGCTCCAGCTGACCGAACTTCGGACGGCGGAAACGCTCCGTGATTTTCGCGTTGCTGGTCAACGGACTCCCTCGCACGTCGAGCCAGCCGTCGTCCATCAGGCCGATCGTTTCGATCACGAGCGTGTCGCCGTCCCAGTGGCCGACCGAGTAGCCATTGTACCAGGGCTCGACGTCGTTTTTGTTCGGCAGCGGCCGTCCGTCCATGAACACTTCGCGAACGGTCGTGCCGGACGCTTCGTAGATCAGCAGCAGCTCCTTGGGCGTCTGGATGATCTTCCGCGGATAGATATGAGCGTTCAGCTGGCCGAGGCCCATCGGCCGGCAGTGCGCGTCCGGATTGTCCTTGCTGTTGTCAGCCACGCGCTTCTTGACGAGCTCCTCGGCCCATGGCTGATACGGCGATTGTCCTTGCTGTTGTCAGCCACGCGCTTCTTGACGAGCTCCTCGGCCCATGGCTGATACGGCGCCTTCTGATCCGGCATGCTGTTGCCGATGTTGCCGAACGGCGACCCGCCGCCCTGCCCGGCGCGTCCGCGCCCCTGCGCCCCTCGACCCTCGCCCGCGGCGCCCTGTGCACGGCCGCGTGCCGGTGGAGGCGGTGCATTCGGATCGCGTGAGATTTCCCACACGCCCGAGAGATCCGGGTGGCCATCCGCGGTCCGCGGCGTCGGCGCGTTCATGTCGATCTTTCCATCCGCGCCGGTCGGCGCGCCAGGCGCCACGTACTTTGGCCACTGGGCCATGAGCGTCGTCGACGCCGTGAGCACCACGACCGTGACAGCAAGCTTCCAAAGCATTCGCACGCGAGCTCCCCTTACTTCTACTTCTTCGCGTCGGCCCCGGATTCGCCGGCGGCGGCACCGGTCAGCGAGGATCCGAGAGACAGCCGCCGGCCGTCGGCGAGCGTGATGTCACGGCCGTTCGCGCGATTCAGTCCGCTCTTCGCCCGATAGCCGTCCACCACGATCTCCGTTCCCGGGGGCAGTGACTTCCTGTCGACCCCCGCGCGCAGCAGCGTGTTCGGCGTACCGCCTTCGATCATCCACTCGACGACTTTGCCATCGCCGTCCTTCACGTCGATGTGAATCCACGTGTGGGGGTTGATCCATTCCACGCGCGTCACCGTGCCACGCAACGTGATCGGTTGGTTGGCGTCGAACTCCGCCGCGAACGCGTGATGGGCGTGCGCCGCCGTCGCCGGCAGCATCGCCGCGAACGCGATGGCGAGGATCCTCTTCACGGCTTCGTCTCCCCGGCGCGCTTCGCCTCTTCGACGCGCGCGCCCCGCAGAATGCCTTCCATGCCGTAGTTCCCTTCGTGGCACGCATACTCGAAGAGCTGATCCGTCGTGCGGATGTACGGAATCGACGCCGTCCACGGCTTCACGAACGTCGTCGGATCGACGATCGTGAACTCGTAGTCGAGGACGTTCGGCTCGATGACGGTGAAGCGCTCGACGAGGTTCATGTTTTCCGAGGAACCGCGATAGAGCGTGCGGTTGCTGAAGTTGGTGGTCTCGACGACGAGCGTATTGCCTTCCCAGTGACCGCGGGAGTCGCCCATGTACTCACGAAGCTTCGTGCCGACGTGCGAGCCGCCGTTGATCGGAATGACGCGCGTCCCGCCGAGCATCTCGATCTGAATCGCGACGTATCCCGGGCTCTGCACGATGCGGTACGTGTTGTTATATGCCGACGGCGACATCGCGCCTGGCAGGCCGCGCGTGATGCAGCGCTCGAAGAGGCTGCGATCCGTCGTCCAGTCGCTGCCGCGGCCATTCGCGCCACCGCCACGGAAGATCGGCTGCTTGTACTCTTCCGCCTGGCGCCGCTGCGCATCCGCCGTCAACGCCGGCACGCGCCCATCCGGCGGATCGATGATGAGCGACGACCGCTTCGTCGTCACTTTCTTGCCGCGATCCCACCAGAACTCGTTGTACGCGCTCGACACGTCGGCTTCGGTCCCTTTGCTACGCCCGTTGTCGACACTCCGTGTCGCCGCCCGGCCTTCGAGCTCCGCGATCTGCTCGTCCGTGAGCTCGGCTTCACCGGCGAACTGCGCGGGCCGCTCGAGCGGTGTAATGGTCTTGTTCGTATAGAGCCCCTGCAGATCCGGCTCGCCCCAGGCCGTCTTGGGCGGCGTGTAGGTCTTCGCGTTCTGCGCGTGTGCTGTGGCGAATGCCGCCACAACGAGAGCCGCCGTGAAGAGTGCGTGCTTGGTCATTACTGCCTCGCTCAAAAGTCTACCTGCGCGCTGATCTTCGCGAACCGGGCCGGCAGAATCAGCGTTGGTGTCAGCCAATTGCCGTTCGCGATGAACGTCTGGTTGTACGTCTGGATCGCGCTCGAATTCAACGCGTTGTAGAGATCGACGCCAACCTGGACGCGCGTCCGGCTGAACCTCAACACTTTCTGCACGCGCAGATCGAGCTGGTTGATCCGATTTCCCTGAATCGCACCGGGGGTGACGAGGTTCACCGTCGCGAACGCCGCGTTGCCGGCGAGCGGACGCCCGAGCGACTGAGCAACGGTCGCCGTCGGCACGCTGAAATTCGCCGCCAGATTGGCGCCCGGGATGCTCTGCATCGTCCCGCTCACCTGTATGTCGACACGCGGAATTGTGTACGACGCGAGTCCCTTGAACTGCGTCAGAAACGGCGGGACGACGCTGCAGTACGGATTGAGCGGCGCCGTCTCCGGCAACGCCGCACGGATCTCGCACGTGTTCGTTGTCAGGCGTCCGGTGCTGGTGCCGCCCTGGAATGTCAGCCCCTGGCGGACGCGCGCGGTGAAGTTCGCTTCGACGCTGTTCCAGTGCGACGTCTGGCTGCCGTAGTTGTCCGCAAGCGTGATGAAGTTGTTCGTCTGACCGGACAGCGTCGGCGCGACATCGTAGAGGCCTGAAATCACGTTGCCACCGCCGCCGGGCAGCCGCGAATCAGCGGGCTGGGTGATGCTGAACGTCGAGTAATCGCTCGCTTTCACCGCGAGATTGTCCGTCGCCAGGAAATTGCCGAACCAGCGGCGAAAGTAGCCGACGTTGACGGACACGCGCGGCAGCAGTTCCTGTTGCACCTGCACGCCGATGTTCCAGTCATAGGGACGCAGACCCCAGCCGTTGACAATCGCCGAATCGTACGTGTTGCTGAAAACCGGCTTGGCGAAGTTCAAGTTGCTGATCTGGCCGCAGAAATCACCGCCGGAGGCGCGCAAATCCTGCGCGAGCGGATTGCTCAGGTCACAGTCGGGCTTGAAGTTCTTGTTGCCGTCCGTCCACGTGCGCGTGACGGACGTCGAGATTCGCGACAACGGATTGGTCAGCGCGCCCGTGATCGAGCTGCCATCCGCTGCCGCGAGGTACTTGCCCATGCTGAACTTCACCGACGTCTTGCCATTGCCGAACACGTCGTAAGCGAGACCAACCCGCGGTGTGATGTCGTTGTACTTCGTGCCGTCCTGTTCGGGGAATACCGTCGGGTTCAGGATGAACGGATTCGGCCCGACTTGCTCTTGCGGGAACAGGCTCGCGGAGCGATCCCATCGGACCGCGCCGCTCAGCGTCAGCTTGCCGGACGTCCATTGATCCTGCGCGTACAGCGCGTGCGTCTTCAGGTGCGTATTAAAGAGCGCGGGGCCGGCCACCTGTGTCAGCGAAAGCGGATTCCCGTTGTTGAAGGTGTAAGTCGTCCAGGTGTCGTTGACGACGGCGTTGGGGAAGTGATTGCGGACGAACTGTCCGTAGTATCCGACCTTCAAGCTGTTGCCGCCGGTCACACGCGTGATCGAGCCGCGCCAGCTGAGGACATCGCTGTCCGCGATGTACGCGCCGGCGACGATCGACCGGTACTGCAATCCGGCGATGCCGCCGTTGGCGGCGCACCCGGCCGTGCACGCCTCAGTCACGGGAATGATGGCGTTGTAATTCGACAGGTTGGCCTGCGTGCCGTACGTGTCAATCAGGTTCGTGCCGAAGCCCGCTTCGAGCAGCAGCTTGCTGGTCCATGGCGAACTCCACGTCACCTGCTGTACGGTCGGCGCCGCGTGGTTGTTACCGCGCGCTTCCGGCGCGATTGTCGCGCTCCCGCCGCCCATGCACGACGTGCACAACCACTGCTGATCCTCATAGAAACTGAACTTGTTGCGCGCCGTCGCCTGCCAGGTCCCGCGCACGTTGAAGCTCTTCCACGTCCCGTCGTCGCGCGACTGCGAACCGCTGCTCACGTACGTCCACTTGGTCGGATCGCCGGCATTGAGGTTGTCGAACATGCCCGCGACGAGCTTGCGATTGCCCTGATAGCGCGTCGAGGCGAAGAACCAGAGCTTGTCCTTGCGAATCGGGCCGCCGAATGAGACGTTGGAGTCCCAGATCTTCTGCATCAGGTTCGGCGCGCTGAGACCCGCGGCCTTGATCGCGTCGGTGTAGTTGCTCGTCTGCAACGAGTCATTCGCCCAGTTGCCGAACGCCGATCCGGAGAACCTGTTGCCGCCCTGCCGCGGCACGAGGTTCATCGCCGGTCCGCCGACCTCGATTTCGCCAAGGCCACCGGCCGTCGTGAATGTGATCTCCTGCGCGTTCGGCACGTCGGCGACGGTGTACGACACGCCCGTGCCGTTGAGCGACGCGCCGAGCGAGAGGCCGTCGAGCGTCAGTCGTCCTTCATTGCCAGGACCGCCGCGCATGTTGAACGTCACCGTGACCGGACCCGCAAGTCCGCCCACGTCCTGTGAGCCGGACACCGATATGCCGGGCACGAGCGTCGCGATGCTGTGATACAGGCGCGCGGTCGGGATCGCCTCGAGGGTCTCGCCGCTGACCGTCTGCTGCTGTTTCGCGTTGACGACGTCGACGACCGGCGTTTCTCCGGTGACGACGATCGTCTCGCTGACCGCGCCGACTTTCATGTCCACGTTGACGGTCGCCGTGAACGAACCAGTCAGCTCGATGCCTTCGCGCTTGACCGTGCTGAATCCTGCGAGCGTAAACGTCACGGAGTACGCACCCGGCCGGAGATTCTCGATGTGATACTGACCGCCGCTGTCGGTGACTGCCGACCGGGCCTTTTCGATCAGCGCCGGACTCGCAGCTTCGACAGTGACCCCGGGCAGCACCGCGCCCGAGGAGTCCTTGACGACGCCGTTGATTGACGGCTGTGCAGAGGCGAGAGCAGGAACACTGATGGCGGCGACGGCCGCTAGAGTGAGCCGAAGGAGAGCGCGCATTCGAAAACCTCCAGCGATTTGGGAGAAGCAGAGTGTTCAGTCGTGCGGTACACTACTGCACGCAACACACACCGTCAACGCAACGCCCCATTGCGGCATACCAGGACGGTATGCGCAATTTGTCGCGACCGCTTCGTCGAGAGGGAATGACTCGTCGTGAGGTTGAGGTGCCCATGAGAATGGTTTCTCTGCGCGTCCTCAACTAGAAGCACGGATGGATTCACCGGTGCGGCTCCCGACCTCGGTGCGATCGAGCTAGGGCAGACAGCGCCGCATCACGGGCCGCGCGACTGACGCGCGGGGCGAACACCCGTGATCTACCAGTGCGTCAGGGATCCGTCGAGACGGCGCTGCGTCGCGCCTGGGGCGCCCTCCGTGACAGCTTCGACGAAGACGAGCTGCCGCTCGTCAACCGTCACACCAAGCCCGGGACGGTCGTTGGGCCACACCTTGCCGTTGCGGCACTCGAGAAACTCGGGCAGGTACGGCACCGGACGCTCGCCCTGGTTGTATTCCATCAGCACCTGTCCAGGGAACGCCATCATCGTGTGCATGTGGCCCGCCGTCGCAATCGGCCCGGTGAAATGCGGGACGATGCCGACGCGGTGCGTGTCGCACACCGCCATGATCTTCAACATCTCCGTGATGCCGCCGACGTTCGGCAGCGACGCACGGGCGAAGTCGATGTCGCGCTGTTCCACGAGCGGGCTGAAGTCCGCGCGAGTACCCCACTCCTCGCCAGGCGCGAGCGGCACCGACGTCATCACCCGCAGCTTCGGCAGCTGTGTCCGGAACTGCTCCTCGCGCAGCGGGTCCTCGACGATGAACGGGCGGTGGGGCTCCATGAGGCGACACACTTCGACGGCTTCGTGGAAGTCGAACTTCTGATGGAGGTCGATCATCCAATTGCCGTCCTGGCCGACGCCCTCGCGCATCTGTGCGGCCGCCTCGCCGATCAGCCGGATGTGCGATCGCGAATCGAACGTCGCGCCCTGCGCGGGTCCGCGGCGTGCGCCGGCCGGCCCGCCCGGATTCGGCAGGATGTCGCTGTCGACGCGGAACACGCGATAGCCCGCGGACATCGTGCGCGCCGCCCGCTCCTTCAGCGTCATCGCGGCGGCTTCCGCGGGTGGCACAAGCCCCTGCGGCAGCCCTGAAGTCGCATACAGCTCGATGTGTTCGCGCGCCCTCCCGCCGAACAGTTGGTACAGCGGGACGCCGAGCGCTTTCCCCTTGATGTCCCAGAGCGCCAGATCGATCGCGCCGAGCGCGTGCAGCCGCTCCTTGCCAGGCGAGTAGAAGCCGTCCATGAACGCGGCCTGCCAGATCATCTCCGTGTCGAACGCGTTACGTCCGATCACGCTCCGCGCGACGTTGCGCACGGTGTCGGGCGATCCGCCCTGGCCGATACCCGTGATGCCCGCGTCGGTGTCCACGAGCACGACCATGTTGCTCTGCGGGAACGCCTGCGGTCCGTTGCGGTCGTAGTTCTGCGGATAGAAGAGCCGGATGCGCGTGACTTTGGCCGGCGCGAGGCGTCCGGCTGTTCGTGTCGGGGTGGACGGCGCCTGCGCCGACGTCGTGGTGGACGTACCCGCGAGCGCCGCCCCGACGACTCCGGTCACTGATTTCGCGAAGCTTCTGCGATCCATCTGATGGACTCCTTGACCGAGCGGCGCATTATATTCCTGACGCGCGTTGGGAGAGGAGAATGTGATGATCCGTGGTCTGCTGGTCGCTGTGATGTTCGGTGCGATGACGTTGACGCTTCACACTCAGGCGCCCGCCCCGGTGACGCCTGAGAGCCTCGTGAAGGCGGCAAAACGCGCCGCGGGTGTTGAGTACGCGGGCACGTTCCTTCGCATCTGTGTGGCGCCTGATAATCTCGAGGGCGGAGCGGGCCGAGGCGCGGCGCCGCCCGGGCCGCGCAACGTCCCCGACCGCGCGCTCTGGTACGCGAAGCCCTACAAGGTGTTCGACAACCTCTACTTCGTCGGCACCAAAATTCACTCCTCGTGGGCGCTGACGACCACCGACGGCATCGTCCTCCTCGACACGCTCTTCGACTACGCCATCGAGTCGGAGATCGTGGAGGGCCTGCAGACACTCGGCCTCGATTCGCGCCGTATCAAATACGTGCTGATCAGCCATGCCCACGGCGATCACGATCAGGGCGCCGCGCTTTTGCAGAGCCGTTACGGCGCAAAGATCGTCATGGGCGCGGCCGATTGGGATTCAACGCTCCAGCGTCCGGCGTCGGCGCCTGGCGGCGTGCCAAAACGCGACATCGTCGTCGGACCGGAAGGCACGAAGATCACGCTCGGCGACACGACCGTGGACGTGATCGCCACGCCTGGTCACACGCCGGGCACGCTGTCCTATGTCTTCCCGGTCAGGGACAGGGGACGCTCGCTGGTGGTCGCGTACGCCGGCGGCACGGCGTTCAACTTCCCGCGGCGGGCGGAGAACTTCGCGATCTACCGCGACAGTCAGAACAAGATGGCGAAGGCTGCGGCGGCGGCGGGCGCGACGGTCGTGATGACGAACCACACCGAGTTCGACCGCGCGTACGATCGCGTGCGGATCGCGCAGCTGCCGCGCGTCGCGGACGAGAAGCACCCCTACGAGACCGATGCGTCGACCGTGCAGCGCTATTTCGAGATGAGCGCGGATTGCGCGGAGGCGCAGCGGCTGTCGATGCCATAGGGCGGGATCGCGGGCGGCTAACGGCTCATGATCGACCCGGCCTGCGCGCACTCGCCGACGGTCGTCAGATAGCGCTGGACGGCGCCGGTCCCGACCACGTAGGGATTCGGATCGCCGGCTTTGCGCGTGGCCAGCTGCGGGATTTTCTGCTTGGTGCCGTCGTAGTTCGTGTGGTTCGACAACAGCACGTCGGCGCCTCCCGGGCCGCGATGTCGCGGAAGCGGGCCGCCGAGCTGGCATAGATATCGAACCAGTACTTGTCCGGCGTCGTCGGCGTGATGTACGACGCGCGGTTGCGGATCCAGTTGAACATCGTTCCGCCCCAGTACGCGGCGACGTGCGGCTGTCCGCGATCCTTCACCGGGATGATCGTCGAAATGGTGCCCTTCGTATGGCCCGGCGTCAGGTACAACGTGATCGTCGTGTCGCCCAGCGTGAGCTTCTGGCCGTCTGTCGCGACGATGTCGCGCCTGGGCTTCGTGCCGGTGCTGCGGTCCAGCAGGTCCCAGTCGTCGGCCGACAGGATGATCTTCGTGCCGAAGCGGTCCTGAAGCGCCTTGGCCCCGCCCGAGTGATCGCCGTGGCCGTGCGAGACGATGGCGTACTTGATGGTGGCCGGGTCGAGGCCGAGCTTCCTGAGGCCTTCGATGACCTCGTCGTTCACCGAGTAGTCGAAGATCGTGTCGATGACGATGATCCCCGCGGACGTCGTGATCGCCCATGCGGAGAACTCGGTCTGCCCGACGAAGTAGAGGTTGTCGAAGGCCTTGACCGGCTCAGCGTACCAGGTGGCGCGAGCGGGCGGCCCGGCCGGCTGGGCGCCGCGGCCTTGCGCGGCAACCGCCGGCGGAGCGGCCGGTTGGTTCAGGCCGGCGAGCGCCTGGACGCAGAGCGTCTCGAACATGAAGGCGTGGTCCGTCCCGGCCGCCGCCTTGGCGGCGGCGATGTGCGTCTCCGCCGTTCCGACTTGCCCCACCCGCGTCAATTCGCCGAACGCGACAGCCAGGCCGGCCGCCACCAGAAGGCCACGGGCACGCTCTCTCAGGTCTCCTCCATCTCCGGATGACTACTCCACGCGCCAAAACCGGACGACGACCTCGGTCGGGTAGCGTTCGCCCAGGCCGATGAACACGGCGCGTGTCAGCCACTGGAGCTCCGGCGCGGAAGTCTC
>Ga0326726_10005024_pt1 | contig 12026 bp, 9 predicted proteins | sample MHFenrmetagenome_2_FD_207603 | JGI IMG/M metagenome (GOLD analysis project Ga0326726, IMG submission 207603) | Lab enriched peat soil microbial communities from Michigan Hollow, Ithaca, NY, United States - MHF15MN | ecosystem: Environmental > Terrestrial > Soil > Wetlands > Peat | place: USA...
CGAGCAGGCCGACCAGGCGCGACTCTCCCTCGAGCTGGTCACGATCCAGCACGACGTGCCGGTGCGGTTCGATCCCGCCGCGCTCGCTCGGCGCGACCCCGACCGCGAGGGGCTGGCCAAGGTGCTCGCGGAACTGGAGTTCTACGGATTGGCGCGGAGGCTGGGACTCGGCGGGGCCGTGGGGCAGGCGGGCAGCGGGACCGTGTCCGTCGAGTCGTCCGCGGCCCCGCCGGCCCACGGCCCCGCCGAGGGCGCCGGAGACGACCTCCAAGTCACCATCGTGGACGACGCCGGCGCCCTCGCCGCGCTCGCCGCACGGCTCCGGCAGTCATCCCTGGTGGCCCTCGACACCGAGACCAGTTCGCTCGAGCCGCACGACGCAGCGCTCATCGGGCTCTCGCTCGCCGCCAGCCCGACCGAGGTGTGGTATCTCCCCTTCGGCCACCGACCGCGCGCCGGCGCCCTGGCGGCCCCGGCAGCGGTCGTCAACCTCCCGCCGATCACCGATCCTGCCTGCGCCCCGATCGCGCAGCTGCTCCAGGACCCCGCCGTGCCGAAGGCGGGACAGAACATCAAGTACGACTGGCAGGTCCTTCGGCGCGCCGGGGTCGAACTCGGGGGCGTCTCGTACGACTCGATGCTCGCGAGCTTCGTGCTCGATCCCGGCCGGCGCTCGCACGCCATCGACGCGTTGAGCCTCGAGCATCTTGGCCGCGGGATGCGGGACTATACCGACCTCACCGGCAAGGGTCCGGCGCAGATTCCCTTCGCAGAGGTCCCGGTGGCGGAAGCGGCGGCGTACTGCGGCGCCGACAGCGCCACGGTGCTCGCGCTGCACGCGGTCTTCGCGCCGGAGCTCAAGGAGCACGCGCTCGAGCGGCTCCTGGCCGATCTCGAGATTCCGCTGGTGGAAGTGCTGGTGGACATGGAATGGGCGGGGATCGCGATCGACCGGCCCCTCTTCGCCCGGCTCGCGCAGGAAATGGGCGTGGAGCTGGCGCGGCTCGAGGGCGAGATCCACGCCGCGGCCGGCACCACCTTCAACCTCAATTCGCCGAAACAGCTGGGCCAGGTCCTCTTCGAACAGCACCAGCTGCCGGTGCTGAAGAAGACCCGCACCGGCCCGTCCACCGATGCCGACGTGCTCGAGCAGCTCGCGGCGATGGGGCACCAGGTGCCCAGACTGATCCTGGAATACCGCGAGTTGCAAAAGCTCAAGTCCACCTATGTCGACGTTCTCCCCGAACGGGTCAACGCCAGCACCGGGCGGATCCACACCAGCTTCAACCAGACGGGCGCGGCCACGGGCCGTCTCAGCTCCTCCGACCCCAACCTTCAGAACATTCCCGTGCGCACGCCGCGCGGGGAGTCGATCCGCGCCGGATTCATTCCGGAGCCCGGATCGCTGTTCCTGGCGGCCGACTATTCCCAGATCGAATTGCGGCTGATGGCCCATCTCTCGGGCGACCCCGCGTTCACCGCGGCGTTCCGTTCGGGCGCGGACATCCACCGCCAGACGGCCGCGATCATCTTCAACGTGCCGCTCGCCGAGGTGACCGGCGAAATGCGCTCCCGCGCCAAGACGATCAACTTCGGCACGATCTACGGCCAGGGGCCGTTTGCCCTCTCCCGGCAGCTCGGAATTTCGCAGGAGGAGGCGAAGGAGTTCATCGCCCAGTACTTCCAGCGCTTTGCCGGGGTGCGCACCTTCCTGGACAAGCAAGTGGAGGTAGCCCGGGAGCAGGGCTACGTCGAAACGCTGCTCGGCCGCCGCCGGTACATCCCCGACATCCGTGACAAGAATTTCAACGTGCGCGCCTTCGCCGAGCGCACGGCGCAGAACACTCCTCTCCAGGGCTCCGCCGCGGACCTCATCAAGGTGGCGATGCGCCGGATCCACGACGCGCTCCGGCGCGAGGGATATCGCACCCGCATGCTCCTGCAGGTCCATGACGAGCTGGTCTTCGAGGTGCCGGAGCCGGAAGTGGAGCGGGTGGGTCCGCTGGTGAAGGGGTTGATGGAGGGAGCGGCGACGCTGTCGGTGCCGCTGGTGGTGGACGTGGGGGTCGGAGTGAACTGGCTCGAAGCGAAGCGCTAGCGCGGTTCCCTCCTCAATCCTCGGTCTTCACGCTGACGCCGGGCCACCAGTTCCAGCGCCCCGCGATCTGCATGAACGCCGGCACCAGCACCATGCGGATGAGGGTGGCGTCGAGGAGCACCGCCACGGCCAGGCCGAACCCCAGGAACTGCACCATCAGCACCCGCGCAAAGGCGAACGCCCCGAACACCAGGATCATCACCAGCGCGGCCGACGTGATGACCGACGCGGTGGCCGAGAGCCCCTCCATCGTGGCCTCCTTGTTCCGTCCTGTCCGGTCGAAGGCCTCCTTGATCCGGCTGAGGAGGAACACCTCGTAATCCATGCTCAGCCCGAACACGATGGCGAAGACCATCACCGGCACCACGACGTAGATCGCGGACGTCGGTCCGTCGAGCCCAAGCAGTCGCGCGCCGAGGCCGTACTGGAACACCAGCACGCTCAGGCCGAAGGTGGCGCTCACCGACAACGTGTTCATCACGATTGCCTTGATCGGGACCAGCACCGACCGGAAGGCGATGGCGAGCATGATGGCCGTCACGCCCAGCACGACGGCAATGAGCGTGGGAAAGATGGCCAGCAGCTCGTCCTGGAAATCGGTGGCCGACGCGGTGTACCCGCCGACGATGATGCCGGTGCCCTTGAGGCCGCGGATGGGGGCGCCGCCGATGCGGCGGATGTCGCGCACGAGGTCCATCGAGGTGGTCAGGCTCGTCGTGTCGGCGGGGAAGACGTCCACCAGCGCGATGCGCTGGTCGGTGCTGAGATAGGCGTCGAGAAAGTCTCCGAGGTCGGCCCGCGCGGCCGGGAGGTCGCTGTAGAGGACCGAGTACTCCAGCAGGGACGCGCCGGAACGGACCGTCACCAGGCTCGTGACGCGCCCCACCCGGGGGTCCGCGGCGAGGGAATCGGTGAGGTTCCGGAGTCCGCGGAGCCGGGTCGCGGTGATCATCGTCTCCCCCTCGGGCGCCTCGACGAGCACCCGGATGGGAAGCATGATCCCCGAGGCGCCCATGGCCGACAGCGTCTCGGCGCCACGCCCCGACTCGGTGGCCGTGGGCCACCAGTGGCGCGAGGGAAGTCCGATCCTGAGGAGAAATACGGGCGCCGTCAGCAGCCCGACGGCAAGCCCTCCGAGCGCAATCGCCCGGTACGGGTGGCGGCTCAGCGTGCGCGCCCACCGCTCCCAGATCGTCGGCGCGTGGTACCAGGCCAGGCGCCGCGCGAGCCAGCGGGGCGTGTCGATGGCTCGACCGAGGATGGCCAGGAGCGCCGGCAGCAGCGTCACCGAGAGCAGGACGGCCACCGCCACCACCACGAGGCCGCTCAGGCCGATGCTGCGGGTCTCGACCATCGGCGGGATGAGCAGCGCGGCAAATCCGACGAGCACGGTGGCGCCAGAAGTGATGACCGCCATGCCTGCAGTGGCCAGCGTGCGTCGCGCCGCCTCGTGCCGCCGCGCGCCCCGCTTCAGTTCTTCGCGGAATCGGGTCACGATAAGCAGCGAGTAGTCGATGCCGACGCCCAGCCCGATCATGGTCGTGAGATTGAGCACGAAGACCGACATCGGCGTGATCAGCGCCAGTTCACCGATGATGGCCAGCGCGACGAAGATGGCCAGCACCCCCACCGCCACGGGCAGCAGCGCCGCGACCAGCGCCCCGAAGGCCAGCACGAGGACCAGCAGGGTGAGCGGGAGCACCCGGATTTCGCTCCGCCGGCTGTCCTCGGCGCTCACGCTGCGGATGTCGAGGTCGAGCGGGGCGCGCCCCGTCACCGCCACGACATAGTCACCGGCATCGGGAATGGTCGCCATGGCCCGGCGCACGGCGGCGCGGGCCGGCTCGACGTACTTGCCGGCGGTCGCCCCGGTGACGTTGAGGGCCACGAGCAGGAAGGTCGTGCGACCGTCGGCGCTGAGGAATAGGGAATCGCGGGTGGAGGTGAAGGTGAGAACGGACCGGACGTAGGGTTCGCGCGCGAGAGCGGCCGCGAGGCTGTCCAGCACTGCCCGCGGCCCGGGCCGGTCCACCGGGCTCGGGGCCTCGAGGGTGACGGCGTAGAATTCGCCGATCGATCGGCTGAATCGGGCCTGCAGGAACCGGTCGGCACGGACCGCCTCCGTCTCGTGGGTGCTGCCGCCGCGGATGTCGAGACGCTCGGGGGTGTGCTGGGCCTGGATGACGGCAAAGCATCCGAGCAGGACCCACGCTCCGATGACCAGCCAGCGCAACTTGACGACGGCCCGCGCGAACCACTTCATCACCACGGCGTGTCGGTCTCCTCGGGCGCGGGGTCGCGAAGCGCGAGCCCGGTCCGGCCAAGGTTGGGGGCGCCAGGGGCGCCCTGCCGCCCGGTGTGGCGGCGACTCCGGCTCCCGGCCCATATTTCCTTCATATGCAACGCCTGCTGACCCTCGTCATCGTCGCTCTCGTCGTCCTGCTCGCCGTTGGTACCGTCCGGCGGTCGCGGGCTGCTGGCGCGCGGAGGGCGACGGGCAGTGCGCGCACGAGCGTGGCCGGCGCGGCCGCCCCCGGAACGCTCGACAGCGCCAGAAGCGCCGCGCGGGCGCTGGTGGCCCGCCGCATCGGACAAACATACCTCGATTCCCTCCTTGTCAGCACCGATTCGCTGGTGCGGCGCTGGCCGGACCGTGGCGGTGCCCCCATCCGAATCGCGCTGCTCGAAGGGGGCTCTGCCGACTACGGGGCCCGCATGGCCGGCTTCGTGCGCGAGGCAGCGGGACGCTGGGAAGCCGCCGGCACCGGCTGGCGATTTGGCTTCACCGGGGACAGCGCCAGCGCCGATATCGTCGTCCGCTGGCGGGTCAGCTTTGCCAACGGCAATCAGGCCGGCGTGACCGACCTGCGGTGGACCAACTCCGGTCCCGTGCGGCACGCCTACGTGTCACTCGCCACCCGAAATGAAGGCGACTCACTCTTTTCCGACGAGGCGCTGCTTGGCGCCGCCATCCACGAGCTCGGCCACGCCATGGGCCTGCCGCATTCCGCCGACAGCGCCGACGTGATGTACCCGGTCACCCGCGTCACCTCGGTGTCGGAACGTGACCGCGCCACGGCGCGCCTCCTCTATTCCCTCCCGCCGGGATCCCTCCGGACCCCGCCTCCCTGACCTCCGTGCATCTCGACCGTCCGTGGGGCTCGTTCGCATCCCTGCTGCTCCTCGGGGTGGTAGCGGCGCCGCTCCACGCGCAGCGCCCCGCCGCCTTCGCGCCGGTGTCCGCCGAGGTCTGGCGCGGTATCGCGCGCGGACTCTACCCGGGGGGTGTCATCGTCATCGGCCGGAGCGACACCATCCTGTATTCGCGCGGGATGGGTCACTTCACCTGGTCCCCTCGGAGCCCCGTCCCGGACCCCACCACCTCAGAGTGGGACCTCGCCTCGCTGACCAAGGTGGTGGCGACCGCAGCGGCGGCAGCTCGCCTGGTCGACCAAGGCGCCCTCGCCCTGGACCGCCCGGTGTCAGACATCCTGCCGGGGTTCACGGGGGATGGACGTGAACTGGTCACGGTCCGGATGCTCCTGGACCACACGAGCGGGCTGCCCAGCTTCGTGCCGCTCTACCGGCGGGCGGCGACTCCGGCCGCCGCCTGGGATTCGCTCCTCGCCGTCCCGTTGCTGACGACGCCAGGCCTCCTCACCCGGTACAGCGACCTCAACGCCATGCTCCTCGGCCGGGTGCTCGAGCAACTCGCCGGCGAGCCGCTCGATCGCCTTTCCGCTCGGCTCGTCTTCGAGCCGCTCGGCATGACGCACACCGGGTTCGGTCCATTGATGTCGGCCCGCCGCGTGGTCCCCTCCCAGATGCTCGGCGGGCGACCAACGATCGGCATGCCGAGCGACCCGAACGCCGCGTTCATGGGCGGCGTGGCGGGGCACGCCGGACTGTTCGGGACGGGGACGGACCTGGCGCGCTTTGCCCAGATGTGGCTCAGCGACGGCGTCGTCTCGGGAAGGCCGTTTCTGTCTCCCGCCACGGTGCGCGCCTTTCTCGCTCCATCGGCCAGCGAAGGAGGGCGGCGCCTGGGATGGGACGTGCCGGACTCGGCCGCGCATCCTTCCGCCTTTGGCCGACTCGCCGACTCGGTGGTGGTGGGGCATACCGGGTGGACGGGCACGTTTCTCTGGCTCGATCCCGCACGCGATCTGTTCGTGGTCTTCCTGACCAATCGGAGCCTCGACCCGCGCCGGCGGCAGTCGATCGTCGAAATGCGGGAGGTGCGGGCACGGGTCTCGGACGCCGCCATCCGCGCCAGTGGCGGGTGCAGCCCAGCCGCTCCTGTCGTGGCCGCCTGCTGAGCACACCGGCGCATCGGACGCGTTGACGCGGCAAGCCCGCGGGCGATACCTTGCCCCCAGGAGGTGGACCATGCTGACTGCGGATCTGGTGCGAAAGGCGCTGAAGGGCGTGAAGGACCCGGAACTCGGGCTCAACGTCGTGGATATCGGGTTGATCTACGACGTGAAGGTGTCGGACGCAGGCGAGGTGCACATCACGATGAGCCTCACTTCACCCGGCTGTCCCTCCGGACCGGAGATCATTGGCGACGTGAAGCAGGTGGTCGCCGACCTCGAGGGTGTGAACGGGGTGGAGGTCGAACTGGTCTGGGAGCCGTACTGGACGCCGGATCGGATGGACCCGCGGGTGCGGGCCTTTCTCGGCTAGTCCGCCGCGTCGGCCGCCGGCACTGCGTTGCTGGCCGCCACCAACTCCTCTCCGAACTCGTTCCGCTGCCACCGCCGCAGGCCGGGAACGCCCTCGAGCTCCACGACGCTGGTCGGGGCCCGCCGTGCAATTTCCTCCAGCGTCCCGTTCGGACAGGCCACCCCGGGCGCCAGCTCGAGCCGCTGGGCCACGAGATTGCGGGCGACTTTCAGGCGCTCGAGCCGCGCGTCGAAGGCGGGGTCAGGGGGACGCCGCGGCAGCCGTGGGAGCCGAGGCAGGTCGCGCTCGGGAATGGCCATGGCCTGTTCGATGGCGTCGAGGATTTCCCCGCCGCGCCGGGCGATCGTCTCCGGCCCGACCCCCCGCACCCGCTGCAACTCCTCCAGTGACCGGGGCGGAGTCTTGGCCATCGCAAAGAGCGGCTCGTTGTTGAGGATCCTGAACGACGCCCGGTCCAGGCGCCGTGCGGTGCCCTCACGCCACTCGAACAGCGCACGCAGCAGGGCGAGCTCCCGTCCCTTGAGGGCCTTCGCTCCCTTGAGCCGCAGGTAGGATGGTTCCGCGGCGTCGGTCGGTGCCCAGGCGACTCCCTCCAACAACGCAAACTCCTCCTCGACCCAGGCCAGGCGGCCCCGAGACTCCAGCTCCGAGCGGAGCAAGTCGCGCAGCGTCGGCAGGTGGTGCGTGTCGGTGGCGGCGTAGGCGAGCATTTCCGGCGAGAGCGGCCGGGCGGACCAGTCGGCGCGCTGGAACTTCTTGTTGAGCACGACGCCGAGGTGCTTTTCGAGCAATGCCGCGAGCCCGATGCCGGGCTCGTTGAGGAACTGCGCCGCGATCCGGGTGTCGAACAGACGGGCGGCTCGAATCCCGTACTGCCGCTGGAGCAGGCGCAGGTCGTAGTCGGCGTCGTGGAATATGATTTCGATACTCGGGTCGGCCAGGAGCCTCGCGAAGCGCGCAAAGTCGGGCACCGCGAGCGGATCCACCACCGCTGTCCGCGCCCGGGAGGAAACCTGGAGCAGGTACACCCGGTCCTCGAACCGATGGAAGCTCGCGGCCTCGGTATCCACCGCCAGCAACGGCTCACCGGCCAGGGCGTCGATCAGGCGATCAAACGCCGGCTGATCGGCAATGACTTCCACCTCGGTGGGGGAGGTGGCAACGGTTCGGGCCGGCAATTCCAGATGACCAGTCATGGCGGAATAGTGCCCAGAGGGATGCAACGAAGCAACTGTGTGATAATTGTACTTTATATCAGAACACTATCGTGACTCTATCACGTCACCGACTGTACTGTAAACCTGACTTTCGTCCTTTCTCCCCCTAGATTCCCGCTGCCCAATTGTCCCGTACTGCCGACCGGCCCATCTCGGAGATCCGATGCGTCAGCGTGTGCAGGTGTCTGTTTCGCCGCGAGTTCAGCTCATTCCATGCGTCGCACCGGCACTGCTTGTCGGCGCGATGTTCCTCGCCGGGTGCGGAGAGTCTCCGGCGGCGGTGCCCGCCACCGACGCCCAGCCCCTGGTGACCGATACCACGGCCCTCCGCATCGCCAACGACACCGCGCCCGATTGGGGCGCCTCCGCTCCCTGGACCATCGGGGTGGCACCATCTCTCGACATCGGTCCGCCGACGCAGGCGCTGCTCGGCATCTCCGCACCGGTGTGGTTGTCCGATGGCCGGATCGTCGTGTCGAACGCCTCGCGGCAGGAAATCCTGTACTTCTCGCCCGCGGGGAAGCTGTTGCTGACCGCCGGCGGCCGCGGCATTGACCCTGGGCAGTTCCACGGCCTGGGCTGGATCGGGCGGGCCCCTGGCGACACGATCGTGGCGTATGATTTCGTGGCGAACAGCCTTGCCCTCTTCGATCCCAAGGGAAAGTTCGTGCGGGGAGCGAAGCTCGCGGCCGGTGGCGGTGGCGCCGGCTTGGACCCGCTCGCGAGCTACCCCGATGGGTCGCTCCTCGTCCGCGTCGGCGGGGCGACCAGCCCGTTCCCGGGCAAGCCCGGCACGGTGATGCGCGATTCCGCGACCTACCTCCGCGTCGGGCTCGATGGGGCGGTCGTGGCGACCCTGGGCACCTTCCCCCAGAGCGAGAGCTTCGGCGTGTCGCACACGAAGGGCGGAGTCGTCGCCCCGTTCCCGGTTCCCTTCGGCCTGGTCACGGCCGCGGCCCTGCGCGGGGATACCCTGCTCCTCGGCACCGGCACCCGATTCGAGATCGCCGCGTTCGGGCCCTCGGGTGCCCCGGTCGGCCTTCTGCGCGCGGCCATTCCGAGGTCACCGGTGACGCCCGCCGAGAAGGAGGCCTTCACCACGTCGGCCATCACCCGGCTCCGGACAGCGTCGAACATGATGCAAACGGCGCTCGACACCACCTTGCTGACGGCACTGACCAACGCGCCGTTCCCCGCGGATCGGCCGGCATTCGGGCGACTCGTGGTCGACGCCACCGGCGCGCTGTGGGTCTCGGGCCCCATTACGCCGCCGCAGCCCCCCACGAACTGGAACGTCTTCGCGCCGGATGGGACGTGGCTCGGGTCGGTCACGACACCGGAGGGATTCCGGGTGGACGCCATCGGCCAGGACGCCATGCTCGGGGTGTGGCGTGCGACGCACGGAGAGGAGCGGGTCCAGGTGTACCCGGTGTTCCGCGGCGCCGGCTCATGAGTCAGTCGCGCTTGGCCACCTGCTCGAGCCCCGCCGCGATTTCCTCGAACGCTTTCGCGAGCGCCTTGTAGAATTCTGCGTCGGGAGCGGGTGAAGGCCCCGTCGCCGCATCCAGTTGGAGCTTGCGAGCCAGGCGGGCGGCGTGTCGGATGTAGTCGGTGGTCGGCGGCATGGCAGTGCTCGACGGAGGAAGGGATGAGCCGAACGGCATCGGGGAGCAGAACGATGGTGGCCGCTCGGTCATGACGCAACCAGCGGTGTCCCTCACCGTCTATCCGGACGACTGCGATGCGTTCGGCCATCTGAACCAGGCGGCGTTTCTCACGCTCTTCGAGCGTGCTCGCTGGGAAGCCCTGGCGCTGGGGCCAGGGATGGATCTCTTCGAGCGCGCCGGGGTCTGGCCCGCGGTCCGCCGAGCGACGATCGACTACCAGGCCCCCGCCTTTCCCGGCCAGGTGCTCCGCTTTCAACAGGTCGTGACCCGCCTCGGCCGGACCAGTTTCACCATGCGGCAAGTGGCCCGACGCGCCACGGATGACGCGCTCCTCGCGACGCTCGAATCGGTCTTCGTCTGCATCGATCGGTCGGGCGCCGCCGCCCCGGTACCGCCCGAGGTGACGGCGTACCTCGCTCCAGCACCCGCGGCCGTCGCATCCGACCCTCCGCGCCGCGTCACCGTCCACGGGATCGAGCTCGCCTTCGACGACCGCGGCACGGGGCCCGCCATCCTTTTCCTCCACGGCTACCCGCTCGACCGGACGCTCTGGCGTCACCAACTCGGGGCATTCGAGGGATGGCGGATGCTGGCGCCGGACCTCCGGGGGCTCGGGAGGTCCGACGCCCCGGATCTTGGCTACAGCATGGCCACCTACACCGACGACCTCATCGCCTTGCTCGACGCCGTTGGCGTGGACGACGTCGTGCTGTGCGGGCTCTCGATGGGCGGGTACGTTGCGTTCGAGTTTCTGCGGCAGCACCGACCCCGGGTACGCGGGCTCGTGCTGGTGGACACACGCGCCGGCGCCGACAGCGCCGAGGGACGGAAGGGGCGCGAGACGGCCATGGCCGACCTGCGCGACGGAGGCTCGCCGCTGATCGCCGAGCAGATGCTGCCTCGCCTTCTTGGGTCCAAGGCGCCCGATTCGCTCCGCGAGGAGGTCCGCCTGATGATGGCCTCCGCACCCGCCGCCGGGGTGCTCGGCGCCCTGGCCGCGATGCGCGACCGTGCCGATTCCAGCGAGCTCCTGCCGACGCTGGCCGGCCTCCCGACGCTGGTGATCGTGGGGGCAGAGGACCGACTCACCCCCCCGCGCGACGCGGAGGCGATGGCCAAGGCGATTCCCGGGGCGCGCCTCGCCCTCATTGCCGATGCCGGACACCTCTCCCCGCTGGAGCAGCCCTCGGCCTTCAACGGACAACTCCGGACCTTTCTGGATCGCCTGGCCGGATTCCTCCCGGCGGCGGGATGAAACCTTTTGCCGGACTCGGGCGTCTATTCCAGTGTGGCGCTGGTTCGGTCGGACCCACTCTGGCCTCCGACGCCTCATGAAATCCTTCCTACCCTACGGCTCCGGGACCGCGGCCAGGCAGTACGGTTCCGGGGCCGCCTCATGTCCGGCACTTGCCTCCCTCCATCATTTCCTGCCAGCGGTGTCCCGCCCTTGGGTTCGGATGCAAAGCGGCGCGACCCCAGAGGGCCGCGCCGCAATGGTGTCGCCGTCCTGCAGCGGATTATCGTTCGGGGCGGCCCGGCGGCGTGTCGCTCTCGAAGACCTCGCGGTTCTTCTCGATGAACGCGGTATACTGGGGCGGGACATCTTCCTCGGGGAAGATGGCGGTCACCGGGCACTCCGGCTCGCAGGCGCCGCAGTCGATGCACTCGTCCGCGTTGATATACAGCTGGTCTTCACCTTCGTAGATGCAGTCCACCGGGCAGACATCAACACATGCCCGATCCTTGACGCCAATGCAGGGTTCCGTGATCACGTACGTCATCGTGCCGGCCGCTCCCTCGGGTAGATGGCCTGCCGCACAGAGGATGCGGCAGATCCTGCGGCAAGTATTGCGGACTCCCTTCCCGCTGCGCAAGGGGCGGGTGCTCCTCGCCGTGGTCGCGTCTGTCGTGTCCGTCGCTCGGCTGGGTGCGCAGGCGCCTTCCTGCCCCGCGGGCCGCACCGCCTTGGTCCTCTCCGGTGGGGGGGCCAAGGGCCTCGCGCACCTCGGTGTGATCGCGGCGCTCGACAGCCTCGGCGTCCGGCCGGACTACGTGGTCGGGACCAGCATGGGTGCCATCATCGGCGCGCTCTATGCCGGCGGCACCAGTGCGCGACGGGCCGATTCCCTCGCTGCCGTGTTCAGCCCCGGCGACTTGTTCACCTCCACGGCACCGGTCGCCCCGCTCGCATGGGAACCGTTCACGCCGCTCCTCGTCTGGGCGGCCGGCGCACAGGGGTTTTCCCTGCAGAGCCCGACGGTGAGCGAGGCCGACGCCAATGCACGGCTGTCGGCGCTGTTGCTCCCCTCCAATCTCCGGGCACGCGGAGATTTCGATCGCCTGCCGATTCCCTTCCGT
>Ga0326726_10005025_pt1 | contig 12024 bp, 10 predicted proteins | sample MHFenrmetagenome_2_FD_207603 | JGI IMG/M metagenome (GOLD analysis project Ga0326726, IMG submission 207603) | Lab enriched peat soil microbial communities from Michigan Hollow, Ithaca, NY, United States - MHF15MN | ecosystem: Environmental > Terrestrial > Soil > Wetlands > Peat | place: USA...
CCGGGTAGAAGTAGTTCTTGCGCGCGAACACCGAGCGGCGATTGATGCGCGCGCCGATGGCGAGGCCGAACTTCACCGCCATCTCCACCGCCGCGGCGTTCGCCACCGGCAGCACCCCGGGGAGCGCGATGTCCACGGCGCAGGCCTGCGTGTTGGGCGGCGCGCCGAACGCGGTCGAGGCGCCCGAGAACATCTTGCTGCGCGTGAGGAGCTGCGCGTGCGTCTCGATGCCGACGACGATCTCCCAGGCCATGGCGGCTATCTCGGACGCGGCCGCAGGAGCTCGCAGTCGCCGCTGCGATCCACCAGCACGGGCTCGAGGTAGGCCTGCGAGCCGCAATGCTCGGCGCAATCCTCGGCGGTGACGCGCACGAAGTCGCCCAGGTCGCGCAGCGTCACCTTGCAGCGGCCCGCCGCGAACTGCAGCCCGCCGCTGTACGGCTGCTGCGCGAACCCGCTCACCGCGCAACTGTGGCCCGCGGGCGCGACCCGCGAGCGCCATTCCATGCTCTTCAGCTTGCCATGCTCCACCACGTAGGCGAGCGTCGCGCTGTAGCGGTCCGCCGCGCTTTCGCAGCGCACCTGCGCGCTGTAGCCGTCCATCGCCGGGAACTTCTCGCCGAACTCGAAGCGCTCGCGCTCCTGGCCGCCGGGCCCGTAGCGCGTGCCTTTCAGGACGCCGTCGCTCCAGGTGCCCTGCAGGCTCGCGTTGCCCGGCCGGCCGTACAGGATCGGTGAATTGCCTTCCTTGAGGAAAGTGACGCCGAGCTGCCGGCTGCGCTCGCCCTCCAGGAAGCGCTGCTGCAGCGTCGGCAGGATCAGGTATTCGCCGCTCAGGCGCGCCGAGCCGTCGGCGCGCGGCGTGACGTACAGGCTGACGAGCGCCGTGCGCCCGCCGATGCTGCCGATCAGCTCGCGCAGCTCGCCCGCGTTCTGCGCGAGCGCCGGCGCTGCGGCGAGCAGCAGCAAGGGCGCGAGGCGCTTCACAGTGGCGCCTCCTTCGGCACGCGCCGGTGCCAGTCGGTGGCGCGCTGGTACTGGTGCGCCGCGCCCAGCATCCGCGCCTCCGCGAAGTAGTCGCCCATGATCTGCAGTCCCACGGGCAGGCCCTTGCCGTCGAAGCCGCAAGGGATCGAAAGTCCGGGCAGGCCGGCGAGCGGCGCGGGAATGGTGAAGATGTCGTTCAGGTACATCTGCACCGAGTCTTCGGTCTTGGCGCCCAGCGCGAACGCGGTGGTGGGCGAGGTCGGTCCCATGATGAGATCGCAGCGCTTGAACGCCTCGCTGAAATCCCGTGCAATCAGCCGCCGCACCTTCTGCGCCTTGAGGTAGTAGGCGTCATAGTAGCCGTGCGAGAGCACGTAGGTGCCGATCAGGATCCGGCGCTTCACCTCGGCGCCGAAGCCCTCCGCACGCGTGCGGCAGTACATGTCCATCAGGTCGGCGTACTCCTTGGCGCGGTGGCCATAGCGCACGCCGTCGAAGCGCGAGAGGTTGGAAGAAGCCTCGGCCGGCGCGATGACGTAGTACACCGGCACGGCAAGCGCGGTATTCGGCAGCTCGACGGGGAGCGTGCGCGCGCCCTGCGACTCGAACCAGGCGATCGCCTCGCGCACGCGCGCGAGCACGTCGGGCTCCACCCCCGCGCCAAAGTACTCGGCCGGCAGGCCGATGCGCAGGCCCTGGAGCGGCGCCTCCAGCGAGCGCGCGTAGTCCTCCCGCGGGCGCTCGACGCTCGTCGAATCGCGCGCATCGTGACCCGCCATCACGTTGAGCATCCTCGCAAGGTCCGCGGCGCTCTTCGCCAGCGGCCCGCCCTGGTCGAGGGAGGAGGCGAACGCGATCATGCCGTAGCGCGAGACCAGGCCGTAGGTGGGCTTCAGGCCGCAGACCCCGGTCAGTGCCGCCGGCTGGCGGATGGAGCCACCGGTGTCGGTGCCGGTGGCAGCGGGCGCCAGGCGGGCGGCCACGGCCACAGCCGAGCCGCCCGAGGACCCCCCCGGCACGAGGCGCCGGTCCCAGGGGTTGCGCACCGGGCCGAAGTGGGAGGTTTCGTTGGACGAGCCCATGGCGAACTCGTCCATGTTGGTCTTGCCGAGCAGCACTGCGCCGGCGCGCGCGAATTGCTCGATGACGTGGGCGTCATAGGGGCTGCGGTAGCCCGCGAGCATCCGCGAGCCGCAGGTGGTCGGCAGCTCGCGCGTGCAGAAGATGTCCTTGTGCGCAAGCGGGATGCCAGTCAGCGGGCCGGCCTCGCCGCGTGCGCGGCGCTCATCGGCCGCGCGGGCCTGCGCCAGGCTTGTCTCTTCGTCCACCGCGACGAACGCGTTTAGCGCGCCATCCAGTTGCCGGATGCGGGCGAGGAACGCGCGGGTCAGCTCGACCGAGGAGACTTTCTTCGCGGCGAGCGCCGCGTGCAGCTCGGCGAGGCTGGAATCGAGCACTTACTCGATGACCTTGGGAACGAGGTACAGGCCGCCCTCCACGGCGGGCGCCCCCGCCTGGTATTCGCGACGCCGGTCGTCCTCCGTGACTTTGTCCACGCGCAGGGGCTGGACGAGGTCGAGGGCGTGCGCCATCGGCTCGACGCCCGTGGTGTCCACCGCCTGCAGCTGGTCGATGAGGCCGAGCACCCGGTTCAGGCGCGCGCGCACCTCGGCCGATTCCGCCTCCCCGACGTCGATGCGGGCGAGCCTGGCGATGCGGCGGATCTGGTCGTCGGAAAGCGACATTGCGCTGCGGGAAAAAGAGTCGTCGGACCCGGCACGGAGCTTGCCGGGCGCCTCGTTGCGAGTATTATATGCCCTTTGGCGACACAGCCTTAGCGAACAAAGTTAAGGCCCTACGACGAAACGGGCGAAGACCACGGACATGTTCGGATTCCTGCGCAGTTATTTCTCCAACGATCTCGCGATCGACCTTGGCACCGCGAACACTCTGATCTACGTGCGCGGCAAAGGTATCGTGCTCGACGAACCCTCGGTCGTGGCGATCCGCCAAGAAGGCGGGCCGAACGCGAAGAAGACGATCCAGGCGGTGGGCAGGGAAGCGAAGATGATGCTCGGCAAGACGCCGGGCAACATCGTCGCCATCCGCCCAATGAAGGACGGCGTGATCGCCGACTTCACCATCACCGAGCAGATGCTCAAGCAGTTCATCAAGAAAGTGCACGACAACAAGCTGTTCTCGCCTTCGCCGCGCATCATCATCTGCGTGCCCTGCGGCTCTACGCAGGTCGAGCGGCGCGCGATCCGCGAGAGCGCGATCGGCGCGGGCGCGGGGCAGGTGTACCTGATCGAGGAGCCGATGGCGGCCGCGATCGGCGCCGACCTCCCGGTGGCGGAAGCGACCGGCTCGATGGTAGTGGACATCGGCGGCGGCACCACCGAAGTCGGCGTGATCTCCCTCGGCGGCATGGTGTACTCGGGCTCGGTGCGCGTCGGCGGCGACAAGTTCGACGAAGCGATCATCAACTACATCCGCCGCAACTACGGCATGCTGATCGGCGAGACCACCGCCGAGACCATCAAGAAGGAAATCGGCTCCGCGTTCCCCGGCTCCGAGGTGAAGGAGATGGAAGTGAAGGGTCGCAACCTCGCCGAGGGCATTCCGCGCAGCTTCACCATCAGCTCCAACGAAATCCTCGAGGCGCTCACCGAGCCGCTCAACCAGATCGTCGGCGCGGTGAAGTCGGCGCTGGAGCAGACCCCGCCCGAACTCGGCGCCGACATCGCCGAGAAGGGCATGGTGCTCACGGGGGGCGGCGCGCTGCTGCGCGACCTGGATCGCCTGTTCATGGAAGAAACGGGGCTGCCGGTGATCGTCGCGGAAGACCCGCTCACCTGCGTGGTGCGCGGCTCGGGCAAGGCGCTCGAGAAGATGGAGCACTTCGGCCCGATCTTCACCAACGACTGAGCGACGGGTGAAGGGCCCCGCAACCCTTCCCTGACGTGGAGCACACCCCCCCGCCTTTCTTCGTCCGCGGCCCGGCCCCGCTTGTCCGGCTCGCGTTCTTCGCCTCGCTGTCGCTGACCCTGCTGGTGCTGGACGCGCGCTTTCACTACGCCGAAGGCCTGCGCAGCGTGCTTGCGCTGGCCGCCTATCCCCTGCAGCAGGCCGCGCGCCTGCCGGTCACGGTGGTGGAGAGCGTGGCGGAATACTTCGCCACACAGTCGCAATTGCGCGCCGAGAACGAGGAGCTGCGCGCGCGCCTGCTCGAGGCGGCGCAGGGCGCGCAGCGCTTCGAGGCCGCCGCGGCGGAGGCGGCGCAGCTGCGCCGCCTCATGGGCGCGGCCGAGCGCATCGAGCGCAAGTCCCTGCCGGCGGAGATCCTCTACACCGGCCGCGACCCGTTTTCGCGCAAGGTGATCATCGACCGCGGCACGCAGCATGGCGCGCGTGCGGGGAGCCCCGTGGTGGACGAAATCGGCGTGATCGGCCAGCTCACGCGCGCGCACGCCTTCGTCTCGGAGGTGACGCTGCTCACCGACAAGGACCTGGCGGTGCCGGTGCAGGTCGTGAGGAACGGCCTGCGCGCCATCGCCTTCGGCGGCGGCTCCTCGGGACTGCTCGAGCTACGCTACATGGCGGCCAACGCCGACATCGAGAACGGCGACCGGCTGGTCACTTCCGGCATCGACGGCACCTACCCGCCGGGGTTGCCGGTGGCGAGCGTGGTGCGCGTCGAGCGCGACGCCTCCTATACGTTTGCGCGCGTGCTCGCGCAGCCGAGCGCGGGCGTCGAGCGCGGCCGCTACGCGCTGGTGCTCTCCAGCGAGGCGCGGCTTCCGCCCTACCCCGAGGAGACAGCCGGCGAGCGCGATCGCAAGGGCGCGAAGAAGGCGCGCCCGAGGAAGAAGGACGGCGATGGGACCTGACCGGCCGCAGACGATACTCTTGCCGGTGCGCATGGGCACCATCGTCGCGTCGTTCGCCGTCGCGCTGCTGCTCGACTTCCTGCCCTGGCCGACCCTCGCGCTCGCCCCTGATTTCGTCGCGCTCGCACTCGTCTTCTGGTGCGTGCGCCAGCCCCGCCTGGTCGGGCTCGCCACTGGCTGGGCGCTCGGCCTGCTGGTGGATGCCGGCAACGGCGTGCTGCTTGGCCAGCACGCGCTCGCCTACTCGGGGCTCGCGTTCTGCGGCATCGCGCTCTCGCGCCGCATCCTGTGGTTCGACACCTGGGGCCAGATGCTGCATGTGCTGCTGCTGTTGGAGGGCGCAGAGCTCGTGGCGCTCGGCGTGCGGCTTTCCGCTGGCGCCGAGTTTCCGGGCCTCGCGCTCTTCGTCGGGCCGCTCGCCGGCGCCGCGCTGTGGCCGGCGGTGAACTGGCTCCTGCTCATGCCGCAGCGCCGGGCGCTCGAGATCGACGACACGCGCACGCTATGAGGTTCGCGGAACTGCGCAACACCGAAGGCGAGCTGCGCGCGTTCCAGCTGCGCCTGGGCGTCGCCGGTTTCGCAGTGCTCGTCGCCTTCGGCTTGCTGCTCGCGCGCTTCATCTGGCTGCAGGTGCTGCAGCATGACGCCTATCGCGCCAAGGCGGAAGAAAACCGCATCTCGATCGTGCCGCTCGCACCCGCCCGCGGGCTGGTGCTCGACCGCAACGGCGGGGTGCTGGCGCGCAACTACCTCGCCTACACGCTGGAGATCTTTCCCGCGCAGGTGGCGAATCTCGAGGGAACCATCAACCAGCTCGCCGAGTACGTCGACATCCAGCAGCGGGACCGCGCGCGCTTCAGGAAGTTGCTGCAGGAGACCAAGAACGCCGAGAGTTTGCCGATCCGCACTCGGCTCTCCGACGACGAGGTGGCGCGCATTGCCGCCAACCGTTGGCGCTTCACCGGCGTGGACATCCGCGCGCGACTGTTTCGCCAGTATCCGCGCGGGGAAGTGGCCTCGCACGCGCTCGGTTACATCGGGCGCGTGACCACGCGCGACCAGGAGCGGCTGGAAGAGGAGGGCAACGCCGCCAACTACCGCGGCACGGACTACATCGGCAAGGCCGGCATCGAGGCGAGCTACCAGCAGGACCTGCACGGCATTACCGGCATTGAGCGCGTCGAGATCGACGCCGCCGGCCGCGGCATCCGCTCGCTGTCGCGCACCGCCGCCCAGGCGGGCAGCAACGTCACGCTCACGCTCGACATCGGCCTGCAGGAAGTCGCCGAGCAGGCCTTCGGCGAGCGCCGCGGCGCGCTGGTGGCGATCGAGCCCGCCACCGGGGGCGTCCTGGCCTTTGTCTCCATGCCGGGCTACGACCCGAACCTGTTCGTCGACGGCATCGACCCGGCGAGCTGGGACGCGCTCAACAACTCGCCCGACCTGCCACTCAACAATCGCGCCATCGCCGGCGTCTACCCGCCCGGCTCGACCTTCAAGCCGTACATGGCGCTAGCGGCCCTCGAATTGGGCAAGCGCACGCCGCGCAGCACGATCTTCGACCCGGGGTACTTCGTGTTCGGCGATCGGCGCTTTCGCGACTCCAGGCCCGGCGGGAACGGCACGGTGGATCTGTACAAGTCGATCGTCATGTCTTCGGACACCTACTACTACATGCTTGCCAACGATTTGGGCATCGACGCGATCGCCGGCTTCATGCAGCGTTTCGGCTTCGGCGCGCGCACCGGCATCGACCTCGAGGGCGAAGCCACCGGCGTGCTGCCCTCGCCCGAGTGGAAGATGGCGCGCTTCAAGCGTCCGGAGCAGCAGCGCTGGTACGCGGGCGAGACCATTTCGATCGGCATCGGCCAGGGCTACAACGCCTACACGCCGGCGCAGCTCGCGCTGGCGATGGCGACGCTCGCCAACGACGGCGTCATGTACAAACCGCATTTGGTTTCGCACATCGACAACCCGCGCACCGGCGAGCGCCACGACGTCGAGCCGCAGCTGGTGCGCGAGCTCGGCCTGCGCCCGGAGCACGTCGAGTTCGTCAAGCGCGCGATGGCCGGCGTCGCCAAGGAAGGCACCAGCGCGCGCGCCTTCGCCGGCGCCCAGTACACGAGCGGCGGCAAGACCGGCACCGCGCAGGTGGTGGCGATGAAGCAGGGCGAGAAGTACGACGAGTCCAAGGTCACCGAGCGGCTGCGCGATCATTCGCTGTACATCGCGTTCGCGCCGCTGGAGAGCCCGAAGATCGCGCTCGTCGTGCTGGTGGAGAACGGCGGCTTCGGCGCGCGTGCCGCCGCGCCAATCGCGCGCACCGTGCTCGACTACTACCTGCTCGGCAAGCTGCCCAAGGCCGCGGCGCGGCCGGCGAAGGTGCAGGAGCCGCCGGCCGAGTCCGACGCGGAGAGCGACTGATGGAAATCGCCGGCATTCCGCTGCGCCGGGTGCGCGAGCGTCTCGGCGAGGGCATCGACGGGCCGCTGCTCGCGATCGCGCTCGCGCTCACCGCCATCGGCATGGCGGCACTTTATTCGGCGAGCATCGAGAACGCGGCGCGCGTCGCCGCCCAGCTCGGCAATCTGGCGGTGGCGCTCGTCGCGATGTGGCTGATTGCCCAGGTGCCGCCCCAGACGCTCGCCCGCCTTGCGCTGCCCGCCTACGCCGTGGCGCTCGCGCTGCTGCTCGGCGTCGCGGCCTTCGGCGAGGTGGTGAACGGTGCGCGGCGCTGGCTGAACCTCGGCTTTGGCCGCTTCCAGCCCTCGGAGATGATGAAGATCGCCATGCCGCTCATGCTGGCGTGGTATTTCCACCGCCGCGAGGGCTCGATCCTGCTGCGCGACTTCGCGCTCGCCGGGCTGATGCTCGCGGTGCCAGTCGCGCTGGTGGCGCGCCAGCCCGACCTCGGCACGGCGCTGCTCATCGCGGCGGCGGGCTTCTACGTCATCTTCCTTGCCGGCCTGAGCTGGAAGGTGCTCGTCGGCCTCGCCGTGCTCGCGCTCGCCGCGCTGCCGCCGCTCTGGGGCATGCTGCACGACTACCAGCGCCGCCGCATCCTCACCCTTCTCGACCCCAGCACCGATCCGCTCGGCTCGGGCTATCACATCATCCAATCCACCATCGCGGTCGGCTCGGGCGGCATCGCGGGCAAGGGTTGGCTGAACGGCTCGCAGACACACCTCGAGTTCATTCCGGAGCGCGCCACCGACTTCATCTTCGCGGTGTTCTCCGAGGAATTCGGCCTCATCGGCAACCTGGTGTTGCTTGCTCTCTACGCGCTCCTCATCGCGCGCGGCCTGGCGATCGCCGCACAGGCACCCACGCTGTTCACGCGGCTGCTCGCCGGCTCGGTGACGCTGATTTTCTTCACCTACGCGTTCGTCAACATGGGCATGGTGGCGGGAATCCTGCCGGTGGTCGGCGTGCCGCTGCCCTTCATCTCCTACGGCGGCACCGCGCTCATGACGCTCTATATCGGCATCGGCATCCTGATGGCGATCTACCGGCACCGGAAACTCGTGCAAACCTGAGTTGCTGCTTCGCAGCAAGCCTCTGAAATATGGGTCCACATCGTGAAACGATATGCGCCTAACTTATTGTAAATCCTTGTTTAAGTGTCATTTCACATCCTGCAATCGCAGTATTGCTGCGCGGTATGCGCTTGGCTATCGTCGCTGTCATGTTCATCCACTCTCACTGACAGGGGCGTCATGCAAAAGCGAAACCAGGAAGTTGCCGCACTGAACAAGGACTGGGCCGAGAACCCGCGCTGGAAAGGCGTGAAGCGCGGCTATACGGCGGAGGACGTGGTGCGCCTGCGCGGCAGCGTGAAGGTCGAGCACACGCTCGCGCGGCTCGGCGCGGAGAAGCTCTGGAAGATGTGCAAGGAGCGCCCCTTCGTCAACTCGCTCGGCGCGCTTACCGGCAATCAGGCCATGCAGCAGGTGAAAGCGGGCGTGCCCGCGATCTACCTCTCGGGCTGGCAGGTGGCGGCCGACGCGAACGACTCGCTTTCCATGTACCCCGACCAGTCGCTGTACGCGGTGTCGTCGGTGCCCACGGTCGTCAAGCGCATCAATAACGCGCTGATGCGCGCGGACCAGATCCAGACGATGGAAGCTGCGGACGGGAAGCAGGCTGGCGACATCGACTGGTTCGCTCCCATCGTCGCCGATGCCGAGTCTGGCTTCGGCGGCGTGCTGAACGCCTTCGAGCTGATGAAGGCGATGATCGACGCGGGCGCTGCCGGCGTGCACTTCGAAGACCAGCTCGCCTCGGTCAAGAAATGCGGCCACATGGGCGGCAAGGTGCTGGTGCCCACGCAGGAAGCGGTGCAGAAGCTGATTGCGGCGCGCCTGGCCGCCGACGCGATGGGCGTGCCGACCGTGCTGCTGGCGCGCACCGACGCGGAAGCCGCCGACATCGTGACTTCGGACGTGGACGAGAACGACAAGCCGTTCATCACCGGCGAGCGCACCTCCGAGGGCTTCTACAAAACGAAGAAGGGCTTCGAGCAGGCGCTTTCGCGCGGCCTCGCCTACGCCGAGTACGCGGACATGGTGTGGTGCGAGACGGGCACGCCGGACCTCGCGTTCGCGAGGAAGTTCGCCGAAGGCATTCAGAAGAAATACCCCGGCAAGATGCTTGCCTACAACTGCTCGCCCTCGTTCAACTGGAAGCGCAACCTCGACGACGCCACCATCGGCAAGTTTCAGCGCGAGCTCGGCGCCATGGGCTACAAGTTCCAGTTCATCACGCTCGCCGGCTTCCACTCGCTCAACTACTCGATGTTCGAGCTGGCCTACGGCTACGCTCGCGACAACATGAGCGCCTTCGTCGAGCTGCAGCAGAAGGAGTTCGCCGCCGCCGAAAAGGGCTTCACCGCCGTCAAGCACCAGCGCGAGGTCGGCACAGGGTACTTCGACCAGGTCACGCAGGTGGTCACCGCCGGCAAGGCCTCGACCACTGCGCTGCACGGCTCCACCGAGGACGAGCAGTTCTTCGGCGAGGACGCGCTCACGCTGTCCAAGCAGCCGGCGAAGAAGGCCGCCTGATGTGACCTCGCCGGCGAAGGTCGTCCCGATCCACGGGGCGCGCACCGAGCGCGCCATCGAGGTCGCGCAGGCGATCCTCGCCGGCTTCGACCGGCACTACCGGCTGTTTCGCGAGGCCTCGGCGCGCGCGAAGACGCTCTTCGAGCGCGCCGACTGGGCCGCGCTGCGCGTCCTGGCGCGCGAGCGCATCCAGATGTACGACCAGCGCGTGCTGGAGGCGGTGGACGAGGTGCAGGCACGCTTTCCCGAAGCCGAGCGCGATGAATCGCTCTGGCCGGCGATCAAGCTCGCCTACATACCGCTCCTGCACGAGCACCGGCAGCCCGAGTGCGCCGAGACCTTCTACAACTCGGTGGCCTGCGCGGTGCTGCACCGGCGCTACTACCGCAACGAGTTCATCTTCTGGCGCCCGGCGGTGGCCACCGAGCACCTGGAGGGCGAGGAGCCCGCGTATCGCAGCTATTACCCGCTGCGCAAGGGCCTGCGCCGCACCCTGCAGGCGATCGTGCGCGGCTTCGGCCTCGCCAATCCCTGGGAGAACCTGCAACGCGATCTGAGGAGCGTGCTGCACGCATTGCGCGCGCGCTTTCCGCGTCCGGCGCGCGCACGCCCCAGCCTGCAGATCCAGGTGTTGGGGTCGCTGTTCTTCCGCAACAAGGCGGCCTATGCGGTGGGCAAGATCGTCAACGGCAGCGAGGAGGTGCCGTTCGCGGTGCCGATCCTGCAAAACGAGCGCGGCGAGCTCTACCTCGACGCGCTGCTGCTCGACTCCGACCAGCTCATCATCCTGTTTTCGTTCGCGCGCGCCTACTTCTTCGTCGACATGGAGGTGCCGGCGGCCTACGTGTCGTTCCTGCGCCAGCTGATGCCGAGAAAGCCGCGCGCCGAGATGTACATGTGCGTCGGGCTCGCCAAGCAGGGCAAGACCATGTTCTACCGGGACCTGTTCTACCACCTGAAGCATTCCTCGGACAATTTCGTCATCGCCCCGGGCATCAAGGGCATGGTGATGCTGGTGTTCACCCTGCCGTCGTTTCCCTACGTGTTCAAGGTGATCCGCGACCACTTCGCGCCGCCCAAGGAGATGGACCGGCAGACGGTGAAGGACAAGTACCAGCTGGTGAAGTACCACGACCGCGTCGGGCGCCTCGCGGACACGCTCGAGTACTCGCTGGTGGCGCTGCCTCTGGAGAGGTTCGACGCGGCGCTGCTCGAGGAGCTGAAGACGGAGGCGGCCTCCAATATTGAGTTCGAGGAGGACAAGGTCGTCATCAAGCACGTCTACATCGAGCGCCGCATGCAGCCGCTCAACCTTTACCTCGCCGAGGCGAGCACCGACCGCGACGCGGCACGCATGCGCCAGGCGCTGCACGAGTACGGCTACGCCATCAAGGAGCTCGCCGGCGCGGGCATCTTTCCCGGCGACATGCTGCTGAAGAACTTCGGCGTCACGCGCCACAACCGCGTCGTGTTCTACGACTACGACGAGATCGCCTACATGATCGACTGCAATTTCCGGCGCATCCCGCCGCCGCGCTCGATCGAGGACGAGATGTCGGCCGAGCCCTACTTCTCAGTGGGCGCGCACGACGTGTTCCCCGAGCAGTTCGCACGCTTCCTGGTGAGCGACCCGCAGGCGCGCGAGGTGTTCCTCGAGCGCCACGCCGACCTCATGGACCCGGAGTTCTGGGCCGAGAAGCAGGCGCGCATCCGCGCCGGCATCCAGGAAGACGTCTACCCCTACCCCGAGGAAATCCGCTTCAAGCGCTAGGGCGGGCGAGCAGCCTGCCCCGGGGGGCGGCCCGCGACACGCCTTACGACGGAAACAGCGCCTCGGCGCCGCGCCTGGCGCCCGTGACGACGACGCGTTTGCGCCGCGCGTGCGCGCCCGCCTCGATCACCACGTCGCGCTTGGCCGCGCCCAGCGCTTCGGCGAGAAACTCCACCAGCGCCTCATTCGCCTTGCCCTCCACCGCGCGCGCGGCGAGGCGGATCTTGAGGCAATCGCCATGCAGCCCCGCCACCTGCGTGCGCGCCGCCCCCGGCTGCACATGAAGCTCCAGCACCAGGCGCCCGCGTTCGCTGAG
>Ga0326726_10005026_pt1 | contig 12018 bp, 12 predicted proteins | sample MHFenrmetagenome_2_FD_207603 | JGI IMG/M metagenome (GOLD analysis project Ga0326726, IMG submission 207603) | Lab enriched peat soil microbial communities from Michigan Hollow, Ithaca, NY, United States - MHF15MN | ecosystem: Environmental > Terrestrial > Soil > Wetlands > Peat | place: USA...
GAGCCGCTCGCTGACAGAGGGAATCGACAGTCCAACAACCTCGGCAAGCTCGCTGAGGCGAACTCTGCCGTTTCCACCGAGAGACTCGATGATTTTCAGATCGATAAGGTCAAGGTGTCCGGACATATGCAGAATCTTCGATTTTGTAGGAAATTAATGAAATCTAAGAAAAAAACAAGCTTATTCTAAATAAAAGAGGACCTTGGCGATTAAATTCCTAAATAATTAAGGAGCTCCCTCTCGGACAAAACGAAACTTCCTGCAAGATATTGCTATTTGCAAACAAGAATGTAAGTTATTAATGAATGTGTCTCAACTGGTTTCTCGCCGCCGGGCGCCTGATCGACCGGGACCGTCGGCTGACCATCCCCTGATCACCTTTATCGATAAGTACCAACATGAAGGAGTTGGCCAGAAAATTCTCTGAAGAGAAAGACAATCGGCAGAATCCGAACGAGCAGCAGCAAAAGCCTCCGGCACAGCAACAAGGCCCGGCATGGCATGACCTGCGTTTCGTCGTAAAGGAGTCGTACAACCTCGGAGTACGATTCATCAACGAAATAGACACGTTGCTGAAAAAACTCCAGGATTAAAGCCGGACCACTCTGGATGTCGTTTCCCGGAAAGCCGGCAGATGCGGCATGTTCAGTGCCGTCGCATTTCCCGCCCGCTTTCGATATGCATCGGTAAATCCTTATATTCTGCGATCATTCAGCTTGTTCAACAACAACCAGTAAGCAAACCAACGTTGAAAGTAGCCATATTCGGAGCCGGTGTCGCCGGACTCAGCGCAGCTATAGAATTAGTCGACCGTGGTCATACGGTCGAACTCTACGAGAAGCGCAAGGTGCTCGGAGGAAAAGTCTCGGTCTGGAAGGACAGTGACGGAGACTCCATCGAATCGGGTCTTCACATTGTCTTTGGCGGATACGCACAGCTTCAGGAGTATCTGAAGAAAGTCGGAGCTGCAGAGAATTACCAGTGGAAGGAGCACTCCCTTATCTATGCGGAACCGGACGGAAAGCAGTCGTTCTTCAAAAAAGCCCATCTGCCGAGCCCGTGGGCCGAAGTCGTCGGAGGGCTGCAGGCCGATTTCCTCACCATGTGGGACAAGATTTCGCTCATCAAAGGGCTTTTCCCGGCCCTGGCCGGTAACGAAGAGTATTTCAGGAGCCAGGACCACATGACCTATTCCGAATGGCACCGGCTGCACGGCGCTTCGGAACACTCGCTCCAGAAACTCTGGAAGGCGATCGCCCTGGCCATGAACTTCATCGAGCCCAACGTGATCAGCGCAAGGCCGATGATCACGATCTTCAAGTATTTCGGCACCAACTACGAAGCCACGAAGTTCGGCTTTTTCCGCAAGAATCCGGGCGACTCGATGATCGAACCGATGCGCCAGTATATCCAGAGCAAGGGTGGCCGGATCTTCATCGACGCTCGCCTCTCCAGGTTCGAGCTCAACGACGACCATACCGTCAGACGCGCCGTGCTCAGGGACGGCCATACCATCGAGGCCGACGCATACGTTTCCGCCCTGCCGGTGCACAGCATCAGTAAACTGCTGCCGCACGAGTGGCTGGAGCACGACTATTTCAGGAACCTGCACCAATTCGTCGGAAGTCCGGTTGCCAACTGCCAGCTCTGGTTCGACCGGAAAATCACCGACACCGACAACCTCATGTTCTCCCAGGGGACGACCTTTGCTACCTTCGCCGACGTCTCCCTCACCTGCCCGGACGATTTCCAGGCCGGAATGGGAACTGCCGGCGGCGGCAGCGTCATGAGCCTGGTGCTCGCTCCGGCACATCAGCTCATGGGCCTGCCGAACGAAACGATCACTTCGATGGTTATGAAGGATATTCACGACAGGTTCCCCAAATCGAGGGATGCCAGACTGCTCAAGTCGACCATCGTCAAAATACCGGAATCGGTCTACAAGGCCGTGCCCGACGTCGACAAGTACCGTCCCGATCAGGTCAGCCCGGTCAACAATTTCTTTCTTGCAGGCGACTACACTGACCAACACTATCTGGCCTCGATGGAAGGGGCTGCGCTGAGCGGCAGGCAGGCAGCGGAAAAACTGCACGCCAGGCTCGGGTAGCGATTGAGTGAAGACCTGAAACGACCAACCTGAATTATGCAGTCAGATTCATCATGCCGTCAAACGGCCCCGGCTTCGACAACGGCCTGTTCGAGGCCGGCGGCCATTGAAAACACCTGTGCCGTCCCGTCGTTCGAAACGACACTTGCTAACCATCAGATACCGTCGCTTCACGCATCCGGAATCGATATCCTCCAGGTCAATACGGGCTATCGCTGCAATCTGGAGTGCAGGCACTGCCACGTGAACGCCGGTCCGGACCGTGTGGAAGTCATGACCCGGCAGACCATGCAGCTTTGCATCGATGTCCTGAAGGCAAATCAGATCGGGACAATCGACATCACCGGCGGCGCTCCGGAAATGAACCCCGATTTCCGCTGGTTCATAGACCGGCTCAGGACAGAGCTGCCGGACATCCGGATATTGGTCAGGAGCAATCTCACCATCCTGCTCAGTCCGGCTTACCGGGACATTCCTCTTTTCCTGAAGGATCGCATGGTAAACCTCATCGCTTCGCTCCCCTGCTATTCACGTGAAGCGGTCAACAAGCAAAGAGGTGAAGGGGTTTTCGAGCGTTCAATAGAGGCACTGAAGATGCTCAACGACATCGGCTACGGAAACGAAGGCGGCAGCCACGAACTGAGTCTGGTATACAACCCTCCCGGTGCTGTCCTGCCCGACTGCCAGCACACGATCGAACAGGAGTTCAGGAAACAGCTGCTTCAACAGTTCGGCATTACGTTCACCCGGCTCTTCACGATCACGAACATGCCGATCAGCCGGTTCCTCGATCAGCTCAAAGAATCCGGACAACGCTGCACATACATGGAACTGCTCGAAGCATCGTTCAATCCTGCCGCCGTCGAAGGGCTCATGTGCCGGAACACGGTATCGGTGCGATGGGACGGCATGCTCTACGACTGCGATTTCAACCAGATGCTCGATATCCCGCTCCGGGCTCCGGCCCCGTGCAGTATCGGCGAGTTCGACCGGCTGACGCTCACAGGAAGGTCAATCGCTACAGGAATGCACTGCTACGGCTGCACTGCAGGTGCTGGATCGAGCTGTCAGGGTAGCCTTGTATGAGAGGTGTTTATGAGTGACCAATGCGATCGGCTTCTGATCATCTTCTCGAAAAACCCGGTTGCCGGACACGTCAAGACCCGTCTGGCCGCATCGATCGGTGACCGTGAGGCGCTGCTGGTCTACGAGACCCTGCGCAGCCTCACCGGGCAGGCTGCGTCCGGAGCAGAGGCCTCACGAGCCATATTCTATTCGGAGTTCATCCCTGAAACCGACCTTCTCCTGACCGGAAATGCCGAAGCTCATCTCCAGGAGGGAGCGGATCTGGGCGAAAGGATGCACCGGGCTTTCCTGAAAGGGTTCGAACTCGGGTTCCGGCACATCGTGCTGATCGGCACCGATTGCCCTGAACTGAGCACATTCCTGATCGAAGAGGCGTTTGAGTGCCTTAATAGCGACGACATGGTCATGGGCCCTGCCAGGGATGGCGGTTTTTACCTCGTCGGCCTGAACCGGCCGTTCCCCGAGCTTTTCCTCGACCGGACCTGGAGCAACGCTGATGTACTGAACGATTCGCTCGGCATCGTCAGGAAACACCATGCGAATTGCGTGCTGCTACCGGCGCTCTCCGACATCGACACCATTGACGATCTCATAAACAGCGGACTATGGGACAGCCCGAACTGAGCATAATCGTTCCTGCCTGGAACGAAGAGGCCGGCATCGGCCGCACTCTCGAATCGATACTGGCCGTCACGCAAAAACGCGACGACACCGAGCTCATCGTCAGCATCTCGGGAGACGACCGGACTATGGAAATTGCAGCAGGCTTTCCCGTCACGGCCTGCCGTTCCGAAAAGGGACGGGCAATCCAGATGAACGCCGGCGCTGCTCTGGCATCGGGGTCGACCCTCTATTTCCTGCATGCCGATACCATCCCTCCCCTGTCGTTCTGCGACGACATTCTCGATGCAGTGCATGAGGGAACGCGAGCCGGGTGTTTCCAGATGGATTTCGATGACCCGGACTGGCTCATGCAACTGTTCGGCTGGTTCACGCAATTCCCGCTGCCGATCTGCCGTGGAGGAGACCAGTCCCTCTTCATCACCAGGGAACTCTTCAGTCAGATCGGCGGGTTCAACCAGGCACTGCAGGTCATGGAAGACATCGAGATCATCGAGAGGATCCAGCGGCAGGCAGAGTTCCGGATCCTCGACAGCCGGGTAACCACATCAGCACGGAAATACCACGATAACGGCATACTCAGGCTCCAGGCTGTTTTCGGCACAATCCACCTGATGTATGCCCTCGGCTTCAGTCAGGAAGAGATCAGGACGTTTTACCGAAACTCCGTCGTCTGATCAAGCAGTCCGGCGACCGCCGTTCCAACCGTCATCGAGAAGCTGTCTCATCCATTCGCGTGAGACACTTTTTAGATTATTTATTATTATATTTAACAATACGAATCCATATACCTTATTCTCCTCAAACCACACTGAACATGGCAACTGAAGAAACGAACAAACCCGCTGCCGCGCAGAAACCTGCGGGAGCCGCTCAGGAGAGCAATGCCGGTAATGGCGATATGGCTCATATCATCGGCAACATGGGCATCCTTATCGATTCGACCATCGAGTCCGTTCAGGGTATGCTCAGCTCGGTAAGCAACGCTACAGGACAGATCATCGAGGGAGTCACGACGACCATCAACTCCGATCCGGTCAAGGAGATCATCCAGAACGTCAATACGGTCTCGGGCCAGCTCATCGAGAACGTCAATACGGTTTCCGGCCAGCTCATCGAAAACGTTACGGCCACCCTGAAATCCGAACCGATCCAGAACTCGTTCAACGAGCTCGGCAAATTCTGGGCAGGTCTGATTTCGAACCTGAACTCGACAGTCAATTCAGACCAGGTCAAGAACCTGTTCGACAATGTCAGCGCCGGAATGAACCAGCTTGCGGGCAATATCTTCTCGCCCGGCATGCCTCCTTCATTCATGCCTGTCGACGACAGGAAAAAGCATGTCCAGGAGATCCATATGATCAGCTCGAAGGAGGCGCCCGCAGCCGCCCCGGCTCCGGCACCGACCCCCGCGCCGACCCCTGCACCTGCACCCAAGACCATTTCCGGGGTAGACCCGGCTCCGGCGGCTTCCGAAAATAAACCTGCAACAAAGATCTAGCTCCTTCCAGAGCAAGGTTTCGTCACAAGGGCCCCCCATCGGTACTATCTCAGCCCTTGTGACGAACATGGTTTCAGCAGCATATCATGAACAGTCCTGAACAAATCAAAACCGACCATTGAAAGCTGAAGAAAGAGTAGTACCAGCAAAAACCCCCGACAGTAGAATAGTGCTTATCGCCGATGACGACAGTTCCTCGCGAAAGCTTCTCGGCCACTTCATAGGCAAGATGGGCCATAAGGTTCTTTTTGCCGAAGACGGCGAGGCCTGCATCGCCCTGCTTCTCGAAAACAAGGTCGACATTCTGTTGCTCGACATCAACATGCCCAACAAAGACGGTTTCGATGTCATGAGCTATCTGGCCGAGAGGAAGATCAAGATTCCGGTCATCATGGTCACGGCATCGAACGATATTCCGCTTGCCGTCAGGTGCATCAAAATGGGGGCATACGAATATCTTACCAAGCCGCTCGACATTGAGAGGCTCCAGATAGTTATCAGGAATGCCACAACCGAGACAAGCCTCCAGCACGAGGTTCAGCAACTGAAGAAGGAGCTGAAGACAAAAGAGGTGTTCAGGTATATCATCGGAAGCAGCGCTGCTATCAGGCGACCGATGGAGCAGGCCATGCAGGTCATGGAAACCGACCTGAACGTTCTGCTTCTCGGAGAAAGCGGTACCGGCAAGGAGCTGTTCGCCCAGGCTATCCACCAGGGCAGCAAACGGAAAAACGGGCCATTCGTTTCGATCAACTGCGCGGCAATCTCGAACGAGCTTGCCGACAGCCTCCTGTTCGGCCACAAAAAGGGCTCCTTCACAGGGGCAAACAGCGATCATACCGGGTATTTCGAACAGGCGGACGGCGGCACTATTTTCCTGGACGAGATCGGCGACATGAACTCGGAGATCCAGGCAAAAGTGCTGAGAGTGCTTCAGGAGCGCAAAATCCGCAGGGTGGGAGAAAAAGCGGAAAAGTCGGTCGATTTCAGGGTCATCTCAGCGACGAACCAGGACTTTGCGAACGCGATCAACAACAACGCCTTCCGGGAGGACCTCTACTATCGTCTCGAGGAGTTTCCGATCGACATTCCCCCTCTGCGCGAACGCAGGGAGGATATCGCAGTGCTGGCCACCCATTTTCTCGACCAGTTCTGCATCGCCAATAACCTCGGCCCGATGCAGATCAGCGAGGCAACCCTTTCGAACATCGGCGATTATCATTGGCCCGGTAATGTTCGTGAGCTCAAAAACGCCGTCCAGCGCGCAGCCGTGACTTCCAGAGGTCCGATCATCGAAAGGCTGGTTTCGTCCCTGAAACCGGCAAGAACGGAACGAATCTCAGTCAATCAATCAATTCAGCCCCAGGAAGCTCCTTCCGGCAGCAGAAACGGCGAGAATGTGGAAAACAGCAACAACTTCACGATGGATGAACTCGAAAGAGCCGCCATCCAGAAAGCATTCACCAAATCGAACTGCAATGCCGCCCGTGCAGCGGCAAGTCTCGGCATAAGCAGGGCGACCTTTTACAGAAAACTCAAGAAATTCGGAATTTCCGGCTGATCCCCCTTCGATTCGCCATGCCGGGTGTTCACCTGCCGGCATGGTTGGCTGATCTCACGGTGAGACGCGATGATACACTCTGAGAGGTTCCGCAGATAAATCGCCAAACAGCCTTTCCCGACAATCACCTGCCCGATCCAATTCATTCCGTCGCCAACCCGCGTCGCTTAACGATGGCGCCCTGATCCGCGGCAAAGCATCATCGGGATGGCATTGATATTGCTGTAACATTTGAGAACTCAGCCGACATCGACTATGGCAGCCGTCGACCGGCAGGAAAAAATCATTCAATCACAGCATCAGACGACGGACAATCTGGGAGAAAAAAAGAAATTAGCAGGTATTCTATGAGGAGCACTTTTCATCAGTCAATCTCCATTTTCCATCCAATAAGAGCGATCATTTTTCTGTTATGTATGTTTTTCGGCCAAATGAGCGCATGCGCCAACATCGTCATTCTTGGCGAACTGACACATGATTACCGGTTAAAACCGGGCCAGACGCACGAAGCGGTCATCGAGCTCGAAAACAGGGACCCTGCCGTAAAGAGGGTCAGGGTGTACCAGACCGACTACGCCTATCTTGCCAATGGTGAAAACCTTTTCCCTGCTGCTGGCACGAACAGTCGATCCAACGCCGGATGGCTTACCTTCAGCCCCAAGGTCGTAACCATCCCGCCAATGCAGAAATCCCAGATCCGATACCTGATCAGGGCGCCGAAAGACAGCGCCAAATGCGGCACTTACTGGAGCATGCTTATGGTTCAGGACATGCCGAAGAGTGACCCGGAAAAAACGAACGGCCAGGATTCGGTCGATTCATCTTCGACTCCCGGATTCCGGTACGGCGTGCAGATCATCACCCAGATCGACGACACAGGCAAAATAGGGCTTGAGTTCACCTCCGCAACCGTAGTGAGCAAAAACTCAAAACGCCTGCTGGTAGTCGATATCGAAAACAGGGGGACACGGATCGCAAAACCCGAACTCTGGCTTGAAGTATACAGCAGCAGCGGTCAGAAAACCGGCCGATTCGTCACCGTGCCGGGCAACATCCTCCCTGGATGCAGCATCCGGAGGGAGATCGATCTCTCCTCCCTTCCGAAAGGTTCATACAATTCACTGCTGATCGCCGACTGCGGAAAACAGGACGTATTCGGCCTGGAGCTCAAGCTGGTGCTCAGTGCTGATGCGACCTGAACCGGCCGGAAAGAAAAGAGCCGGAACTGCCCGTCAGTAAGCGCAGCAAGGGAAAACGGAGGCTACCCGCCTGTCCGGATTCCGGTATGACCAAATCCGCCTGCACCTCTTTGCGTATCGGACAGTTCATCCACCTCTTCGAAACTCACCTTGTCCACCCGTGACACCACCATCTGCGCGATCCGGTCGCCGTGGTTGACCGTAAAAGGCTCCTTGCCGTAGTTGATGAGGATGACTTTGACCTCACCGCGATAATCGGCGTCGATGGTCGCCGGGGTGTTAGGCAGGGAGATCATGTGACGCAAAGCCAGGCCGCTCCTTGGCCTGAGCTGGGCCTCGAAGCCTTCGGGCAGCTCGATGGCGAACCCGGTCGGAATGAGTCCGGTCGAATGCGGAGCCACGGTGACCGCTGAATCGAGACATGCCGAAACGTCCATGCCTGCCGCATGGGGGGTCGCATATGCCGGCAGGATAGCCTTTTGGTTTAGTCGAACTATTTTTACTTTTATCATCATGGTAGGAGAATCAGACCGGTACATTGCGGAAGCCTTGAATTCTGAATGCCAATAATATAAAAAAACCTGACTTGACCCTTCAACACGACAAAGTATATGCGCTCGCCTTCGGAGCCCATCCCGACGATGTGGAACTGGCTTGCGGAGCGACCCTGCTTAAAATCATCGACGAAGGTCACCGGGTTGCCGTCTGTGACCTGACTCACGGAGAGATGGGTACGCTCGGCACACCCGAAACACGACGGGAGGAGGCTGAACTGGCATGTCGGCGCATGGGCTACGCATCGCGTGAGATGCTTGACCTGGGCGACTCGGAGCTGTTCTACAATCAGGAGAACCTGGACCAGATCATCAGGATCGTCAGAAAATACAAGCCGGAGACCGTTTTCTGCAACCCTCCCGACGAGCGCCACCCCGATCACATGAAAGCATCGAAACTGGTGTACGACGCCTGTTTCTATGCCGGATTGCGCAAGATCGAAACCACTCTGGACGGCGAAATCCAGCTCCCCCACCGACCTCGCCACCTGCTCTACTATATCCAGTTCAAACAGACCGATCCAGACATCGTCGTTGACGTTTCATCGACCTTCGAACGTTCGAGAAGCGGCATCGAGGCATTCGGCTCCCAGTTCCACCGGGACGAAAAGAGCAACCAGCCGGTTACGATGATCAACAGAAAAGAGTTCCTGCCGGGCCTCGAATCCCGTGCCCGATCCCTCGGCGAACAGATCGGGGCGATGTACGGCGAAGGATTCCTGCTTTCGGGAATGCTCGGCGTCGAAAATTTTTCAGGGATGTTTCCCCCGCGGGCATAAAGCCGGATTCTCCGGCCCACCCTGCAGACTCCTCAACCAGAGAACGCCATGCGCCAATCGTTGTACACCATCACCGCCCTGTTGATCATGACGTTCTTTGCCGGGTGCGGCGGAAAATCTTCAGAAAAACTCCGTCCGGACAACATCGTGGTCGCGATATCGGCGGATTTCGACCACCTGAACCCGCTGCTTATCCAGCTCTCGCTTGCCCGCGAGGTCTGCACGATGATCTACCCGTCGCTGGTCAAGCCCTCGTTCGACGATAAAAACGGCACGATCACCTATCAGCCGAATGCGGCAAAAAGCTGGGAGTTCTCTCCGGACGGTCGAACAGCCACCTTCCATCTGAATGACAAGGCCCTCTGGGAAGACGGCAAAAAGGTCACCTCGAAGGATTTCAGCTTCTCGTACCGCCTTTACGCTCATCCTGCCATAGCGAGCAGCCGCCAGGATTACCTGCATGACCTGCTGCTGAAACCCGACGGCACGATCGATTTCGACAAGGGAGTCGTGACCCCTGACGACACGACGCTCGTGCTGCATTTCAACAGGCCTGTGGCGCCGGGCATCGTGCTGGACCATTTCAATGACCTGATGCCAGTGGCCGAACATGTTTTCGCCTCGATACCTCCTGAACTTATCCGGCCGAAATCAGCCGAACTGCCGGTCGTCGGCGCAGGCCCGTTCAAGCTCAAAACCTGGCATCGCCAGTCGAGCATGGTGCTCTCGTCGAGTCCTTCGTCCGTGTTGCCGCACCCTGCTGCAACCGGCACCGTCACGTTCATCGTCGTCCCGGAATACACGACTCGGCTGGCCATGCTGAAATCCGGCCAGATCGACGCCATGATTTCGGCAGGAGGGATCAACCCGAAAGACGCCGCGGAGATGGCCCGGCACAATCCCGACGTTTCAATCAAACCGCTCGGGAACCGCTATTTCGACAGCGTCGTCTGGCTGAACATCGACGGCGAGAGCTGGCGGAAGAGCAAAATCGTGCGACCCAACCGCTTTTTCGGAGACAAACGGGTCAGGCAGGCCATGACCTTCGCCATCGACCGCCAGGCGATCATCGACGGGTTCATGGGCCCGGAACACGCAACCATCGTCAACACGACGCTTTCGCCGGCCTATACGGCCATCTCGGACAACTCCCTGCACCCTTACGCTTACGACCCTGCGAAAGCGACGGCCCTGCTCAAAGAGGCCGGATGGACGCCCGGACCCGACGGCATCCTCCAGAAAAACGGCACGAAGTTCTCGTTTGAACTGGCCGCTCCCGTGGGCAACCCGAGGCGCAACTACGCAGCCACCATCATCCAGCAGAACCTCAGGGATATCGGCATAGACTGCAAACTGAAATTCGACGAAAGCCTCATGTTCAACAAGAACCAGAACGAGTTCCGCTACGACGCGGCATTGTCCGGACTGGCCGCCGAAACGCTCCCGTTCCAGCTCGTCATCTGGGGCTCAGATTTCGCCAGAAAACCCTTCAACTCCTCCGCCTTCCAGAACGCCCGTCTCGACGGCGTGGTCTCCAGGCTCACGGGCCCCCTGCCGAAAGAGGAGGAAGCCGGACTCTGGAAAACCTATCAGCAGATCCTGCATGAAGAGCAGCCGCGAACCTTCCTGTACTATTACGACGAACTGGAAGGATTCAGCCCCAGGCTGAAAAACGTCCGCCTCAGCCTCCTCGCCACACTGGGAAACATGGACGAGTGGACAATTGATAATTGATAATGGATAGTTGATAATTAAAAACGCCATCTCCACTGTCCACTGTCCACTGTCCACTGTCCACTGTCCACTGTCCATTATCCATTATCCATTATCCACGGCTCTTCCATTATCCACGGCTCTTCCATTATCCATTATCCACGGCTCTTCCATTATCCATTATCCACGGCTCTTCCATTATCCATTATCAATTATCCATTATCCACTATTTTGGTATATTCCTCCACGTTTTGGCACCCGCGGCGGTGCGTTCACAATCAAAGAATGCAGTCCTCATGCCTCGTTACACACCTGAACAGCTTCAGAAACGCAATGCTTCCGTCTGGACCAGGGTTCAGGGAATTCTGGCTCCGATCCAGTTCCTCATCTTCCTGGCTGGTCTTACCGTTACCTGGCTTTACACAAAAGGAACAATCACCGATTTCAGCTGGATCACCACGTTCGTCACGCTCAAGACCTTCATGCTCGTCCTGATCTTCGTCACGGGCGGTTTCTTCGAGCTCGAGGTGTTCGGCAAATTCGCCTTCGCGCACGAGTTCTTCTGGGAGGATTTCGGGAGCGCCATAGCCATGATCGTGCACATCTCCTACTTCATCCTTTTCTGGATGGGCCTTGAGCAGCACACCCTGATCCTGACGGCATACCTTGCCTATCTGAGCTACCTGATCAATGCCGCCCAGTTCGTCATCAGGCTGCTCCTCGAAAAACACAACGAAAAAAAGCTCAACGCCGGGCGTTCAGTCTAACCTAAAGGCAGAGAAGCATGGGAACGAAAAAATCCAAAGCAATCGTCTTCAGCGGTGTCCGGCAGATCGAGCTCCGGGAAGTGACCCTCAAGCCGGTTTCGACGACCGATGTCATGGTCGAAACCTGGTG
>Ga0326726_10005027_pt1 | contig 12018 bp, 7 predicted proteins | sample MHFenrmetagenome_2_FD_207603 | JGI IMG/M metagenome (GOLD analysis project Ga0326726, IMG submission 207603) | Lab enriched peat soil microbial communities from Michigan Hollow, Ithaca, NY, United States - MHF15MN | ecosystem: Environmental > Terrestrial > Soil > Wetlands > Peat | place: USA...
TTTATTTTTGCTAAAGATGATCTCCTTAAATTTTGTGAAATGCAAAGGATCACTTATTTCCCGTTCAAGAATTTTGATGATGTAATCATACGACTAAATGAACTTGGCTCAAAAAAAAGGTTAAAGAAAAGACAACAGGCAGAGTTAAAAAGACGTGAAGTTTTTATGATTGAATAAAATATAATAAAGTTAAGCCTAATTAAATATTACAGAACGGTTAAAATGCAATGAAAGATTTTTCTTCTCTCTTATTCAAATACAGAAGTTACACTCCAATACCATTTCTTATATTGATGTTGATTTTTCAGGATTCTACTATCTTGACATTAGTAATTGGTTTCGCTACAGCCTTGCTCGGAGAGCTAATCAGGTTTTGGGGAGTGAGCTGGGCGGGAAGCGAAACAAGAACCACCGGTTCTGTTGGAGGAACTTTTCTTATTATCAGTGGACCTTTTGCTTTTATTAGAAATCCTCTTTACGTCGGGAACATTTTGATTTACCTGGGTCTTGGAATAATGTCCTTTGCCTGGTTTCCTTACCTGCAGATTGTTGCAGTCTTGTTTTTTCTTTTGCAGTATTACTTGATAGTAAAAGAAGAAGAAAAATATCTTAAGGAAAAATTTCAGCAAGACTATAAAAATTATTGTGAAAACGTTCCGCCGTTCTTACCAAGACTTACGCCTTATAAAAGCAAGACCATAACTCAGCCTCCCTTTAGTGCGGCTGCAGGACTTCGCTCTGAAACCAGGAGCCTTCAGGCTTTTCTAGGTATTGCATTGCTTCTGGTAATCCTTTGGCTAATCAGGAGTTGATTGAATTGACTGAATCTGACAACAAATTAATGATAATTACGGGCGAAGTGTCTGGCAATTTGATTGGTGCCGCATTAATAAAGGAACTAAAATCTCTTAAACCTCATTTAAATATTATTGGGATTGGCGGAGATAAAATGCGTGCGGAAGGAATGGAAATTATTTATCTTTCTGATCAGATGGCATTTCTTGGATTTGTTGAAGTTTTAAAACATTTGCCGTTTATCAGGAAAGTTCAGAAAAAGCTGGTCGGCGTAATTAAAGATGAAAAAATAGAGTGCGTTATTTTAATTGATTATCCTGGTTTCAACCTAAGCATTGCTAAAAAACTTAAACCAATCGGGGTGAAAATTATCTATTATGTTTCGCCACAGATTTGGGCATGGGCTAAAGGCAGAATTAAAAAAGTAAAAAAGTTTGTAGATAAAATGCTCGTAGTTTTTCCGTTTGAAGTAGATTTCTATGGAAAAGAAAATATTAATGTAGAATATGTAGGGCATCCTCTAGTTGAAAGAGTCAGTTCTTACAAGTTTCTAAAAAAGGATGAATTCTTTTCAAAGTTTAAACTTAATGCGGATAAAGAAATTCTTCTTGTCATGCCCGGCAGCCGTAAACAGGAAGTGAAAGATATTTTTCCTGAAGCAATAAAAGCCGCTGGTAAACTGGCGATTAAATTTAATCTGCAGGTTGTTGTTGCCCGTTCAAAAAATATTGATGAAGAATATCTTCGACAGATATCCGGCAATGAAAAATTTGTTTCGATCGAAGATCATAATTATGAATTGATGAAATACTCAAGGTTTGGTATAATCAAATCCGGCACTTCAACATTAGAAACCGGCTATTTTTCTTTACCGATGGTAATTGTTTATAAAACTAGTCCGCTTACTTATTTGATAGGGAAACAACTTGTGAAGCTTGATAGGATAGGGATGGTAAACATATTAATGAATGAAATGGTTGTACCCGAGTTAATTCAAAATAATGCAAGTGCCGAAAATATTTTTAAGACAGCTTCAGATATTTTATCTGATAATCAGATTTATGAAAATATGAAACTTAAACTTGGAAAAGTTAAAGAAAAATTGGGGAGAGAAGGAGCATCTGAAAAAGCTGCTAGATCAATCCTGGGAATTTTAAATGGGTCTTAAAAAATCTAAACAGGGCGTTCTCAGATTTTTGGGGTATTACTTTCTGTATTACATCCTGAGTATCCTCTGCAAAAGTTTAAAGATTGTCAGGCAGAATTACGAGGTGATTGAAACATTAAATAAAAGTAAACAAAATTATGTTTTAGCTTTTTGGCATGGAACAATGTTGTTACCGTGGTATTTACATGGTTCGGATAACTTTGCTGCGTTAACCAGTAAAAGCAAAGATGGTGATCTTCTTGCCAGGATTTTGAAGAAATGGAAATACAAAGTCATACGGGGCTCCAGCAGTACAGGCGGTGATGTAGCTCTCGGGATTATGGTTGATTATGCGAAGAACAAATATTCAATTGCTATTACGCCAGATGGGCCGAGAGGACCAAGACAGAATTTTAAAGCAGGTGCAGTAATTACAGCCAAGAAAACTGGAATTCCAATAATACTTGCAGGTGTTGGATTTAAAAGAAAAAAATTCTTAAGTAATTGGGATAAGTTCGAAATCCCTTATTTCTTCACAACAGCAAAAATTATTTATTCGGACCCCGTTTATGTAAGCAGTAAACTTACTTATGAAGAAACATCGGCAGTTATTTCCAGATGTGATGCAGAATTGAACAAGCTTCAGCAACAGGCAGAAAATTTTTCATAAAATAAAAATGAATTTTTTAAGAATAATACTTTATCCCTTAATACCAGTTTATGCTTTTATTATCTGGTTGAGAAATTTTTTGTTCGATAAGAATATTTTAAAAAGTAAGTCAGTTAATGCTAAAGTTTTTTCGGTCGGAAATATTACTGTCGGTGGTTCAGGCAAAACTCCGGTATCAATATACTTAACGAATTTATTAAAGCGCAAAGATTATAAGGTTGGTGTTTTAAGCAGGGGATATGGCAGGAAATCAAGAGGGTATGTTCTGGTATCGGATGGAAAAAAAATCATGACTACTGTTGATAAATCAGGTGATGAAATATACCATACTGTACTTGATTGTTCTGTTCCGGCTGCAGTTGCTGAGAACCGAGTTAAGGGAGCAGAAAGGTTAATAAGTGATACCGGTGTTAATACGATTGTTCTGGATGATGCATTCCAGCATCGTTGGATTAAGAGGGATATTAATATACTGATTATAGATCAGAGGTTTTTAACTGAAGATAATTTTTTCATTCATAATCTTTTACCTACCGGGGTAATGCGTGAACCTCTCAGTTCTATTAAGCGAGCTGATGCGATAATTATCAATAGAAAGTTTATGGAGAAAAAGGAAATCCAAATTGAGCAAATGAAACTACTTGAAGGGATAAAAATTTTTACGGGATTTTATAAGGCAATCAGTTTCTTTGATTTGAAGTCGAACACCGAACTGAGTCTTGAGGAATTTCAGGGACAAAAAAGCCTCGTTGTATCAGGCATTGCCTCGCCGGTTTCGTTCCTTAATATTTTGAAGCAGACAAAAGTTGATACACAAAACAAATTAATTTTTAAGGATCACAAAAGATACACTTATAATGATATACAAAGGATTCGACAGCTTTTTTATTCAACTAACTCCCATTCGGTTGTAACAACGGAGAAAGATGCAGTTAAATTGACTCAATTTTCAAGAGAACTTGATGATATCGACATATATTATTTAAAAATAAAATTCATATTAGATGATGAAGATTCCTTTAACGGCTTTATCTTTAGGATTTAAAATTTTTCTATTTCGCATTTATATCAGATAATCTAATTACGGAGGAAACTATAATGCCGCGTAAATACGTATACTTTTTCGGAGGAAAGAAAGCCGATGGAAAAGCGGAGATGAAATCACTCCTGGGTGGAAAGGGTGCTAACCTTGCCGAAATGGTAAATATATCATTACCGGTACCAGCAGGATTTACTATTACCACAGAAGTATGCACATACTATTACGATAACAATAAAAAATATCCAAAAGAATTAAAAGCACAGGTAATTTCAGCACTTAATAAAGTTGAAAAAGAAATGGGTGCGAAATTTGGCGATCCCGAGAATCCACTTCTTATTTCGGTGAGAAGTGGTGCAAGGGCATCGATGCCGGGAATGATGGATACGATCCTCAATCTCGGTTTAAATGATGAAACTGTGCAGGGTTTAATCAGGAAGACTAATAACCCTCGTTTTGCTTACGACTCGTACAGAAGATTTGCGCAAATGTACGGTGATGTAGTATTAGGATTGAAACCTGTAAATAAGCAGGATGAAGATCCTTTTGAAGTCATCCTGGATAATAAGAAACACCAGAATGGTTTCAGACTCGACACAGAGCTTACGGCTGATCACCTTAAAGAACTGGTAGAAGAATTTAAAGCTGCAATAAAAGAGAAAACGGGTAATGATTTTCCCTCGAACCCGATGGATCAGCTTTGGGGTGCAATCGGAGCAGTATTTGGTTCCTGGATGAATGAGAGAGCAATTGTTTACAGGAAACTAAACAACATCCCAGCAGATTGGGGAACTGCAGTCAGTGTTCAGTCGATGGTGTTTGGAAATATGGGTGAAGATTCCGGTACCGGTGTAGCATTTACACGTGATGCTGCAAGCGGAGAAAATGTTTTTTACGGAGAGTATTTGTTTAATGCTCAGGGAGAAGATGTTGTTGCAGGAACTAGAACACCTCATCCGATATCCGAATTGGAAAATGAAAATCCTAAAATCTACAAGCAGCTGGATAACATCAGGAAAATTCTGGAGAAGCATTACAAAGAGATGATGGATATCGAGTTCACTATCCAGCAGGGCAAATTATGGATGCTTCAGTGTCGTGTTGGAAAGAGAACCGGTTTTGCCGCAATAAGAATGGCTGTTGATATGGTTAAAGAAAAACTTATTTCAAAGGAAGATGCCATCGCTAGAATTGAACCAAATCAATTGAATCAGCTTTTAAGACCAATTTTTGATCAGAAAGAAAAAAACCGTGCTATTTCTGAAGGCAGATTACTCGCTAAAGGATTAAACGCCGGACCGGGAGCTGCTTCCGGCAAGGTTGCTCTCAATGCACAGGATGCAGAAGAGATGGCAGCTAAAGGTGATCCTGTTATTCTTGTAAGAATTGAAACTTCTCCTGAAGATATAAAAGGTATGAATGCATCCGAAGGTATTTTAACTGCGCGAGGTGGAATGACATCGCATGCTGCACTGGTTGCAAGGCAAATGGGAAAAGTTTGTGTTGCCGGCTGCGGTTCCCTTAAAATCAATTATAAAGAAAGAACAATCGGTGTTGAAGGAAAGAACGACATCCTCAGAGAAGGAGATTTTATTTCTATTGATGGAACAACCGGTGAGGTTTTAAAAGGAAAGCTTGAAACAAAACCGTCTGAAGTTATTCAGGTTCTTATCTCACAAACTATGCAGTCAAAGGATTCTTCGATCTATCAAACTTATTCCAGTTTAATGAAATGGGCTGATGAAATAAGGAGATTGAAGGTTAGAACCAATGCCGATCAACCTGACCAGGCAAGAAATGCTATCGCTTTTGGTGCTGAAGGAATTGGCTTATGCAGAACCGAGCATATGTTTTTCGGTGGCGATAGGATTACTTCAGTCAGAAAAATGATTGTATCAGATACAGTTGAAGAGAGAAAAGCAGCGCTGGCTGAACTTCTGCCGTTGCAGAGGGAAGATTTTGAAGGAATCTTTGAGGCAATGAAAGGAAGACCGGTTACTATTAGAACACTTGATCCACCGCTGCATGAATTTCTTCCTCATTCTGAAAAGGAAATATCTGAACTTGCGGCAGAGCTTGGAATTGCTGAGTCAAAGCTAAAAAGTAAAATAGAAAGTCTTGCTGAATTCAACCCGATGCTTGGATTCAGAGGCTGCAGGCTTGGAGTTGTTTTCCCTGAAATTACAGAAATGCAGGCAAGAGCGATTATTGAAGCAGCAGTTAACGTTGCTAAAAAAGGTATTCCTGTTAAACCGGAAATTATGATTCCACTAGTTGCTCATGTAAATGAATTTAAGCTGCAGGAAGATATTGTAAGACGTGTAGCAAAAGAAGTTATGAACGAAAAAGGGAAGAAGATTAGTTATTTAGTCGGAACGATGATAGAATTACCAAGAGCCGCACTAACAGCAGATGAAATTGCTGAGAGGGCTGAGTTCTTCAGCTTCGGGACGAATGATCTTACGCAAACCACATTTGGATTATCAAGAGATGATGCTGGAAAATTTTTACCTGTTTATGTGCAACATGAAATTTTACCATCAGATCCATTTGAATCTTTAGATCAATCCGGTGTGGGACAGCTTGTTGAAATGGGAACTAAAAAAGGAAGATCAACACGAAAGGATCTTAAAGTTGGTATTTGCGGCGAACACGGCGGCGAACCTTCTTCAGTTGAGTTTTGCCATAGAACAGGACTTGATTATGTTAGCTGTTCACCTTTCAGAGTACCGATTGCGAGGCTTGCTGCAGCAAGAGCAGTCATTAATGAAAAGAAGATGAAGAAGTCAGGCAAAAAATCTGTTGCAAAGAAAAAGAATAAAAAGAGATAGAATAATTTATAAGCAGATGGTAGATTGCCATCTGTTTTATCATAATAATTAAAAAGGATAAAGAAGGATGAAGCTATCAGATTTCAGTTACAATCTGCCAAAAACCTCAATTGCTAAATACCCTGTATCACCCAGGGATAAATCTAAGCTGTTGGTTGTTAACAGGGAAACTCAGGAGTTAGAATCAAAAAGATTTAGCAATATTGTTGATTATATGTCTAAGGGTGATGTACTGGTTGTAAATGAAACCCGCGTATTTCAGGCAAGATTGTTTGGGAAGAAAGAAAAAACGAACGCAAAGATTGAGGTCTTTCTTCTTAGAGAACTTAATGCAGAAGAATGTATCTGGGATGTGATTGTTGATCCTGCAAGAAAAGTACGAATAGGAAACAAAATTTATTTCAATGATAAGCTCTGGTGCGAAGTAATTGATAACACAACTTCACGCGGCAGAACTATAAGATTTAACCAGCCGGGTAATATTTTCAAAGCAGTAGAAAAAATTGGTCAGACACCTCTTCCTCCTTACATAAAGAGGGAGGCTGAAGCATCGGACAAAGAGAACTACCAAACTGTTTATGCAAAAGTTGATGGAGCCGTTGCAGCACCTACTGCCGGTCTTCATTTTACCAAACAGCTGCTTGCCAATATTCAGAAAAAAGGAATTACAATTGTGCCGGTAATTCTTCACATTGGATTGGGAACATTCAGACCGGTTGAAGTGGAAGATTTAACAAAACACAAAATGGATTCGGAGTTCTTTGAAATCCCGCATAAGTCTGCTGAAAGAATAAACAAAGCTATGCACGACAAGAATAACATTTTTGTCGTCGGAACAAGTACTTGCAGAGCACTGGAAACAAGCACGACGGCAGACGGATTCGTAAAGGAAAATCGTGGCTGGACAGATAAATTTATTTATCCACCCTACGATTTTAAAATAACTAAAAAACTCATTACAAATTTTCATGTTCCTGAATCTACATTGTTAATGCTTGTTTGTGCATTTGCTGAAACTAACCTGGTACTGAAAGCTTATAAAAAGGCGTTGAAAGAAAAATATCGTTTCCTTAGTTACGGCGATGCAATGCTGATTTTATGAAAACCTTTGTTATAATCCCGGCAGGTGGCAAAGGAAAAAGAGGAGGTACTGCCACTCCAAAACAGTACGTCAGATTTCATGGAAAAGAACTCATAATTTACACACTGGAAGTATTTCAAAAATGCAATTTGATTGATGAAATTATTATCGCTGCTGAATCGCCGTACTTTTCACTTCTTAATAAAATAATAAAGGATTATAATCTCACGAAAATCATGCAAATAGTTGAAGGCGGTGAAGAAAGACAGGATTCGGTAAATAGTGCTCTCAAATCCATTAAAGCTGATGATAATGATCTGATTGCGGTACACGATGCAGCCCGTCCTTTGCTTCCCGAAAATATTTTAACAACAGCTATCAATACCGCAAAAGAAAAAGGAAATGCCCTCGTCTGTTTGAAAGCAAGAGATACTCTTCTGACAGGAGACCAGATAGTTAAAGAGTATGTTGATAGAACAGAAATTTATTATGTGCAAACTCCCCAGATTTTTAAGTACAAAGATTTAAAGAAAGCGATGAAGAAAGCTTATGAAAAGAATTTTAAAGGAACTGATGAATCAATGCTTATCAAAGAGCTTGGCATTGATATTAATATTGTTGAAGGCTCAATGCTCAACTTTAAGGTTACCTCAGCGACAGATATTGAAATGTTCGAAAAACTTACCAACCATAACCAATAATTTAGTTTTAGTTAATAATATACTTCCTCCGTCAAATCTGTCTCATCTCACTTCTCTTATCATTAAATTTATCCAAACAAAAAAATAATTTCAGGAACCTATTCACTTCCTGGAAGTAAAACTACCAGTTAAAATAAAAGGATTTTGCTGTGAGTTTTATTCAAATGAAAAAAATAAGGGTAACTGCAATGAAACATAAATACCTTCTTCTGTTAATCTTTCCTTTGGCTTTTTTATTCTTATCATTTTCAAATTTAATTCCCGGCATCAACATCTTTGATGGTGTTACTGATAATGAATTCACTTTTCAATTCGAAGATGATTACAAAACTGCCTGGCAAAAAGTTGATTCGCTTGAACAAGAGGGACTTACACGTTCAGCTCTGGAGGTTGTTGAAGAAATTTATAAAGCAGCAAAAAGAGATAACAACCAGCCGCAGTTCATCAAAACTGTTTTCTACAAATTGAAATATGCTAATTATACCGAGGAAGATAGCCACGTTAAAATTGTTAATGATGTTAAAGAGGAAATAAAAAACGCATCCTTCCCGGCAGATGCAATTTTAAATTCAATCCTTGCAAACATCTACTGGCAGTATTACCAGAATAACCGCTGGAGATTTCAGCAGCGGACAGAGACAGTAAATTTTGATAATGAAGATTTTCAAACCTGGGATTTACCACGACTTATAAAAGAAGTGGTAAAATATTTTCAGGCTTCACTTGAAAAAAGCGATAGCCTTAAAATGATTTCCATTAAGGAATTTGAAGATATACTGGTGTACAGCAATTCAGATCAGGCATACTTGCGTCCGACTTTATTTGACCTTCTGGCTAATCAGGCACTTGCATTTTACATAAATGATGAAGCTTCAGTAACTGCTCCTGTTTACAAGTTTGTATTGGATAGTCCGAATGATTTTTCACCAGCCAGGGATTTTGTTGAATTAAATTATAGTACCAAAGACTCACTCTCGCTTAAGTTCTATGCAATCAAACTATATCAGGATTTGATAAATTTTCACCTGGATGATGATGAGAAAGATGCTTTGATTGACGTCGATCTCAATCGTTTAAATTTTGTAAGAAGTAATTCTGTTCATCCTGAAAAAGACAGTCTTTACATTTCTTCAATTATTAAGCTGGAAGAAGAGTATAACAAAGTTCCTTATTCAACGCTTATTTCTTATAATAAAGCAAGATATTTCTATGATGAAGGATTGAAATACAGTCCCACTATTTCCGATGAGCACAAATGGGAATTGAAAAAGTCTTTAGAGATTTGCAGCACAGCAATTGAAAAATTCCCCGATACGTTTGGTGCAGGAGAGTGCAAATGGCTTCAAAATCAGATTCAGCAGAAAAATTTACAATACACTACTGAATACGGAAACATTCCCAGTAAGCCTTTCCGTGCTCTGGTTTCATACAAGAATATAGATAAAATTTTTCTTAGGATAATTCCCTGGGATGAATCATTAGAAAAGAGAGAAAAGAATTTAAATGTACAGCAGCTTGTTCAGCTTTACACTTCACAAAAGCCAATCGAAGAATGGTCTCTTGATATTCCTGATGATAAAGACTACCAACAGCACAGCGTTGAAATTAAAATGCCGGAACTTTCTGCAGGATGGTACCTCGTCCTTGTTGCAACTAATCCTGAATTTACTTACTTAAAAAATGCTATCGGTTATAGCAAGACGTGGGTCTCCGGTATAAGTTACTTAAGACGTGATATGAACGACAAGAAAGTTCAGTTTTATGTTATGGACAGAGAAACAGGTAAACCGCTTCCGAATGTTGATGTTGAAGTAATGGTTCAAACTTACATTCAAGATGCGCGGGAATATAAATACATAAAATTAGAAGACGGTAAAACCGATAGCGAAGGATTGTTTGAATTTAGCAAGAAGGATAACAATTACGGTAACTATAAGGTAATATTTAGAAAAGGCAATGATCATTTCGAATCGCAAAATTATTATTCTTACTACTATGATAATGAACCAGTAAGAAGAACAACTACTTTATTTTATCTTGATCGGGAAATTTACAGACCAGGACAAATTGTTTATTTCAAAGGATTGATGATTGATACAGATGGAAAGAAAGACAATAAAATAATTACAGATAAAAAGACGACTGTTAATTTCTACGATGCGAACAATCAGAAAATATCTGATGCAACTTTCACTACAAATGAATATGGAACCTTTAACGGGCAGTTTACAATTCCTGCTGGTAAAATTGGCGGACAATACTACATAGCAAACGAATACGGCTCCCAGTACTTTAGAGTAGAAGAATACAAGCGCCCCAAGTTTGAAGTAAAGTTCGATCCTGTGAAGGGTAGTTATTCTTTAAATGATAAAGTGACGGTTGAAGGATTTGCAAAAACGTACTCTGGTGCAAACCTTAACGATGTAGAAGTTAAATACAGAGTTGTGAGATCAACATACTTTCCCTACTTTGATTTCGGATGGCGTAATTACTATAGCTGGTACTGGGGCAGAAGCACTGAAATGGAAATTACAAATGGTACTACAACTACTGATAAAGATGGAAAGTTCAAAGTCGATTTTGATTTGGTACCAGATCTTTCTATTCCAAAAGAAACAAAACCTGCTTTTAATTACACTGTTTATGCTGATGTTGTTGATGTAACAGGTGAAACTCATTCTGCTCAAACCTATGTTAGTGCAGGTTACGTTGCACTTCTGACTAACATAAATCTTCCGGATATGATTAAAAGCGATTCAGTTGCAAGATATTCCGTTTCAACAACAAATCTTAATGGTCAGTTTGAAAAGGCAAATGTTTCAATTGAAATTTACAAGCTAAAAACTCCTGATAGAATTTTCAGAAAAAGGTTATGGGCAGTACCGGATAAATTTCTTCTAACAAAAGAAGAATATTATAAAAACTTCACTCACGATGTTTATAACGAAGAGGATCAGTTCTTTAACTGGGAAAGAGAAAAGCAAGTATTTGAAAAAAGCTTTGTAACGGTTGATACCTCATTCATCTCATTTAAAGATCTTGGTGACTGGCAGCCCGGCAAGTATGTTCTTACACTAAAATCAAAAGATAAAAACGGAACTCCTGTTGAACTGGTAAAATACTTTACATTGTTCAATCCGGAGTCTGACAAAACACCTCTTAATGACCCGGTATGGATTTACTTAGAAAATAAAAGTTATGAACCGGGGGAAACTGCAAAACTTTATGTCGGATCGGCTGAAGATGTTGAGCTGCTTTATGAAATTGAGTACGATGGTAAAGTCATACAAAAAGAATGGATCAAGCTGAATAATGAACAAAAAGAATTTCAAATACCAATCAAAGAGGAATACCGTGGCAACCTTGCCGTCCATCTGACTTCAATTGTAAATAATGAAGCTCAAATTTTTACAAATGTTATTTCTGTTCCCTGGACGAACAAGCAACTAAATATTTCATTTGAAACTTTCAGAAGTAAAATACTTCCTGGCTCAAAGGAAGAATGGAAGCTAAAAATATCCGGACCAAACGGCGACGCTGCTGCAGCAGAATTGCTCGCATCGATGTATGATGCTTCGCTGGATGCATTCGCAGCAAATTACTGGGGTTTCAATGTATATCCTTACTTTAGTTCCAGATGGAACTGGACTGCAGATAATAATTTCACATCCGTAAGTTCATACTTCTACAATGAAGGTTGGAATAATTACGTTTCTTGGATTACTTATTATTATCCGTACATCAACAACTTTGG
>Ga0326726_10005028_pt1 | contig 12013 bp, 11 predicted proteins | sample MHFenrmetagenome_2_FD_207603 | JGI IMG/M metagenome (GOLD analysis project Ga0326726, IMG submission 207603) | Lab enriched peat soil microbial communities from Michigan Hollow, Ithaca, NY, United States - MHF15MN | ecosystem: Environmental > Terrestrial > Soil > Wetlands > Peat | place: USA...
GGAAATGACCATGAACCCAACCATAACACGTCGCTCCTTTTTGAAGATCACAGGCTTGACGATCGCGGTATCGGTAACGCCTTTTGGTTACGATGTGATGAACGCCTCCGCTCAGAAAGCAGGCTCCCTTAAGCCCAATGCGTGGTTTGAGATTACACCCGACAATAAGATCATGGTCACCGTGGGCGCTTCTGAGATGGGGCAAGGAATCCGAACCGCCCTTTCCATGGTTGTAGCCGACGAGCTGGAGGCGGACTGGAAACGGGTTCAGGCACGTCAGGGCGAGGCCCAAAAAGAGTACTTCAACCCCGTGATGCATGCCCAGGTCACCGTGGCGAGCGCGAGTGTGAGGGGTTTCTACGAGCCTTTGCGAAAAGCAGGCGCGGCTGGCAGGGCGATGCTTGTCACCGCCGCTGCTCAGACCTGGAAGGTGCCGGAGGAGGAGTGTACGGCCTTTAACGGGATCGTGAAGCATAAGAAGAGCAATCGCAGCCTTACCTACGGCCAGCTCTGTCTGAAGGCCGCCAGACTTGAGATTCCAAAGGAACCCCGCCTCAAGAGCGAGAGTGAGTTCAGATACATCGGTAAACCCATGCCCCGTTTGGACATACCGGAGAAAGTTGCAGGTAAAGCCATTTATGGCCTTGATGTCAACGTCCCGGATATGCTGTACGGAGCTGTAGCTCGTCCGCCAGTCTATGGAGCAAAACCTCTTTCGTTCGATCAGAATGCGGCAGAGAAAGTCAAAGGGGTGCGCAAAGTTGTTCCTACTCCCCACGGCATTGCCGTAGTTGCCGAATCCCTCGATACCGCATGGAAAGGCCGGGATGCCCTGAAGGTACAGTGGGAGAAGGGATCTCATCCTGACATAAACACCGATTCCGTTGAAAAGCACTATATGGAGGGCCTCGATAAACCAGGCAAGGTCGCTATAAGCACAGGGGACGCCAAGAAGGCTATCGATGAGGCGTCAAAAAAGGTCGAGGCGATCTACTTCGTACCCTTTGTCGCCCATGCCACCATGGAACCCATGAACGCCACGGCTTACGTGCAAAATGACCGATGTGATGTTTGGGTACCGACACAGGGTCAGACAGTTGCTCAGATGGTTGCTTCAAAGATTTCCGGCTTACCTCCGGACAAAGTCCATATACACACCACTTATGTGGGCGGCGGGTTTGGCAGACGCAGCGAGCCAGATTTTGTTATAGATGCAGTCGTCGCCTCAAAAGCGGTCGGGAAACCCGTCAAGGTGGTCTGGTCAAGAGAAGAGGATATGAAGCATGATGCCTATCGTGCTGCAACGTGTCAGAGAATTCAGGCCGGCCTTGACAGCCAGGGCCGTGTGACGGGGTGGCACCATAAGGTCTCCTGCACATCCATCCTGAGGTTTTTGAACCCAGCCTGGATGACAAAAGAAGGCATCGACTTATTCAGCCTGTTTGGAATCTTGGATCCGCCAGAGCCAAAAGTATATAGTCGGACGACCTATGAGTTCCCGAACTGGTACGTAGAACAGGTTCTGTCCGATCTGCCCATTCCCGCTTCTCCTTGGCGCTCGGTCCAAAATGCTCCGAATGCGTTTGTGGTAGAGTGTTTCATGGACGAATTAGCCCGTGCAGCAGGTAAAGATCCGGTGGAGTTTCGTATGCATCTTCTGAGCAATAATATGCGTGCTCGACGGGTATTACAAACAGTTGCTGAGAAGGCAGGTTGGGGAAAACCCGTTCCAAAAGGAAAGGGGCGTGGCATTGCCCAGCACGCCTGCTTTGGAAGCTATGTCGCTCAGGTCGCAGACGTCTCCGTAAATGAAAAGGATGGAACTGTAAAAGTGGATCGGATTGTTGCTGCTGTTGACTGCGGTCCCGTAGTGAACCCAGACCCCCTTATTGCACAGATCGAGGGGGCTGTGGTCATGGGGCTAAGCACCACATTTAAAGAGAAGATCGAGTTTGCCAATGGTGGGGTGAAATCAGCCAATTTCGATGATTACAAGCTCATTAGAATGAGCGACACCCCGGAAATTGAAGTCCATATTATTAAGAGCACGGAGCAGATCGGAGGGATTGGCGAGCCCGGTGTGACTCCCACTGCCCCTGCTGTCGCGAACGCGGTCTTTGACGCGACGGGCGCCCGCATCAGGCGCATTCCTCTGACTCCGGATATAGTGCTAGCCGCTCTTAAGAATAAGTGAGCCTGTTAAAGATGGCGATTAAAAATGAATAACAGGAGGTTTTATTTGGAAATCTAATTTCATCCGGATCCTCGAAAACCGGATAAAAGGTTAATAAATAAGGAGCGGTTGTTCTAAGTTCCAGGTCGTGAGACTGAAAACATAAATAACCGCTCCTTTTTTTCATAAGAGGGCAGTTAGCTTAATTATTCAGGATTTCCACTTGCATGAAAAAAGCCTGGATCTACTTTAAACCCGTGCTTCAAACACAGGAGGGATTGATATAACGGAGAAACTGATCATCGCGCACCGGGGTGCCCCGGGCTATGCAAAAGAGAATACGATCGAATCGTTTGAAAAAGCGGTGGCCCTGGGAGCCGACATGATCGAGTTCGATGTCAGAAGAACGAAGGATCATGTCTTGATTGTCTATCATGACGAATGGATCCAAGGGTATTCCATTAAAGATCTAACCTACGGAGCGATCAGCCAAATTTCCGGAAAACAGGGATTTGACATTTCAACGGTGGAAGAGGTCCTGAAATGGTCAAGGGGAAAGATAAAACTTGATATCGAATTAAAGGATGAAGGCTATGAAGAGGAAATCGTAGAATTATTGATAAAGTATTTTGAAGAAGATCAATTTGTGATCACTTCATTCAATGATGCTTCGGTGAGGGTCGTCAAGGAACGACATCCCGATATCAAAACAGGCTTAATTTTAGGAAAGGGGATATCCCCCTATCATATTTTGACCCGACTTCAAGAGTTCTTTCCAAAGAAAAGATGGAACAAGGCAAAGGCAGATTTTCTAGTCGTCTATTGGAAATTGTTGAGGTTTGGCTTTTTAGAACGAGCCAAAAGAAATAATCAACCTGTCTTCGTCTGGACAGTGAACGATAAAGAGATGATGGTGCGGTTGTTTCAGGACAGAAGAGTTTACGGCATCATTACAGACAAGCCAGATTTAGCTGTTTCGTTACGAAAAAAATGACTTCAATTTTCCTAGTGCCTCGGAGGGAATCCAGGCCAGAGGATGCCAGGCCGGTATGTTACCAATCCCTGATCTGCTCCAACTCAAGAGGAATCTATTTCTCGCCTGAAACTTTAAACTCAAATTTGTTTGACAAGATGACAATTTTGCGTATGATGTTAATACGACGACAACGGTGGAATTCTCTGAGATCAAAGGATACGACTCGGATAGGAGGTAGATTAAATGAGACCATCCACTTCAAAAGTTTTATTCGGTACTCTTCTGGTTTCGATCATTGTTCTAGGCGGTATCTCCCTTTGTCCCGCTGCGGAGACTACCGTTGAAGAAATTACTACTAGTAGTGATTCCTATGATGGCCGGAAGGTTTCGGTGACGGGGACGGTTTCAAACCTAAAATTTGAGACATTAGAAGTTGGAAAAACCTATACGATATTTATACTCACCGGCAAATCTGGAGGTCGTATCAAAGTCTCTGCCTCGGGAACGTTGAAACTCAACCCAGGACAAGAGGTTCGAGTGAAGGGCATCTATCGAAAGGTTAGGACAACCGCTCATCGCTATTATTTCAACGAAATAGAGGCGTCGAAGGTTAAGTAAACCCCGTTAGAAAGTCTTCTGCTTTCTAAGGGGGTAAATGGAACGGGGAAGTGTCCATTTGACAAAGAAAACAGAGAGTGCTTAACCTTTTCTTGGTCCTTAACTTTTGGGAGCGGAGGAGAACGTTTTGAGTCGGGAGGGACTCTCTTGTTACATTTAAAAGAAGTCAGACTGTTATCTGAGCAATATCCGACCAGGGATCATTATCCCTTCAACATCGGCGTGCTTCAACAGACGGGAAGCCTCCAATTTTCTTCGCCTGTCACTTTTTTTATCGGGGAGAATGGGTCGGGGAAAACCACCCTGTTGGAAGCCTTGGCCCGGAGGTGTAACATCCACATCTGGAGTGGAATGGAAAGAACCCGTTCTGTGATCAATCCTTATGAGGAGAGACTCTTTCTCTATGTTGATGTCAAATGGACGGACGGCATGGTTCCAGGTTCCTTTTTTTCATCACAAATTTTTCGTAATTTTGCCCAATTGGTAGACGAATGGGAAGCGGACAATCCTGGGCAGATCGACTATTTTGGAGGAAAATCTTTAATGGCTCAATCTCACGGACAGTCTATCATGTCTTTTTTCAAATCTCGTTACAAGATTAAAGGACTCTATCTCTTAGACGAACCCGAGACAGCCCTTTCACCCAGAAGCCAGCTGGATCTCCTGAAACTTCTCCAGGAGATGGGCGCTCGGGGACATGCACAGTTCATCATTGCCACGCATTCTCCGATTCTCCTCGCTTGCCCTGAATCGATCATCTATAGTTTTGATGATATTCCAGTAAAAGTCGTTCATTACGAGGAAACAGAACTCTACAAAATTTATAAAAAGTTTATGGAAGATCCCGGCCAGTATTTGAAAGAAGAATAATCCGCCCCATCCATTTCGTTAGGAACTAGATCCATGAAAAATGCAGGACGAGGGAGATCGCTGGAGAAAAGGTTTTGACAGAAAAGAAATGATCGAAGAGGAAAATAAGTTCTACGGCACCCCTGCTTGAACGTTCCACAATCCCTCCGTATCCGTGTTGAATTCCGCATTCAGAGGGGCCACGACACGCGAATGGTTGTTCCTTTCCCCTCGGCGGACTCAATCTTAAAAGACCCGCCGGAAAGCTCTGTCCGTTCCCTCATGCTCGAAAGCCCCAGTCCCCTCTTCCTGCCCTCCAAGCCAGGCATCCTCTCCACATCGAAACCCCGGCCGTTATCTTCAACCGCAACTTCCATCCTGCCATCATTTTTCCGTAGACACAGACGCACAAGATCCGCTTGACTGTGTTTGGCAGCGTTGTTCATGGCCTCCTGGGTGACCCGATAGATCACAATCTTCAAAGAATCGGGCACCTCACTTTCCTCGATCGTCACCTCCTGGTCCACGCGAATCCCCGAATAGATCGCCTGAAACGTCCTGGAGAACCAGGAAAGGGTAGGCAAGAGACCCAGGTCATCAAGCATCGATGGCCGTAAATCCATCTGTATTCTTCGGCATTCCTCGACGGCTTCTTGAATCACGGGGACGATGGTTTTCAAAGATTTGGCCTCAACGTCTCCTTTCTTTCCGATCCGCTGGAGAACATCCTCCACCTTGAACTTAATTCCGCTCAGGTAAGCACCGATGGTATCATGGAGCTCACCGGCAATTCTCTTTCGCTCTTCCTCGTGGGCGGAGAGGAGCTTAATAGATAGCTGCCGCAGCGTCTTATTCGCCTCGGACAGTTCCTCGGTCCGCTGCTGAACCCGCTGCTCCAGTGTCTCCGTCAGTTGCTGAAGTTCTAAAGTCCGGTGCTGTAAGGCCTCCTCGGCCTGCTTGCGCTGGGTGACGTCGCGGTCGGAGGCCCGACGCCCCAGTGATTGTCCGTTCGCGTCCAGCACGAGCTGGCAAGCGTGACCAATCCTGCGTTCCTGGCCATCACGGCGCACGATGCGGAATTCTAGTTCGCACAGTTCTGAATGGGATTGGTCTCCACACAGGTGCGCCGCCACGCGGTCGCGGTCGTCCGGGTGGATGATCCGGGAGTAGAGTCCCGAGTCCTCCATGAACTCCTCGCGCGTGTAGCCGGTGATACGCTCGCAGGAAGGTGAGACGTAAAGGAAGTGGCCATCCGGGCTGCGCCAGTACTCCAGGTCATACGTGAAGTCCGATACGATGCGGAGTTTGTCTGCCGATTCGCTCAGCACCGCTTCGGCCCTTTCACGAGCCAGAATCTCCTTTTCCAAACCCCTCTTTGATACCCCTATTCCGGCAATGCCGACGATCCACAAGAGAAGGTGGGCCAGCGATATTTTCTTGATAAATGGCCTCTCTATGGCCCACAGAGGCGCCATCGGTATGGAGACACTGATTCCTCCCCGGATATCCCCCTCCTTATATCCTTGTGAGGCATGGCATTTAAGACAGGCTTTTTCCGCAACAAAAGGACGCATGAGACGCATGTATTCTTCGTCTGCTATTCTCTCAACCGAACTGACCTCTTTAACCCCCCTCTCAAAAGACTTTAAAGCCGCGGCTTCCCATGGGTCAGGACCGTTTTCTGGACGAATGGGATTGAGGCTGGTGATATGACCTTGGCTGCCATGGATCTCGGCCGCCATCTGATTGACCTGACGGGCCATGTATGCCGGGTTGACCAAGGTGAGGGACAAACCGGAAGACGTGGTGATATCCCGGTCGGGGACATTGAGGTATGGATTGGGGGGAGTGTGCTCCGAAGCTGGAACATAGACGCCCCCCTGTTTCGCGACCCATCTACGGTAAAGGACATCGTTTTCAAAGGTGATCTGGGCACTGTTACGGGCCGTTTCCAGAATTTTCTCTCTCTGCTCGTATAAATTCCACAAAAGGGAGACAGCGATACACCCCGTCCACAATAGTGCAAGAGCCCAGGAATGGTATTTCAAACGGTCGAAGAGACTTCCTGTTTTATCTTTGTCTGTCATTGAGCGGCTCCGAATCTCAAATGATGTTATGCATCCCGTAATAACTTTTGCAACCGGGATAGGAATCGCCTGAGGTAATGTTAAAGGATACCTAAAGTTCGGAGGGATAGCAACATCAAACTTCTTCACGCTGGCAGATCGAGGAGAGGTCAAGTGTCATGAAAGATAAGAGGCAGTTGCAGGTTGTTGTTTTATTAAGGGGGCATGAAACGGTTCACTTCGAAAAACCACAGGGGGTTATTGCAAGGAGCGTGAGCGGCATGCACACCGGAGTGCCTGCCTTCGTCCCGCAAGGCAGGACTTCGCGCAGGCAGGCGTTACGGCACGCAGGCGTGGTCTCTTGCGTAGGCGGATGAAATTCCTGTATTCAGTAGAAGGAGTTAGGTTTTATCCGGTTTTTGGACTTTCTTGAATCTAAACCGTTTCTTGATGCCCGGCATGAGACGACGAATATCGTCAAGCTTTTCCCTTGCAGCCTTTTCACCTTCATCAATCAGATTCATGGCCTGGGAGAAACTAGACCAATGTAAATCCCCCACCTCCGGGAAGATCACCACATCAGCGTCCTCCAATTCGTATTGTTTCAGCCTTTCCCCCATGATCTCATTGACTCTGAGATAGACATCCACTACGGTCCGCAGTTCCTCCGAACCGATGCCCCTGTCTACGACCACCGCAATAACAATGTCCGCCCCTTCCTGTCTCGCCACGGGACTGGGAACGCGGCAGAGGGTGCCTCCGTCCGAAAGGAGTCTTTCTCCCTCTTTAAGCGGCGCGATGGCTCCGGGAACGGCACAACTTGCCATCACTGCCTGCCGCAGAGATCCCTTGGAAAAGGCGATCTGCTCGCCACTCACCAGGTCCGTGGCCACGGCCCGAAAGGAAATTCGAGTCTCTTCAATCTGAATGTCGGGAATGAAGTAATCGATGGTGGTTTGGAAATCCTCATTGGAAAGTATGCCCGGTTTGAACATAGCCTGGATGAGGTAAAAGTGGTTTCTCAAGTAGGTCTGAATTCTTTGGGTCAGACCTACCTCTCCCTTTGCATGAGCCGCTTCAAAGGCCTTTATAGCCGAAGATCGAAATTCAGTGCTGTTTAGATACGCCTCCACCTTTTTTTGCAACTCATCTGGGTTGATACCGCTGGCATAGGCCCCGCCCACCAACGCCCCGATACTGCTTCCGACAATGAGATCAATAGGAATCTCCTCTTTCTCAAGCACCCTGAGCACGCCTATATGGGCGAGCCCTCTGGCGCCCCCGCCCCCAAGGGCAAGGCCGATGCGCTTCCTTTTCCAAAACATGATCCGAACCTTCTCCGAAAGCCTATTGGTGCTATTTTACCTTTTATGCCACCGGAACATCAAGACAATCTTCTTGGCAATTCAGTCTCTTCTCCTTCTCATCTCACCCGAGGGGAGACCGGCTTGACTAAACGTTGGAGGGTTGAAATCTAAAACGGGAGGATGCTATTCTATAAATAAGTGAGAAAGACTCTCTAAGGAGGTCTCAGATGGCAACCAAGAACTTTCCCCAGGAGGTTAAGAAATTTGAGATAGAGGCCTATGAAAGGCCAAAAGATTTAGAAGAATTGAAGAAAACCCACGTTCCTTTTTCCGGGTCCCCCCTCAAGCATCCCCATGATCCAAAAAAGGTGATCTTAGTGCCAGACCCTTACGCCAGCAGTCCGTTCTATTATGAGTTCAGAAGTGACGACGTCACCTTTGCGGAAAGACTTCCGAGTATCGTGAACCTGGAAGGTGAGACGACTCCCGTGATCAGATTATGGGTGAAAAAAATGAGCCGAGGAATAGTTCACACTCCTTTTTTAGTGGAAGAAACCAAGAACTTTGAATAATGGAAATGACCGGTCAGCCCCTATCGGGTAAAACAACCTTTCAAATTTAATCCACCACCAAACCCACGAGTCACAGGACGAATATTCGATTCGATCCTACTTTCTTAGAAGGGAATAACCATGCACCCTTAAATTAAGAAGACAACAAGACAGTCTCTTTGAATTTTAATTCTCCCTGGGTATAATGAATTCTATTCAAAAACACTCGAAATTTCCCTCCACCCTTCCCCTCTTCCCGATGGGGAAAGGGAGAGGGTAAGGGGAAACAAATGGAAAGGAGGCCTATTTATGCGAGATGCGACGATGGAACTGCTTAGGGAACTGACGGAGGCGCCTGGCGTTTCAGGCTATGAGCAAGAGGTCCGTGAGGTCATTCGGAAACATCTTCAAGACATCACAACCATAGAACAAGACCGGCTGGGCAGTATCGTGTGTCGGAAGAAGGGCAAAGCAAAAGAACCGAGGATTATGCTCGCAGGACACATGGACGAGATTGGGTTCATCGTAAAGCTTGTGACGGAGGAGGGCTTTATTAAATTCAGCCCCCTCGGAGGATGGTGGGGACATGTCATGCTGGCCCAACGCGTGGTGATCAAAACCCGAAAGGGCGATGTGATTGGCCTCATCGGCTCAAAGCCTCCCCATGTCTTGTCAGAAGAGGAACGGAAGAAACTTCAAGAACCGAAGGATATGTATATCGACGTGGGCGCCATCTCATTGGCCGAGGTCAAGGAACTCGGCATCCGTCCCGGAGATCCCATCATTCCAATCAGTCCTTTTACTGTCTTGGGCACCGGCAAGGCTTATCTGGCCAAGGCCTTCGACGATCGGGCCGGATGTGCCCTCTTCATCGAGGTGATCAAGAACCTCTGCCGGGAGAAACATCCCAACACCGTATATGGTGTCGGTACCGTCCAGGAAGAAGTAGGTCTTCGAGGGGCGCGGACAAGCTCTTGGGTGGTCGAACCGGATGTGGGGCTCACGATGGAGGTCGGCGTTGCGGGGGATGTTCCGGATGTTAAGAAAGACGATGCCCAGGGAATTCTTGGAAAAGGTCCTGTCATCGTGATTCGGGACGGAAGTATGGTTCCAAACCTAAGGCTTCGGGATCTCTTCATCAACACTGCGGAAAAGTTGAAGATCCCTTATCAATTCGACATGTTGGAACGCGGCGGGACGGACTCTGGAGCGATTCATCTTCACCGTCGTGGAGTGCCCAACCTAGTCATTGCTGTCCCTACCCGGCACATTCACAGTCATGCGGGTATCCTCTACCGAAATGACTTTGACCATGCCGTGAGACTTGTCACCGCTGTGATCAAAAAGCTTGATGCGCACACAGTGACGAGCCTGACAGAATAAGAAAAAGGGATTGAATAATTTTCCCAATCGATGCGTCTAAAATAATATCTTGGAAATAATGGGTAAGGTCCTTCTGATACGAGCTGGTGAAGAAAAAGGGAAAATATGGCAAAATTAGTCAAGAGCTAAGGAGGTGGATTAAGATGAAAAAACTTATACTGATCAGCTTGATTCTGTTAGCCATTTTTGTTTCAAGCGGACCGGCCTTAGCGTGGCACCGAGGCCATTTCGGGGGTTTTGTTGCTCCGCCACCCTTTTGGGTAGGGCCCCCTGCTGTTTATTACCGAGGGTATTATCCCCCACCCGGTGACTACTATGGGCCAGATTATTACTATGGTCCGTCTCGCGTCTGGATCCCCGGCCACTGGGAAAATAGGTGGACTCCTTCTGGATGGCAAAGAGCGTGGATTACGGGCTATTGGGAATACCGGCGATAAATGAAAGGGACTGAAGTTAATTCTTCAATCCCTTTGATTTGCTAATGTTGTATGGTTTCGTTTGGTCTACGGGCATTCTTCATGCGATGCCGAGGTAAAGCATCGCATGAAGGTCCTTAATTCAATCCCATTTCTTCACCTTTTCCGAAATCATCTGGGTAAGTTTCTTCTTCTGCACCTCGTCCAGATTGCTCTGAAAACCTAGCAGCAAGTCGAAGGCTTTATTAAAACGTTCGGCTTCATTCCGAAACATTCCCTGGAGGAAAGAGGTCATCTTTTGGATGTCGGGATTTTCCTTCGTTCCTTCCTCCTTGATCTTGATCAAGGCCTCCTTCTTCTCTTTTGCGCCCTCCTGGAAATTCTTCCGGATTTCAACCTTTAAGCCTTCCAGCTTCGTCTTTTGATCCTCATTCAGGTCGAGTTTTTTTGCGGTTTTATCCACCTTCTTGACGAATATCTTTTCAGCTTTTGACATCGTATCGATTCGAGGTTTGCAACCAATCATGCCTCCCGCCAAAAAAACAGCCAACACCAAATAAACGAAAGATCGGCTTAGCTTCATGTTTTTTCTCCTTTCTTTTCAAAAGATTCTCTTTCATGACTTACCTAGCCCTTAATTTAAAGGTAATAACAAGACTTATGCAAAGTCAACCTCCGTCTTGGGCTTGGTCGAAAGGGTTAACCCTGTCCATTTTCCGTTTCCTCCGGACTTACTGAGGAGTCCATTATTGAGGAGCAGATATTTTCTTCGGCATCTCTTCAGGGCAAGCTCGATTCACCCTCTCCGGTTTCTTCTTTGACCTCCGGGATGACGATTCCCCTTTGTATCATGATGCCGTAGATCAGATTCGATCGGTTGATCACATATTGCTGATCTCCAACCGGGCTGTATCTTCTCGGATTCGGGAGGATGGCGGCTAGCCTGGCCGCCTCCTGAGGCGTTAATTCGGAGGAAGGCTTTCCAAAATAATGTTGGGAGGCGGCTTCCGCGCCAAAGACCCCTTCTCCCCACTCCGCCGAATTGAGATAGAGTTCAAGAATGCGTCTCTTGGATAGGACTTTCTCCATTCTCCAGGTGAGGACGGCTTCGGAAATTTTCCTGGTCAAGGACTTTTCAGGAGAAAGAAAAAGATTTCTTGCTAACTGTTGGGTGATGGTGCTCCCGCCAGACTTGAATTTCTTAGCTTTGAGATCCTTTTCGATGGCCTTCTGAATCGCCTCATAATCGAAGCCTTCGTGGTCCCAAAATTTATCATCTTCTGCAATGAGAACAGCCTTGATGAGATAGGGAGATATCTTAGAAAAGGGTGCCCACCTCTGATCCATCCTGTACTTTCTCCCCTTCTCCTTCAATTTCTTCTCTCGATACTCCATGAGGGCGGTCTTTGGGGGATTCTCTTTCTTCAATTTTGAAATATCAGGCATCCAAAGAAAGTAGAAGAGAGAGAACAGGGCGGCTATCAATACAACAGTAAATAGCGCTTTATTATGGTGTCTTATTTTGCGCATTTAACTCTCTTTATCGATTAGGGATCACAAATTCCAAATCTCAGATAAATCCTAATCACGCCAGGGCGGGGCCAATTGCAAATAGTCAAAACGATTTTATTTTGAACTTGGAATTTGGATATTGGAGTTTATTTCTTATGTGAT
>Ga0326726_10005029_pt1 | contig 12013 bp, 12 predicted proteins | sample MHFenrmetagenome_2_FD_207603 | JGI IMG/M metagenome (GOLD analysis project Ga0326726, IMG submission 207603) | Lab enriched peat soil microbial communities from Michigan Hollow, Ithaca, NY, United States - MHF15MN | ecosystem: Environmental > Terrestrial > Soil > Wetlands > Peat | place: USA...
GCCGCCGTGTGGGTTTCGCCGCGAGTCCGCGAGCGAGACGGGCACCCGCGTGGAGGCGCCCGCCGAAGCGGCGGCGCTGACTACTCCGACTTCGGAGAGGGCGGCGGCGGCGGCGGAACTCCGATCGACGCGTGGTCGGCGGCGTACTGCCAGCCTGCCTTGGTCTTGACCAACACCTCGACTGCACGCAGCGGGACCGTCGTCGGCGTGCCGTCCGAGCCGGTGCCGGACATGCTCCAGTCGCCGAGCGCGGCGACGACGGTGTGCGCCGCGTCGACCCAGACCGCGCGGTAGCCGAGCAGCGTGATCTTCGGCCCGCCCTTCACGCAGGTCTGCGCGACGATCGCCCGCAGCTCGCCCCTGTTCACCGCGGTCTGACCCGCGCCGGGGTACACGACGCGCGCGTCGTCCCGATACAGCGCCAGCACGGCGTCGACGTTCCCCGCGCTGCACGCGGCGTCGAACCTCTCTCCGACGGAGCGCGCGATCGCCGCTGGATCGTCGCCGGCGCCGAACGCGGGCCGAGCCACAACACAGAGAAGTGTCGCGAGGAGTGCCCGCTTCACTTGTACTCACCGGCCGCGAACTGCTGGGCCGACTTGTAGTCCGCCTTGCCGTTCGGCGCGCGGAACATCGCGGGCACCGCGAGTACGCGCTTCGGCACTTTGTAGCCGGCGAGCCGCTCCTTCACGTGCGCTCGCAGCTTCTCCTCGTCGGCGACCGCGCCGCTGCGCAGTTGCACGACGCCGACCACCGCGTTGCCCCAGCGGTCGTCCGGGATGCCGACGACCAGCGCGTCCTCGACGTCGGGGTGCGTCTTCAGCGCCTCCTCGACCTCCTCGGGGTAGATCTTCTCGCCGGCGGAGTTGATGCAGGCGCTGCCGCGCCCGAGCAGGGTCAGCGTTCCGTCCGCCTCGACGATGCACCAGTCACCCGGGATCGAGTAGCGCAGGCCGTTGATCGTCGGGAATGTCTTCGCGGTCTTGTCGGGGTCTTTGTAGTAGCCGACCGGGATCGGGCCGCTGCGCGCGATGAAGCCCTTCTCGCCCGAACCCGGGGCGATCTCGCGGTGGTCCTCGCTGAACACCTTGCAGCGGTCGCCCACGGTGAACTTCGCCGTGCGCACCTCGCCCGCCGCCGTCATCACCGAGACGCCGAAGCCGACGGCCTCCGAGGAGCCGAACGAATCCGTGAGGATCATGCCGCCGTTGTGGCGGAGCAGGCCCTTCTTCACCTCGGTGCTCCACATCACGCCCGACGAGACGACGAGCTTCACCGACGAGATGTCCCAGCGGCCAGGGTTCTCCTCGAGCGCGTTCAGCATCGGCTTCGCGAAGGCGTCACCGACGATCACGAGTGAGTTCGCCTGGTGCTTCTGCACGGTGTCGAAGAGCTCGGCGGACTCGAACTTCTGACCGGCCAGCGTGATCACGCAGCCGCCCGAGACGAGCGTACCGATCGCCGTGAAGAGACCCGTGCCGTGCATGAGCGGACAGCAGGGAATCTGGCGCGTCGTCGGCCCCGCCTTCACGGCGTTCGCGACGTGCTGCTCGAGCGTGGCCGGAGGGACGCCGCCGTTCGCCGGCGAGTTCGCGCCTGCGCCGAGCGCGTGCCAGAGGTCGTTTGCCGCCCACATCACGCCCTTGGGCATGCCGGTGGTGCCACCGGTGTACAGAAACAGGAGGTCTTGGCCGTCGCGCGCGACTCCGAGTGGCCGGCCGTCGCCGGCCTCGGCGAGCGCCTCGTAGCTCTCGCCCTCCCCCGGACCGTCGCCGACCTTGATCCACGCGGCGACGTGCGGCAGCCGCGGGCGCAGCTTCTCGACCCGGTCGGCGAAGTCGGCGTCGAACACGACGATCTTCGCATCCGAGTTGTCGAGGATGTACCAGAGCTCCTCGTCCAGGTAGCGGTAGTTCACGTTCACGTGCACCAGCCGCGCCTTGAACGAGGCAGCCAAGGCCTCGCAGTATTCGGGCCGGTTGCGCAGGTAGAACGCCACCTTGTCGCCCGCCACCGCGCCACGCGCGACGAACGCGCGCGCGAGGTTGTTCGAGCGCCGCCCGAAGTCGCGCCAGTTGGTGACCTGATCTCCGTGGATCAGCGCCGGCGCGTCGCCCGGAAACGACGCGTCGAGCGCGTCGAGAATGTCCCCGAAGTTCCAGTTTGGAGCCGTCGTCATGCGCGTCCCCTCCCGCGCGGCGCATGATACCCGAAAGAGGAGGTGCGATTTCGTGACACGCGCGGCTGCGCTCGGGGTGCTTCTGGTCTGCGGGGTCTCGGCGTGCGCGCACGCGCCGGCCGAGGACGCGGAGACGCGCGCACTGCGCATCCACCGCGAAGCGATCGTGCTCGACACGCACGCCGACACCACGCCGCGCTTCCAGTCGCCGGACTTCGACTTCGCCGCCCGCCACGACAAGTCGGACGTGCGCATCGATCTGCCGCGCGCGCGCGAGGGCGGCCTGGACGTGCAGTTCTGGTCGATCTGGGTCGGCAACGTCCAGGGCGACGGCCGCGCGATCCGCGAGGCGCTCGAGCGCATCGACGCGGTCTGGGAGCTCGCGCGCCGCTACCCGAACGACGTGGTCGTCGCAACCGACGTCGCCTCGATCCGGCGCGGGGTCGCCGAGGGCAAGCTCGTCTCGCTCATGGGCGTCGAGGGCGGACACATGATCGAGGACAAGCTCTCGATCCTGCGCGACTTCTACCGGCTCGGCGTGCGCTACATGACGCTCACGCACGCGTTCCACACGAACTGGGCCGACTCGGCAGGCATGAACAGCCAAGCCCTGCCTCCCGAGCACGGCGGTCTAACACCGTTCGGTGTAGAGGTCGTGCACGAGATGAACCGGCTCGGGATGATGGTCGACGTCTCGCACGTCTCGGACCAGACGTTCTGGGACGCGCTGAAGGCCTCGCGCGCGCCGGTGATCGCCTCGCACTCCTCGTGTCGCGCGATCTACGACCACCCGCGCAACCTCACGGACGACATGCTGCGCGCGCTCGCCGACAAGGGCGGCGTCGTGATGATCAACTACTACCCGGGCTACACGGATCCGGAAGCAGCGCCGCGCATCGCCGCGTGGTTCACGCGCCACGGCGCGGAGCTCGGCGCGCTGCGCGAGAAGTACGGGACCGACATGCGCGCGCTGAGCGAGGCGATGAAGGCGATCGCGGCGGCGGATCCGATTCCGCAGGGCACGCTCGACCGCCTGCTCGACCACTTCGACCACGCGCTGCGCGTGGCGGGCGAGGACCACGTGGGCCTCGGCTCCGACTTCGACGGCGTCGCGAGCTTCCCGGTCGGCCTCGACGAAGTGAGTCTCCTGCCGAACCTGACCCGCGGCCTGCTGGCGCGCGGCTGGTCGGAGGCGGTGGTCAAGAAGGTGCTCGGAGAGAACCTGCTGCGCACCATGCGCGAGGTCGAGCTCACGGCGGAGCGCATCAGCGCCGAATCTGCAGCACCCCCGAGCCCACGATGAGCCCGTTCTTCAGCGCCAGCAGCCCCTGATTCGCGCGCGCGAACTCGACGGCCGTCGTGCGCGGGCGCAGCGGGATCTCGGCCGCGAGCGAGAGCAGCTCGCGACCGTCGGCGCGCGTGTTCGCGGTGACACTCGTCAGTGTCCGCTCCTCGAAGAGGTGGCGCGCGTAGTCGAGCGCGGGGACTTCGCTCATGTGGATGCCCGCGCAGGCGAGCGTCGCGCCGGGCGCGAGCGCCTCCAGCGCGGGCGGCACGAGCGTGCCGGCGGGCGCGAACAGCACCGACGCGTCGAGCGGCTCGGGCGGGCGCGCGTCGAGGTCGCCCGCCCACTCGGCGCCGAGCTCGAGCGCCAGTGCGCGGTGCGACGCCTCGCGGGTCACGACGAAGACGCGCGCGCCCCAGTGTCTCGCGATCTGCAGCGCGATGTGCGCGGACGAGCCGAAGCCGTAGAGCCCGAGCTTGCCGCCGGCGCGGATGCCGCTCCGCCGGAGCGCGCGGAAGCCGATGATGCCCGCGCACAGCAGCGGCGCCGCGGAGTCGTCGTCGAGTGACTCGGGCAGCGCGTAGGCGAAGGCCTCGGGCACGCGCACGCGCTCCGCGAAGCCGCCGTTCTCGTGCCAGCCGGTGAACGTCGGCGCGCGGCACAGATTCTCGTCGCCGCGCAGGCAGTAGCCGCACGCGCCGCACGCGCGCCACAGCCAGGCGACGCCGACGCGCGCGCCGAGCGCGAAGCGCCCGGCGCCCTCGCCCAGCGCTGCGACCCGGCCGACGACCTGATGTCCCGGCACGATCGCGGCGCGCCGCGGCGCGAGCTCGCCCTCGATCACGTGCAGATCGGTGCGGCACAGTCCGCAGACGGACACGTCGACCGCGATCTCGCCCGCCCGCGGCGCGGGATCGGGAAGCTCGCGCAGCGAGAGCGGCGCGCTCTCGATCGGGGCTGGCTTGTCGAGCACCCACGCGCGCATCGCGCGCAGATCTTACACTCGCGCGCGTTGAATGTTCTGCTCTTCGACGAGAGCGACGAGATCGCGCCCGGACGCGTGCGCGTGGCGGGTCGCCGCTTGCGCCACGTGCGCGAGATACTCCGCGCGAAGACCGGCGACGAGCTCGCCGTCGGGAAGCTCGGCGACCGCCTCGGGCGCGGGCGCATCGCGCGCCTGGACGAGGCGGCGCTCGAGCTCGAAGTCACTCTGTCGCGCGATCCGCCGCCGCCGCACGGTGCCGCGCTCGCGGTCGCGCTTCCCCGGCCGCCGAGCCTGCGCAAGGTGCTGCAGCAGGCGACCGCGCTCGGCGTGAAGCGCTTCGTGTTCTTCCAGAGCGCGCGCGTCGAGAAGAGTTACTGGCAGAGCTCGGCGCTGCGGCCGGACGCGCTGCGCGAGCAGCTGCTGCTCGGGCTCGAGCAAGCGGGAGACACGCGCGTGCCGGAGGTCGGCTTCGCGCGGGGCTTCCGCCGCTTCGTCGCCGAGACGCTGCCCGCGCTGGCGGAGGGCGCCCCGATCCTCGCGGCGCACCCGGGTCGCGCCCCCGCCGCGCTCGGCGCGGCGGCGCGCTGTGCGCTGGTGGTCGGCCCCGAGGGCGGCTTTCTCGACGACGAGCTCGCCGATCTCGAGCGCGCGGGCGCGCTCGCGGTCGGACTCGGGCCGCGCGTGTTGCGCGTCGAGACCGCCGTCGTCGCGCTCCTGTCTCGCGTCGCTGGTTGACACTGAAACGCGTCATTGGGATAGTCGCCGGCCCATGGATCTGATGGAAAAGCTGGTCGCGCTCTGTCTGAACCGCGGCTTCATCTATCCGTCGAGCGAGATCTACGGCGGCATCGCGGGCTTCTGGGACTACGGTCCGCTCGGCGTCGAGCTGCGCGCCAACATCAAGAGTGCGTGGTGGCAGACGATGGTGCGCGAGCGCGACGACGTCGTCGGTCTCGACTCGTCGATCATCGCGAATCCGCAGACCTGGGTCGCGTCCGGTCACGTCGCGAACTTCCACGATCCGATGGTCGACTGCCGCGCGTGCAAGCGGCGCTTCCGCGCCGGTCAGATCGACGCGGACGATCGCTGCACCGCCACGCCGAGCGGCAAGCACGATCTCACCGAGCCGCGCCAATTCAACCTGATGCTGAAGACGCGCATCGGCGCGTCCGACGACACCGCCGGCGACGCCTATCTCAGGGCCGAGACGTGTCAGTCGATCTTCCTCGACTTCAAGCGCGTGATGACTTCCGCCCGCATGCGGCCGCCCTTCGGGATCGCGCAGATCGGCAAGGCCTTCCGCAACGAGATCACGCCGCGCAACTTCATCTTCCGCTCGCGCGAGTTCGAGCAGATGGAGATGGAGTTCTTCACTCACCCCGATCAGGCGATGGACTGGTTCGAGCGCTGGCGCGAGGTGCGGATGAGCTGGCACCGCTCGATCGGCCTCGATCCGGCGAAGCTGCGCTGGAAGCCCCACGGACCCGACGAGCTCGCACACTACGCGAAGGCGGCGTACGACGTCGAGTTCGACTTCCCGTTCGGCTGGCACGAGCTCGAGGGCGTGCACCACCGCGGCGACTTCGACCTGCGCCAGCACAGCGAGCACTCGGGCAAGGATCAGTCCTACACCGATGCCGACACCAAAGAGCGTTACACGCCGACGGTGATCGAGACCTCGGTGGGCGTCGACCGTACCCTGCTCGCGCTGCTCTCGAGCGCATACGCGGAGGACGAGGTCGGCGGCGAGAAGCGCGTCGTGCTGCGCTTCACGCCGCAGCTCGCGCCGATCAAGGTGGCCCTGCTGCCGCTCTCGAAGAAGCTCTCCGAGCCCGCCGAGAAGCTGGCGGCGGATCTGCGCAGGCGCTTCGCACTCGACTTCGACGTCTCGGGCAGCATCGGCAAGCGCTACCGCCGCCAAGACGAGGTCGGTACGCCCTTCTGCGTGACGTTCGACTTCGAGTCGCTCGAGGACCACAAGGTCACCGTGCGCGAGCGCGACACGACCCAGCAGGAGCGGATCACCGTGGACCAGCTGGGCGCGTACCTTTCCGAGCGAGTGCTGGGCTTCTAGACTCGCGCCATGCGCCGCGCCCTCCCCCACCCGAGCCTCGTCGTCGGACTTGCGCTCATGGGCGCGATCTGGGCTTCCGGCTACGCGGCGCTCGGCGAGTGGAGCGTCCACCCGAGCATTCCGTTCGGCGTCGGCGTCTTGCTCGCGCTGTACGCGCTCGCCGTCGGGCCGCTGCGCGAGGCGCGCGCGCTCGGGCCTCCGGTGCCGGTCGAACAGTGGATCTCGTTCGTGACCGGCGCGGTCGTGCTGTTCGTCGCGCTCACCGGTCCGGTGCACGACCTGTCCGACTCGTATCTGTTCTCTGCGCACATGATCCAGCACCTGCTGATCACGTTGCTCGCGCCGCCGCTGCTCCTGATCGGCACGCCGGGCTGGCTCGTGCGCTACCTCGTGCGACCCGCGCCCGTTCACCGCGTCGCGGTCTTCCTGGGTCACCCGCTGGTCGCGTTCATCGCTTGGAATGGGACGCTGCTTCTCTGGCACCTGCCGCCGCTCTACAACGCGACGCTCGTCGACCTCGACGTGCACATCTTCGAGCACCTGATGTTCATCGTGACCGCGATGATGGCGTGGTGGCCGACCCTGGCGCCCGCGCGCGAGCTGCGCGCGCCGATGGTCTTCCAGCTGATCTATCTGCTGCTGCTGCCGATCCCGATGAAGGTGCTCGGCATGATGCTCACGTTCTCGACCGGCGTTCTGTATCCATCGTACGCGATCGCGCCGCGCATCTGGGACATCTCGCCGACGATCGATCAGCAGATCGGCGGGATCATCATGTGGGTGCCCGCGGGCTTCGTCATCTGGATCAACCTCGCCGCGCACTTCTTCCGCTGGTACCGTGAGAGCGCGCGCCAGGACCGCGGCGAGACGAACGTCGTGCCGCTGGCGCGCGAGCGTGTCACTTGAGGGGCAAGCCCTTCGCGGCCGCCGTACTCGCGTTCGCGCTCGCCGCTTGCGGGCTCGAGCGCGAGCAGACCTACGAAGTGACTGGCTTCGTGCAGTCGGTCGACGCGCCGAACAAGCAGGTCACGATCTCGCACGAGGAGATTCCCGGCTTCATGCCCGCGATGACGATGAACTTCGACGTCGCCAACGCTGCACTGCTCGAGGGCGTCGCGCCCGGCGCGCGCGTGGCGTTCGGTCTGCGCCGCAACGCGACGCTGCTGCGCATCGAGAGCCTGCGCGTGGTCGTGCCGGCGCCGCCCGGCGACGCCGCGGCGCCGGCGCTGGAGGAGCTGGAGATCGCGCCGGAGTTCGCGCTCGTCGATCAGGACGGGCGCACCGCGAAGCTCTCCGATTGGCGTGGCCGCGCGGTGTTCGTCGACTTCGTGTTCACGCGCTGTCCGGGCCCGTGTCCGATCCAGACGGCGCGCCTGGTCGACGTGCAGCGCGAAATGCCGCCGGAGCTCGCGCCGCGCGCGCAGTTCGCCTCCATCACGCTCGACCCCGAGTACGACTCACCCGAGAAGCTGCGCGAGTACGCCGAGCGACACCAAGCGCGCCTGGACAACTGGTCGTTCCTCACGGGCGACCCGGCGCAGGTACAAGCGGTGCTCGACGCCTACCGGATCGGCACGATCCGCAAGCCCGACGGCTCGCTCGACCACGTGGTCGCGACGTTCCTGATCGCGCCCGACGGACGCATCGCGCACCGCTATCTCGGACTCACCGGCAGAGCGAGCGAGATGCTCGACGACCTGCGGAAGGCGCTCTCATGAATCGCTTCGCCCGCGCCCTTGTCCTGTCGCTCGCGCTCGTCGCCGCGCCTGCGTGCGAGCGCGCGACCGGCGCGGACGAACGGGCCGCAGCGATCGAGCACAAGCTGCTCGCGTCGTGCTCGTGTCATCCGAAGAAGATCGCCGGCCTGCCGCTCGAACGAGAGATCCGCACCGCCATCCGCGAGGGCATGGCGGACGGCCTCGACGACGACGCCGTGCTCTGGCGGGTCCTGCAGACGCATGGCACGGCGTTGCTCGCCGCAGGCATCCAGGATCTCGAGGCGCGCGCGGCGGCGTTCGCGGCCGAGACCGGCGCGGTCGTCGTCGCGGGGCTCGGCGTGCTGCTCCTGCAGCTGCGCCGTCGCGACGCGGACTAAGTCCGCTCGCGCTTGCGCGCGAACAGCAGCGGGTGTGACTCGGGCTTGCGCGCCTCGCGCGCGTCGTAGCCGTGTCCGATCGCGCTCGTCTCCAGCAGCTCGAAGCCGAGGCGCGCGAGCATCTCCACGTAGTCTTCGCGCGACCAGTTGCTCCAGTACATGCGGACGCCGAAGAAGCCGTCCTCCGTATAGGCGGCCTCGCGATCGTGACTGACGGTCGCGGCGAGATAGCCGCCGGGAGCCAGCCAACGGTGAACGCGGCGGAACAGCTCTTCGTGCTCCTCGCGGGGCAGATGGAAGACCGCGTAGAACGAGACGACCGCAGCGAAGGACTCGGGCGGGAACTCGACCGCCATCGCGTCGGCGAGCAGGAACGTCGCGCCCGGAACGCTCGCGCGCGCGCGCCGGATCTGCTCGGACGAGACGTCGACGCCCGTCACGCGGTGCTCGCGCGCGAGCGCCGCGGCGATCGGAACACCGGCGCCGCAGCCGAGATCGAGCACGCGCGAGCCGGGTGTCAGTCGCGCGGCGAGCAGCTCGAGCTCGCGACCCGACTCACGCCGCCGCGCCTCGGCGTAACGGGCGGAGCAACGGTCGTAGCCTTCGCGGACGAGCCTCCGGTAGTCGACCGTCGGGTCGTCGGCCGGCTTCATCCGTACCTGATCACCGAGCGAATCGCCGAGCCGTCGTGCATGCGCTCGAACGCCTCGTTGATGCGCTCGAGCGGGAGCTCCGCGGTGACCATCTCGTCGAGCTTGATGCGCCCGCTCATGTAGCGATCGACGAAGCGCGGCAGCTGCGTGCGGCCCTTCGTGCCGCCGAACGCCGTGCCGCGCCACGAGCGGCCGGTGACCAGGAGGAACGGGCGCGCGTGGATCTCCTGGCCCGCACCCGCGACGCCGATGACGATCGACTGACCCCAACCGCGCTGCGTGCAGGCGAGCGCCTGGCCCATCACCTCGACGTTGCCGATGCACTCGAACGAGTAGTCGACTCCGCCGTCGGTGAGCTCCACGATCGCGGCTGCGACGTCCGGTGTCTCCGCGGGGTTCAGGAACTCGGTCGCGCCGAACGCCTTGGCGAGCTGGAACTTCCGCGGGTTCGTGTCGACGCCGATGATGCGCTCCGCGCCCGCGAGCACGGCGCCCTGAATCACCGAAAGCCCGATCCCGCCGAGCCCGAACACAGCCACGCTCGAGCCGGGTTCGACCTTCGCGGTGTGCAACACCGCGCCGATGCCGGTCGTGACTCCGCAGCCGAGCAGACAGATGCGGTCGAGCGGCGCGTCGCCGCGCACCTTCGCGAGCGCGATCTCGGGAACGACCGTGTACTCGGCGAACGTCGACGTGCCCATGTAGTGGTGCAGCGTCTTGCCGCGAGCCGAGAGCCGACTCGAGCCGTCAGGCATGAGTCCCTTCCCCTGAGTCGCGCGGATGCGAACGCAGAGGTTGGTCTTGCCCGAGAGACAGTACTTGCACTCCCTACACTCCGGAATGTAGAGCGGGATGACGTGGTCCCCGGCCGCGAGCGAGCGCACGCCCGCGCCGACCTCGACCACGACGCCCGCGCCCTCGTGCCCGAGCACGACGGGAAACAGACCCTCGGGGTCCTTGCCGGAGAGCGTGTACGCGTCGGTGTGACATACGCCGCTGGCCGCGAGCTCGACCAGGCACTCGCCCGCGCGCGGCCCTTCGAGGCCGATCTCCTCGATTTCGAGCGCGCGTCCGGCCTCCCATGCAACCGCCGCTTTAACCTTCACGGACGCGATTATACGCAGATCGACACCGTGCTTTGACCGAACTTTGACCCACCAACCGACGCGCCGCGCCGACGCGCTCGATAGTCTCACGGGGGGGAAGGGACCAAATGTCAGCCGAAGTGCAGATCGCGGACGCCCCCGAACCGGACGTCGGGCCCAAGATCAGCGACGTCATCGCGGTCCTGCCCGACAGCGTGTACGAGAACCCGACGGCGCTCGGCTTGGCGTACTTCGCGCGCGACGTCGTTCTCTACGGGCTCGCGGTCACCGCGCTCGTGTTCGCGCATCACCCGCTCTTGATCGTCCCGCTGTGGATCGTCACCGGGATTTTGATCAGCTCGCTCTTCATCGTCGGCCACGACGCGGCTCACGGCGCGCTCTTCAAGAGCAAGCGGCTCTGCTACGTCATTGGACAGCTCGCGATGCTGCCGTCACTGCACGTGTACGAGGCCTGGGTGTTCGGGCACAACCGGATCCATCACGGCCACACCGTGCGCGAGGTGATGGACTACGTCTGGCATCCGGTCAGCCCCGAAGGCTATCGCGCGATGTCACTCCCGGAGCGCCTGATCCACCGGCTGAAGTGGTCGTGGCTCGGGGCCGGCGTGTACTACGGCTGGGACATCTGGTGGCGCAACATGATGCGCTTCACTCCGCCGGAGAAGATCGCCGACGACGTGCGCCGCGATCGGCGCATCGTGCTCGCCTACGGGGCGCTCGCGAGCGGTGCCCTGCTCGCCCTCGGCGCGCACATGTACGGCGGCTGGAGCGGCGCGCTGTGGATGTGGACCAAGGTGTTCGCGATTCCGTTCGTGGTCTGGAACTACTCGATCGGCATCTCGGTCTACGTGCACCACATCTCGCCCGACATCGCGTGGCACGGCCGGCGCGAGTGGACGCGCTTCAAGGGTCAGATGGAGGGCACGACGATCCTGCACGTGCCCGCGTGGCTAAACTTCTTCTACCACAACATCTTCCTGCACGTGCCCCACCACGTGGACATGCGCATCCCCTTCTATCACCTCGACGAAGCGTCGGAAGTGATCATCGCGAAGTTCGGGAACATCGTGCGCGAGCGCAGCTACGGCTTTGCCGACTATCTCCGCGCGACGCGCGCGTGCAAGCTGTACGACTTCACGGCGCACGAGTGGCGGGGCTACGCCTCTGCGGCCGCCCTGACCGCCGAGCCCGCGACCTCAGTCGCCACGTAGCCGGAGTCCCAGCTCCTTCAGCTGCGCCGCGTCGACCCGCGAGGGCGAGTGCATGAACAGGTCCTGCGCGCGCTGTGTCTTCGGGAACGCGAGCACGTCGCGCAGGCTCTCCCCGCCGGCCAGCATCAGCGCGAACCGGTCCATGCCGAACGCGAAGCCGCCGTGCGGCGGCGCGCCCGCGTCCAGCGCGTCGAGCATGAAGCCGAAGCGCTCGCGCGCCTCCTGCTCCGTGTAGCCCAGGATCGACAGGATCTTGAGCTGCAGATCGGAGCGGTGATTGCGCAGGCTCCCCGAGCCTAGCTCCACGCCGTTCAGCACGAGGTCGTAGTGAGTCGCCACGACGCTCTTCGGGTCCGTGTCGAGCTTCTCGATCTCGCTCTCGAGCGGCGCGACGAACGGCATGTGCATGTACGTCAGCTTGCCGT
>Ga0326726_10005030_pt1 | contig 12013 bp, 9 predicted proteins | sample MHFenrmetagenome_2_FD_207603 | JGI IMG/M metagenome (GOLD analysis project Ga0326726, IMG submission 207603) | Lab enriched peat soil microbial communities from Michigan Hollow, Ithaca, NY, United States - MHF15MN | ecosystem: Environmental > Terrestrial > Soil > Wetlands > Peat | place: USA...
GAAGACGATGCTGCCGGCCACGGTCAAGACAACGATGAGAAGATAGATCGCCCAGGCCCGGAAGAACCGCTTCCGGAGGAACGTCAGGACATGGCGCAAAGCCTTGAGGACCTTCCGTTCTTCGTCGGCGACGACGGCGATGCGGGTATAATCGACGACCATGTGCACGATGGAGAGCAGGAGCAGGGCGATGAGGAAATGGAGGTTCGACAGGATGAGCGGCAGCCACTCGGTCGTCGCACCTTCGGAGAGAGGCGCGAAGAGGGCCGAGACGAGCTTCGTGAAGATGCCGAGAGTCAGGACGATGAAGGCCGAGGAAACGAGGAACAGGCGGACGAATCTCCAGAAATAGCGGCCGCAGTCGCCCATAAAGGCGGCCAGGCTCGCGGCACCCTCCCGGTCGAGGAGCCGCCCGACGATGCCGCCGTTGAGAAAGACCTGAAGTGCCAGGTAAGCGCACCCGAACACGGCGAAACCTGCGATCAGGGCCGACAAGACCTCGCCGTACTTGAGCACAGCCTCTCCGATCCATCCGGGGTCCACCGGCCGGACGCTCAATCCGAGCAGCGAATGTCCCAGATCACTCTGGACGATGACCAGAAGAGGGAACGCGACGACCGCGGCGAAGACAAGGTTGACAACGTAGAGGATGATCAGGATGCGCGGCTTACGGAAGGTCGTCCCCATCCCGCTGACGATGGCTTTGAAGGCGCCCATGGGTCTCTCCTCAGCTCCACGATCCGAAAAAGTGAAGGACGCTCTGCACCGTAAACAGGATCTGGGTCATCAGCTTGACGACGTTGCGGCGCAGGCCGTCGGTCCCCCAGCTGTTGTTAGCCAGGTTCTCGTCGATGAGCCAGATACCCTCGGGATCGATCTGGACGCTTTCGGCCTTGACGGGCTTGAGGATCTCGAACCTGGCCCAGCGCGCCTGGCCGTCCCACGTCCGGGTCTCGGTCGTTCCGTCCTTGAACCGGATAAGGACCTGGACCCGGGCGTCACCTCCGATGCGGGCCTCGCCGTAGCGCCTCAGAACGACCGTCGTCCGATAGGTGTCCTTGGACACGCCGCCTTCCGGGGCCTGGGTGGCCTCACGCACCTCGATTTTCTTGGTGGTCCATTCTTCGCGAGCGCCGTTCGTATCGAAGACACCCCGGAGATGGACGGGGACTTTGACCGAGGAGAGTTCGGAAACGCCGTAATCGAAGGCCAGGGTCTCGTCGAGGAGTTCATCGAAGAACCAGGTCATGTCCTTTCCGGCGATCTCGTTGACGACGCCGATGAAATCGGCCTTCGTCGGATGCCTGAACCGATAGCGCAAGTGGTAGGTGCGCATGATCCGCGACCAGGCCGGCTCGCCTAGCAACCTTTCGAGCGTGCCGAGGACGGTCGAGGCGCGCATATAGACGTTCGCGCCGTAGCTCGCCCGGTTGAAAAACTTCCAGGACCAGACGGTCACGGGATCAGAGCGCACCGTGCCGATAGCCGTGACACGGTCCGTTTCGAAGTCGAAGATCTTGGGGACGCGGATGAGCCACGAGAGGGGGATGCCCTTAAAGGTGAAAGACGGCGCGCCGGGTCCATAGGCCCGGGCCAGAACCCGGCCCGTCGAGTAGGAATTGAAGCCCTCGTCGAGCCATGCTGCTTCGAACTCGTTGTTGGCCACGAGGCCGTACCAGTAGCCGTGTCCGAATTCATGGACGATCACCCCTTCGGGGTGGAGCCAGTCCCGGCTCGTCAGGACTTCAGTGCCCGCGGTAAACAGCGTCGGGTATTCCATGCCTCCGCTCCCGGTCCGGTAAGGCGGGTCGACCATGGTCACCGTCTCATAAGGGTAAGGGCCGTACCACAGCCCATAGTACTTGATGGCCGCGCGGAGGGCGCGGAAATGGCGCTCGATCTGGCCCTTGTGCTCGGGGGCGATGAGCAGGGTCATTTTGACGTCGGGCAGCCTGACCTCGTTGATCGAAAGGCCGAGGAGCTTGGCCGTGTCTTCGTACTCCTCGGGAGTCACTTCCTTCGAGGCGACGAAATCCCGTTCGATCTTCAAGTAACGGGGGTCGGCCATCCAGGCGAAGTCGTGGACCATGGCCTGCCGGAACGTGGTGGTCGTCGTGCCGGCCGCTGCGTCGGTCCGCGTGTCGGCGGCCTTGCCCGAAGAGCCGATGACGAATCCCCGCGGCACGGTGATGTGGACGACGAAGTCGGCGAAGTCGGCATAGAACTCGGAGTTCTGATGATAGGCGTGGCAATTCCAGCCCTTCCCCTCCTCATAGACGCCGGGCTTAGGGAACCATTGGCCGATGAAAAAGGAATTCCTGTAATAACCCGATCGGGCCACGGTCCGCGGGATCTTGCTCCGGAATTCGATGCGCAGGCGGACGCTCTCCCCCGGCCGGACGGGGGCGGGGAGCAGGACCCGGGCGACGGTCTGGTCGCCGGCCGTCTCCGGGCCGTCCGGCGTGACGTACTCGAACGAGGGCTTGAGGTCCGAACCGTCCGCGAGACGGATGTCCGTGACATCGACCCAGCCCCAATCGCCGTCCTTGGGCGCGTCGCCGCCGCGGAACATGGTCTCCGCCTCGGCTTCGCGCATGTAGGCGCTGGCTTCGTTCTTGAACGCGTTCCAGTAGAGGTGAAGGAGCATATCGGGGACCGTGTCCTTCGTGGGATTGGTCCAGACGATCTCCTCCTTGCCGGCGAGCATCTTGCCAGCCGAGTCGAGCTCGACCCAGATCTCGTAGCTGAGGCCGGGCGCGCCGGGCACCGGGGAGGCTGGCGCCTGCCCCGGGATCGAGGGCACGGCGACCAGGACGAGCGCCGCTCCCAACATCAGGAAGGCCCGGATGATCCGAGTTCTCATGGCGGTCCCCCTTGGTCGGTCGATTTCAATCCTTCAACCATTCCTCCCAGGCGGCCCGCCGGGGAAAATTGATGAAGGTCAGGGCGAGAGAAACGAAGAGGAACTTGATGAAATCGGCGGCGTTGCCGCCGACGAGGAACAGGCCGAGACCTAGGACCGCCGGGATCTCTCCCAGGACCAGGATCACCAGGGAGGCTTTTTGAAGACGGCGGAGGGCGGCCGGGGCGTCCTCCCGGCCGTCCCTGCGGAAGAGGCGGGGCCGCAGGACGAGAATGAGCAGGATGACGACCGCGGCGGCGCCGAACGCCGCCAGACGAAGGGTCTGGGTGCTGGCGGCGGGTGCGAAACCCGAGAAGGGCTTGAGCACGGCCCGCAAGACCTCGACAAGCGCGAGGTAGATGACGAGGCTGGCGACGATGGCCGCCCCGACCATCACGGCCGGCCTGAGATGTGCCCGGAGCTCCTCTCGAGGATCCATGTCGACCTCCTCCCCGGAGCGGCCGCGCGGCCGCTTCGCCTGGATTATATGAGAATGCGTGCCGGCAGGCAATCGGAGAATGGCCGGGGGGACGGTTCCCTGCCAGGCTCAGTCGACGTAAAGCAAGAAGCCCTTCAGGTAGGCGGTCTCAGGGTGATAGATGTTGACTGGGTGGTCGAACGCCTGGCGGTGCCGCTGGAGGATGCGTGCCCGCCGCCCGGCCTCGCCGGCGGCCTGAAAGACGACCTGTTGGAAGAGGCGCTCGTCGACAAAATGCGAACAGGAGAAGGTTAGGACCAGACCGGGGGCGCGGACCCGCTGCAGGGCCAGCCGGTTGATGTCCTTGTAGCCGCGGCAGGCGGAAACGACGTCGGTCCGCTTCTTGGCGAAAGCGGGCGGGTCGAGGATGATGAAATCATGGTCGAGGGCGGGCTCGCGGAGGAATTCGAAGACGTCCGCCGTGAAGAAGGTTCCCGAATCGGAGGGCAGGCCGTTGAGCTCGAAGTTCTCCTGGGCCAGGGCCATCGCGGCCGCCGAAGTGTCGACGGAGTCGGCCCTGACTGCCCCGCCGAGGAGCGCGCAGACCGAGAACGATCCGGAGTAAGCGAACGTGTTGAGCACTCGGCGGCCTGCCGCGCAATCTCGGACGAGCTGCCGCGATTCGCGCTGGTCGAGATAGAAGCCCGTCTTCTGGCCCCCTGCCAGACTGACCCAATAAGGGATGCCGTTCTCGAGAATCCGGACCCTTTCGACGGGCTCCCCCGCCAGGAGGCCCTCGAAGTCCTCAAGGCCATCGTCTCGCCGGGCCGGCAGGTCCGACCTCTCCAGGATCGTGCGGGGCTGCAGGGCGGCGGAGAGGATCTCGAGCACGAGCGGCTTCAGCTTCTCCATGCCCAGCGTCGCCACTTGGAGGACGAGGACGTCGTCATAGAGGTCGGCGACGAGCCCGGGCAGGCCGTCACCTTCCGCGTTGACGAGCCGCCTGGCGTTGGTCACCCCCGGGTCGAAAAAGCCGGCCCTCAGGGCGAGCGCCCTTTCGACGCTGTGGCGAACGGCCGCCTCGGGCGGCTCGTCGCCGAAGCTGACCATGCGGCCGGTGATCGAGCTCTTGCGGTTGAAATAGCCGTGCCCGAGGAGCTCTCCCGCCGCGCTGCGGACGGGAAGGATGGCCCCGTCCTGGAAATCGGGCAGGTCGCCGATGGCGCCGGAGAAGATCCAGTGATGCCGGTTGCGGACGGCCTTGTCCCGGCCGGGCTTGAGGACGACGGCTTTCACCGCGGCTCCTCCCCTGCCGGAGACTTCGGGTTCCCCTTGCGACCGGCCAGCAGCCTGACGACGGGCCGGTCCGGCTTCGAGAAGACGCTCTCGTCCATCTTCTCAGGCTCGAGCCAGAGGATCTTGTCATGATCGGTCAGCCGGAAGTCGTCGGAGAAGAGCTCGGTCCTGAAGACGACCAGCTCGAAACTTGTGATCGAGCCTTCGAACGGAACCGAGCAGAGAAGCTCCCCCGCCCTGGCGCGCACGCCCAGTTCTTCTTGGATCTCACGCTCCAAGCCGCGCCTGGGGTCTTCGTCCTCCTCGAGCTTTCCGCCGGGGAATTCCCACAGCCCTTCCGCGATGAGCCCCGCCTTGCGCCGGGCGACGAGCACCTTCCCGTCCCGCTCGACGACCGCCGCCGTCACCTTTCTCTTCTTTGCCTCTTGCGTCTTCATGGCCCGGCTATTCCGCTCGCCCTTATTCTACGATAGGTCCATCAACGCTGTATAGGAGACCGGTCAAATCGAACGTGGCTTGCTATCGGGAGGGGCGCGAGGATGAGGCGAGAAGGGCAGTCGAGCCCGATTTGGAAAAGTTTAGCCGGTCCGCGTGGCGGACAAGGGAAGTTTCAGGGGAAACCCCCAAAACGTGTTTGAGCGAGGCGTAGCGCACGCCGAGCGAGTTGTTTTGGCGCCGAGTCCGGCACACGGGCCGGCCGTCTTCAAACTTTTCCCATGAGGGGGAGGCTGTCCCTCGAGCCGCTCAGCGCCCTGATAGAACCGAGACTCCGGATGACCGCCATGGGCACTTATGCTAGAATATCCGGACCATGAGAATCGCATTCCTCGCATCCGAAGTCATCCCCTACGCCAAGACGGGCGGCCTGGCCGACGTGGCCGGAGCCCTGCCCAAGTTCCTCGCCGGGCTCGGCGCCGAGGTCCGGGTATTCATGCCTCTCTACCGCGAGGTGCGGAAAAAGAAAGTCCCGCTCACGCCGGTCATCGAACGCGCCGGCCTCGACATGGGCGGCGAGAAGCTCGCGTACGCCGTTTTCTCCCACCGGGCCGACGGAGTCACTTTCTATTTCATCGACCGGCCGGAGTATTTCGACCGGGACGGACTTTACGGGACGTCAGCCGGCGACTATCCCGATAACGGCGAGCGCTTCGCGTTCTTCTGCCGCGCAGCCCTCGAGACCATGAAGGACATGCGCTACTCCCCCGATATCGTCCACGGGCACGACTGGCAGTCGGCCCTGGCCTTCGCCTACCTCCGGCACGCCTACGCCGGCGATGCCTTCTTTGCGAAAACGCGTACGCTCTTTACCATCCATAACCTCGCCTACCAGGGCCTCTTCGACGAAGAAGTCCTGGGCCGGATCGGGCTGCCGCCGTCCCTCTTCAACATGAACGACCTCGAGTTCTACGGCAAGGTCAATGCCCTCAAGGCCGGCATCCTCTACACCACGGCCGTTACCACCGTCAGCCCCCGCTATAGCCGCGAGATCCAGACCCCGGCTTTCGGCTGCGGCCTCGACGGACTTCTCCGCTCCCGGTCCGGGGTCCTTCTCGGCATCCTCAACGGCGTCGACTACCGCGACTGGGACCCGGCCACCGACCGGCTCATTCCGCGCAACTACACGCCGGCCGACCTCGCGGGGAAGAAGGTCTGCCGCCGGGAGCTCGCCTGCGAGTTCGGCCTGGCGGCGCCGGCGGACCTACCCGTGGCGGGCATGGTCACGCGCCTGGCCGGGCAGAAAGGGCTCGACATCGTTTGCGATGCCCTCGACGAGCTCCTCGGGGTGGGCCTGGCGCTGGTCATCCTGGGCACGGGCGACCAGAAGATCCAGGATTTCCTCTTGGCAGCCCAGAAAAAGAACCCGGACAGGATCGGGCTCAAGATCGCCTTCGACGAGAGGATCGCCCACACGATCTATGCCGGGAGCGACATCTTCCTCATCCCCTCGCGCTACGAGCCGTGCGGGCTGACCCAGATGTATGCGATGAAGTACGGCACGGTCCCGGTCGTTCGGGCCACGGGCGGTCTCGACGACAGCGTCCAGGAATTCGACCCCGGGACCGCGAGCGGCAACGGCTTCAAATTCCTCGAAGCCGAGCCCGCGCCGCTCGTCGAGGCGGCCGGCCGCGCCGTGGGCCTCTTCAAGAGGTCCGGCGAATGGGGGACGCTTGTCCGGAACGCGATGGCCGCGGATTTCTCCTGGGAGCGCTCGGCGGCCGCCTACCTGGCCCTGTACAAGATGCTCGCCGCGTCCTGAATCAGGATTGCCGCAGGAATTGGGCCCCGGTCTCGGGAGGGACCGGGTTGATGTAGAACCCCGTCCCCCACTCGAAGCCGGCGACCTTGGTCAGAATGGGGATGATCTCGACGTGCCAGTGGGACTTCAGGTCGATCTCTGGCCAGCCCTTGAGAGGCACCGACGGGTTCGGGGCCTGGTGGAGGACCATATTGAACGCCGGATCGCCGACCGTGTCTTTCAGCCGGGTCAGGACGTCCTTCAGGATCTCGGCCAGCGTCACGAGTTCCTCCTCACGGACGTCGGTGAAGAAAGCCGAGTGGCGCTTCGGATAGACGGTCATTTCGAACGGGAAGCGCGAAGCGTACGGGGCGAAGGCGGTGAAGTTCGCGTTCTTCGCGATCAGGCGTGTCCCCGCGCTCTCCTCCTCCCGCAGGATGCGGCAAAAAGCGCACTCCTTGAAAGTCCGGAACAGCCGGTCCGCGCCGTAGATCTCCTCCTTCACCCGCTTGGGAACAATGGGGGTGGCCACGATCTGGGAGTGCGGGTGGCTCAGCGAGGCCCCGGCCTCCTTGCCCTTGTTCTTGAAGATCTGAACGTACTGGTAATGGAGGTCCCTCTCGATCGCGCGGATCCTCATCTGGAAGACGCGGAGCACGTCGCGGATGTGCGCGACCGGCAGGTCCGCGAGCTCGAAGGCGTGCTGGGGATTCTCGATGACGACTTCGTGGACCCCCCGGCCCTCCATCGATTGGAAGATCCCCTGCGTGGCCCTCGGCGGGGGCGGCCCCGGGCTGAGGGCGGGGAACTTGTTGGGGACGACCCGGACCGTCCAACCCGGCGTGTCCGGCGCGGTTCCCGCGCCCCGCAGGGCGAAGATCTCAGGGGGCGTCTTGCCTTCGTTCCCCTCACAGAAGGGGCAGAAGCCGGCCGCTTCGGGCGACGGCGCCGCCGCGCCGTGGGGCCGGAAATCGTCCGGCCGTTTGCTCCGCTCCGTGGCGATGATGACCCAGCGTCCGCTGATCAGGTCCTTTCTCAGTTCCGACATCAGTCCCCCAGCAGCTGCTTGATCTTGGCCTTGAGCTCGCCGAGCGAGGAGGACTTGACGACGTAGGCGTCGGCCGCCCAGGTCATGAAATCCTCCTTGTAGCTTTGATAGGCCGAGTTGATGATGATCGGGATGTCCTTGCGCAGGCCCATGATCTGGGTGATGAGCTCGATCCCGTTCTTGCCCGGCATGCGGATGTCGGTGATGATGAGGTCGAAACTCTCTTCCCCCAGCTTGACCAGGGCGGCCTCGGCATCCGTTACCGCGGTGATATCGTAGCCCTCCCGGCTCAGCTCCTCTTCGTAGAGGAGGCAGAGGGTCTTTTCGTCCTCGACGACCAGGATCTTCTTTTTCATGGCGTCAACTCCCTTCCACGGCTGAGAAAGATTAGCTTGAAAAGGGCCCCCTTCCCCACCCGGCTCTGGACCTCGACCTTGCCGCCGCAGGTGTCCATGACCCGCTTGGTGAAGGGCAGACCCAGCCCCATCCCCTTCTCCTTGGTCGTGAAGAAGGGCCTGAAGAGCTGCTCCTTATCCGGGCTCGTCAAGCCCCGGCCGGTATCGCGAACGGAGAGAACGAACGAGGTCGGGTTCTTGCGGTAGCCCCGGACGGAGATCGTCCCGCCGGCCGGGGTCGCGTCGAACGCATTGTCGAGGAGGTTGCGGAGGACTTCGCCGAACGAGGTCGGGTCGGAGAGGATCTCGAGATGGCACGGCTCCAGCTTGACGTTCAAGCTATAGTCCCGGGCCCTTGTCTGGATCCCCGGGCTCTCGAGGACCCCGGCGATGACCGGACCGGGGTCGAAATAGACGGGTTCCTTGAGGCTGACCTTGAGGAAGTGGCCCATCTGGTAGATGATGTCCTCGAGCCGGCGGATCTCGTCCCGGATAATGGTCAGGTTGCGCTGTTTCTTGTCCTCTGGAACATCCGGCTTGAGCAGCTGGTCGGTGAAGCCGCCGATGGCGACAATGGGGTTGCGCAGCTGGTGGGTGACGAACATGGCCATCTCGCCCATGGCCGCCATCTTCTCCACGTCGAGGAGCTTGCGGTGGAGCGTCGCCGAGTAGATGTAGTTGCCGGCCATCAGGCCGCAGATCCCGGCCAGCTTGATGTCGGCCGGCGAGATCGGCGTCCGGGTGATGGCGTTGTCGAGGATGATCTCACCGACGACGTCGTCGCGGGCCAGGAGCGGGATGCAGAGGAATTCCTCGATCCCGATGACGTTGAGAAAGCGCCGGTCGACGAGGGGCTCGTTCGACGCCTGGCGGACGAGGAGGATCTCCTTGCGGCAGGCCGCGTAGGCTGGGATGAGGGCGCTCTCGTCGTCGGCCGCGTAGACGAGGCCTTTGAGGCGCGCGCTCAGCGTGTCCTCGTTCTTGCTAACGAGGGCCCGGTTGTGCTCGACGATCTCGACGTAGCCGATGCCGGGGGTCGACAGGACCTCCCAGATCAGCCCGGCCTCCTCGGCCGACCGCGGACCGAGCCACATCTCCCCCCGGAGACGGTCCCCGTGCTTGAGGAAGAGCATGGCCCGGTTGAAGCCGACGCCCGACCCCGAGGTCAGGGCCGTCAGGATGACAAGAAGGTTGTCCTCGAGGGAGAACGGCTGGAAGAAGCTTTGGGAGATGATCGACAGCAGCATCAGCTCCCTTGGCGCGTCACGCTCGAAGTCCGGCGAAAGGATGCTGTATTTTTCGATCATTCGCTGGTCCAGCCCTTGGGAACGACGCGGATCCCGGTCCGGCTGATCTTGAAGTTCCGCCCGTCCTTGTCGGCGTCAAAGCCGATCTCGAAGCCCTCGGGGATCGTCGAGGACTTGTCGATGATGACCTTGCGCAGGCGGGCCCCGCGGCGGATCTCGAGGTCCTGCAAGAGGATCGAATCGATGATCTCGGCCCCCGGTTCGACCCGGACACCAGAGGCGATGACCGAGTTGACGATGAGGCAGTCGGTGAACGCGCAGCCGGGGCCGATGATCGATGCCTGCAACTCGCATCCGGAAACGAAGGTCGGCGGATACTGGGGCCTGTAGGAACGGACCGGCCAGGCCGGGTCCTTGAGGATGGGCGGCGGGGACGGCGACACGAAGGCCATGTTGGCCTCCCAGTAGGCGTCGATCGTGCCGATGTCCTCCCAATAGTCGTCGAAGGTGTAGGCGAAGACGCGCTGGCCGTCGATGAGCGAGGGGATGATGTCCCGGCCGAAATCGTGGTTGCTGCGCGGGCTGCGGGCGTCCTTGATCAGGGCCTTGATCAGGACGGGCGTCTTGAACAGATAGACCCCCATGGAGATCAGGCTCTTCGTGGGATCCCAGGGCGTCGCGAACGGCTTCTTCGGCTTTTCCATGAACTGGACGATGCGCCGTTCGGCGTCAACGCCGATGACGCCGAAGCGCGAGGCCTCTTCGACGGGGATCGTCCGCGTCATGATCAGGGCGTCAGCCTCGGCCTGGCTGAAGAACGACAGCAGCTTGCGGTAATCGGCGTTGTAGATGTGGTCGCCCGAGAGCACGAGGACGGCTTCCGGGTCCTCTTGCTGGATGGTGTAGATGTTCTGGAACACGGCGTCGGCCGTGCCCTCATACCAGTGGTCGCCGACCCTGCCTTGGGCCGGCAGGGAGATGATGAAATCGCCGCTCTCGGCATGGAAGATGCTCCAGCCGTTGAGGATGTGGCGCTCGAGGGACAGCGACTTGTACTGGGTCAGGAGGACGATCCGGTGCAGGCCGGAGTTGAGCGCGTTGGACAGGCTGAAATCGATGATCCGGTAGGCTCCGAGAAACGGCACGGAGGGTTTGGCCCGGTCGCGGGTCAGAGGGTAGAGTCTCTCCCCCTTGCCCCCGCAGAGGACCATGGTCAGCGTTTTTTTAGATAACAGTTCCATCGGGAAGGACGACCTCTTCGAAGAGATGATCTTCGGTCTCGAAGGTGCGGAGGAGGGCCTCCTCGAGGGCGTTGAGAACGAGGCCCTCTGCGAGCCAGCCGGCCAGGGTCAGGGCCCGCTCGAAGTGCTCGGCGGCCCGGTGCTCCGCGTAATCCCTGGCCGACCAGGTCGATATGAGGAAGGGCCAATCGGAGCTCTCGAGCAGGAATTTCTCCCGGAAGAACTGCTTGAGGAGGCGCCGGTCGAGACCGGGGAAACGCGGCGCGAGGGCGGCGGCGGCCTCCTCGATGCGATAGATCTTCTTCCAGATCCAAGCGGTGTCGTCGTTGAGCCAGATCCAGTGGAAGCCCCCCTTGCCCCACGAGCCCTCGGGGAGCGAGAGGACCGTCCGGGGCGGCAGGCGCTCGAGCGACCCGCTCGCCGTCATCGACTGGACCGGGCTTCTCGATAGCCCCTTGATAACGTGGTAGAGCCACTCCGGGCCTTCGAACCACCAGTGGCCGAAGAGTTCCGTGTCGTAGAGGGCCGCGACCGTCCCCGAGGACCGCCCGGCGAGCGTGGCCTCGAGGACCGAGATAAAATGGGCGGCGTGTCCCTGGAGCCTCTCCCCGACCGCGGCCGGGTCGTAAGGCTCCTTGAGGCCCAGGTCGGCGTCGCTCGATGTGATCCTCCAGTAACGCATGCCGCCAGGGAAGTGCTTCTTGTGGAATTCGAGATATCCGCCGTCGCCGGGATAGCCCATGTGACGGCTCCAGACCTGGGAGCCGGAGACGTCGTCGCGGGCGAAGAACGGGACGCGGGAGGGGTAGGCCAGATAGGCCGAGTAAGCGTCATTGGGCAGCTCGTCGGCCGGCTTGTAGGCGTCCCGGAACTTCTCCCAGAGCAGCTTCAGCCCGGGGAAGCGGTCGATGTAAACACCCTTGGCCTCCCCGCCCTTGAGGAGATGGGAATCGACGTAAAAATAGCCGAGACCTTCCTGCCCCAGGATCTCGTCGACGCCGAGGCGGGTGTAGGGCGCGCCGTCGCCGAGCGGGTTTTTCCAGGAGTAGCCGGGACGGTAGGCACACTCCGGAAGCCAGAAGCCGCGCGGGTCTCGGCCGAAGTACTTGCGATAAATATGCCGCCCCTGGCGGACCTGCTGGCGAACGCTCTCGTCGTGGGCGAGGAGCGGGAAGTAGCCGTGGGTCGCGCCCGAGGTGAGGACTTCGATCTGGCCGCGGTCCTGGAGGG